>ERZ1066117.122-NODE-122-length-83073-cov-18.010299_pt1 | contig 83073 bp, 84 predicted proteins | sample MGYA00382764_ERZ1066117 | MGnify/ENA primary metagenome ERZ1066117 (study PRJEB33369, sample SAMEA5778347) | biofilm metagenome | biome: Industrial cooling water; feature: Water cooling tower basin; material: Biofilm | place: United Arab Emirates | collected...
TCAGGAACGGAGTCAGGAACGGAGTCAGGAACGGAGTCAGGAACGGAGTCAGGAATTATTACAGATTCTGGAAACCAATGCGCGGCGGGGAGCAGATTTGGTCAAACAAGTGCTGGCTTTTGCCCGTGGCGTGGAAGGCAAGCGGTTGCCCCTCCAGGTCGGACACTTACTAAAGGAAATTGTGCAATTGGGTAAGAGCACCTTTCCCAAGTCTATCCGCATCCGCAGCACCATCACCCCCGCCAACCTCTGGCTCGTCAGCGCCGATGTCACCCAACTCCACCAGGTGTTCATGAACCTCTGCGTCAATGCCCGTGATGCCATGCCGGAGGGGGGAATCCTGTCAATTACAGCCGAAAATCAATGGCTGGATGGCAACTATGCGCGCACCCATTTGGAAGCGGGAGCTGGAGCCTATGTGAAGGTGACCGTAGCAGATACAGGTAGCGGCATTGCCCCAGAGTTACTGGAACGAATTTTTGAACCATTTTTCACCACTAAGGATGTGGGCCAGGGAACGGGTTTAGGACTCTCTACCGCCCTCGGTATCGTCAAAAGTCACGGTGGCTTTATTCAGGTTGAGAGCCGGGTTGCCCAGGGCAGTCAGTTTCAGGTCTATCTTCCCGCAGTCTCAGCCGAGGATACCCCCACGCCAATGGATCTCAGTTTGCCTCAGGGCAATTCAGAACTGGTGTTGATTGTCGATGATGAAGCCCCGGTGCGGCAGCTCACCCAAATGACTCTGGAAGCCAATCACTACCGGGCGATCGTGGCGGAGAATGGGCGGGAGGCGATCGCCGTTTATACCCAGCATCAGGCAGAAATTCAGGCCGTATTGCTGGACCTGGTGATGCCTCAACTTGATGGTCTAACCACAATCCATGCGCTGCAAAAAATTAATCCCCAGGTGCGGATCATTGCCATCAGTGGTCTTGGCAATCAGCAGAGCGTCACTCCCCCCAGCGAGGGCCCGGTTAAAGCCTTTTTAGCCAAACCTTTTAGCACTAAAGAGTTATTAACAGCTCTAGACAGAACTCTTCACTGCAGCAATATAAGTAAAAACAATCGGTATGAATTCTGATCCAGGTAAAAAATATGCTTTGATAGTCACCAAAGTTTATTTTTAAGCCTGCAACCATGTCGATTTCTGATGAACCTGGCCAGGTTCCTGCTAAACCTGAGCAATTTATTAAACCTGATGAGCGCATTGGTATTCTCCTTGTGCATGGCATTGGAGAACAGCGGCAGTTTGAACACTTGCTGGAAGTTGCCCGCAACCTCTGTCAAGCCATTAAAGCTGATCGCAGTATGGGGACACTGGAAACTGAAATTACGGTGCAAACCCGTCCTGAAGGGGCTTATCGGGCCACAGAACAAACCTGGTCAGCCCACAAAGCTCCCATTATCCTGCGAGTTCGTAATCAGTTAGGCTTTACCACTGATTTTGAATTTCATGAAGTCTGGTGGGCAGATCTGGGCGAACCGAGTACCCTGAAGACAATCTTTACCTTCTGGTTCTGGGGGCTATCTCTGTGGATCAGCCGCCGCTACACTGAGAATTTACAGATCGACAATCTCAAAGAGCGCATGTATCCTCCCCATTTACCGGGAACCGATCAAGCGCCTGTTCTGGGAGTCTGGGGTCGAGTTAATCTGTTCGGAGTTTCCCTGGTTGCTCTGCTGATTATGCCCGTTATGGCTGGCTTGAATCGATTGCTGGGGGGAATCTTTGGTTTACAGGTGCGTTTAGACTTGATTTCCAATTACCTCAATCGCACTAAAATCTTCAGCCAGCAGCGCCGCAATTCCCCCGGACCGATCACCGATGCCAACTTTCCTCCTCGAATTGGGATTCGACGGCGGATGATACAGGCAATGGTAAAAATGGCGCTGGAAGACTACGATCGCTGGTATATTTTTGCTCACAGTCAGGGAACCGTTCTTGCTTTTAACGGACTGATGGAAACCGAGCAATGTTTACCCAACTATCTCGATCCCAAACTCTGGCGACGAGTTCAAAAATCGAGATTCTCTAAGACAGCTACAGCAGACAATGATAAAGCCTATGGCCGGATGCGACCTCAACGCCCAACCTGGTTAAGGCCAGAAGATTTAATCGATCGTACCCAACTTTTTCAGAAGTTACGGGGGGTTATTACCTACGGTTCTCCTCTCAGTAAGTTTGCCCACATGTGGCCTGCGATCGTCAACCTAAATCAACAGGAGCAGGTCTTTCCAAATAGTTTTGAGTGGATTAATGTGTACGATCCCACTGATCCAGTAGCAGGGCCAGTAGATTTCTTTCATCCCAAAACCAGCTCTAATTCTAGCCATCAATGGATTCCTCCCTACCCCAAAGACTATCCCTATAAAGCAAAAGGGTGGCATCTGCTTAGCCATCTTAACTATCTGACCTATGAAGCAAAGCGCACCGATCGCCTGATTAATCATATTGCTCGCTGGTTATTAAGTGAAGAGAGTTTCGAGAATTCTTTTGTATCTACTCACTCCTGGAAGCTGACTAAAGGAAAAGTTTTTCGTCTGGAAATTTTGCGTATTTTTACCTGGTCTATTGCAGGGGTTATCTTTCTTTTACTGCTTTTGGGCATCATTCTATCCTTGCTGCTCCTACTTCGTATTCCCTTAACTGCAGAAGTTATTCTCTCTTGTTTGTGCGGTCTGAGTAGTGGTGGACTTATTCTATTGACAGTGGTCAGTGGTGGTAGGTGGATAATGGATGAGTTATCACTCAGAATCATGCAGCATATTAAACAAAATGTTCTGGATTTATTTGAACAAAACCCCGCTCAGCCCTACACACTGGAAGATATTAAGAAACTATTTTCCATTTATCAGCCAAACCTGCTGCAGCAAGCCTTGCAAGCACTGGTTGCAGCTAAACTCCTCAAGCAGGTGAATGAACAATATTTTTTCCCTATTGTGAAGTTCAAACTGTCTGTAGGATCGCAAGGTCTAACAGATGAAAGTCTTACATTTCTGCAGAAATACAAAGCTGCTATTTGTACTACTTTGGAATCGGAGTTAGGCTATGACCCTGAGCAGGAGGGAGAAAATCATGTGGCAATTGATAACTACTGGCTACTCTATGTATCCATGGCAAAGATTTATGTGTATCATAGAGTTGAGAGCATAGGATTAATTAAGTACGTCATTATTACTGATGTCCAAGAGGAATGAAAGCTATGCCTGACGAAGACATTAAGCAAAAGCTGCTCAAAAAAGCTGATGAAGCCAGAAAGGATAAGGCTTTGATGGAGAAACTGGACAGAGCCTATCAGAGTTATAAGCAACATGGTGGCGTTGAGTTAATTGAGTTTATTCGCCAACAGGAGCGAATGGCTCAATCCACACCAGGAGATGCTTCACAATAAAAAAATTCACAACAAAAATTGATGCTCCCTCTCCCCTGCTCCATTTTTCACCTCACTAACCAGGAAATTTTTGTTGTGACAGCGGCCCATGCAGGGCAGATCAGCGGGCAGGTGGCCACCTGGGTGATGCTGGCCAGCTTAGTGCCAGAACAGTTGCGGGTGGTGGTGGCGGTTTCGCCCTTTAACTTTACGAATGAACTGATCCAGGCCAGTGGGCAATTTACCCTCAATTTGCTGGCAGCGGATCAGACGGCGTGGATGGTGCGGTTTGGCTTATATTCCAGTCGAGAAATCAATAAGTTTGAGGGAATATTCTACCAGCTTTCTCCGGAAGGACTGCCGCTCTTACCCGATACCTGTGGATGGGCAGAGTGCCGGATCGGTCAGCAACTTTTTACCGGCGATCGCTATCTTTATATTGCCGACGTGCTCGAACATCAAGTCGATCCAGAGCGTCAACCCTTACGGGAACAGGAGGCTTTTAGCCAGCTTACTGCGGATGAGAGAACGGCTCTGGATGAAAAATTGCAGCGGGATATTGACCATTCCCGATCGCTGATCCAACCTTTTTTAACATAATGCCCCCTCCGTTCGGCTCCAAATTGCGGCGGGCAAAGCGGAATTCTGCTAAACCCAGCAGCGGCGATCGTCGGTTTCAGCGGGTAATTAACCTATTCGACGGCAGACTCGGATCGAGCAGCTTACGGGCACTTTCTATCCCAGCAACTGGCAAGCCCTGGGGATCGAGCAGACCGATCTGAACCAGGACAGAAGCTTGATCCCAATAAATGTGTTCGCAGGCAAGTTTGCCATCCCGAAACTGGACAATTGCCACCAGGGGCACCTCAACCCGTTTTCCTGTAGGGGAAATGCCAGGTAACATCCAGTCCATTCTGAGGGTGTGGGTAAACCTAAACACCATCTCATCCACTAAGCGATCGTGGCCGATCGTCCGGGAGATCAGGGTCATTTCCGTATCAGGGGGCATCTGGGGAATGAAGTGATTGGCATAGAAGTCCCGCAATTGCTCATGCCCAACCCCTCCAGTCAGGACTGGAATGTGGTTAACATGGGCATCCTCCACCATCGTAGCTAGGGTATCCTCAGTGTTACAGGTCGCAAATTCGTATTGGACATGCTTTTCCCACAAATCCACCAGATGTGCTGGTGCCGCAGGGAGGGAGGTGCTATTGCCGTCTGGGCTACGCATGGTTAATATAAATTCTCTAAAGTATTACAGAGTATAGGCTAAAACCTTAGTTCAACTGGGCAGCCCCAAAGGTGGCATTGAACCTGCGACACCAGATGGCAGCGGAGGCATAGTCGGCCAGGTTAATTGCCGATGGAATAGGATAACGTTGCGCCCCACTAAAACTTTTTAAGGGAGCCAGCAGGACATAATCTCCCTTTTTGATCGGATAGGCCGGGGGAACGGTGGAACCAATTACATTCGGGGAGCGGTGCAAGATCACGACTAGATCCGGCCCCATGTCTGAGGTTTTGAAATCCGGCCCCAGTTCCAGAATGCGATCGTTGCCCTGCTGAACAATCTGGACTCGACCACTGGTGGGATGTTCACCACTGACCAGGTTGCCCGCTGATAAGACTTGCTGGGACTGAGCCATTTCCATCCCGGTACTTGCAGGCATGGGAGTGGCCATGGCGGGACTGGTAGCCATTGAAGATTCAGTTGGGCTGGTGGTGGAATTGACGCTGGACTGAGGGCTACAACCCATCATCAGCAAGCAGGCCAAACTAAAGCGACTCAGATGGAAGAGCGGTTTGAGTTTCATGGGGAGGTCTCCAAGCATCAAGCGTTCACTCTGACAGATCAACCTGAACCCCAGATGAATCGCTGCTGAGATTTTCATCATTATTCCACAAAGGATTAGATTTGTGATCATGGCTCAGGCTAAGACCAGTATCAACCAATGTTCAGCCCATACTTCTGGCGTAAAACCTCAACCCTTTCTCCGGCAACATCCCAAAAATTCCAGTCAGGGCTGAACAGATCCACCTGCATTTGTGAACCCGCAGCCCAGGCTTGCCAGAAGTGTTCTGGATCTAATGCTCCGGTTGCTGATTTCGCGACATCATTGAACGTGATACCCAAATGCCAAGTATAAATGATCGGCAAGATATGCCCAGCCATTGGCTCATAAGGGTGCATGGCCGCTGTAAAGGTGGAAACTAAAATTTCGTCGCGGGGAGAGGTGTCATAACCGCAGAGAAGGTGGGTGACATCGTGGGGAATAGCAAATCGTTCATTCAGACCATCCGCTTCGCCGGGAAAGCAATAGCCCTGTTGTTGATAAAACTCCCAGAAAGCCCGTCCCAGAGTTCCTTTCGGAAGATAACGCAGTTCATTATAACGAGCAATCCGCTCAGGCTCAGCCTTGCCTCGGTAGGGTAAAATCCAGTCCATCACATCTTTGCCCATCCAGGACTGACCTGTAATACTCTCAACATTGCGACGATTCATATCAGCAATCACCCAGGAGAGACGATGCTCAGCCGTTGCTTGCAGGTCATCCAGATAGGTTGCATGGATATTCAGCCCGGCGGCATACTCCAGTACCAGGGCAAGTTTGGCTTGATCAATCACCCCATCCACAAAAGCCATGATGGTGAGAAAGTGGAGCAGGGTTTCGGGATACCCCCTTCGCCTAACAGGTCTTCAGGCGTCTGGTACCCCTTAAGCAGTTCATCCAGGAGTTCAGGTTGAAATGGCAATGTTGGACTTATCCCTGGTCAAGCTACGTATACGCTTTATCACCTCAATTCCAACCAAATTGAATTCAAAACTGTTCGTTATGGCCCTGGGAAGGGATTTCAAACTGTAGACGGGCGTATTTCTCAGTAAGTTTTTAGCTTGTTCTTGCTGAGCAATTACTAGGAGATTTGATGGGTATAGGGTTCACAGAGTCCAAAAAACTCCAACGTATGATAGTAAATTTTGAACGGAACTGAGGGCTGTAAGTGAGTTTCTAATTCCTGTACCGGGCAACGGTCGAGGAGAAAAGATTGACCACATTGTAAACAGGTGAGGTAATGCTGGTCAGGCACAAGGGGACTGTAAAATGCTTCGCCGTTAGCCCCCATTCGACTTTTGATCAATCCATGCAATTTCAATGTGTCTAAGGCCCGATACACCGTTGCCAGCCCGATCGCCTGGTTTCAGTCCAAGATAAATATGCTGCAAGAAGCAAAACTGTTTATTGCTAGTAGGAAACTCAAAATCTGGGCGTTCAGGTAAGCCCGCACCTTTTTTACTACCAAAGGGTGGATTGGCCAGGAGCAGCGTTGCTAGTGGTAAGGCTTTTTCTTCCCATCAACAGAATTAGGATTTAACGATTAAAGCCTTTATTCAACACTGACTCATGTTATTCATTGGCGTTTCTGGGCATGACTCGGTAAGCACAACGTCGGGAACCCGTAAGAATATGCTCCGCGCGCTCAACTTTTACATCTTCTCCGAGAACAGCCTGAAAAACCTCTAATTCGTTAGCACACAGGCCAGTACAGGTCTCAGCAACGGCACAAATAGGGCAGTGATTTTCAACGAGTAAGAGTGAACCATCGGCTTGGGGCAACACCTCAGCCATATATCCCTCATCGGTGCGAATATGAGCCAGTGTTTCCAACCGTTCTTGCAAAGAGATTTGATTGGTCATCTGGAAACGATAGGCATCGAGCTGCTGCCGGGTGCGAATATCAAGCAGACGGTTCAAGCCTTCTTCACCAAACGCTTCATTTACCGATTGAATCAAGCTGAGGATTAGCTCGGCATAGCCTTCTGGGAAAAAGCGATTGGCGGCAGTAGTTAACTTCCACAGTTTAGCAGGCCGCCCCATCGGTCGAGCCTCCTCTTGGTATGCCACCAGTCCTTGATCTCGTAGGGCATAGAGGTGTTGTCGGACAGCCATCGCCGAAATATCAAGCTGCTCTGCAATAGCTTGGGCATCCATGGACCCCGACTGCTTCAACAGATGGATAATGTTTCGTCTTGTACGAGGCTCATCCTTTTTGCTGGGCTTTTTTCCAGGTAAGTTGGAGTTTTTAGGTGGTTTAGGTGTCATAAACATATTCTAAAGACTTTTCTTTACAAAGTCGAGCCTAGATGCTAGATTACTTAATAAAGACTTTTCTTTATTAAGTCGGTTCGCTCATCAATTATTAGGCGATGGAGAGATTACCAATGAAAAATATGTTGATCGTGGGAGCTAGTCGAGGATTGGGGGATGCGCTCAGTCGAGGGCTGCCTCAAGACGGGGATACAGCCTGGTTGGTGTCACGAGGGAAGCCGCAGAGCCTCATGCAGCAGGATGGGGTAAACCGTATCTGGATTGAAGCAGATATGTCATCTTCTGGAGCAAGTAGTCAAATCGTCACAGCCTTAGATGGGCAACGACTGGATGCGCTTATTTACAACGTGGGGATTTGGGAATCCACTGCGTTTAGTGATGACTATGACTTTGCGGCAATTGCACCAATCGATCATGAGCACATCATTCACGTTAACCTCCTGTCAGCAATCCACTGCATTCAAGCTGTTTTACCCAATCTCAAGCAGGCAGACCACGCCAAAGTAATTCTGATGGGTTCCGTTTCTGGGATTGAAAATACCGGGTCTCTGGAGGTTGCCTATGTCGCGTCTAAGTTTGGTGTACGAGGCATAGCCCATGCTCTTCGCGAGAATCTTCGCGTCAATGGTATCGCAGTCAGTTGTATTAACCCCGGTATGATTGCGACGGAGGTTCCCTACGAAGTTGGGATTAATCAAGCACTGACCCAGTTTAACGGAACTCAAATCCCAGTGCAGGACGTGGTGACAATCACTCAATGCATCTTATCTCTCTCCCATGCTTCCTGTGTCAAAGAAATTGTAATGCCTGCAATGGCAGATACTTGGGCTTAGGACAAAGGAGGTTCGGAAAGATGCGTCTTATGACCTGGTGGCCTCAACTAAGTCCACAGATTTGGGTACTCGTGGCGGGACGGTTTCTCTCTCAGATTGGCTCTGGCACTGTACTGTTTTACGTCCCCATTTATTTCGTGAATCAGGTGGGTCTATCCGCAGCTATGGTTGGTCTAGGCTTAAGTAGCGCAGCAATAGCTAGTGCAATCGGGTTTTTCTTGGCAGGAGCCTTGACTGATTCTCGATCATGGGGTCGTCGCCGCACACTTATACTCTCCTGCATTATTTCTATTCTAGCGGATGGTGTATTTTGGTTTGCCCAGAATTTGCCATTACTTATCTTGGCAAATGTATGCATGGGTCTAGGGGATAGCCTCTACTGGCCAGCATCCGGTGCTGCCATTGCGGGTGCATCATCCGGTCATCAGCGGGAAGAAGCTTATGCCGTTTCAGGTTTGGCAGACGCTTTGGGATCAGGGTTGGGTATCGTTCTGGGGGGATTACTGATTGCGACGGACCACTCTTACCAATTGTTATTTATCGTAGATGGAATCACATTCCTCATTTTTTTAGGAGTGCTAATCGTCATCGTCAAAGATAACTGTGTTCAACCCTCTCACGGTTCTACTCACATAGGATTGAACGCATGGAGAACAGCATTACTAAACCCTCTGTTCTTAGGGTTCGCCCTTGTGAATATTTTTTTTACAACTTACATCAATCTGATGGAAAGTACGCTGCCCCTTTACCTCACGAATGTTGTTCAGCCATCCTCACGGCTAACCCTGACTCCTGGAAATATCGGAGTTCTCTTTTCGCTCTATGTATTAGTAGTTGCATTGTTACAGGTGCCTGCCGTTCGTATCCTAAAACGCTATCAGCGGGTGACTGTGTTAATGCTATCGATGATATTGTGGGGAATAGGATTTCTGCTGATCTGGCTGGTAGGACTAGCGATTGGATGGCAACTTATTCTAATTGTTCTAGCAATTATGATATTGGCGATCGCCAATGTCACCTACAACCCCTTTGCCGTTGCCTTGGTCACAGAATTGGCTCCCGATAATTCCCTGGGGATTTACCTCTCTCTTAATGCTCAATGTTGGACTGTTGGCTACTTACTTGGACCGCTAGCCGGAGGATGGTCACTAGATCAAAATGAGCATACTGCTCATGGGCTTTGGACTGCTTTGTTTCTCACTACGTTCATTGGTGTACTTCTTTTGAAACAGCTTACCAGGTTTCAAAAGAAAACATTTGCTTCAAAACAAGGACAACTAGATGATCGCGGTTTGGGTATATTTTAACCAATAAGTCCCAATCATAAATGCACTGATTGCTAAAGCTAGCTAAACGTGTAGGTCAGCAAATGAACCCTAACGTTAGAAAAGTTAGAATCAAAAAACAACCTCTGCTCCCCGCTGAGTCTGAGCTTCTCTCCTCCCAAGTTTTCCCATACTACTCATCTCAGTCTGTTGGTTCACCGCCAGCAGGCTTTATTTATGGTCGATCGGAGATACTTCTTAATAGAGGTAGAGAATCACACAAACACGACGGTGTACCAAACGGGGTTCAGAAATTGCTAGAACAGGAGAAGTTTAGGAGCCACCGAGATGAACTTCACGCTCAAATTTAACAACCGCAAAATTGCCACGGCGCAGAACTCCCGCGATCTGGGTTTGTTGCTCGTGGGGGAGTGATCGGGTCTTTAGTCCTATCTAGATTGAGAGCATAGCCCCAGGGCAGGAGAGTGGCTGAACCCTACGATATCCCTAAGGGAGGCTTCGCCAACGAACTATGGAGCTGCAAATCTCCACCCCATTGACACACTCTTACCCCGTGACTGACACACCCCACTCCTACAGTGAGAACATCAACTGAAGGAGAACAACGCCATGAACACCCAAACCACCAAAAAGAATGCTATTAAAACCCTTGCTCTGACTGCTGCTGGTGCCGTTGCCACCCTGGGGGTCCTGGCCACCACGGTTAAACCCAGCCTGGCGGATGAATATGTGCCCGGTCACTATGCCCTCTACGGTCAATGGATTCCGGCTCATGTCAATGTCGGTCCTGTTCCCCACTACTGGACACCGAGAGGCGAATATTATATGGGACACTACGCGGCAGGTGGACAGTGGATTCCCCCTCACTATGCTTAGTCTAGTGATACAGATGGGGTCGCGACAGCAGACATGTAAACACCTGCAAAATAGCCCTCTAAGCCTTACTTAGCCTTGCTTCCAGAGGTTGGTTCCACCCTATAAATCTTTAGCGAGGATTGGACAGTAACGCTTCTTAAATCAATCCGATTTCGGGTGTTATACGGATGGAGTCCGCCTAACCCTATAGTTGGGCATCCAGTAGAGAGTAACAGTAACCAGCGGGAGGAAAATTTCCATGACAAAGTATGTGACCACGAAAGATCAGCGTTGGCAAGGAATCAATGTCCGTGGGGTAACAATGGAAGCCTGCCGTCTATGGGAGGGAAACTATAACGTGCGCTCTGGATTTTTCCGTATGCCCAAAGGCATGCAAGTTCCCCTGCATCACCATCCTTATTGGGTTCAGGTGTTAGTCATGAGCGGAAAGATGGAAGTGAAGGCTGAAGGAGAGGAGGCACATACGATCGCAGCGGGCGGGTACTACTTCGTCGAACCTGGGGAATCGCATGTCGAAACGGCTGTCGAAGATACCTTGCTCCTGGTTGTATCAGAAGAAGAACGGGAAGATCTGCGTCTCAGACCGTCAACGCATTGAGTAGAGTTAGTAGGGATTGAAATAGGATACTGTCGCACCCCCTGATCATCTTGCAGGGCAGGGACTATCACTGAGCGAACCTGGCGGACGTGGGATAGTAAGGACATGAGATGAGTTCCACCCAGAGACAGCAATAAAAGCCGCCCAAATCAACCTCCCCGCCCGAATCCTGAGCTTTACCAATACAGGTCTGATTGCCGATCCGATGCCAGTACCTGGACTGAGAGCTGGAGTTGTTACCCAGAGTGCCAATTGGGTTACCGCTGCGATTTAAGCCCCCGTCTCTGCAATAGTTTGACAGGAAGTCATTTTGGCAAGCCCCGCCAATGGTAGTCTTGGTTACAACGATCGCACCCCCCTGACGGTATATCAGTACAGGTCACGTCGATCGGTTTTCCGCAAGTAGGAACCGGACGTTCGCCAAAATCCCTTTGCAGTAAGTGTATATAGCCAGGTTGAGGTTCATATCGGAAAGCACTCTTGGGAGGCTGTGTACCTCCCTGAATATTAAATACATCTGTGAACTTGGCTAATGACCAGCTTCTGGGAAGTTCATTCAAATTCTCACCTCCCAATCCTCAACCTGCAAGCCATCCACCCGTCCAAACTCTCGCGTGTTGTGAGTGACCAGAGTTAGATTATTTGCCAAGGCGATCGCAGCTATTTGTAAATCATAAGCTCCAATCGGTATTCCGTTAGTTTCTAACTGCGATCGGATCACCCCAAAGGTGGTAGCAGCAAGATCGTCAAAAGGCAGTGAGACAAATTGTGACAAGAATCTCTGCTGTAGAGCAAAGTTGCGTTCTGGATTGGCACTTTTCATTGCCCCAAAGCAAAGTTCTGCCTTGACAATCGAACATACCACAATCTCTTGAACCGGAATCGCCTCAAGCCTCTGCTTTAAGTTCAAATTTCTGCCTTTTAGATAAATGATGCAGACATTGGTATCAAGAAGATAGTTCATTCGAGAGGTTCGCGTTCAGGCTTTTCGGGTTGAGGGTGTCTGAAGAATGAGTCATCCTGTATGCAGCCGTAAAACTGCGAAAGATCGACCGCTTTAGCATCTTTGGGCAAGGTCGTTTGATAGACAATGACAACCTCAATATCCGTATCCCTCATGTCAGGTAAATGAACCTGCAAAAGACCGTCACTACCGATATGAGATTTTAGTGTGATGCTCTGCATAGTTCTCCCACTGCTTTACAAGCTAATGTCTTCACCCAATTCTTGCAAAATTCCCTGCAACTCTGCTATGGCCGCTTCCAATTCACCGATCGCCTCCTGTGCCAGGATTGCAGGTTCAGGTAACTCGCCATTATCGCCTCTGTTTTCGTCTCTGAGCCAAGTGATGTCCAAATTGTCACCTCGTTCAGCAATCCAATCACGAGAAAACCTTCTAAAGCGTCCTTTCTCCCCCGTATCTGTGCGCTGCGTAAGACTGGCAGGACTACCCAATGGATCATCACCAAAGGCGGTTTCAAACTCTTTGAAGAATTCCCGTGTCAAAGATGTACGTTTCCCAAATTGGAAAGTATTCGCACGCAGGTCATATACCCAAACTTCCTGGGTATTACCCGTTTCCTTCTTACCACGAGTGAAGAATAAAACATTCGTCTTAACACCCTGAGCATAAAAAATACCAGATGGTAACCGCAGAATGGTATGCAAATTGCATTTGTCCATCAAGTCAACCCGGATCTGCCGTCTCACGTTGCTCTCAAACAGCACGTTGTCGGGGAATACCGCCGCCGCCCGCCCGCCTGGTTTCAGTCCAAGATAAATATGCTGCAAGAAGCAAAACTGTTTATTGCTAGTAGGAAACTCAAAATCTGGGCGGTCAGGTAAGCCCGCACCTTTTTTACTGCCAAAGGGTGGATTGGTCAGGAGCAGCGTTGCTAGAAGCTGTGTTTATGACTGAGTTTCCTTGGCCATCTTTAGGAACAGCAGATACGTCAGTTCGATTACATACTGGTAATAAGTAATCCCGCCATCTTTAAGGATGTTACAGAGATTCCAGAGTTTAGCAACGATGTCATGTGTGGCAGTAGTCATAAGCAAAGATTGTACAGCTTGCTTACCCCCATCTCTGGAAAATGACATTGGTATTTTGAGACTGAATAGTGCCTCCGTCATGAATTGCTTTTGGATGTGCTGCGAATTCAGTCGAGGTTCAGTCGAGCGCCCCTACAGATATGTCTGGCATTTGTTCTGATGAACTGAGTTGAGATCGCTGCTGTCAAGCCACCTGGATGGTAGTCTTGGTTACAACGATCGCAACCCCCCTGACGGTATATCAGTACAGGTCACGTCGATCGGCTTTCCTTCTTTCTGTTTTGTTGGACAAATCCCTATGTCTATGCCGGATGAGGTTGCCCCTGCTGCACCACTGGAATCCTCGCAAACGATTACTGAGCAACCCCCAGAGAGCCATTCTGAAGCCTGGCACCTTAAACCCAGTCCCGTTCTGTCCGTGCAGGAATTAGCAGAATTGAATCAGCGATCGGACGCTAAGGGTTGGCTACAACTGGCCGCCCATCTGGTGGTGATGATTGCCAGTGGCACGATTTGGGGAATAAGTTGGGGAATAAGTTGGGGAATAGGTTGGGGCAATTGGGCTGTCGCAGTTCCGGCGGTGGTGATCTATGGCTTTAGTCTGGCCTCCATGTTTGCGGCGTTACATGAATGTGTGCATCGCACAGCGTTTGCCAGTCAGGTGCTCAACGATCGAGTGGCCTGGTTAGCAGGAGTGCTGTCCTTTTATAACAGTGACTTTTACCGTCGTTATCACAAATGGCATCACCGTTATACTCAAATTCCTGGCAAAGACCCGGAGTTAGAAGATGCCCGTCCCACCAACTGGTTCACCTATGTCTGGATTCTCAGTGGCCTTCCCTGGTGGATTGGTAAAGTGAGAGGACATCTGCGGGCAGCACGGGGTCAATTTGAGGGTTGTCCTTATATTTCAGAAACGGCTCGGATGGAAGTGATGCGATCGACCTGGGCCCAATTGGCCGTTTATGCCGGAGTGATCATCCTGTCTCTGGTGGTGCAACAGCCCTGGTTTATTACCTACTGGGTATTACCCCTGGCCGTTGGACAACCAATTTTGCGGGTCATTTTGCTGTCTGAACATACGGGTTGCACGCTGGATGACAATCCCCTCAGTAACACCCGCACCACATTAACATTCTGGCCGATGCGGCTGCTGATGTGGAATATGCCCTTCCATGCCGAGCACCATCTCTATGCTTCCATTCCCTTCCATGCCCTGCCGATCGCCCATGAAAAAGTAGCTGACAAATTAACCCAGCTTGCACCAGGATATCTCGCGGTTCAACGTCAGCTGATCGCCCGGTTTGACACGGCAGCATGAACCCTCCCTCTCATTGCTGGATTGGCCATAACTTCTCGTTACAGTGCGGCATCACCTTACCCCAGGTGCGAGTGGTCTATCAAACCTATGGGGAACTGGCCAGCGATCGCTCGAATGTGATTCTTTACCCCACCTCCTATGGAGCCCAACACAGTGATATTGACTGGCTGATCCGTCCCGATGGCATTCTCGACCCGACCCGCTGGTTCATTATCATTCCCAATATGTTTGGTAACGGCCTGTCCAGTTCTCCCAGCACAGGGGATCTCCCCGGTTTAGCGGAACAGGGATTGTATTTTACCCACTTAGACAATGTCACAGCCCAACAGCAGTTGTTGTGGGAAGGATTTGGAATTGAGCAATTAGCCCTGGTCTATGGCTGGTCAATGGGAGCCCAACAGGCCTATCACTGGGGAGCGCTTTATCCCGATCGGGTGCAGCGAATTGTCGCTCTTTGTGGCACCGCCCGAACCACGGATCACAATCAGATTTTTCTAGAAAGTTTGCGATCGGCCCTCACCGCTGATCCCACCTGGAATGGGAGTGGCTTTGATGGCATCCCGGAACGGGGATTTCGTACCTTTGCTCGGATTTATGCCAGTTGGGCCGCTTCCCAGGCCTTTTACCGTGAAGGCATCTATTACCAACTCGGTTATAAGTCTCTGGAAGATTATTTGTGGCGGGGTTGGGAAATTAATTATCGTAAGCGCGATCCGCGTAATTTAATCACTATGATCGATACCTGGTTACGCTGTGATATCAGCCAGAATTCGGTTTACCAGGGAGATTACCAGCGGGCCCTGCGATCGATTCAAGCCCAAACCCTGGTTATGCCTGGCAGTACGGATCTGTATTTCACCCCTGAAGATTGTGCGATCGAGGCCAGTTTAATTCCCTGCTCTCAGTACTGTCCGATCGACTCGATCTGGGGACATCGGGCCGGTAATCCCTACCAGAACCCGGAGGATGCCGCCTTTATTCGCACTGCCGTCCAGAACTGGCTCCAGTCTTAACCCTTTATCTGAAAACACCCTATGACCACTGCTTTATCTGAGATTGCCCGCGAGAAAAGTATTCGCTACTTCCTAATTTCCTTTACTGATCTGTTTGGTACCCAACGGGCCAAGTTAGTGCCTGCCGCCGCGATCGACACCATGGCCGCGGGAGGAGCTGGATTTGCCGGATTTGCCACCTGGCTGGACATGACCCCTGCTGATGCGGATATGTTTGCTGTGGCCGATACTAACAGTTTGTTTCAGTTGCCCTGGAAACCCGAAGTAGCCTGGATGCCCGCCGATCTGATCACCCCGGAAGGAACAGCGATTCAGCAAACGCCCCGACTGGTGTTAAAACGAGTGTTGGAACAGGCCCGCGACCTGGGTTACAGCGTCAAAACTGGCGTAGAGTGCGAATACTTTTTGCTCTCCCCCGATGGTGAAGCCTTATCCGATCCCCGCGATCGTCAGACCAAACCCTGCTATGACCAGCAAGCCTTAATGCGGCGGTTTGATGTAATTGCGGAAATTTGTGATGCCATGCTGGCCCTCGGCTGGGGAGCCTATCAGAACGATCATGAAGATGCCAATGGCCAGTTTGAGATGAACTGGACCTATGCCGATGCCCTGGTTACCGCCGATCGTCATGCCTTTTTTAAGTACATGGTAAAAGCGATCGCAGAAAAACATGGATTGCGGGCCAGCTTCATGCCCAAACCCTTTGCCCACCTGACTGGTAATGGTTGCCATACCCACCTGTCCGTCTGGGATACGACGGGAACCACTAATTTATTCCACAATCCAGAGGGTGAGTTAGGATTATCCTCCCTAGCTTATCAATTTATTGCGGGTGTGCTTCATGCTGCCCCTGCCCTCTGTGCCTTTACCAACCCCACCGTCAATTCCTATAAAAGGATCAACGCCCCCGTTACCCTCTCTGGTGCCACCTGGTCCCCTAACACCGTCAGCTATACCGGCAATAATCGCACCCACGCCATTCGCATTCCCGACGCTGGCCGGTTTGAGTTACGTTTAGCGGATGGAGCTGCCAACCCCTACCTGCTGCCCGCTGCCCTGATTGCTGCCGGATTGGAAGGAATTCAGCAAAAACGCGATCCTGGTCCCCGCTCCGACAATAACAATTACACTGATCCCCTTCCCTCCAATACCGCTAAATCTCTACCCACCAACCTGCTCGATGCCCTGCGTCAGTTAGAAGCCAGCTCGATCTTTGCTGAGGCATTGGGAACGGAATTTGTCCAGTCCTATCTGAAGCTCAAATACCAGGACTGGCACGACTACAATACCCAAATTACCGGCTGGGAACGGGAAAACACCCTGGATTGTTAAAGTAACAAAGCTTACCCCAGCACTTCCCGCATCACCCCTGCCAGGTCAAGGATGGCCCGTTCACCATCACCGCGATAGGTTGAACCGTGCATTGCCGCGATCGTTTGGGGCTGCAGACTGGCCAGTTTTTGCATAATTCCATCTGTATGGCTGGTGTAAGGCATGTAGTTCGCAAAAGGACCCGCTTGATAATCGACCAGTGTTTTGCGGGCGCGATCGATCACATCAGCTTCTATTAAAGGTTCGACATCCCCACCCTGGTGCAACAAGTCTGAACTGAACAGCGTCCCATTTACCTCCTCAAACAGCAGTCCAGCTTCCCAGCAATGGGGGACATGAGGGGTTTGGACAAAGCGAAAGCGGTATTGACCCGTGCTCAGCACTTCTCCGTCATTCATAGCCTTAGCCGGACGCAGAGCAAAGTCATTGACGCTGACCATCGCCCCAACAAAGCTACAAACGGGTTGGGCTGCCGGAGCAATCTGGAGCCATTCGTTCAGTGCGCCACACTCATCCGCCTCAAAATGACTGAAACTGATCCAGCGGAGGTCTGCAGGATCAATCACCTTTGATACCGCATCCCGCACCTGGGGAAAGAGTGCCTTCATTCCGGTATGGAACAACAGAGGCTCTTCATCTTTGATCAAAAACTGATTGAACTGGAGGTCAAATTCTGGAATGTAGATGCAGATCCGGTATAGATTCGGCGCGATTTCGGTCATCTTAGTCATCGTATTCCCCTTGTATTCGTAGCTTTTCCAAGTGAGAAAATAGGTTTACTTTGATTGTGAATTTGTATCAAGTCATTGTATGACTAATTATGGGCTGGGGCACTTTAGAAACGGGTACTTCTCTATAGCTTAAGTCCTCCTTTGGAAGCGGTCAGCAGGATATTTAGTATGATTGATATTCGAGCCTTTGCTAGATTTGATGTTGCTGCTCAGGAAGTGCTCAAGTTTTTACATCATCGTTTGGGCTTTAATCTCTGGATGGTCACCCGCACCGAGGGCAACAATTGGATTGCACTCCAGGTTGAGGATCATGGTTACAACGTTAAGGCAGGATCAGTATTCTCCTGGGCAGACTCCTTCTGCTCTCAGATGGTCCTTAGCCGGGGCCCCTCGATTGCCCCTTGCTCTGCAGATATTCCAGCTTATGCAACTGCTCCAATTGGACAGCAATTAACGATCGGTGCCTACATTGGGGTTCCGCTTAAACGTCAAGATGGTTCTCTGTTTGGGACGATGTGTGCGATCGACCCTGCTACCCAACCGCAATCGATTACAGCCGAACTTTCCTTAATTGAACTCCTGGGAGCACTTCTCTGCACAGTACTGGAACTGGAGTTAAAAGCTGAGGAGCAGATCCGCCAGATGGAGCGAGTCCAAACCGAAGCCCTGACTGATTCCCTGACCAGTTTATATAACCGGCGGGGATGGGATCAGTTATTAGCTGCTGAAGAAACTCGATGCCAGCGTTATGGACATCCAGCCTGCGTGGTGGCGATCGATCTGGATGAACTTAAACAGATCAACGATACTCAGGGGCATGGCATGGGCGATGAGTTGATCTGCCGAGCTGGACAGGCGATTCGGAAAGTATTAAGACAACAGGATGTGCTTGCCCGTGTTGGAGGTGATGAATTTGTTGTGCTGGGGGTCGAATGTGATGACCTGAGTGCAAAAAATTTAATAGAGCGAATAAATACATCTTTATCTGAGGTACAGGTGAAAGCCTCTGTGGGCCTGGCCATGCGAGATCCAAGACAGGGGCTTTGCCATGCTGTGGAACAAGCAGATCAAGCAATGTATGCCTGTAAGCAGACTCGTAAAACCAAGTGCTAGTTTCTTCCGGACCTCCTCAACTTGGATTGCTAGAGCGACTAGGGAATCACCTGGCTGGGATCACAAAGGGAAATAATGCAGTTAACAAAAGCTTTCAGTTCTGGGCAGGCTTGAACAGCAACTATCAGATCATTACTCTTCAAAATTTTTGCTCCATGGATGGGCTTGTTATAATCTTGCCGTCCTCCTAGTTTGAAAATTTCTTTAATCCAGTAGGAAGGAGGTTTCTGGTGATTGACATTTTCGGGAGTTCCTGAAGGAGTTGATCGATTATGCTTTGCTACCGTTTGAATTGTTTTCCAGTAAGGGAGGAGCCAGGCTTCAAAATCATGGAGTGCTACATGGGGATAAAAGTTAGGATTATATCCAGCCCACTTTGCCATTTTAGCTTTAGCATCTGCCGCATCCTTAAAGTCGTTTGTTCCTGTATAAACATCAGTAAGCGCAATTACAGCATCATAGGCATTACGTCCAGTTAGCAGATTTTCAACCACACGCCTAAGTTTGTCCTCTTTAGGAATTCTACCGTTCTGGGGAATAAAAGTTAGTCTTGGCATTTGTTGCCCTAAACGAGCTTGGAGGAATTCCCGTAATTTTTCCTTAAAAGCCACTTCAGTAGCTCCTTCCACTAAAATGGCAATTTTCACGGACGGCCACCGATCAAATTCATAGCCCAAACCTGATCAAGGCTGTAATCTGTCAGCCACTTATCCAGGTCAAGTGTATCTGCCCAGGTCATGGTCGCTGCTCCTGCTTCCAGGTCGCAAATCAGAACTTCGTGGGGTTCCAAAAATCTGATCAGTCGATCGGAGTGGGTTGCAACAATCAACTGTGTATTTTTAGAAGCTTCTCTCATTAAATATACTAAATGTCTTAGAAGATCAGGATGTAAGCTAACTTCCGGTTCATCAATTAAAGTAATAGTTGTTAAGCTTTTACTTTGCAGTAGAGTGGCTAACCAGAGAAAGCGCAAGGTTCCCTCCGATAACTCATGCAGGTACATGGGTTCAGCAAAGTTTTTATCTTTCCATGTCATGGAAATTGTACCAGCAGCAACAGGCGGAAAATTCAATCGCTGAAAGTCTGGAAAAGCGACCGAAAGGACATCTTCAAGCATTTCAAAGCGATCGCTATCTGTTTCTCTTAGATCATAAAGACAGGAAACCAGGTTTTCTCCATTCACTCCTGGTAGTTTTGCAGGACGTACTGGTTGAGGCAAGCGAACTGGGCTTTTCTCTGAAACGTCAAGTGCTCCATAATAAGTACAGGAAGCAAGATTTTTTCTAAATCTTTCAGGCTCGCGGTACATCTTAGGAACCTGAGAAAGGGAGGTTTCTAGATAATTATGCTCCCAATCAGGTTTTAGTAGCTTCCGTTCTTCCTGGCTAAAATACTTAATGTCTAAACCATAGGATTCAATATACTTAAAGGGTTCCAATGCATTAGGATTACTCTGCTGTGTTAATGCCTCCTTTTTGATTTCATAAGATAATCCTTTAGGCCATACTGTTAAGATATACTTTAGTGGCTGTTGATCTGGTACTTTCATTGAAACTGTAAGGCTGAGTTCTTGTTCCTTGCCTCTAGTTAAGATTTCATTTAATCCACCCTTAAGTTGCAATGTTTCCTGAAATTTGCCATTAGCTGAAGCCGATAAAATTGAAAGAGCATCTAAAAAAGAGGTCTTGCCTGCTCCATTGGCTCCGATCATGACCGTTAGATTTCTCATCTCTAGATCAATATATCGAAGGCGACGGAAACCTTTGATCGATATGCTCTCTAGTCTGTTCATACAACCAATAACCACAGAACTTGTATCTTGAATATAGTCTTAGATTGAGTTGACTTCACTGCTGGCGGCAATCATCACACTGCTTGATTTGATCACGGCATAGACTTCTTTGCCTTTCTTTAAGCCCAGGTTGTCCGCTGAGGTGCGGGTGACGATCGAAACCAACTCCACGCCTGGGGCGATCGCCAGCGTCACTTCTGCATTCACGCTACCTCTAACAATCCGCTTTACTTTTGCTCTCAGCACATTGCGGGCACTGATCTGGATATGCTGTAGCGCGGCAGGATTGACAGCCCCGATCTCTGCTTCGGCTTCTTCCTCGACCTCTTCAGCAAAGTCGATCGCGGGGGTATCTATCGAGTCAGGGGAGACCGAACTGCCCATCTGCCGAATCATCTCCCGCAGGATTTCCGTTTTAGTTCGCTGTGTTTGCTGACAAACCTGCTCCAGAATGCGCCGCTCTTCTTCGGAGGATTGAAATGTAATCCAGCCCTGTTCTTTCCTTGGCATTATAGGATACCAAAAATGTTGGTATAAAGTCGGTAAAATTAAGTCGCTGAATTCAATTCTAGCGATAGCTCTATTGTCCGAGCCTTAACGAGAGGCTACACCAACGCTGACTTAACCATACCAATCCTCACTTTGCCACCTCAAGACCCATGAACCGCAGATTTGTTCTTACTTTGCTAAGCGGGTTTCTGGCTATCCTGCTGCCGATCGGGGTAAGAAACCTGATGTCTGTGCCCGCCAATGCTCAATCCTCAACCCTGCTGATTGCCGCCGCCGCCAGTTTGAAAGAGAGTCTGGAAGCCCTTGATCCGGTCTTTGAAAAAGCCAATCCTGGCATTAAAGTTAACTACAACTTTGCCGCTTCTGGGCCACTGCAACAACAAATTGAACAGGGTGCTCCCGTTGATCTTTTCATTTCTGCTGCAACCAAGCAGATGGATGCCCTGCAGCAAAAGAATTTGATTCTAACTGAAACCCGTCGTAACTTGCTCAGTAATAGCCTGGTGCTGGTGGTTCTCCGCAACTCTACTTTAGGGCTAATGGACTTCAAGCAGCTCACCAATGCCAATGTCAAAAAAATATCAGTCGGAGAGCCACGCAGTGTTCCCGCCGGGCAGTACGCCAAGGAAGTGTTCAAAAATCTAGGAATTCTGGAGCAACTCCGTCCCAAACTGGTCTATGGCAACTCCGTGCGGAATGTCCTGGGTACGGTAGAAAGTGGCAATGCCGACGCTGGAGTGGTCTATGCAACGGATGCAAAAATTTCTAACCAGGTGAAGCAAGTGGCAACGGCTCCCGCGAAGCTCCACACACCGATCGTTTACCCAATGGCCATTATTTCCGCCAGTCGTCATCAAGCTGCGGCTCGCACCTACGCCCAATTTCTAACCGGTCGTGATGCCCGTGCCGTATTTAAGCAGTATGGCTTTGGGGTGGCTAAATAGCAGTTGCGATTGGAATGAACATGACCGTTGATCTTTCGCCCCTATGGATTTCGCTCAAAACTGCCGGTCTGTCCACCGTCATTACCTTCTTTACCGGCATAGCGGCCGCCTTCTGGATGCTGGACTATCGGGGGCGCTGGAAGTCGCTCATAGAAGGGCTGTTTGTTTCACCGTTGATTCTACCGCCAACAGTTGTGGGTTTTTTACTACTGCTGTTGTTTGGTAAAAATGGGCCCCTGGGACAATTAACGGCTCAGTTTGATTTCAGCTTTGTGTTTACCTGGTATGCCGCTGTGATCACCGCAACGGTTGTCTCCTTTCCGCTGATGTACAAAACGGCGTTGGGGGCGTTTGAGCAGGTGGATAGTAGCCTTTTACAGGTTGCCCAAACCCTTGGGGCCTCAAAGCTACGGATTTTCTGGCAAATTCTGCTACCGTTGTCTATTCCTGGTTTGCTGGCGGGCACCACCCTGTCCTTTGCTCGGGCCTTGGGTGAATTCGGCGCAACGCTGATGCTGGCGGGTAATATTCCCGGTCAAACTCAAACCCTGCCCATGGCCATTTATTTTGCTGTGGAAGCGGGAGCCATGAATGAGGCCTGGCTATGGGTGCTGGTGATTATGACTCTCTCTCTATCCGCGATCGTTGCGGTTAATTTATGGCAAAAGCAATACGAACGTCGCCTGCGGGGTCAGGGTGGAGCGGTGGAAGCCCATGAACCTGTCCCAGGCCGATTCAGCCGAACAGCGCCTTCCCAGATCGTTCCCCTGGCCAGACCTGAACTTCCATCTATCGCCCAGGGCTTGCTGGTGGATATTGAGAAAGAGCTGGGAAACTTTAGCCTCAACATTACCTTTACAGCGGATCGGGAAACCCTGGGACTGCTGGGTGGATCGGGGTCGGGGAAGAGTATGACGCTGCGGTGTATTGCTGGGGTCGAAACACCAAGCCAGGGGCGCATTGTTCTGAATGGTCAAACCCTGTTTGATGCCAAAAAGCGGATTAATGTGCCCAGCCATCGCCGTAAGGTCAGTCTGGTGTTTCAAAACTATGCCCTGTTTCCCCACCTGACCGTATCTGAAAATATTGCCTTTGGTCTACAGCATTTATCCAGAGCCGCCCGATCGCAGCGGGTCCATCAACAACTGGCTCACTTGCAATTAAAAAGCTTGGCCGATCGCTATCCCCATCAACTCTCCGGGGGGCAACAGCAACGGGTCGCGCTAGCCAGAGCCTTAGCCACCGAACCGGAAGCTTTATTGCTGGATGAACCTTTTTCAGCGCTGGATACTTATTTGCGTAGTCAGATGGAACGGCAACTGCTGGAAACCTTATCCACCTATGCCGGTGTGACCTTATTGGTGACCCATAATCTGGAGGAAGCCTATCGGATCTGTGAAAACTTGATCGTCATGTCTGGGGGCAAGGTGATCGCCTTTGATCCCAAGCATCGCGTCTTTGACCGTCCCCGGACGCTGCGGGTGGCCCAACTGACGGGATGCAAAAACTTTTCTCAGGCAGTGGCGATCGGAACTGCAGCGATCGAGGCCGTGGATTGGGGGGTAACTCTGGCCGTTGGGGAGGAAATTCCGGCAGATCTGGCTAATGTTGGCATTCGGGCCCATCAGATCACCGTGATGCCCAGACCCACGGCCGGACTGAACAATACCTTTCCCTGCTGGTTAGCGGCTACCAGTGAAACTCCGCACCGGATGACCCTTTTCCTCAAATTGAACACCGCCCCCCAGGACGCGCAGGACTATCATGTTCAGGTAGAAATGTTCAAAGAAAAGTGGCAGGCAATTAAAGACCATCCCTTACCCTGGTCTGTCCGATTTGATCCCCTGCGGCTGATGTTGATGGTGGCCTAAACCCATAACAGTTGCGGGAATTATCCGGTGATTAATCAATGGCGATCATGACATCCGAAGACTTGATCAGGGCGTAGACTTCCTTACCAATCGCCAACCCCAGATTTTCAGCCGAAGTTTTGGTAATAATGGCTGTGACTTCCACACCGGGGGCAACTTCGACCACAACTTCATCATTGACCGCCCCAGTCACGATAGACTTTACTGTTCCCTTCAGAGCATTGCGAGCACTAACTTTCATGTTTTTCCCCTTAGGAGGCATGGCTGGCAAAGAATACACCGCCAGATAGCTTAGGTTTCTCATTGACCAACTCTATTGGTAACATTCCCTCTGTACTCAGCCATTGCAAAGGGGGGCGGTTAGATTGATTACAGATGTACTCAGCCGATATAAGCCAGTGATTAACGAAACTTCAACTTTTTTATGGGTCAGGGGACAAGTATTTTCAGGGTGGGGGACGAGTATTTTTCGAGCGCGGGCGGGTGGCAATGGATGGTCAGGATTAATTCTTCCACTTCACTTTGGGAATAATTTGAGTCTCATCGACGCGGTGTTTGTACTTAATGGCAAAGTTGAGCAGGGAATCCAGCAGCGAGTCGGAGAGGTAGTGGGGCTGTAAACCTAGATCGAGCAGGTTTGTATTTTTGGCATTGTAATAGTGTTCTTCCTTCTCAATCCGGGGATTGTCCAGATGGCTGATCTCCACCTTCAGCCCCAGGGTTTGGCCTGCCTTCTGAACGGTTGCGGCTAAATCTCCCACGCTGAACTGTTCCGTGAACTGGTTAAAGACCCGGAATTCTCCCTCTGCAGGTGGATGGGCGATCGCTAACTCCACACAGCGCACCGTATCGCGAATGTCCAGAAATCCACGGGTTTGCCCCCCTGTGCCATAGACCGTCAGGGGATGGCCGATCGCCGCCTGGACACAAAAGCGATTCAGAGCCGTGCCAAAAATGCCATCGTAGCTGAGCCGATTGATCAGCAATTCATCCATCCCCGTTTCTTCCGTCAATACCCCGTAGACGACCCCCTGGTTCAAATCCGTGGCCCGTAGCCCCCAGATCCGGCAGGCAAAATGGATGTTATGGCTATCGTGGACTTTACTCAGGTGGTAGAACGACCCCGGCTGCTTGGGATAGGGCAGGGTATCTTGACGGCCATTATGGGTGATCGTAATGTAGCCTTCTTCGATATCAATATTGGGAGTGCCATACTCGCCCATTGTGCCCAGTTTGACCAGATGGCAATTCGGCAAACGTTCATGCATCACATAGAGCAGATTGAGGGTACCCACCACATTGTTCACCTGGGTGGAAACGGTATGGTCCCGATCGATCATCGAGTAGGGGGCAGAACATTGTTCGCCAAAATGCACTACGGCATCCGGGGCAAACCGCTGCATCGCCTGGTTGAGAAAGTCATAATTGCAGAGATCACCAATGAACAGGTCAATGGATTTGCCTGTTAAGTCCTGCCAGCGGCGTAAGCGGGTTTGAATGGGGGCCACGGGGGTAAGGCTGCCAATCTGAAGCTGCAAGTCCCAATGTCGTCGCACCAGACTATCGAGAATGCCCACCTCGTAACCCCGGTTGGAAAGGTGCAGGGCTGTTGCCCACCCACAAAAACCGTCGCCGCCAATGACCAGAACTCTCATTTTATTTCCAAATAGATAGTACGAATAGCGAGGGTATAGACCGTTACATCCTTTAAGTAAACCGTAGAACAAAAAAGCTTGCAGACTGACCATTTTAACTTCAGTCCAGCCAACCTGGATCACCTCTCAGTCAGGTTTCAAGCCGCATTGTTACTTTGGCTAGAGCTTAACTTCATCCGCAAAGCTGGCCCGACGGACAAAGTAAAAGGGCCCAGCCAGTGACCCCCAGATGTGTTCATCGGTTTGCGGATCGCGGCCCCGATCGTGGCTAATAAACTGCTGATCGTCGATTTCAAACTCGCTATCCAGGTAGGTTTCCCTGCCCTTACGTACCACCATGCAGCCTTTGCCCGGTTCAACCTTGCCCTTAAAGCTCTGTCCGGTCCACTCCACAATCATGTTGCAGCCCGGTAAGAGTACCAGTTGATCGGGGCTGAGCTGGGAGAGGCGTTCTGGGTTGCGGGCCGCACCAAAAAAGGCTTTGTCGTCCTTCAATGAATAGTTTTTGATTTCAATATGGCCATCCACCGTCACCAGTTCCAGCACCCGTACCCGGTAGGGATAGTGAAGTTCAAAATCGTAGGCTTGTTCAACAAAAAAACCAAATCCTGACAAAATTCCCGCTGGTACGGGGCGCATACAGACCCGAATATGGGCGTAGAGGGGAGGATTTTCAAAGGCTTGCTCCTGGTTACTGAAGTCAGCGGCCATCCAGCGGGCCAGGGTAGCAATATCGGTGGCAGAGGTCATGATGGAGTTAAATCGCTGTTAAACCGTCATTTTGCCTTATTTTACGCTTTTTCCGATCGACCGCTTTTCTACCTTCAGGGGGTACAGGAAGTTTGCAGCAGAATTTGGGCCAAGCTCAGGGCCTCACTGGTTGTGGTAATTTTGCCTTCTGCCTGGGCCATTTCTAGAGCCTGCAGTAATTGGCCGAGTTGGGGACCGGGGGACAGGTGCAGGTGGGCAACTAAGTCTTTACCGCTGATCAGCACGGGGGGATGGGCGATCGGGTCATTGGGATCGAGCCAGGCGGTGATCAGGGGGGCCAGGGCATGCTCGGCGGTTCCCACACTTAAACTCAATCCGATCAAGGCGGGAAAGGCAGAACCAATGGTTTGAAACAGAAAATATAGATCGCGGCGAGAGAGTTGTTCGACCCTGGCCGTACTGCTGACCTGAGGCAGGGTTTTACGCAGGGTGGTGACCAGTTGAATTTCGGAGCGGCTGTACTTTAAGCGCTGGAGGTCGGGCAGAGGGGAGGGGGTGCTGGTGCCCACTAACCAGATCAATTTGGCGGTGGCCAGCAGGGTGCGGCGCAGGGCTTCATTGCCACGGCAGCGATCGCTGAGGGGACGGTGGAGCTGGACGGCCAGTGCGGGCCAGGTTTTGCTTAACCCTGAGACGGCCTCATCCATTCGGGCTAGATAGGCCAGATCCATGGCGGTGGTGGCGGGTAACCAATCCTGAAATAGCCCATCCATCCAGGCAGCTTTGAGGAAGGGGGTGCCCCGTGGTGTACTGAGCAGATAGCTTAACTCTCCCCGTACCCGTTCTGCGGCCACCTCTTTCAAGTGGGGAGAGAGCCGACGAATTTCAATCTGGGTGTCAGGGTCAAGCTCAAAGTCCAGTTGGGCGGCCTGGCGGTAGGCGCGCAGGAGGCGCAGGGGATCGGCGGCCAAATTTTCCGGGGCGATCATGCGTAAAATTCCCTGATGTAAATCCAGGCAACCCTGCAGCGGATCTAAAATTTCGCCCGTGTGGGGATTGTAGGCGATCGCATTCACTGTAAAGTCGCGGCGGTGTAAATCTTCCTCTAAGCTGTCTCCCACCTGGAGGGCAAAGTCGGCGGTGGCCTGCTCAAACACAATCCGGGCAATCTGGCGTTCCGCATCCAGCAGGACAAAACCAGCTTTATAGTGCCGGGCAATTTTACTGGCCACCTCCACCGGGTGAGCGGGCAGGACAAAATCCAGATCCAGATAGCTGGAGGGCCGTTTACGCAACGCATCCCGCACCCCACCACCGACGAGATAAGCAGATTGGGGTAAATAATCCAGGCTAAAGGGCCAGGTCTGGGGGGAAAGGGGATCGGGCATCAGGGGGAAGGAAAGGACGGATGGGCGATCGGGGAGCGCAATTCTTGCCGCACACTCATCAGGATTCTGCCCAGATGATTCTGACCGCTGCGATCGGCCCCACAGCCCCAGTAAAAGTCTACCGGCGAATCTTCCACCAACCAGGCCTCACCCGTCTCCAGCAAAATGGTGCGAATTTGGGGGTGAGTTTTAAACTTAGCCAGGACTGCAGTTCGCATCACCTGCTGTTTAATCGCTTCCCAATCAGAACGGGGACAATGGCAGGGATTACGCCCCAAAGCCGCGGCTTGAGCAGGGGTCTGGCACTGCTGGATCTGAGTACAGAGATGGTGATCGGGGGTGCCGACAAATTTGTGAGCCTGGTAATAGTGCTCTACGGTTTGCCACCGTTGCCCCTCTAACTCAAATCCGTGGGGAGAGAAGTTAGAAAAGCAGCCGTAGGGCCCCTCTACCTTGTAGAAATAAATGACCATCCTGACGCAGCAGCACCACTCCTTCTATGATGCCAGGAAATTCTTAAGCATTCATTCAGAATCAATTCAACCTCCCTCCCGGCTAAAGAGGGGTTGCAGGGAATCAGTGGCTGGAGTGTGGCTATAGAGCACCCGACGGGAAACTAACTCACAATCTTGATCCAGCCAGACCAGGGCCACTTCTTCCACCCTGCCGTTCTGAAGGGTTACCAGGGAAAAATTATGGTGAGAGCCGTCTGGGGTGGGGATAATTCGGGGTACACAGGCTGCATTCACATAAACGGTCTGATCCTGATAGACCACAGCGGTGCGTTGAATCCGGCGGGTATGGCGCAAATGATGGTGCATATGCCCAAAGGCCACCAGGGGAATGGTTTTGCCCGCTGCTTTCAGTTGAGCGATCGCCGCTTGCAGATCCGGGTCACCATAATCGCCGCCCAGGGGTTGCCAGTCCCGCCCACAGGGAGCTTCCGGCCCATCCCCCAGACCAGCGGGGCCATTGTGGGACAACATGATCAGCGTTTCAGCGGTAGCCCTTTGACCGGCCTGAACAATCCGCTCGATCGACTCCTTAAAGTTAGCGACCCCAAACCGCTGTTGATAAAACGGTTCGTATTTCCACTCCGGCCCACCCCAGCTAAAGGGCCGTCCCCCCACCACCGCCAGGCCGAGGTCAGGAAAATCGACATTCTCATACCCTGTATGGACGGCGCTGAGCAAATCTAACTGTTGCTGCACCCGGTCTTCCTTTTGCCGATCGTAGGGACATTTTTGCTGACCCCAGGGCGTAGCGGTATACCAGGCATCATGATTTCCCAGGGCCACGGCGATCGGGAGATCCAGAGCAGCGATCGTCCCCACCAGTTCCACCGCCTCATTACCAAAATCCCCGACAAATAAAGCCAGATCTACACCCAGATGATGGAGGGCAAGGCGATCGAGTGGTTGCCACTGGTCATGCACATCCCCAATCACGGCCAGGGTTAAACGGGGGGCAACGGTGGTCTTCATTATGATTTAGTCCTGTGGTTCATTCCTATCCCTCTATTCATGGTATCCACAGGACGATCGGCTTTATGATCGACCTGGGTTTTTAGCTTGCTCTTTATGACGCAACCACGCTCCGATCAAGACTCTGCCTGGAAAGAGATCCTGCGCCAGTATTTTCAGGAAGCTATAGTTTTCTTCTTTCCGCAAACGGCAGCACAGATTGATTAGAATCGTCCCTATGAGTTTTTAGATAAAGAGTTCCAGCAAATTGCCCCCGATGCCGAAACTGGCAAACGCTATGCTGACCAATTAGTGAAAGTCTGGCTCAAGCAGGGGGAAGAACTCTGGCTGTTGATCCATGTCGAAGTTCAAGCGGCCCGAGAGTCGGAGTTTGCCAAACGAATGTTTATGTACAATTTGCGAATCTTTGACCGCTTCAATCGTCCCGCCATCAGCTTAGCGATTCTCTGTGATCCGTCGGAACAGTGGCGGCCAGAATCCTTTAACTTTGACTACCCGGATACAGGTCTGAGTTTTCGCTTTGGACGGGTTAAGCTGCTGGATTATCGGGAACGCTGGAGCGAACTAGAACAGAGTACAAATCCTTTTGCCATCGTCGTCATGGCTCACCTCAAGGCTCAGGCTACCCGCAGGGATGATCAACAACGCAAGGTCTGGAAACTCAATCTGATCCGCCGTTTGTACGAGAGAGGCTATCCTCGACAGGAAGTGATCAACCTTTTCCGCTTCATTGATTGGGTTATGATCCTTCCAGAAGCGTTGAAACAGGAATTCTGGCAGTCGTTAAAAACTTACGAGGAGGAACGTCGAATGCCCTACATCACCAGTGTGGAAGAAATTGGCTTTGAGCGGGGACTAGAGCAAGGACAACGATCGCTCATCCTCAAGCAATTACAACGACAGATGGGAGAATTACCTGATGCCCTGCGAAGCCAGATCGATCGGCTTTCCTCACCTCAACTGGAATCGCTGGCAGAAGCCTTACTGGACTTCACGGAAGTATCTGATTTACAGGACTGGTTAAGCAGGGGGCATTATTAACTACCTTAATTGGTCAGTTTAGTCAGATTCCCCACTGGGTCATATTCGTAGCGGCGAATCAAGTTCAGCGGGTTGGTTTCTGTGATCAGCCGATTGAGGGCATCGTATTCATAAAGCGTCAGGTTGTTCACCGGATCTTTGAGGCTGAGCAGATTGCTGGCTTTGTCATAGGTTAGTTTAACAACACAGAAAAAGCAATTTTTGATAGAAATCGATAAAAAAACTACTCGAATGGATTTTTATACCAATTTCGTACTGCATTCAAAAACTCTCGATCGTCAGGAGGCATATCCTGCTCCAGTCTTATACATGCTCTTTCTACTGTTTGAACCGATATCCTATGTCCTTCAGGAAGTTCTTTCCAATAAGTTGCCTGCCAAGGACGAAGAACTTCATTCTTTTTCGACTCAGACAGCAAATCATGTTGATACCAGTAAGGTGTCAGTTTCATGTACTGTTCAGCAATTTGTAAAGAACTTGCTTCAACTATAATTTCATCAGTCCTCAAATTAAAGCTATCTACCAAAAATAGACTCCAGTTTGGTTTAGATAAAACTTCCCATCGTCCTCCTCCTTTATTTGTAAGCCTGTATTGACTTTTATTATTTCCTTTTAATGCCAAATCAATTTCTGAATAAGTTGGTACAAATTCGATTATGACTTCATCATTTGGATGTCGAATATTAACTATGAGGCCTTCTTGAAATAAACTATGAAGCGTGTCTAGAAGGTCAGAATGAGACAATCCATGTCCTTTTCGATTTGCAATAATCTCTAGCTCAGGATGAGTCAATCGATATAAGGGGAATGGAAGGTCATGAACCAGATCTAGTAGCCAATATTTTGCTGCATCAAAAGATTTCATAATTTTCAATGGGGTTCTGAACTTAAAACTGCACCTTTTGTTTTAGGATGTGGTTCCGGTTCCTCTTCACAGCACTGACATTGCCCAACTGATCCTAATTGATCTCCAGTTTTTATGTCCTTAACATTCCAATGATAACCAGGCGTGTAACCACTATCTTTGCTACAAGGTCCCTTCTTTGCAATTGCCGCTTGAAGCGGTATTCCATTAGGAAAAGCAGCATTGGCAGCCTCTTTCGCCGATGGAAAATAATATATTCTGGGTAGTTTAGCACAGGGAATTAGGTCTGGATGCGTATTTGCACACGTTTTTTCGCATTTCTTGCCCTTGCAGTTGTTTGGATCAGGAGGAGCTTTCTTTTCATCTTGTGAAGGTGAGGGAGAGGGTACAGGTGGAGCTGATGGTAGAACTTTAGGAGCGGTTGAGGGTGGCCATGCTGGCCCTGGTTTTAATGTTCCTTCGTTAAATGGACTTAGAAACCGAGAAACAACCCAGCCCACACCAGCAACAAAAATATAGACAATTCCTCCAATGATTACAACGATCGGATTTTGCATTTCTCCAGTTTCCTGCAATCCCCAAGGATCGACAAAGTTGACCGGACTATTCCCCACGTAGCGATACAGGTTCGTATCACCTCCGGCAAACCCAATGGTATCCTCACTAAGAAACCTACCCACTGCCGGGTCATAGTAGCGGCTGCGGTAGTAGTACAGGCCCGTCTCAGAGTCTAACTCTCGCCCCGTGTAGCCATAGCGGGTGGTGATACTGCTATTCGTCTGACTGGTACGGTTGCCAAAGCTGTCATAGCGAATGTGGTTCTGTACTGCTCCAGCATTGTTGGTCAGGTCCCGCACGGTGTTCTGGTTATCCAGCAGGGGCCACAGCAGATCACTGGCACTGCGTTCATCCACCAACACCATGTCCAGTTCAGGCCCGTAGACATAGCGATTCGTTAGCGTGTTACTGCCATTGAAGCAGAGCAGCAGGTGGTCACGGTCATAGATATACCGCTCTACGGTGGCGGGGTTGGGGCCAGCACCATCCGGGTCTACGGTTTTGCTGATCCTTCGGTCATAAGCATCGTAGGTGTAAACTGCACTGCGGATAACGGCTCCCCCAGCAGTAGGGCGAACTTCCACACGGGTGAGGCGGTTACGGTGATCCCAGGTGTAATTGGTGACCTCTCCTGTGGCGGTGCGGGTGCGGCGGGTGCGATTGCCTTCGTTGTCGTAGGTGTAGCTGAAGGTACCGTCATTGGTCAGCCGATTATTTGTCGTGGTCTGATAGCCTGTGTTGGTGCGGTTGCCATTCAGGTCATAGCTGTAGGCTTCATCGGTTTGATAGCTGTGGTCGGCGACGGTCAGTTGATCGGTGTCGTCGTAGGTGTAGGTGGTCGTGCCATCCGGGGAGGTCATCTGCCGGATGCGCTGAGCGGCATCATAGGTCCAGGTGCTATCGGACAGGGTTGTGGTTCCCAATTTGTGCAGCACTCGGGTTAAGCGCAGAACATCGTTCAGGTTCAGGTTGGTATTGACCAGCGGCACACTCGTATTGGTGGACGCATAGCGGTTGACTATATTCACCTGTCCGTTAGGGGTGTAGCCAAACCCAATTTGTTTGGGAGCAATGCCTGTGCCACTCTGGGTGATCCGGGTTAACCACTGCACGGCATTGTACGTAAAGGTTTGTGTGGCTGCTGCCTGTCCGTTGATCGTTTCGCTCAGGGTTAACCGACTGCCTACCGCATTGTGAGTGGCATTCAATACGACGGCGGGGAAATTAGGGGTTCCGGCATTACTGAGGCTGGTCAGTCGTCCGACGGTGTTGTAGGTGTAGGCATAGGTGGCAGCAGGGTCGGTTAAGTTCGTTAGTTGGTCTGCTGCGTCATAGCTGGCTGCAATGGTCCGAATAATTGCACCTGCTCCATCCAGCCATTCCTCGGTGGTGAAGCGATTCAGATTATCGTACTTAAAGTTCCGCACCCGGTTGTTGCGGTCTGTCAGTTTCGTCAGATTCCCCACCGGGTCATATTCGTAGCGGCGATTCAGGTTCACCGGGTTGGTTTCGGTGATTAGCCGATTCAGCCCATCGTATTCATAAAGCGTCAGGTTGTTCACCGGATCTTTGAGGCTGAGCAGATTGCTGGCTTTGTCATAGGTGAGTTCAACAATGCCATTGCGGGCATCAATCACTTTGATCTGACGGTTCAGCGCATCGTACTGGTACTGCGTCCGCAAATTCAGCGCATCTGTGACGGAGGTTGTGTTGCCCACTGCATCATAGCCCAGGGTCACCGTCTGATTGAGCGGATTCTTCACCGTAATTTGCCGATTCAAATTGTCATAGGTGTAGGTGGTGACTTTTTGACGGGCATCAGTGAAGAATCGCAGATTATCGACTTCATCGTACTGGTATTTGTAGAGATTGCCTGCACCATCCGTTTGCTGAGTTAAGCGGTTGCGTGGGTCATATTCCAGCCGGGTGATTGCATTCAGGGCATCGGTCAGGGTGGTCAGATTATTGTCCAGGTCATAGCCGTAGGTTGTAATTTCATTCAGGGGGTTGAGGACCTGGCTGAGGCGATTGCGGGCATCATAACGATATTCTGTAGAACGACTGAGCGGATCTCGGACAAACTGCAGATTACCTGCGGCATCATACTCATAGATCGTAACGGGACGAGTCAGGGGTCCACTGCCATCCGGGTCGGGCTGAGTGATTTTCACCAGACGGTTCAAGCTGTCGTATTCATACTCTGTACTATTATTGCGGGCATCCTGAACCCGAATCAGATTGCCATTGAGGTCATAGAAGAAGCGGGTAATGGGGGCACTCAAGGTTCCTGTGCCATCCGGGTCGGGCTGTTCCACGCGAGTTAAGCGATTGAAATTGTCGTAGTAAAAACGAGTAATAGACCCCCGACCATCCGTAAAGGCGGCAATATTTCCCGCCGCATCATAGCTATATTGCAGAATTGCTTGATCTCCAGTCCCTTCTGCCAGCACTACACGGATTAGCCCCCTGATATTGTTGTATTCATAATTGGTTATTCTTCCTAAGGGGTCGGTCACCCGGTCCACTAATCCCTGGGCGGTGTAGGTGTATTGCGTCACTGGAGCGGTTTGCGATCCACTGCCATCGGGGTCAGGTTCCGTGATCGAACGCACATTACCATTCGCTGGATCAATGTCATAAACCGTCTGTCGCCCCAGTTCATCAATGACTCGGGTTAACTGGTTAAATGTGGCCTCATACTCAAATTGCCGACCATTCACTCCTGAAATACTATCGCTGATTCGAGTTACATTCCCCCGACCATCACTGTATTCAAAGTTGGTGGTTTGTCCCCGCCCATTGGTTCGTTGGGTCACCAGGTTCTGAGCATTGTAAGTCGCCCCACCAAGGGAGCCAATACTATCCCGTGCCCTGACAATGTCCCCCCGCTGGTTCAGTTCCATCACCGTTACATTGCCCTTGCCATCGGTCGATTGGGCTTCCAGGGTATCGAGGGTGGTGGGACGAAAGGCTGGGGGAGGGTTTAAGGGATCTCTGGTCTGAGCAGCAGGATACAGTCCTTTGATCGCGGCTGGCTCGATCTGATTCGTTTGAATAACCACTCCAGTGCTGTCTTTACGCACGGTTTGCGTTACCCGACCAAAATTAAAGTTAGGTCTACCGTAAGTAATTTCTAAGCGGTTTCCTTTCGCATCAATACTTGCCGTCATGCGACTATCACTATACTCATACTGATAAACCGCAGCATCCGGGTGAGTTAGTTTAATTAGATTATTTGTGGTGGCACTATATTCCAACAGCGTGGTGCGTGTGCCGGGTCCCGGATGGACGATCGAGGTAACTAAACTCCCCGTATAGTTGAACTGCGTGATCAGGCCGACCGGGTCTACAATTTGCACTAATTGCCCACTGGCATTGTAACCATAGGTGGTAACGTTGCTATTGCGATCCCGTACGGTGGCTAACCGTCGCTGACTATTGAAGCTATAAACCGTGCCATCTTTGAGGGTTCGTTTGAACGTGCCATCACTTTGGCGTTCTAGCCGGGAGAAATCTCCTGGTTCAGAGGTGTAAATATTTCCACTACTGGGAGGCGTAAACAGTAGTTGAGTGCCATCGCCATCCAGCAGCAAGACTGTGTTATCGGGGTTAACCACCAATTCCTGCCAGCCGACTAATGCCCAACCGCGACCAAAGGCACTACTACGATTGTTGATATGGGTAAAGCTACCTTGCTGCTGATTCGCTAATGCTGTAAATGAAAGGGCGGCAGGATTATAAACCTGTACCCCAGTGCGAAAGGTATAGTTGTACCGTCCTGAGGGTTGGTTGGTTAAATTGGTCTGCAAGACCCCATCAATCACGCCAGCACTGGCAAGAGGATTAGTTGAGTCATACTCAGGCACTTTCCAGAGGTGTTCCCCACCCGTGAGTCCATAGCTCGTACCTGTATAGCCAGGCAGATTATAGGTAAAGCCACCTCTTTGGATTGAAAGCTTGGCAATCAAGACCTGGTTAGGGTTCCAGACCTGACTATAACGAAAGTGGAGGATGGGACGTGGATCGTGAGTGAGTGAGTTATAGCGCAGGGTCAATCCTCGCACCACTCCTGAAGATTGATAGGTAACAAGGTCTTGTGTGGCAATCAACGCACCAGAATGGGCCTCGACTTCTGAGGTGGCAGGGAAAGTCATAACGTTAACCAATTTTTAGGGTATGGCAATTCAAAAAAATGCAGATTCTGTGGAGATCTAGAGTGATGTCCAGGAGCAATCGTTCAATTAATCAAAGATGAAAATACTAGATTTTTTATCTCAATGCCCCAGCAGGACAACTTTGTGGAGAGGGATTCCCAGGATGATCCTCAGGATTTGGTTCAGGAACATTGCCACAATTATAATTATCTGGCTGTCCATCTTGACGAGCGATCTGGATAGCCCAACGTCCCTCTACATAGCGTCCATAAATGTAGCCGTTCCAAATTGCGTTTACCCAACGATAATCTCCCCAACCATTCAGGCCATTAACTGCTATACCTCCTACTTGGTGAAATACGAATAGCTCCCTTGTTTGCACCACAATTCTATTGATTGGTCCAGGGACATTCGTAAATATAACGGGAGGATCAGTCACAAAAGTTTGTATTCCTCCACCCGGATTTGGTCCATCCTGTGGTCCAAAATCTTGTGACCAAGTAAGCGTCCCTATGACTGTGTAGAGCGTAGGGCATTGCCCCCCAGGATAAAAGGGTGTACTCATGGTTTACCTACTCCTGTTAACAATCGAAAAATTAAGCCTTGGTCCTATTAATGAGACTAAGAAAGAAGTTAAATGAATCTTTCTGATGACCTGCTAGTGCATTATTCAACATCACAAGCCAATCCTATTGAGGCCCTTGCAACTTGTCAATGAGTGAGAGAATATTCTGTAGATTGTTATAGAAGTAATGGATTTTTGTTGTCTTTTCTTGCGGTCAGCTTAATAAAGCCTATCCTGAGCTAGGATAAATAACCCTATTATGATTCTTAAATGTCTGTGCAATTTTTAGGCTGCTAATCTGTAATTGTTGGCCAGGAAGCTTTCTCATCATTGGCTGAACCGTGTTTGGCGATGGTTACGATCGCAGCCGGGCTTTGACCGACGATCGCACCAACAGGTTCTTAGAGCAATCGGCTTTGATCAGGTTTATTGTTGAGTTCTCTGGGGACGGGACGATCGGCTTTATGATCGACCTGGGTTATTAGCCTTCTCTTTATGACGCAACCACGCTCCGATCAAGATTCTGCCTGGAAAGAGATCCTGCGCCAGTATTTTCAGGAAGCCATAGTTTTCTTTTTTCCGCAAACGGCAGACCAGGTGGATTGGAGTCGTCCCTATGAGTTTTTAGATAAAGAGTTCCAGCAAATTGCCCCCGATGCCGAAACTGGCAAACGCTATGCTGACCAATTAGTGAAAGTCTGGCTCAAGCAGGGGGAAGAACTCTGGCTGTTGATCCATGTCGAAGTTCAAGCGGCCCGAGAAACCGAGTTTGCCAAACGGATGTTTGTCTATAATTTACGGATTTTCGATCGCTTCAATCGTCCCGCCATCAGCTTAGCGATTCTCTGTGATCCGTCGGAACAATGGCGACCAGAATCCTTTAACTTTGACTACCCAGATACGGCTTTGAGTTTTCGCTTTGGTCGAGTCAAACTACTGGATTATCGGGAACGCTGGAGCGAGCTAGAACAGAGTACGAATCCTTTTGCTGTCGTAGTGATGGCTCACCTCAAGGCTCAGGACACCCGCAGAGATGATCAACAGCGCAAGTTCTGGAAGCTCACTCTGATCCGCCGTTTGTACGAGAGAGGCTATCCTCGACAGGAAGTGCTCAACCTGTTCCGGTTTATTGATTGGGTTATGATCCTTCCAGAGGCGTTGAAACAGGAATTCTGGCAGGATTTAAAGACTTACGAGGAGGAACGTCGGATGCCCTATATCACCAGCGTGGAAGAAATTGGCTTTGAGCGGGGACTAGAGCAAGGATTGGAGCGGGGAGTAGAGCAAGGACAGCGATCGCTCATCCTCAAACTATTACAACGACAGGTGGGAGAATTACCGGATGACCTGCGAGGTGAGATCGATCGGTTCTCCTCAACTGAACTGGAATCTCTGGCAGAAGCCTTACTGGATTTTACTAAAGTGTCTGATTTACAGGACTGGTTAAGCCAATATAAGCCTTGATGTCTTGAAGGCGATCGGTGAGTTTAATCAAATTCTCCACATGACGCAACCACGCTCCGATCAAGATTCTGCCTGGAAAGAGATCCTGCGCCAGTATTTTCAGGAAGCCATTCTGTTCTTCTTTCCGCAAACGGCAGATCAGGTGGATTGGAGCCATCCCCACGAGTTTTTAGATAAAGAGTTCCAGCAAATTGCCCCCGATGCCGAAACCGGCAAACGCTATGCTGACCAGTTAGTGAAAGTCTGGCTCAAGCAGGGGGAAGAACTCTGGCTACTGATTCATGTTGAAGTTCAGGCGGCCCGAGAGTCGGAATTTGCTCGACGAATGTTTGTCTATAATTTACGGATTTTCGATCGTTTCAATCGTCCTGCCATCAGCTTAGCGATTCTCTGTGATCCCTCCACAACCTGGCGACCGGAATCCTTTGGCTTTGATTACCCCGATACCAGTCTAAGTTTTCGATTTGGTCGAGTGAAACTGCTGGATTATCGAGAACGTTGGAGTGAGTTAGAGCAGAGTACGAATCCTTTTGCTGTCGTCGTCATGGCTCATTTGAAAGCTCAGGCAACTCGACGAGACGATCAACAACGCAAGGTCTGGAAACTGAGTTTAATCCGTCGTCTATATGAGGGAGGCTATACTCGACAGGAAGTGATCAACCTGTTCCGCTTCATTGATTGGGTTATGATCCTTCCAGAGGCGTTGAAACAGGAATTCTGGCGATCGTTAAAAACTTACGAGGAGGAACGTCAAATGCCCTTTATTACCAGTGTCGAGGAAATTGGGTTTGAGCGGGGACTGCAACAGGGAATGGAGCGGGGATTGCAACAGGGAGTTGAGCGCGGGATAGAGCTGGGACTTCAGCAGCAGAGATCGCTCATCTTAAAACTATTACAACGTCGGGTTGGAGAATTACCTGATGCTCTGCGAAGCCAGATCGATCGGCTTTCCTCAACGGGCCTGGAATCTCTAGCAGAAGCCTTGCTGGACTTTACTACAGTGTCTGATTTACAGAACTGGTTAAGCCAAAATAATTCTTGATTTCTCGAAGGCGATCGGTCAATGGGTCACGATCGTCCAAATCTGGTCAAGCTTGAAACTGTAGACAGAGCGATCGGTTAGGGGATGCTGCCATTTCAGTTCGATCGGGAATCTCCAATCTGACTTGAGTAATCCGTTGGTAAAGCTTTTTCAAAGGGGTCTGGCTGTGGACAAAAACGACAACCTTCTCCCTTTTGACCACGCAGATGAGGTTTTCGACTACACGGATGTCCTTTTCGACCATGCAGATGTTCTTTTCGACCACACAAGTCTCAGTTTTGACCGCGTAGATGTCCTTTTTAAGCACTCGGATGTCCTTTTCGACCACAGAGACGACGGTTGTGATGCCAGAACTGGGGATTGAGCGCGATCGGCTTTATGATCGACCTGGGTTATTAGCCTGCTCTTTATGACGCAACCACGCTCCGATCAAGATTCTGCCTGGAAAGAGATCCTGCGCCAGTATTTTCAGGAAGCCATAGTTTTCTTTTTTCCGCAAACGGCAGACCAGGTGGATTGGAGTCGTCCCTATGAGTTTTTAGATAAAGAGTTCCAGCAAATTGCCCCCGATGCCGAAACTGGCAAACGCTATGCTGACCAATTAGTGAAAGTCTGGCTCAAGCAGGGGGAAGAACTCTGGCTGTTGATCCATGTCGAAGTTCAAGCGGCCCGAGAAACCGAGTTTGCCAAACGGATGTTTGTCTATAATTTACGGATTTTCGATCGCTTCAATCGTCCCGCCATCAGCTTAGCGATTCTCTGTGATCCGTCGGAACAATGGCGACCAGAATCCTTTAACTTTGACTACCCGGATACAGGTCTGAGTTTTCGATTTGGTCGAGTCAAACTGCTGGATTATCGGGAACGCTGGAGTGAGTTAGAGCAGAGTACGAATCCTTTTGCCATCGTCGTCATGGCTCACCTCAAGGCTCAGGCTACCCGCAGGGATGATCAACAACGCAAGGTCTGGAAACTCAATCTGATCCGCCGTTTGTACGAGAGAGGCTATCCTCGACAGGAAGTGATCAACCTGTTCCGTTTTATTGATTGGGTTATGATCCTTCCAGAGGCGTTGAAACAAGAGTTCTGGCGGTCGTTAAAAACTTACGAGGAGGAACATCGAATGCCCTACATCACCAGTGTGGAAGAAATTGGCTTTGAGCGGGGATTACAACAGGGACTTCAGCAGCAACGATCGCTTATTCTCAAACTATTACAACGACGGGTAGGAGAATTACCTGATGCTCTGCGAAGCCAGTTCGATCGGCTCTCCTCAATTGAATTGGAATTGCTAGCAGAAGCCTTACTGGACTTCACGGAAATGTCTGATTTACAGAACTGGTTAAGCCAAAATAATCCTTGATTTCTTGAAGGCAATCGGGAGATCCAGAGCAACGATCGTCCCCACCAGTTCCACCGCCTCATTACCAAAATCCCCGACAAATAAAGCCAGATCTACACCCAGATGATGGAGGGCGAGGCGATCGGTTGGAACAGAGTTCGCTGGTGGCTTTTCCTGTCGAGGTTGGTTTGCACCTTACCGCTGGGATGATTCACATCACCAATGTTGAGTTTGACAGTGCCATTGTTGAGCTTGACAGTGCCATTGTTCACGTTGACGGAGCTAATGTTTGGCTTGACAATGCCCATGTTATTCATGACAACGCCAATGTTGAGCTTGACGGTGCTGATGTTGAGCCTGACGGTGCCGATGTTTGGCTTAACGGTGCCGATGTTTGGCTTAACGGTGCTGATGTTTGGCTTGACGGTGCCAATGTTATTCATGACAACGCCGATGTTAAACCTGGATGGGAAGGAGGTAGCCGAGGTAGAGCCTACGCCATTACTAATCCTGAGGTGGTTGATTGGTTGTTGGTAAAAAGTTTTTAATCAGCGGCAGTTGCTCTATGACCAGCTTGACCAGTTCCATAAACGACTTTTCGGACAGCCGATCGTCCTGGCGAAGTTGCAGAGCACCAATTAACGGAACAAAGAGAAGCCCTGCCACAATGATCAGCACAAGGGTGGGTAAGGGAAGACTTCCAGCCGCAAAGCTGAGAGCAGCAATAACTACTACAAAGAGAAAGACGTAAAATAAACCATTGGCCCAGGAACTTTTTGCAGCATTTCGTTGTGAGTGCTTTTCGGTCATGATATTGCTTCCTTTTTCTGTTTGTTGAAGAACCAATTTCTCTACTGGGGCATTGATAATAATATTGTGGTGATTACCTTCGGTTTGCTCTTTATGGTCTCTTCGGCGCTCTTCCCTTGAAATTGCTCCTTGATCCAAAACGTCATCTATGAGGCGACGAACATTAACCATAATGTAGGGTTTCTTTTGGCATTGAATATCGGGCTGACGATTGCTAACAAATTCTTGAAGCGTCTGTAGAGAATACTCGTGAGGGGATTGGCTGCCTCTACAGGTTTCACAGTTACAGGGAATCAGGGTTTTGTACTGCAAACGTTCAAAATAGCTGTGGAGCTTGAAGAATTCATGGTTAACGATATTCAGTAACTCTTTCCTGTGAGTTCTAGAAACACGGATTTTAATTTCATTTTTAGGATAATTCTCGATTATTTCTGCCCTAGCATGTCCATTGTTAAGCACGGCTCCGCTTTTCCACACCAGGGTTTGCTCCTCAATCAGCTTGTGCATTTCAACAATGAAGCTGGTGAGGATACCTTTAGGCAGGAATTCGTACTCGTAGCGTAGGATCAGGTTATCGGTTTCATCCCAGTTATAGGCAGGTTGTTCTGGGGAAAGCAGATGGGGAGCAATGTAGGTTTGGGGCCGATCGGGAATTTCATAGCAGAGTTTGAACCGCATCATCAATTGCAACAGTTCATCCCGCATTTCTGCATATTCGTCATCTTGCCAGATATCTGAGAGATCATCTTGCGTGAAGCAACCCTGGTTTTGCCTGACGTTGGCATTATCCAGAACTTTGTAAACGGCGGTGGTGGCCCACTCAGGTTTGAGAATCACAAAGTTTTTCAAAATTGGGTCGTTTTGAAAGTGGAGACAAACTCCGAGGTCATGCAGATACTTGCTAAGACGAAGCATATCCTTTTTATCGCTCAAGCTGTTACGCTGGCAGAGATCAAAATATTGCTCCTGGCTGATGTAGTTGCGAGAATCATTTTCCAGAGCCGCACGAACTCTTACCCAGAGCTTGGGTAGCGGTTGTCCGACATGGGGCAGGCGTTGGATGTAGTGCTGAAGTTCAGCTTTGATGTCATTGAGGCCCCGATTAGTTGCCAGATTCGTTGCCACAACTTCTTTCAGGTTGGTAAACTCTCCCTTTAGCTGGCCTTCATTGATCTGGCACTGGCGATCGTTTTTCTCGTTTTTGATAATCAGCACGGGGCTTTTATCGCTCAGCAGTTCAACAACCTTCAACCAGTAGTAAAAATCCGTGTTTTCTTTACGAGTATCAGCAACCAGAGCATAGAGAGAGCGTTCAGTCAGAAAAAACTGATGGGTGTTGTGATAAATTTCCTGACCGCCAAAGTCCCAGATATTCACCCGAAAGGGTTGCCTATTAGGCCGAGGAAACTCCCACCGCACTACTTCAATGCCCTGAGTCGAATCTTCGTCAGGATCGAGCGCATACTCTTCATCTTCAATTTTGCGGGCTAAAGAAGTCTTCCCGGCTCCCCCTTCCCCAACAATCAGCAATTTGGCTTCATAAAGTGGCTCTGTTTCATTGGGATCTTGCACTCGAAAATAAAAATCGAGAATTTCAGCTACATCACCCGGCTCTTCCCAAAGCTCTTTTGAACCTAAAATTTCTGGGGGAATGGGCAACGGGTTACGGCGCAAATCCAATTGCTTGAGATTGGGTAACTCTCTGATTTCCCCTGGCAGACTACTCAGTTGGTTATCGCTCAGAGAGAGGGTTTGCAAGGCGGTAAGCTGACCAATTTCTACAGGCAAGCTACTCAGTTGGTTATGGAACAGGTCGAGGGTTTGCAAGGCAGTGAGTTGACCGATTTCTACAGGCAGACTACTCAGTTCGTTCTCGTTCAAGTTGAGGGATTGCAAGGCGGTGAGCTGACCGATTTCTACAGGCAGGCTACTCAGTTGGTTATTGCTCAGGTAGAGGGATTCCAAGGCGGTGAGCTGACCGATTTCTGCTGGCAGGCTATTAAGTTGGTTATCGCTCAGGTAGAGGGCTTGCAAGGTGGTGAGCTGGCCGATTTCCCCTGGCAAGCGACTCAGTTGGTTACCGCGCAGGACGAGGGCTTGCAAGGTGGTGAGCCGACCAATTTCTGCTGGCAGGCTGAGCCGTGGATTATTGCTCAGGTTGAGGGTTTGCAGCAAACTCAGTTGACCGATTTCTGCTGGCAGGCTATTCAGTCGGCTATAGGCCAGGTAGAGGGATTGTAAGGAGGAGAGTTGGCCAATTTCTGCTGGCAAGCTGAGCCATGGGTTATTGCTCAGGTAGAGGGATTGTAAGGTGGTGAGCTGACCGATTTCCCTGGGCAGGCTATTAAGTTGGTTACCGCTCAGGTCGAGGGTTTCCAACGCGGTGAGTTGACCGATTTCCCCGGGCAGGCTACTCAGTTGGTTACCGCTCAGAGAGAGGGTTTCCAACGCGGTGAGTTGACCGATTTCCCCGGGCAGGCTACTCAGTTGGTTACCGCTCAGAGAGAGGGTTTCCAACGCGGTGAGCTGACCGATTTCCCCGGGCAGGCTACTCAGTTGGTTACCGCTTAGGTCGAGGGTTTCCAACGCGGTGAGCTGACCAATTTCCGGGGGTAATTCCGTCAAACTGTTTTCAATCGATGCAATATAATTATCATCTTCATCGATGATATACCTACCCAGCATTAGCTTTTTCAGTTGGGTCAGTTTACCAATTTCGGGCGGCAAGGTAGTTAACCCCTGTCCAGCCAGGTCAAGTTCAGTCACCCCCTCCTGAACCGCTTGCTCAATCACCCGCAAAAGTTCAGCTTCTGTCATTTTCATTTCAGGAAACATGCACCCTTATCCTACCGCAAGCTTTAAGCCCACTTTCACTCCAAAGCAAATAGAGGAGGTCACCGAGCCAGGATTTGAACGATACACCAGGGCATGGCATCACTTGAGCAGCAGCATCCAGAGCTGGAGGACAGTTTTTGCACCATAATTAGGGAAGCAGAGAGGAGCTAAGGCTGTGAAATTCCGTTACACTCTCCAGGCAATCTGGGAAAAAAGACAGCTAAAATCCGCAGGAGCTGAAGGCCCACCATGACACAGGCACTTGAACAAAAAATTTACACCCCTGAGCAGTATCTTAAACTTGAGCTTGGCTCGGAAATCCGCAACGAATACCGCAATGGAGCCATTATTCCAATGACTGGGGGGACACCTGATCACAATGAATTAGCCATCAACCTTGCATCCCTACTCAAATCTGCTTTGCGGGGCAAACCCTACCGTATCTTTGCTACTGATCAACGGCTTTGGGTTCCTAACCGTAATCTCTATACTTACCCCGATGTCATGGCGATCGAAAAACCTCTGCAACTTCAAACAGGGCGGAGTGACACCGTTATCAATCCCTGCTTTATTGCTGAAGTGCTATCCAGATCTACTCATGATTATGATCATGGCGAGAAGTTTTCTGCCTATCGTACTATTGAAAGCTTCCGGGAATATTTACTCATCGATCAGTACAGTATCCACGTAGAACACTACGTCAAAACCGCTGCTAATCAATGGCTGTTATCAGAATATGATAAGACTGAAGCTCTATTGTCTTTGAGTACATTTGCAGTTGAAATCGAAATTCTAGCTCTCTACGAAAACATAGAGATTGTTTAATCCGAAGAAAAATCCGTAAGATTATCTCCTGGTAGGGTGAGGGCAAGTTGATAGATTTCGCGGCGGGACAGTTGGGTTTGTTCAGCTAACTGACGGCTGGCCTGGGAACGGGATAATCCCTGTTGCAGGAGTTCGGTTAAAGCAATTTTTAAGGCTTCTGGTGAAAAGGTGGGTAACTCAATCTCTGCACCGGCAATGACTAGGGTAAATTCGCCTTTGGGTTCTGTTTGGGTATAGTGGGCGATCGCCTCTGCCAGGGTGCCCCGCCAGAATTGTTCATGCATTTTTGTCAGTTCTCTGGCCGCTACCACCGGACGATCGCCCGTACAAATGGGCAATAAATCTGTCAGGGTTTGGAGCAGACGATGGGGCGCTTCGTAAAGAACGATCGTGCGGGTTTCCCGGCTCAACGCTTCCAGCCGATCGCGGCGTTCCTGACCTTTGGTGGGCAAAAACCCTTCAAACACAAACCGCCCGGTGGGTAATCCGGCTGCACTGAGGGCCGTGAGGGCTGCATTGGCCCCAGGAATGGGAACCACGGGGATTTCGGCGGCCACACAGGCACAGACCAGTTCATAGCCCGGATCGGCAATGGTGGGCATCCCGGCATCCGTGACCAGAGCGATCGCCTGGCGTTGTTGGAGTCGCTGCAGTAGTTCGGGTAACCGCTGTTGGGTGTTATGGCTAAAAAAGCTGAGTTGGGGGGTATCAATCTGAAAATGCTGGAGTAGCTTACCCGTATGGCGCGTATCTTCCGCTGCAATCAGATCGACACTCTGGAGAATTCTCACCGCCCGAAAACTCATATCTTCCAGGTTCCCGATCGGCGTTGCAACAATGTAAAGGGTTCCCGGTTGAACTGTCGGGGCAGACTTCATAGTGGTTGGGGCGAATCGGGCTGATAAACGGTTGGCAGTTGCCACCAGGCCAGGTAAGGGTATTCATGGTGTTCCCGGTGGTAGCCAAAATGATAACAGGTCAGAAAGGACAACCACACTGGCATCCCACTACTTTGCGCCCGATGGGCATTGCGATAACCTGTGCTGGGTTCGCGGTGGGTGAGAAAGGTGCCAAACAAAAAGAGTTGCACCGAGCTAAGCAGGGAAGGAATCACCCAGAACAGGGTCAGATTGGCATCGGAAATCGGAAATAGAAAATGAACGCTGTGAAACAACAGAACCACCCCCAGCAGCCGCGACCAGCTCCAGTAGCTCTTCATGAAATTGAAATACCAGACCAAGAGGTTGCCGTGCTGCCCATCATGAAAATCGGGGTCCATTTCACTGGCAGGATAGCGATGATGAAGACTATGTTTTGCTAAAAGATCTCGATAAGAAAACAGACCATACAGCAACACCGCCAGCGTCCCAATCCCATGATTTAAACGGGGATTCTGGGGATAGATGGCTCCATGCATGGCATCGTGGGCGGTAATGAACAAACCAGTGTAGAGGAAAGTTTGCCAGGGGATCGCAATGAGTAACCAAAGGGGAGAGAAATGGGCCAGATTTCGAGTTAATAAAAACCCTAAACTTAGCCCCCAAATACTTAAAATAACAAGCGCAATGAACAGACCATAAGCAGATCGATCTTGCTGTAATTCCAATCTGATTCTGACAGATATTGAAGGAAGATGAGGGGATGCAACGGAGAAAGATGGCCCAGGTTCCCGGCGATCGACGGCTGCGGGTCTTGCTATCACCGCTGTATTTACGGTATTGGTTTTGGAATTCATGTAAATCCAGACACAAATCTTGATTTTTCTTAATCTCTCCCATCTTAGTCAGATCTCCTTCGGCTGTTATCCGCCTAAAGAGCAATTGTTAGTGGAGGGATAGCTCAGGATACGTACTGGAAAATTAATCGATATTAAGTATTATTTATTGGCTCAATTTGAACAGAATCATGTCTTTTTTTTAATTAAAACCATGATTAATGTAGTGCAGGTATCAGGAGCAATTCCGGCATTAGGTATTCCCTTCTGGTTCGGTCAGAAAACATTGCTCATCAGGTTCCCATCTTAATCAGGCTGTTCGTGAGGTTCACCTCCATCTGTTTGAGTTTGCGATCGCTGCGAGAGAATCTATGGCATATAAAATTTCCGACAATTGCCTGGCTTGTGATAGCTGTCGGCCCCAGTGTCCAACGGGTGCAATTACTGTGGAGGATGGCCGCTATTCAATTGATCCAGACACCTGCAATAACTGTGTGGGCTATTTTCCTGAACCCCAGTGTGTGGTCAGTTGTCCGATCAGTCTCCCCAGTCCTGTCCAGGCTAAGAAAGGCCGATCGCGGCTGCATCAGCGCCCCCTCACCAGTTCTGATCTGTTTATCAATGGCAAAAATACCCCCTTTGCCTCTGCCATTCCCGTCTGGGAAGCCTCTAACCTGCTGGCCCAGCGTCAATCCCTCCCCTGGCAGGTTGAACCCGATGGGGATCTCTCCTATCAGCGCACCTTTAGCCAGAACTACGCGATCGCCCTACGCCTCTCTGATCACCTGGAAGAACCCTCTTCTACTGTTGTGGGTGAAGCAGCGATCGCTGGACTGGACCATCTCGATCTCCGCGCCGCCTGTTTACATCTTGTTTATGCTGCCTATGCCACCACACTGGATCGGCCCTGGGAGCAGGATTTTGTCATTAGCGATCGGCAGATTGAAGAATACCTGGGCTTAGACAAACGTAAAGACCTGAACAAAGCCGCCAAACTGACCCTGATCAAAGAAATTGCCCAGCAGCCCTGCCTGCTAAAACTGCAAATGAATTACCCGGCCCAGGGACGCATTAAAGCCTTTGATCTAGAAAAAGTGCGGCTCTGGCACCTGGTCGATATCCAACACCACTTTCAGGAAGATGAAACGGGTTGTAAGCACCTGATCGGCCTCACCTTTACGATTCGGGCGGGGCTATGGGCCAAGTATTTCTTAAACAAACAGGGTTGCAAAGAACGCACCGCTTTTTACCAGTACGGCACCCTGCCCAAATCCCTGCTCAGTACCGTAATGAGTATCTGGCAACAGCACGAAGGGGCGGCCCGTTTGCTGCTATGGCTGCTGTTCAAAACTCGTTTGGGTAAAGAACAACGACTGACTGTCCCCACCCTGTTGCGGGTTGCCTATGGGGAAGAGAAAGTCATCCAGGCCACAACCAATCGGGAAGAACGCAAACGCCTCATCCGCACCTTTGAGAGCGACCTGGAAGCCCTGAACCATTACGGCTTAAAGCCAGTGTTTGACCCTGTCACCTATCCGCCGGAAATTCAACCCCTCTGGGCCCGTTCTGCCGATATTCCCGATGATGCCGATGATGCCCTGGAGTTCTGGATCAACGATGGCAGTAGCCATAACCGTTTGACCGATGCCAGTCCGCGGGGAAAGTGGAACCTGCTGATCAATGCCCGCATCCTCTCCTTTCTGTTGCCTTCTGACTGGGAACAACCTGCAGACATACAGCAGAAAAAACAACGCTCCTACCAGCGGCAACGGGGCCGGTTTGGCAAAACAGCAGCCAGCCTCTCTCCTGCAGCTAATTCTCTCTCTCCCTCCCTCAACGGCCAGCAGGTGGTGGCGGCCCGCCAGAGTAAAGGTTGGAGTCAACGGCGACTGGCAGAAATTGCGGGTAAAAGTCAAAGTTGGATTCGCGATATTGAAAACGGCCGCTTCCAGGCCAAAGCTGAGGATCAGGAACTGCTACGCCGCGTACTGGGGATGGGTTAAGCTGTTCCGATGGGCAGCTAGCACAGGACGATCAGTCTAAGTTCACCCCTCAGGATGAAAGGAATAGGGATTGGGATTGCCTAAGGTGTTGTTTAAACTAAGGCTAGATTTGGGAAACCTTAACCTAGATCCTGAGAACCGATCCCGGGGAGGATGCACGAATGACAGCCAAATTGCTAAGCTTTGCAGTTCGCTGGGGACTATTGGGAGCAACGCTGTTGTTTCTGGGTAAAACCCTGGTCACCAACTGGCATCAAGTTCGTCAGCTGCAGTTCCACAGTGAAACCTGGATTCATGCCGGGGTGGCTCTGACTATCGCCGTTAGCGCACAACTCTGGTGGGCTCAGGTGTGGGGCTGGATTTTGAAAGTGTTAAAGTACCCTGTTCCCAAACGCTGGAGCATTGTCGTTTTTCTCAAAAACTCAATCCGTAAATACCTGCCTGGCAATGTTTGGGATATGTATGGACGGGTGCGAGCGGCTCAGCAACGGGGGATTGCCCTGGAATCGGCCACGTTAAGTGTGATCCTGGAACCCATTTTTGTGATTGCTGGTGCATTAAGTTTGGCAGTCCTGGGGGATTCCTCGCCGGGATTGAAGACCTTGATTCTGGGGTTAATTTTGCTAGCGATCCATCCCAATGTTTTGAACTGGCTTTGGAAGTGGGGTAGTCAATTGCGAGGCAAGAATTCTTCCTCAGTCCTGATGCAATATTACCCCGTGCAAGTGCTAATGGGAGCGGGTCTTTTTGTTGGCTTACGCAGTCTCACTTTTTTGCTGGTGGTTTCCGCCTTTACCCCCCTGGATCAGTCCACCTATCGACCCGTGGTGGGAGGATTTGGTCTGGCCTGGTTTATTGGCTTGATTTCTCCCGTTCCCAGTGGTCTGGGGGTCTTTGAAGTCACCGCCCTGAATGCCCTGGATGATTTTCTGGCACCGGGTTTGGTGTTGGGGGCTGTGGCTCTGTATCGTGTGATTGTGATTGTGGCTGATCTGATTGCCGCCACCCTGGCCTATCTGATCAATGAAGGACAGGAAGTTTGAGGGTTGCCAGTAGAGCGGTTGAGAGGTTTTCAATAAACAGTTAGGCGCATGGGCGTTTGTTAGCCCTTTAAAAAATTGTTAGTGCAATATCTGTATCACAAAACTTGATAGGGACTCCACTTTTATTGGTAATAACACCATCCAGTTTAAGCATATCCTCGTCTACAGAAACTAAAATTTCTGCATCAAAGTTAATGGCACTTGCAACATGAAGTGCATCAGCAGCTCGTACACCCCGAATATATAACTCCACATTTCTTAACTGTTCTTCTACAGTTGTAGAGGTTAGATCAAGAACATCAATGCTGAAAAAACGCACTGCTGTAATAGTCTGCGGGACAATAGAACGGGCTGCAAGAACTCGAATTGTACTTGCGTTTGCCATGCCTGTTGCAACTGAGGTGAGTTGCTTAAACAAAGCCTCTTCGACTTCGTAATAAGTTAAACTTGATGTCGCCGCTGTATATGAAGCAGCTACTTTTTTAAGAACATTTTCTGCATCTTCAAATAGCTTTTGGGGAGTACGGCCTCGGCGATCAGTAGATCGCAGGCTTGAACCAGCAATTGCCTGTGCGCTAAGGTAATCTATGAAAACGCCCGTGTCAATGTAAACCTTCACACCTGATCTACCTTTAGAACTTGCTTGTAAGTTGAGATATGAGCTGTTCGGGTGTCACAACTTCAGGCTTACCAGTTGACAACGAACTAAGTGCCTTTTTCAAAGCTTGATCGTAAGTTACAAGATAATCACAATCCGAAGCACTGCTTAAAATCAAAACATCATTGGAATGGTCTATCCGATTGCGAAGATTTGCTGCCTGTTTAAGATATTCTTCAGCTTTCTCAAGGTTTAGAGGTAAGAGCCTAACTTCTTGTTGAATCTCATTCAGGATTTCAGGATGTTTACGAGTTTCAGCAAGAAAAAAAAGCTCCTGAAGCACTATAGGGTTAATTGCAAGATGAACCTTCTCAATTATGCCTCTAGAAAATAGATGAGAACTAGGCGACTCACCCCGTAGGTAAGAAGCAACAACATTTGTATCTAGAAAAACAAGAGGTTTGCCGTTAGGTTCTTGCACTTTAGTGTCTCTTAATAAGCTAGCCTTCTTCTAGTTTAAGCAAAAGAGCATAAATCTCTAATAAAGTGTGTACTTAAACGTAAAGGTAATGGATAATCGCTCCTCTGTAGTGGTGGCGGGGAGTGGGGCAAAGGGGGCTGCTGCTCTGACGGCCTGCATCGCTGCCTGATCTGCGGAGACAAAGCCAGAGGATTCCAGCAACTGCACCCCGTTGACTAAATTCCCCTGCCGATCGATCGTAAATTGCACTCTGACTCGCCGTGACTGATCAACGGGTGTTCTGGCCCAGCGTTGCACAATGGCCTGGTAAATATCCTCCAGATAGGGACCCAATTGATCCCGTTGTGCTGCAACTCCTGGGGTTCCGTAGGCGGTTTGTTCCGGGTTGAAGAGGGCATAGGGCTTCTCAGCGGTGAGATATTTAGACCCGCCGGGTAACAAATCTGCTGCTGAAGTAGAGACTGAACCTTGAGCTGCACGGGGTCGGGGAGCGGCTGGGGCAGGTTGAGTGGCGGGTTTAGAACGGGTGGTGGGCAAGGGTAATAAGGACGTTTGCAACGGGGCAGCGGGTGTTGGGGCTGAGGTCAAGGGGGCTGGCTGGGGGGCAGGAGGCGATGCTTTGATGGCAGCCTGGACAGTGGGAGGAGAGGGTGATGGGGAGGCAATGGGAGCAGGGGGCGGAGCAGCAGGAGCAGATGGAACAAGAAGCTCAGATGGATCGGGTTGAGGGGAAGGAGAAGGTATGGCGGCCTGGAAGGGTGGAGCCTGAGCCTGGGCAGGGGATTCTAAATCGGGTTCTGGTGGAACTGGCGGCAATGGAGTGGGGGGTTGAGTTTCGTTGCTCTCTGTGGAGGTCGCTGGATTTTGAGGGGTTGAGGGGGCGGACGGGTTCTTGGCTTCAGGGGAGGAACGGGCGGGTTCAGGTGGGGCAGAAGTGGAAGAGGAAAGATTGAGATCGGGCGATCGCTGTGGATCTCGAACACCTCCAGCCTGGGAATTGATATTAGCCCGGAGCTGAGGATTCACAGGGGTTTCCAGGTTTGCATCCGGTTGGTCGATCACAACCAGTTGCACAGGCTCAGGGGGCGATGGCGGATCGCTGGAGTCCGGTTGGAAGTCCTGACTGAACCATAAAGCAAGCCCGGCATGAACAACACAGGAAATGGGCAGACAAATCCTCAAGAAGCGATGCTGAAACCGATCCCGTTTAAGAGCCATACATCAGCCAGGCAAATTTACCAACTCCCAGCCACAAGTAAAGCACGATCGCCACAACAAACAGCCCAATTAAGCCGATCATCATGCCATAGTCTGTACCCGTTAATTTGGATTCATGCAAGTAGGTTCGCTCCGAGCTGCCCGAAAAGGCTTTGGATTGCAACACAACTTCCAACTGCTGAGATTTAGCCATTGCATTCAGAATCAGGGGAACCGCCAGTTTGGCATAGACCTGCCCACGGCGCAGCCATCCCATTCGACTCACATCCATGCCACGCAACCGCTGAGCTTCCAGAATGGACTGAACTTCGCTAAATAATAGCGGCACAAACCGCAGGGTGGAGGAGAAGATAAAAACAACTTTGTAGGGGATTTTGGCCTGTACCATCCCGACGGTCATCTGGTTGACATCGGTGGTAAAAATGCTCAGGGGAATCACCAGCACCATGGTCAGGGTTTTGAAGACAACGTTCAGACCATACAGCACTCCCTCCAGGGTCATTCTGCCCCCACCAATCACCCACCAATGGGCCGGAAAGCTAAGCAACGGGGTCAATTCGGTTTGCTGAGTTAGGGCTTTGACCTGCTCAACATTAAAAAAGCCCATACTTAACAACAGAAACAGATTGAAGGGCAGCATTACCTTCAGCACTGTACTTAAATAGTTAAGACTGACTCCCGCTAAAACACAGCCAATCAGCACATTCAGGGCTAACACAGCCCCGGCGATCGGGCTTTCCCATAGAAACGCCAGCAGGGTCACCACAACCATCAGCAACAGTTTGGTGCGAAAGTCTAAGCGGGTAAACCATGAGTTCCGTTGTACAGCCTGGAATTTCATAGTGTCTCTGGTGGGTTGGCAGACTGAAAGCTGGGTTGGAAACAGGCCGCCACTTCCCTCGGAGTCAGTAAAGGATAGGGGCGATCGCAAAGTTGACTGAGCTGTTGAGCCAGCAGGACGGCCTGGGGCGGCATCAGGTAGGTGGATTGCAACAAGTCCGTTTGGTGGTAAGCCTGGCGCAGAGGAGCATCCAGTAAAACTGTTCCCTGTCCCATCACAATCACCCGCTCGGCATACTCTGGCATCAGATAAAGATGGTGGGTAATCACAATCAAGGTTTTGCCCATCTGGTGGAGCTGACGGCTCACCTCTAAAATGGCACAGGCTCCCTGATAGTCCTGGCCCGTTGTGGGTTCATCCAGAATGATGATATCCGGTTGCATGGCCAGTAGGGCTGCGATCACAATCCGGGCCCGTTCCCCTTTGGGTAGAGAAAGCGGATGGGCCTGGCGCTGTTCCCACAACTGCATTGCTTTCAAAGCCTCAGCGGTTTGTTGCTTCACCTTTTCCGATGAATAGCCTAAAAAGGGCAGGGCAAAGCCCACTTCTTGCTCAACCGTGGTATTAAAAATCTGGTTATCCGGGTTCTGGGCCAGAAAGCCGATCGATTGGGCCAGTTCACTCACCGTTAGGCTCTGAGTTTCTCGATCGCGGACCCGCACCTGACCGCTAGTGGGCTGTAAGAGATGCAAAAAATGTTTGACGAGCGTACTTTTACCAGCCCCATTTTGCCCAACAATCAGCACATACTCCCCAGCATGGATATCCAGAGAAACATTTTGCAACGCCGTGGTGCCATCGGGATAGGTGTGATCCAGATTCTGAACGGAGAGGAGGGGGCGGGAATCAGCAGGTGGGGGCAGAGGAAACTCTGGGGGAGGAGCGGGTTGGTGATCTTTAACCAGGGCAGAGAGGAAATCCATTCCTGCGGGTAGCGTCACCGGAACCTGGGGAAGGGTTAGTCCGTTCTCGTTGATCAAAGAAAACATCTCAGCCACCTGGGGTGGTCGTAAATGCTGAGCAGCCAGCAGGTCAACCTGGGCATAGATCTCCGCCGGAGGACCAATTTTCAGGAGTTGTCCCTGGGAGAGTAAGGCAATTCGATCGGCAAATTCCGCCATTTCTTCAGCCGCATGGGAAACCATCACGATCGTCATTCCCCATTCCTGTTTCAGTTCCTTCAGGGTGGCAAACACTTCCTGGGTACCGATCGGATCTAACTGCGAGGTGGGTTCATCCAGAATCAGTAAGTCCGGTTGGAGGGCCAGGGCAGCAGCGATCGCCAACCGTTGTTTCTGTCCCCCCGACAATTCCTGCGGATCTTTCTGTTCAAAGTTGTCTAACCGCACGGCTGCCAACACCCTGGGGATGCGACGACGAATTTCCTCCCTGGGTACAGACAAATTTTCCAGGGCAAAGGCAATCTCATTTTCCACCGAAGTGGCGGTGAGCTGGATCTCTGGGTCTTCAAACACAGCCCCAACGTGACGGGCTAAGCGGCTAACGGGTTGCTCCAGGGTATCCAGACCCGCAACGGTCACCCGGCCAAAAAAACGGCCGCCATAAAACTGGGGAACAATACCATTTAGAGTCAGGCAGAGGGTTGTTTTGCCCGCACCTGTGGGACCCAAAATGCCAAGAAATTCACCTTTCTGGATGGTGAGAGAGATATTTTTAAGAACAGGAACAACCGAATTGGGATAGAGGTAGGAGACTTTATCCAGGATGGCAATGGCTTCCATGATCGCTGCATTCAAGAGTGTGTCAGCTCAGTAAAGGGCTTGCTTGGGCTTCACCAAATTAATGGCCCGCAGTCCTGAAATCACCCCCGTCCCAATGATCGCTGCGGCCACACAACGAATCAGGTTTTCAAACGGAATGGTTGGAATCAGCAAAATCCAGATTTTTTCTGGCCAGTTAAACATGAAGTAGGTAATCACCGTTTGACTTAAGTGGGTCACCCCCCACACCATCCAGGTTCCTAGAAATAATCCGGCCGCCACCCGCCCCAAATTTTGATTTTTAATCCAGCGGGCCGCCAGGGTTCGGGTGGGAAACACAAAGAGCAGTAGCCCAGACCAGTTTACAAAGGAACCCAAAATGATCGTTCGCAGGGCCACACCATTCCGCAGCGCGTGCTGACTATAGAGCAATAATTCCACCACAAACAGGGCGGTCAAGATCAGATACCAGAACTTACGCTTTGTCCCCAGCACCATTGCGCCTGCTGTCAAACTACCAATCACTGCCCCCCAGACGGTTACACCAGGTACACCCGCTGTGTAGGGGGCCAGAAATACACCAATCAAGCTGCCAATCCCACTGGCCAGGGCCCCGGCGATCGGTCCCAGCACCCATCCCAACAGGGGATAAATACTCTGGCTCAGGGGCATACTCCCTCCAGAGGCAAGAACGATCGAGAAGGGAATAAAGGACAGGGCGGTGACCACGGCAGCCAGAACAACAATATAAGCGACAGGTGCTCCATCGATCGCTGCACCGCCGATCGTTTGAACTTGCCGCTCCTCACCTTCTGGAATTAAGGGATCTCTCATAACGGATAACGGGTCGCCGGGTTAAATAAACAGTCTCTACCATTGTCTCCTTAATCTACGTATCTCCTTTCTATAGGTCTAGGATAGACTCCAGATAAACCTTGAGAGTCCACGGATAGCCGATCGCAGAGTTGACTCGGAAAGTCACGCGGGCACTCCTCAGCAGTTGATCAATCAAAAACTGCTCGATCGCTGGTGTCAGGTCACCACCGAGGAAAACTGGGAGATCTTTGAAAAACGGTTGCAATGGCAGGGTTGGGATCTGCACAAAACTGTCCAGCCACTTGGGTCCATCTCACTCTTTATAGGCAAAATCTTGATCGGAGCGTGGTTGCGTCATAACCGCAAAGCCTTCAGGTTGACCTGATTTTATTTCATCCCATAACAGAAATGCTGCTTAAAGGTGAGCAGAAACAAGCTTTCGGCTGAAAAGCTGATGCACAAAGCGTTTTAGACCATGCTGTAGGTTGTCGAGGCCCGGCAAAAATACTTATACTTGGAAGGTTGACCCTAAATTTGAACTTGGTAGATCTATGGGCAAGCGTATTCAACTCGTCCTCAATCAGGATGTGTACAAACTCGGCCGCAACGGCGATCTGGTGGAAGTGGCTCCCGGTTATGCTCGGAATTATCTGCTTCCTAAGGCAATGGGCTATGTGGCAACCCCTGGCGTACTGAAACAGGCAGAACGGCGACGGGAACAGGAACGGCAACGTCAATTAGAACTGAAGCAAGCCGCAGAAAAGCAAAAGCAGGTGCTGGAAGGGGTGGGAACCCTGACGATCGCCATGCCAGTGGGAGAAAAAGAGGCCCTGTTTGGCAGTGTCACCGCTCAGGATGTGGCTGATCTGATTCAATCCGCTACGGGTCAGGAAATTGATCGGCGCACCCTTACCCTACCAGAGGTTCGTAAACTGGGAACCTACACAGCTGAAATTAAGCTCCACACAGAAGTCACTGCAGCGGTTAAAATTACGGTAGTAGCCGAGTAGTACGGAATTACCAGGTACAATCCACCATGCATGACCTGAACTTCCAGGTAGCGTCCGATCGCCTGCCCCCTCAGAATGTCGAAGCAGAAGAAGCGATTTTGGGGGGGATTTTGCTGGACCCGGAAGCGATCGGTCGGGTAGCAGATATTTTACGTCCTGAAGCCTTCTATCTATCGGCCCACCAGGAGATTTATCGAGCCGCCCTTGCCCTCAATGCCCAGGGTAGCCCCACCGATCTGATGTGTATTGCTGCCTGGCTTCAGGATCAGGACTTGCTGGCCAAGGTGGGAGGACAGAGCAAACTGGCCCAACTGGTCGATCGCACCGTCAGTGCTGTGAATATTGACCAGTATGCCCAACTGATTAAAGACAAATATTTGCGGCGACAACTGATTAAAGTGGCCACGGAAGTTTCCCAAATGGCCTACGAAACCAGCAAGCCCCTGGATAGCATTCTGGATCAGGCTGAGCAAAAAGTTTTCTCGGTCACTCAGGATCGGGTGCAGCAGGGACTGGTTTCGACGGAAGATATCTTAGCTCAAACCTTTAATGAATTAGAACAGCGATCGCTCGGCAATGTTTTACCGGGACTGTCCTGTAACTTTTATGATCTCGATGCCATGACCCAGGGCTTCCAGCGATCGGATCTGGTGATCGTGGCAGGGCGGCCGTCAATGGGAAAAACCGCGCTCTCGCTCCAAATTGCCCGACGGATTGCTGAAATTCATAAGCTGGGCGTAGCAGTTTTTAGCTTAGAAATGTCGAAAGAACAACTGGTGCAGCGTTTACTGGCCAGTGAATCCCGGATTGATAGTAATTACCTGCGGGCCGGACGCATCAGTCAGAACCAGTGGGAACCCATCAGTCGGGCGATCGGTTCACTTTCCCAACTGCCCATTTATATTGACGACACTCCTAACCCCACCTTAGGAGAAATTCGTTCCAATGCCCGACGCCTAATGGCAGAACGACCGGAAGGTTTAGGATTAATTTTGCTCGACTATTTACAACTGATGGGAGGGGGCGATGCCACAGATGGACGGGTGCAGGAATTGTCTAAAATTACCCGATCGCTGAAAGGATTAGCCCGTGAACTGAATGTGCCCGTGATTGCCCTTTCGCAGCTCAGTCGGGGGGTAGAATCCCGTACCAACAAACGCCCTTTAATGTCAGATTTGAGGGAGTCAGGATGTTTAACAGGAGACAGTCTGATTACCCTTGCTGATACCGGGAAACAAGTCCCGCTTCGCCAACTGATTGGTCAATCTGGTTTCGCAGTCTGGGCTTTGAACCAATCCACCCTGAAGCTGGAACGAGCGATCGTCAGTCATGCTTTTGCAACGGGAACTAAACCTGTTTTTCGTCTCCAGACAGCTTTGGGCCGCGCTATTCGAGCAACAGGAAATCATAAGTTCCTAACGATTACTGGTTGGAAGCGTTTAGATGAATTGCAACCAGGAGAAAGAATTGCTCTACCAAGAAACATTCCCAGTCCTGATTTACAACTAATGGATGACCATGAGTTGGCTTTACTTGCACATTTAATTGGAGATGGCTGTACTCTACCCCGTCATAGTATTCAATACACTACTAGAGAGTTGGATTTAGCGGAAATAGTAAGTTCTCTTGCCACAAAGGTTTTTGGTAACTCTCTCAACCCCAGAATTAACCCAGAGAAAAAATGGTATCAGGTCTATTTAACCTCCAATCAATCCCTTGCACCTGGACTCAAAAACCCGGTGACTAAATGGCTGGAGCATCTCGGTATTTTTGGACTCAGATCTTACGAAAAATTTATTCCTGATCAGGTCTTTGAGCAACCTCCAGCAGCGATCGCTTTGTTTTTGAGACATCTCTGGAGTACAGATGGTTGTATACGCCCCAGTAAAAGAGGAATCGTATATCCGGCTATCTACTACGCCACCAGCAGCGAAAGACTAGCTAGGGATGTTCAGTCTCTTTTGTTAAGGCTATCAATTAATGCGCGCCTGTTAGTTTCTCCTCAAGCAGGTAAAGGTAGAGATCAGTATCACGTTTGGGTATCAGGAAAATCTGATATAGAAAAGTTTGTGGAGCAGCTTGGTGCAGTTGGTCAGTATAAAACTGCAAGTTTAGAAGAGGTGAAAACTCAACTTAAAGCTAGTGTTGCCAATACGAATAGAGATATTATTCCTTACACTGTCTGGCGTTCTTGCGCGGTACCAGCCATGCAACGTTTAGGTATAACGGGCAGAGAGATGCAGAAGGCTTTGGGTAATGCTTATTGTGGAACCAGCCTTTATAAGCAGAACCTCAGTCGAGAACGAGCTTCCCGGTTAGCTGCCATTGTTAATTGTGAAACGATCGCCCAGTTAGCCGATAGTGATGTCTATTGGGATGAGGTCATTAGTATTACTCAAGACGGGTCTGAGGACGTTTTTGATCTGACCGTTCCAGAGCACCATAATTTTGTAGCCAACAATATAATTGTTCACAATTCGATCGAGCAGGATGCGGATCTGATAATATTGCTCTATCGTGATGAATACTATAATCCAGATACGCCCGATCGGGGAATTTGTGAATTGATCATTGCCAAACACCGCAATGGCCCAGTGGGAACCGTTAAACTATTATTTGATCCGCAGTATACCCGGTTTGAAAATCTAGCTCAGGGCCGCGATCGCTAGCCAAAACCTATACAATTTAACAGTATGCGCCCGTAGCTCAGTGGATAGAGCACTCGCCTTCTAAGCGATCGGTCGCTGGTTCGATCCCAGCCGGGCGCGCTTTATTCCTCAACCAGTGCGTATAGCAAATCTTAACCGCTACCTGGCAATGCAAACCTCTAACTCAAAACCTGCAACGCTTAAAGATGGTACTGCTGCCTACAGTGAACGCTTAAGAGCAATTGCTTACAGCATGGACATTTTAGTTCCTGGCTTTTACCTGTGGTTTGCTAACTTTACTCTGCGTATTGGTGGTTGTAAACCAGATGACCAGCCCTACCGTTATCCCGGCACTATTCACAGCAGAGTAGGAATTGCGGTTGTACTGCCTGGCTATCATATCTGGACAACCTACAGGGGTAGCTATGACTCTGGACAAGCATCAAATTGATGGACTGGCCAGATTTACCACCAAGACGTTAGCAGCAACACAATTTGAGCAGTTAATGAGAAATGCAGATTACGAAGTTGCCGGCACGGGTCAGGGACAGGCTGGACGGATTAAAGTGTGGTGGTCACATCCAACCTATCGCTTTGTTGAGTCAATCTACAGCCCGGATAAAGCAACTGTCATCACTGCATACCACACCAGTTAAACAAAATTAAAAACATTACCGCACCAGGAATGAATGACTAAGCCCGATCGCGCAGATCTTTCAGATTTTTAGCTCCTCGTTCCTGCTTCTGGGCTGTATTGCGGGCATTCAAATCAACGGTTTCGGGAATGTTTTCTCCCAGTTTTCTAATATTTTTCAACCCCGTTTCACCAATATCGCGGCGGGCTTCTCCCACATCCTCCGCCTTCGTTTGAATCCGTTTGATTGCCTCAACGGTTTCCCGATCGGCGGGTTTCGCTTCTGATTGAATCAGCGGTAAAGCTTGAGCGGATGACGGAGAAACAACATTCAAAACGGGGGCCAGCCCAAACAGCAGCACCAGCAGTACGAGGCTAAGGCAACGTTGCAATAATTTTGTAGATAAAGCGATCGCTAAGGACATGGTTTAACCCCTGTTGGTCAACTCCAGAACTGTCCCATAGCTTAGGTTGTCTCCTATAACTGCCTCCTCACCCCTGGGAAGGAACCGATCGTCTGATTTGCATCGCTAGCGGGAAAACCACGTTTCAATAAAAGAGTAGAACCGATCAACTTGAATACTACTTTCGGTACAATTTTAGCGGTAACATTCTGCTTAATTCCTGCTTTAACCGATAAGCCTGGTAATCATAAAGAGCCAAATCCATTGAACATGGTAAATTCTGAACAAAACGGCGGGCCATCTGCAATTCACAACCAGAAATCCTCACCAGTTCATTACTTACGTCTAGATAAAAAGACGAGTTTAAAGGCTTTTCTGCCTGCAAAGTCCATCGTCCCGGTGGCTCAATTTCGCACCGTTCAATCTGGCGTAATCCCTTAATTGAAGTTAAGATAACCAGCCGATCACCCTCATGAAGTAGTAGATCATCTGGAGGGAAAATAAATTCGGTTTGTTCACCTGTCAGTAGAGGTTTATATTTTTCATAGAATACGGGTACAACATTGTAGCCATAGGCAATCTGAGCAAGATTTTTACCCACAAGCTGATCGCCCGCTTCAATTTGGTATTCCGCAACTAAAATAGTTTGCCCCTGCAGTTGAAACAGCCCCAGCATATTTTCACCAAATGCTGCACCGGCAAAAGCTTCTGCTGCTAGAGCATCAACACATAACGCTTCTGTTTCCGGCAGGAGACCGCTGAGATTTTGGCTGAATTGTTGCTCAAAAGTGCGAATGACAACTTTAATTTCCCGCTGGCAAGATCTGGCTATTTCTTGAGCAGTCAGGGCAATCTCTAAGTTCAACATCTGATCGTCCGTTGTCGTAATCACACTGCTGGCCGTAGACAGGTTAGCCCTGTCTAGACTTCTGTCCATCCGACCGGGAATAATTGCAACGGGTGTAATAGTATTTAGGGTTTCCAGATTTTCTGTTAGCCCTACAACAGGGAGATTCAAATCATGTAATAGCGTCAGAATACGTCTGCCAACTCGCCCCAACCCCACTACTACAGTATGATTCTGTTGGGGAATCGGTAGTCGATGGCGGAAAAATTCTAACCTGGAACTGAGTAAATTTTCGGCAATTAATCCCAAAACTCCTAGAATAAACAACAGGCTGACGACAGTAATCCCAAAACAAATGAACAATACCCAGCCAGGCACGGGTTCTGGTTCGATGCCACCAAATACATCTCCATAACCCCCTAACAGCAGAATTACCCCGATCGACCACGCCTTTTGCCAGGTCATTTCCGGAATATTAAAACGAAGAATAAACGCACCCATTGTCCAGAGTAACAGTCCGATCGTGCTGCTCAAAAAGGCTAATTTACGAGTGCGATCCTGATTCAACCACTGCCAGAATTCATAAATATCCTGTTGCCATCCTGCTTTAATTAAAATCCTGCTGGATTGCCATAGTTTTTGCCCGAGCAGGCTTAATCTAAATGCAGATTTTTTAACCTCAAAACTGGTTTTTGGATCAATCAATTCAATGAAAGTAACCTGATCACCCGGTTCTACCTGTGCCTCCGGGGGCCATTGATAAAATAAGGAATTGGAAGTAACTGGTTTACTGGTCTGATCTGTGGATTTTCGAGGGCAATTTTGAGGTAAAAAATTGAGCAACCGATAGTTTTTTTTATGTAGTTTATAGGCAGGCAGGTGTTCAAATCTCAAATCCTTGGGCCTGACTGTTTGCTCAACGACTCGAAACCAGTTATTTTTTACATTAAACAATGCCCTTGTTCCCTTACCCAGTGCTGCGACGGCAAAAGCATTCGTTGTAATTTCGGTTGGTTCGAGCGCAATAAAGTTACCGAGTTGACGCTGCAGTAAGTGATTTAATTTCTGACGATCGGAACGTACAACCAGGTACGCATGAGGATTTAACCGCCGCGCGGCGATCGCAGTTTCAATATTAATACTTTCGTCACTCGTAACAATTAAGATCGCCCGACAATGACTAATTCCAGCCTGCCTGAGAATATCTTCCTGCCGACAATCTCCCGTAATCACCTGATCAGCGATCATTTCTGCGACATTGCCATGCCAGATCTCCGGTAGACGCAGAGTAATTGCCCTGATCTCAACCCGGTATTCTGCCGTTGCAAAGGTGTTTAAATTCAACACACAGTACTGCCCCAGGCTTCCCAATCCACATATAAGAAATCGGTCAGTCTGGGTTAAACGGTCAGCAGGTTCAAAGGATTGAAGGTTGTCCGATCGCATTAAGTTGGGACGATTCTGTTAGAGAGCAGCCCTGTCTGAATCATACCGGATCAAATTAACGCAACCCACTGTCCAAATCTTCTGCCGTAATAATCAAGAATTTCTTCTAGCCGCTGCCGATCGCTAGCTGTTAAAGCCTCCGGGTAACGCACTGCCATGCGACCAATTTGGCTCTGATCATAGTCAAACATCTGACTGGAACGGGGAATCAACTCTACTTCTACTCCCGGTAATTGTTCTAAATGGGCCGCCACTTCACGATAGACCGCCAGGGGCATGCCGGGACATTCCAGATATTGCTCAGACACGGGCTGCTCAGACACAGACTTCTCAACCATTCGTTAAGCTTCGTTAGGGCGATCGACGAGGGGCATTTCACTCAGCCGTGGCACATTCGGCAGGGGGCAGCAGTTAAAGTCATCCAGACATACCTTACCCCACTGCACCGCCCAGCGGACTAGGGCCACCCGATTGCCAGTTTTGGTTTTTTCCAAAATATTGCTGACGTGGTTATCCACCGTACGTTTGCTGATTTCCAGCTTTTCGGCGATCTGCTGATTCGACAACCCGGCCGCAATCAGTTCAATCACCTGAAGTTCGCGATCGGAGAGGCTTTGATTTTCCTGTGACTCACCACTCAGCATAAACTTAAGTCAATCCGTACAATTACTTACCAGCGTCCTTTGATTGTACGCTGAGATAGGCTGAGTTGACCGTAGTGGCAGATAAAGTTTTGAGGTTGGTTACTCCCACTCGATGGTGCCAGGGGGTTTGGAGGTAATGTCGTAGACAACCCGGTTCACCCCAGGAACTTCATTGACAATCCGATTGGAAATTTTTTCCAGTAACTCATAGGGAGCGCGGGACCAATCGGCAGTCATGCCATCCTCACTGGAGACCAGCCGCAGGACGATCGGGTAAGCATAGGTGCGATGATCCCCCATCACCCCCACACTGCGAATGGGTAACAGCACCGCAAAGGCCTGCCAGAATTCCTGATAGCGGCCAGAACGATTAATTTCCTGACGCACAATAAAGTCGGCTTCCCGCAGAATATGGAGCCGTTCCGGGGTAATGTCACCCAGAATCCGAATCGCCAGACCGGGACCGGGAAAGGGATGCCGTTGCACAATTTCTTCCGGTAAGCCCAGCGATCGCCCCACCTTGCGGACTTCATCTTTGAACAATTTGCGTAGGGGTTCAACTAGCTTGAAACGCAGATCCTTAGGTAGACCACCAACATTATGATGGCTTTTGATTTTGACGGCCACCCGTTCCCCCGTTTCTGGATCGACATTGGTATCGGCAGATTCGATCACATCCGGGTATAGGGTGCCTTGCGCTAAATAGTCAAAGGGACCGAGACGACGGGATTCTTCTTCAAATACCTGAATAAATTCGTGGCCAATCCGCTTGCGTTTTTCCTCCGGGTCTGTCACCCCTTCCAATCGCTCCAGGAAGCGCTCACTGGCATTGACGTACTCCACCGGAATATGGAACTGCTCTTGAAACAATTTCACCAGCCGCTCCGGTTCATTTTTGCGCATGAAGCCCTGATCGATAAACATACAGGTGAGCTGGTTGCCGATCGCCCGGTAGAGCAAAAAAGCCAGCGTGGAAGAATCTACCCCACCAGAAAGGGCCAGCAACACCCGCTTATCCCCAATTTTGGCCCGAATTTCCCGGATGGACTCTTCAACAAACTGCTCCATGGTCCAGGTGGGATCGCATTGGCAAATATGATAAACAAAATTGCGGATTAAAGCCTGACCGCCAAGGGAATGGACAACTTCTGGATGGAATTGCACGCCATACAATTTGCGCTTATGGTCCGCGATCGCCGCACAGGGGGTATTGTCCGTATGGGCGAGGGTTTTAAAACCAGCAGGCAATTGGGAGACGGAATCGCCGTGGCTCATCCACATTGTGGTTTCGTTGTCCACATTTGTCAGCAAATCTGTGGGGTCGTCGATCAGCAGGGAAGCTTTGCCATATTCTCCCAGGGGCGATCTCTCTACCTCACCCCCCAACTGTTGCACCATCAACTGCATCCCATAGCAAACCCCCAGCACAGGAAGACCTAAATTCCAGATCTCCGGGTCACATAGGGGCGCTTTCGTGTCATAAACGGAGCTAGGGCCACCGGAAAGAATAATGCCCTTTAGATTCAGGGCTTGCAGTTGGGCCGCGGTGGTGCGGTAGGATAACACTTCAGAATAAACCTGGGTTTCCCGAATACGACGGGCAATCAGTTCGGAATACTGGGAACCAAAATCGAGAATAGCTATCATTGGGCGATTAACAGCTTGGCTCGCCGGATCAGCAGCAGCAGGGATTTCAGAAGTAGAGGAAAGCACGGGGGATATACCAATTGGGGTAATCCTTTAAGTCTAGGCCATCGTCACTTGTTCTCGCAAAACCGTCCCCCCGAAACTACTGACAATGATTTGGCGTTGCTGATCGAAGAGAATGGAGCCGATGATCACCCTGCGGTTGGTCTGGGATTGAATGTAAGTTTGCGATCGCTGATCGATCTGCCGGGCCAGTTCTGTATAAATTTGCGCTACCCACTGGCTACCCGTAGTTTGATCCAGATGGCGCAAGTGTTGTAAAGCAGCTTCTGTGGTGGGACTGTTGAACACTACATTGAGGTCAGTCTGAGGTAATCCCAGGGTTGCAGCATAGGCCGTGAGAATTTCTTGACGGGCATCGGCAACATAGTGATGGGTATGAAAAATTCCACCCGCCAGCTTGATCAATTTACCGTGATAGCCCAGCAGCAAAACCCCCTCCACGCCCTGTAAACTGGCCTCCACCAGCATGGGCCCGATCCAGTTGGCGGTTTTGATCAAACAGGCGGCATCTATCCCCAACTTCTGGGCCAGATCCAGCCCATTTTCCCCCAGGCAAAAGACCAGATGTTTCCGTTGTTCAGCTTTCTGGCGCAATTGAGTTTGAAACTGTTCTAATTGCTCCGGCGCACTCAGGGGTTGGGAGATTCCCGATGTTCCCAATAACGATAGGCCATCCACAATCCCAAAGGCCGCATTTGAGGTGCGTTGGGCCAGGGATCGTCCCTCTGGCAAGATAATAGTTACCCGAATTTTTTCGGTCGAGTTAAGTAATTTTTGTAAATTCGTCTGCAGTAAGTGCTGAGCATAGGCGTAGATGGCGGCCCGATCATTGGCACTGCTGAGTTTGCCAATTCCTTCTCCTCCCTCAATCACGATCGTGTCCAATTGCTGATCCTCTGCCCAGGTGACGACCGCCCAGATCGGCGTATCACGGGTAATATCCAGGTTGTCCCCCGGATCACTACGGCTAATGGCCAGTGCTGTTCCCGCCCCAAGCTTGGCCACCTGTTCGATCGCGATCTCAACCGTTTGGGGGGGATTAATTAAATCGATCGTGACGCTATGAAGGGGGCCTTCGATCGGGTCTAACTCAGCCTGAAGATTTTTGAGATGCTGTAGAGCGGCGATCGCGGCGGCACAGGCAAACACAGGTAGGGTATATCCTGATCGAGCCATCAATTAAAAGGAGAAATAGCGTGTTTAAAACCAGAATGCAGTAATTACCACTTCTTGTATGGCAAAAACTTACCATTCATCATTACCTGTACCCGATCGCCTTTAGGATCTTCAATTTTTTCAATATCTAAGGTGAAGTCGATCGCACTCATAATCCCGTCACCAAACTTCTCCTGGATAATTTCCTTCATGGGCATGCCATAGACCTGGAGAATTTCGTAGAAGCGATAGAGCAGTGGATCCGTTGGGACGATCGGGCCTAGTCCTTTATTGGGACTGGCCGTTAATTCTGGCACCAACTCATCCCCCAGCCCTACAGCACTGAGAAGCGTTTTGGCTTCTTCGTCTGAAGGCTTAGCTTGCCGATAAATGACCGCTGCAATCCAAACCTCATCCCGACCCAGAAGTTTTTCAAGATCAGAGAAAGATAATCCTTTTTCCCGTTTTGCTGCCAAAATCTTTTGGGTAATTTGGGGAAGCTGAATATCCGACACAGTTTACTCCTCTTTCAAAACTAGGCACTACGAATCAGTCTATAGGAAAGCCACCTTCCAGTAGAGCATCCTGCATCACCGAAGTATTATTGTTGCGTCCACAGGCGGGTGCCCCACTGTTGTATTTCGTCTTGGCGATCAATGAGAGTTAAGCGTAAATCGGGGCAGGAACGTTAAACTCCAGCAGAAAAATCTATAGGACAGAATTTACCTACCCCGGCGTTGCTGCCGTTCCAGCCGGTCCACAGCATCCTTGGCCTCCTTCAGCCCCACCCCGTACAACTGGCGGTAATACTTAATCGCATCGATCTTACGACCCGAGCGGATCAGTTCCTCGACGGTGGGAGACGATTTCGGCGCAACTGTTTCCTGCCGTATCCCTCTAGAGCGTAGGAGGCCGAGGCTAAAGCCCACTATAAAGGCTAAGAAGATTAATGCAGCGACAACCAGCCAGGTGACCACGTTCCTTATCTCCCCAATGAACAGATAACAATCAGGATAAGCGGTAGCGCGGCATGTGGATTAGCCTGACCAAAATTCACCTTCATAATTTACTAACAAAAAAACTGCCGGACTTCCAGCAGTTAGGTTGAAGCAAGAGGAGGAGAGTTAAGATTATTTACTAAAAATATTAATTTTCTTGATTTGCATCGTTATTTTTGATGCACTTCATCTCATAGCTTTACTATCCGACTTCGGCCAACCTTCCTCAGTGATCAGCTTTGCCCTTCAGGATGATCTGCATCACCAGACTATGCGTAGTCAGCCGCAATCCTGGGTTTATCTGGAGTACAGTCTACTAGAACAATACCAGGATGGAGAAATTTCACTGGACGCTGCTAAGGCAGGGGCAGGGCTTGATGCGTGGTCATTCTCAATGCATCCCCTGTCTTGTTGGATAAAAAGAGACCAGATTGAATTATCTGTGAAATAAGTTCCAGATTTTTTATTGGTAAACTTATTGTTTTGCTCAGTTTTGGACTTCATGATTGTATCTCCTATCGTTGATGGTCTCAGTCTAGGGGCCGGAGATGTCAAGATTGTGTGATCCCTAAGAAGAGGTTGTGTCGATGTGGAAGCCGTGTGGTAAGCAGTTTTCTTAATAAGGGCGACCGTCTTTGCGCGTTCAAGCTCATTGACCATTCGGCAGTTAGGTCGCATCAATAGCATCACTTAGGCATTTAATATAATTGCTTAAGCTATTACTTTTTTAATAAAAGATACACTCCTGAGCGGAAAAACCCAGGAGTTTTCTATCTTGAGGCTAAGACTGCCGCAGTACCAGCAGGTCACCAATCCTGCATCCGAAATACCGGCAGAGGACTTCGATCGTATTGGTGTCTACCCGTGCAAATTTGTTATTGAACAGGCGATTGATCGTCGTAATCCCCAACTTTGTGTCAGCAGCCAGTTTATGCTGGGACAGCTTTGGGTCTTTCTCTGCCATCAGAACAGCCAGACGGCAGTAGATATTAAACGAATTCGCACCTTTACTGTTTGTATCCATAAAGAATAATCCCCCCTTTATTGTATAAATACGGAAGTATAGACACTATAAACGATTCTCCGCAAGATGAACCTCACCCGATAAAGTGAGAGCAATAAGATATTGTCTCCTTTCTACAGGTCTAGGATAGACTCCAGATAAACCTTTAGAGTCCACTGATAGCCATTGATCTCCACAGGTTGGCCCAGGTTTAATTTCTCTGGTAGCTCTGAGGGGCGCGGGGCGATCGGCAGGCCAGTCTCTTGCCTTGAGTCCTCAACCATTGAGTTAGGTCTGAAACCTGAAGAATAAACCTTGACGTAGCTGACCAGTGCCAAATCAAACCGACAGGATAAATCCGCAAAATTGGGATATTCACTCAAGAATAGAGTAGCTGTTTTCCAGAGCTTCCTTTGCTTAGTGGGGGTAAGGGCTAGTAAACCATCCTGATCCCAGTTACCCCGACTGCGGGTTTTAACTTCAACAAAGGCCAACCATTCCTGCCGATAGGCAATGAGATCAATTTCTCCCCAGGAACACTGCCAGTTGCGCTGCACAATTTGCCAGCCCTGAGTCTTTAACCAGTGGGCTACCAGGCTTTCTCCCCCATTGCCAATCTGCCGACTCATGCCCTTTTGCTGTAAGCGTCTATTGCTCAGATCCCTGCTCAGAAAAGCGACTCAGAATTGATCACGACTCAGAATTGATCACGACTCAGAATATAGTAATTCCATGCTCGATCAAACCCAAGTTCCAATTCTGGCAGCTCTAGAATCGAGGGGATTCCGGGAGCACACCCCCTTCTACACACCGGGTCACAAGCGGGGCAGGGGAACACCAGCTCCTTTACTGCAGGCTTTGAAGGCAGGTTGCTTAAAACTGGATTTGCCGGAACTACCGGGGTTAGATAACCTGTTTATGCCAGAGGGGATTATTCAAGAGGCTCAGATCCTGGCAGCGGCAACCTTTAGCGCAGAACAAACCTGGTTTTTGGTCAATGGCTCCACCTGCGGAATGATCGCAGCCCTCATGGCGGTTTGCCAGCCGGGAGATTATATTATTCTTCCCCGTAATGTTCACCAATCGGCGATCGCTGGACTGATCCTCACCGGAGCGATTCCTGTCTTTGTTGCCCCTGCTTACAATGCTGAGCTGGATTTAGTGGGTAGTCCCACTCCCGAAAGTGTTGCCCTAGCTCTAACTCAATATCCCCAGGCTAAAGCTGTGTTGATTACCTCTCCCACCTATGAGGGGGTTTGTGCCGAGCTGGAAACGATCGCTCCCCTGGTGCATCAGTATGGCATTCCGTTACTGGTGGATGAAGCCCATGGGCCCCACTTTCACTTTCATCCAGATTTACCTGTAGATGCCCTCACCGCCGGAGCGGATTTAACGGTGCAGTCCACCCATAAAGTTCTGGCCGCTCTGACTCAAGCCTCCATGCTCCATGTTCAGGGAACCCGGATCGATCGCCAGCGGCTGCAACAAGCTTTATCCCTGGTGCAATCCTCCAGTCCTAACTACCTCCTCCTCGCCGCTCTGGATGCCGCCCGCCAACAAATGGCTTTACAGGGAGAGGTCATTCTCACGGAAACTCTGCACTTAGCTACTCAAGCACGGGAGCAAATTAAGTCCATCCCTCTTTTGCAGGTCTTGGGAACGGAAAACTTGAGCCAACCAGGTTTTGCCGCGATCGATCCCACCCGTTTAAGGATTAGGGTTGCCCCCCTGGGACGGAGTGGGTTTGAGGTGGATGAGCAACTGGATCACTATGGCGTTACCGCTGAGTTTCCCTCCCTTTCAGCCCTGACCTTTATTATCAGCTTGGGCAATACAGCAGCGGATATCGATCGCCTTGTCAATGGATTGAGCCAGATTGCTGAGGATAGCCTGCCCCAGTCGAAGGATCGCCCCTTGATAGGCTTCCCACTAGCCGACCCGATCACCACCCCTGCCCTCGCGCCCCGTCAGGCTTTCTTTGCTAGCCATGAAACAGTCCCCTTTGATCGAGCCGTCGATCGGATCTGTGCCGAACTCATCTGTCCCTATCCCCCCGGCATTCCAATTCTGTTACCCGGCGAAGTCATGACCGCAACTGCTGGGGACTATTTGCGGCAGGTTTATCGTTGGGGAGGAACCATTTCTGGATGTAGCGACCCCACCTTGCAAAGCTTAAAAGTGGTTTGTAAGGCTGAGGAAAAATTGAATTGAACCCTGATGGCGGCATAGACAATAAATTGCTGCCAATGCCGTTAAGTCACCCCCTCTGCTGCTCACTGGTAGCCAGGAGGCTCCGTCCTCGTCAACATCGGCACTGTCAAGCTCAACATCGGCACTGTCAAGCTCAACATCGGCACTGTCAAGCTCAACATCGGCTCTGTCAAGCTCAACATCGGCTCCGTCCACATCAACATTGGCTCTGTCAAGCTCAACATCGGCTCCGTCCTCGTCAACATTGGCTCTGTCAAGCTCAACATCAGCACTGTCAGGCTTAACATCGGCACTGTCAAGCTCAACATCGGCACTGTCAGGCTTAACATTGGCTCCGTCCACATCAACATTGGCTCCGTCCACATCAACATTGGCACTGTCAGGCTTAACATCAGCGGCTCCGCCGAGGCAGGGGGGAGGAGTGTTTGACTTGCCTGGGCCAACCCGTCAGAATAGCAGGTGATAGCCGCCTCCAGTTCCGCTAACTAACCTGAAATAAAAGGCTCATGTCAGGCAAACTCTGGCCCTACATCACCCCCGGCATCCCCGATTCTCTGTTCGAGCGATTGCCTGGTATTCCCATGACCAAGCGAGAAACTCGGCTGCTCTTGATCTCCCAGTTACGCCTGCAACCGGACACGATTCTCTGGGATATTGGCGCGGGCACGGGAACTATTCCAGTTGAAACAGGGTTGCTCTGTCCCCAGGGACGGATTTATGCGATCGAACGGGATGAAGAAGTGGTTACGTTGATCAAACGCAATTGCGATCGCTTCCGTGTTGATAATGTCGAAATTATTCCCGGAAGTGCGCCAGAGTGCCTGGAAAAATTACCCATCGATCCACACCGGGTTTGCCTGGAGGGGGGGCGGCCGCTCAAACCCATTCTGCAGCAGATCTGGCCACGCCTGCTCCCAGGAGGGCGGATCGTCGCCACTGCGGTTAGTTTAGAAAATCTTTACACCATTTCGGAAACCTTTGCAGAGTTACAGGTTCGCAGCATTGAAGTGGTGCAATCTGTTGTCAACCGTTTGGAAACGAGGGGAGGCCATCAAATTTTTGCCGCCCTCGATCCAATTTTTATATTAAGTGGAGAAAAGCTTGTTTAGTGGCTTTGCCAACAAAATCATAAAAAGATTTAGCAAAATTCCTCTGGCAACAACAGCTGCACCCTAGGATGAGGATCAAGTATTTCTACCATTACTTGATTTATGATCACTTTACGAAAAATCCTATCCGCCAGTTTTTTGATTGCCGCTCTGGGGGTTGGATCTGCCACCCTCATCCCCCCCTCCATACTTTCCCGTACCCAGGCTCAAACCACCGCTCCCAAAGTTGCACCTAACCGTCCGATCACCATTGTCGTGGCCAATAATACAGGCATACCTTTAATGGCCAGCCTGAGTGGGGCAAAGCCATCGATGCTAGGGGCGGGTAGGTCTACTCAATTTGCCAGCAAACCCATTACGGGTTGGACGAATAGCCTGAGTATCAGCGTTTTTGATCAGGGCGGACAGTTGCTTGTCTTTAAGCCCGCTGGCTACAATCCAACCACCAATGTGATGACGGTGAGTGTCCAGAAAGCCAGCAAAAATAGTCCCCAGGCTCACTTAACGATCAACGTTGCTCCCAACGGCACGGTCAGTTTTATCTAGGTGGTTGATTGAAGTTGGCAAGACCGCTAACTTTTCCCTGGTTTTGAAGCAATTGGGGGTCTTAAAGCAATTGGGCGATCGTTCCAGCTCGTTCCAGCTTTAAGACCTTTGTGGTTGCCGTCATGCCCGCTTCTAACCAGCTTGTTTGCATGGACTGGGCAACGCTTTCTGCCTGAGCCGGGTTGGTGATCGCCAGCAGAGTGGGGCCAGCACCACTGATCACCAGTCCATAGGCTCCCGCTTGCAGGGCCGCAGACCGTACCTGTTCATAACCGGGAATGAGGCTTTGGCGGTAGGGTTGGTGCAGCCGATCGTCCAGGGCAGCAGCTAACCAATCTGAACGGCCGGTTTGTAAACCCTGCAGCAGTAAACCGAGATGGGCAGTATTGAAAATGGCATCGGCATAACTACAGCTTTTGGGTAAAACCTGCCGGGCCGCCTGGGTGGACAGTTCAAAATCAGGAATAGCCACCACCGGCACCAGGGTTTCTGCCCAGAGAATTTCACTGATCAACCAGCTTTGGGCCGCCAAGCCACTGGCCGCCAGACAGCATCCTCCCAGTAAAGCTGGAGCGACGTTATCAGGATGGCCTTCCATTGCGATCGCCAGATTCAAAATTTCTGGTTGCGAGAGTGGAGTACCCGCCAGTCCATTGGCTGCCACCAGGCCCCCCACGATCGCCGTCGCCGAACTGCCCAGTCCCCGCGCCAGGGGAATACCCAGGTGAATGTCCAACTTGACCGCTGGCACGGTTTCACCCCGATGATGGTAGTAATCCGCAAACGCCCGATAAGCCAGATTATTTTGATCCGTGCCCACTCGATCGGCTTCTGTGCCGGTGACGGTAATCTGAGGTTCTCCCGCCGTCAGGGTAAACGTAAACTGGTTATACAGGGTGAGGGCCGCTCCCAAACAATCAAATCCTGGACCAAGATTGGCGGTTGTAGCGGGAACAGTAACGGTAATGGCAGACAATTTGGGTTGGCTCATTTTTCAGTGCTAATCCACTCTAAGATTGCCCCTGTTACCCTGTCAAAGGGAGCAGCCTTAGCAACAGTTGATCCACTGAATCGTGCTGCAATGCTTATCAGAACCAGAGGGAGTTGCCGTTCTCTACCTCTGCAACTGGGCATGGCCAAATCTTCAGGCATGAGCCTTGGCTTCACGGATACACTGACCAATTTGAGTATCGATCGTCATAATGTGGCTGACTAACCAATCCGCCAACTGGGCATGGGCCCGACGGGCAATCTCATCGCTGGCCCCACTTTCACGGTATTCTTTCTGCAATTTAGTGAAAATGTCCAGAAACTTAGCGTGGGCTTGAGCATTGGTATCCGCGATCGGACACTTGTGTTTAGCCGCACAGCCTTCTTCGTTTTCAAAATGCCATTCCGCGTAATACTTCAGAAAGGTCAGTAACTTCTTGATCGCTGTGGTTCCAGTTCCCTGTTCGATCGCTTCGGATAGCTCGTTAATCGCTGTAATCAGTTCCTTATGTTGGGTATCAATCATGGGAACCCCAACCGCTAAACGATCGCTCCATTCAAACTTTTGCATTTCATTTCCTTTTCACATAAAAGCAATCGGTCTGAAATTGGGGTGAAGGAACCAAAGACTGGCCCATTCATCCCCACCCCCCGCTAAACTTTGCGTCTTCCCCTTAACTGAGGAGCGGTGTAATTTGGGACACAATCCGTTTGATTTCCAAAAACAGCAGTCCCTGTTTCGCAGCAGCACTAGCCAGGACTAACAAAACCGCCTCCGGTCCACAGGCCACCAGCACCCCATAGCCCTTCTCTCCCTCCACAAAAATCCGTTCAATTGTGCCCCGGGCCAGTTCACGCCCAATCCGTTCCCCTAGGGACAGCATGGCAGCTGACATGGCGGCGGTCCGCTCTTCATCCATATCACCGGGTAAGACAGAGGCTAGGGCTAAACCATCGGGACTGACCAGTGCAACGCCCTGCACATCGGGGGTGCTGCTGACAAAGTTTTGTAACACATCTTGAAAAGCTGACATGGTTTGATTCCTTAATTGAAGTGAAAGCTCGGGTAAAGCAGAATTTGCTGATGCAGGCGGATCTGCGGGTACAGATCCTGGAGCGGGAGATGGCTCGTTCAGGGAGATGGGTTGAGCCAACGGGCCGTCCAGAGGAGAAACAGGTTGTCTAGAAGACTCTGGGACGGGAAGATCGGAACCTGGAAGTTGGGGATTCTCTGTAGGTAGAGCAGCTTCAGGTAGAGCAGCTTCTCCAGAGGGCTCTTCTAGGGTTGGTAATCCTTCTGGCGGCGATCGAAACCGATTGAAAAAGTGGGCAAAGAAGGAAGACACCTGAATTCACCTAACACAGTGTGGGGACTTTCATTAACTCCTGAATCAGGAGAACGATGGCTTCGGAGGCAGAATCCCATTGATTTGGATTAAGCGTGATCATGGGGGGACGTTTCTGCTCATCCAGTAACCCCAAGGCCAGGGCAATATTGTCAGACGACCAGGCTCCAGGACAGTCCACATGAGTCAGTCCAATAATCATTGGAATATCAACTCGTTTGGTCATAAAGCTGAGGATCTTTCTGCCGTGGCGAAAATCCTGGGGACGATGTGCCGCAATCAACAGCAGATAAGCATGGGCCTTGCGAATCAAAATATCCCACATGAAGTCAAAGCGGGCCTGACCGGGGGTGCCATAGAGGTGGAGACTTTGTTGTGGGCCAATTGTTAATCGCCCAAAGTCAAAGGCAACCGTTGTATCTCGCTTGATCAAAGCAGTTTCATCCGTTGCCCGTCGATCGGTATCGACCACTTCAATTTCACTCATGGTACGGATCAAGGTGGTTTTTCCTGCCCCCACCGTCCCAGTAATCACAATCCGTAAAATTTCCATTAGCTTTTACCTCTGAGAAAGCCAACCAGGTTTTGCAGCAGGTTTTGACTGACTGGCACTTTGACTTCAGCCTGAACGGGGGTTGAGGGCAACAGTTCTGTAATGGAAATGTTTTGAGTGAGCGATGGTGCTAGCTCAGCCTGATTCATCACTGGTACTTCCTCGACCAACCCTGCCATCATTAAGCGATAGGCTGCTTGCTGTACCTTGGCAAAAGGCTGCAGGATTTCCTGGGCAATGCCTTCCAGAGAAACAGTGCCATTGGCAAATTCCCAAAGCTGCCATTCCAGGGGATTGAGATGGAGGGTAGGTTGCCCCTTAAAGGTGCTTTTAATGCCTGAATAAGGATCAGGGAGAGCGTGTTTGAGGGCCTCCCAGTTCTTCAAATTTCTCAGTCCCACCAGCGCTGCTTCCATAGCGGATATGCTCAGTCCAGTCATTTCCAAACTGGGAAGGGGGGCTTTACTATCCATACTGAAGCGTCCAGTTTGGAGTTCAAATAACAGCCAAACCCGTTGCAGTTGCGCCTTAAATAGTAAATTCAGTTGGTCGGCTTGCAAGGCTCCCTGAGTTTTTAGAGCTAACCCTAGAGGAGTTTCCGGCGCAGCATAGCTGTAGAGCCGATCGACAGATGGTTTATCGAGCCAGCCTCGGGCAATCATCTGGGTCATTAACCCCTGTCCGTGAAGTTGATCGGCCGCTGCAACAATTCGGCCTTGGCGGAACCAGATATGGTAACAGGATTTCATGTCAGCCGTCTTGACAGGTAAGCCAAATAACGTCAGACAACCGTTCTTTTTGCCCTGCTCCAGCATGCGAAACAACTCAGCCAGCGAGAAATCTTCCAGAGAACTTGATAACTTAGCGATCGTCATTCCTATCCCTCCATAGGTTGGTAAATCAAAAAGTTGCAGTGGTTGCGACAGGGATTTCGAGGGGTCTAGTTATAGCGCACCACCCGCACCCGTCGTAATCAGGCGGCGAAATAGCCCTTCCGTCCAGCCGGTTTCATTCAAGACCGCAGAGGCTGTCACTTCAACATAAGCCTGCTCAATAAAAGCCAGATCAATCATGCAAACCCTGCCCAAGGAATCCCGCAGTGTTTCGGGCTTAGCATCGGCTTTCAATCGCTTGCCAACCTCCATCACCACCGTCGCCATCGCAGGCACCACATGCTGAGGGCCGATGCCAATTCGGACATGAACCAGACCAATCCGCCAACGGCTATCGGCATAGCTATTCCCCCAACTATCGATGCCGGTAAACATCTCATGGAACCACTGCACAAAAGTTTCACGCAAACGGTGACGACGGCCTTCTTTCGCATTGAGAATCGTCTCCATCTCTGGATCTTTGCCCAAATAAGCATAGAAGTGATCAGCCATGTCTGGTGCAATGGTTAAGCCCCAATCTGCCTGAGCTTTTAATAGGGATTTATCCTCATCTGAATAGCCAATTCGACGAGTGAGGGTTGCCATAAACAAGTGCGGATCTAAAGCCATAAAATTCCTTCTTTCCTTATGGGGAGTCTAAATCTTCCTTGGCTCATATTACCCACTAAACCCACCCAATTAACCCACTAATCCCACCTACTCAACAATGATTAACACAGGGTTGATCCCACTAATCCCACTTTAACGGCGGGGATCATTCATTCTCAGGCTTTGGACCGAAAGCGAGCGGCAACAGCCCAATTTGTCTATCGCCGGAAAGGCAATACAAAGCCAAGAATAAACATATAATTCAACAATTACGACACCAATCATTTCAAAATCACAACAAAATAAAGTATTAGTTAAACGGGCTAGAATCAACAAATAATTAAATGAGCAAAAATACTTATGTTTTACTCAGCCACTTTTGTTCTATATACTAGGCAAAAATACTTATGTTTTACTCAGCTATTCTGTTCCAAATCTTCAAGAAAACTGTTTACGTTTTATCTAGTTTGTTTGGCTCTATCTTCTAGGCAAAAATGCTTACGTTTCATCCAGTTTGTTTAGCTCTATGCTTTTGAGCCAAGTCATTCTTTTAATCTTGATCGACTCCTATGGGTTCAAGCTGGCCGGAGAGCCAGGAAGTTCAGGTTGGCACCACCCCAATTTCCCTTTCCAGATTGCCAGGAACGATAAGGGGGGCAGCAGCCTTGATATAATTTCTCAGATTCATATCTATAGGCAGACTAGGGCTGCGTTGAACAAGGAGGGTCAATGGCTGAGTGGCAGGAAATTGAGGGGGGAGTCACTGCTCCTAAGGGCTATCGGGCGGCGGGCATGACTGCGGGTTTGAAACCGTCGGGATTGCCAGATTTAGCCATGATCGTTTCTGATGTGGAAGCGATCGCCGCTGGTGTATTTACGACCAGTCAGGTGCGGGCAGCCTGTGTAGATTATTGCCGCCAACAACTGCGGGAAAAACCCAGTGCCCAGGCCATCCTCTGCAATGCGGGTCAAGCGAATGCTGCAACGGGAGCGCAGGGATGGGCCGCCGTGCAGGAAAAAACCCAGATGGTGGCCCAGTCTTTAGGGATCTCACCCCAATCCGTGCTGATTGCCTCTACCGGAGTGATTGGTAAGCAAATTCCTTTAGAAAAAATTAGAGTTGCCCTACCCCAACTGGTGAACACCCTGTCTGAAACGGGCTCGGCTCAGGCTGCCAAAGCAATTATGACCACAGATCTGGTGCCAAAATCCATCGCCCTGGAAGCCAAAATTGGCGATCGTCCCGTCCGGGTTGGGGGCATTGCCAAGGGATCAGGCATGATCCACCCTAATATGGCCACGATGCTGGCTTTTGTCACCTGTGATGCGGCCGTCTCCCCCCACCTCTGGCAACAGATGCTCAGCCGCGCTGCCGATCAAAGCTTTAACCAGATCACTGTGGATGGCGATACCAGTACCAACGACACCCTGCTGGCCCTGGCCAATGGGCAGTCCCGCACCCCCGCCATCACCGAACCCGGCCCAGAGGCAGATTTACTAGAACAGATGCTCACCGCAGTTTGTCTGCATCTGGCCAAAGCGATCGCTCGAGATGGAGAAGGAGCCACCTGTTTAATTGAAGTCCAGGTCAGCGGGGCAGCGGATGAAAAAGCAGCTCGTCAGGTTGCCCGCACCATTGCCGGTTCCATGTTGCTCAAATCTGCCATTTTTGGTCATGATCCCAACTGGGGGAGAATTGCAGCCGCAGCAGGTCGGGCTGGAGTACTGTTTGACCAGGACAACCTGCAGATTAAGCTGGGGGAGATGGTGTTGATGGCTCAGGGGCAACCCCTGGATTACGATCGCAGTGCTGCCAATGCCTACCTGCGCCAGCAAATTGAGGCCGGTTCTGCAGGGGGACAATCCCTCAATCATCCCGTCGTGATCGCGGTCAGTATTGGCCATGGTCCCGGTGAGGGTAAGGCCTGGGGATGTGATTTAAGTTATGACTACGTCAAGATTAATGCTGATTACACCACCTGACCCCAGAGCAGGATCTTGACCTGCAAACAAATTCTCCATCCAATCCTGGTAATCGTACTACTGTAATAGATAGTGTGTTCCAGCCAGGGCACCCGCATCAACGATTCAACATAATTGCTAATGACTAGATGCAGACGCTATGGATGCCCATGAGCTTGTAAGGCGATACGCAGCGGGAGAAAGAGATTTTCACCGGGTAGAACTAACCAATGCCGAGCTAATTACCGCCGACCTCAAGGGGATCAACTTATCTCGGGCCGATCTAGAGTGGGCCAACCTGAGTGGGGCCAAGTTAAACGATGCCTTGCTGAATGGAGCTGAACTTGTCAATGCCAACCTGATCAACGTTGATCTGAGCGGGGCCAGTCTGATAGGAATTAACCTCAGCCGGTCTGACCTGAGCTGGGCCAACCTGAGTGGAGCCAATCTGAGTCGAGCCGACCTGAGCGAGGCCACCCTGCGGGGTGCAGATTTGCGGGGTGCAGATTTGAGCCGCGTGGAAATGATTGAGGCGGATCTTCGCGGTTTGATTCTGAATGGCGTTAATCTGCGGGGAGCCAATCTGCGGGGAGCCAACCTGCATGGGACAGAATTAACCTATGCCAATTTGGGACGGATAGACCTGATTGAAGCGGACTTGAGTGGAGCCAACTTATCGGGAGCCACCCTTTGCGGGGCCAACCTCAGCCGGGTCAACCTCAGCAATGCCAATCTGAGTGGGGCCAATCTCAGCCGGGTTGATCTGAGCGAAGTCAAACTCAGTCAGGCAAACTTAACCAAAGCGAATCTAAGTGGCGCAGATCTGGATAAAGCAGACTTAAGCAATCTGGAATTAATTGAAGTTGACCTGAGTGGCGCAAATCTGGCCGGTGCAAACCTGAGCAGTACTAATCTCAGTTGGGCCGATCTGAGTGGGGCCAACCTGCGGGGGGCTAACCTGGCCCGGGCAAAATTGATCGGTACCAATTTACGGGGAGCCAATTTAACCGGGGCCATTCTGACCGGGGCCAATCTGGAAGGAACCGATCTGAGCCAGGCCGATCTGCGTAGTGCTAATTTGAGTGGTCTGATCTTGAACGGCACAATTTTGCGGGGGGCCAACCTGAGTGGGGCCAATCTGCGGGAAGTTGAACTGTTTGAAGCCAATCTTAGCCGGGCCGATCTGCTAGAAGCCAATCTCAGCCGGGCCAGACTGACGGGAGCCAATCTCAGCCGCTCAACCTTATCTGAAGCTAATCTCAGCCGGGCCACCTTAAGTGGAGCACATTTAAATCGAGCCACCCTCAGTGGGGGAACCCTTTATAAAGTTGACCTCAGTGGTGTCAATCTCAGTCGGGCCGATCTGGGGGATGCCAACCTGAGTGGGGCTAATCTGTCCAGGGCAGACCTGAGCCGAGCCAATCTCACCGCTGCCGACCTGAGTGGGGCCAACCTGAGTGAAGTGGATTTACACGGAACGATCATGCCGGACGGACGGCGACGCAGTTAATCAACAGCACATTCCACAAGGGTTGCAGTCGAAGATGAAAACAGATCTGCGCATTGGTACCAGCGGCTATAGCTATCCAGATTGGAAAGGGTGTTACTACCCCGCTAACCTCAAACCGGGAGAGATGCTGGAGTTTTATGCCCAGGAGTTTGATGCTGTAGAGATTAACTACACGTTCTATCGCATCCCCACCGCCGCCAGCCTCGATGCCCTAGCCCGCAAAGTTCCCCCCGACTTTAAGTTCACCCTGAAGCTGCATCAATCCTTCACCCACGATCGCCAAGGGCAGAGTAGAGGGGATCACAGTCTGAATGCTGACTCCCTCCAAACCTTTGTCGCGGCCTTACATCCCCTGCAGGTCAACGGTCAATTGGGGGCGATCCTGGCTCAGTTCCCTAGTTCATTCAGTCAAAGTTCCGATCGCCGTCGTTATCTGGAACAATTACGCCATCACCTGGGGGATCTGCCCGTTGTGGTCGAATTCCGTCATTGTAGCTGGAGCAATCCAGAGGTATGGACCTGGCTGACTGAAGTCGGATTAGGGTTTTGTTGCGTGGATCAACCGGCCTTACCCGGTCTCATGCCTGCCACTGCCATCGCTACCAGCCCGATCGCCTATGTGCGTTTACACGGTCGCAATGGTTGTAACGAGTCATGAGATATGGGATCAGGGGAGCAGAAATGAAATGAGGTGCAATCTGATGGAACCAAGTGAAAACAAGCATTTCGGGCGCGTTTCTCAATAATTATTCTTTTAGGTGGTGATCACTATCTTTGAGACAGCCATGATCACCTGAATATTCCAGTGTGGAAGAGTTGTCTCAAATTTGATGATCACGTTGCGGCGAAAAGACAATTTTTGGCGGTGCTGCGTAAGTGCGCTGAATTGCGGACAGAGGGCAGCGGATGTACCATCGGGGTGCAATCGGTTTGGACATGATTATGCCGCGATCGCCTGTCTGCTGGTTTGGTGGCAAGGGGAATATGGTAGCGAAGTTGCTGCCGCTGATCCCTGAGCATCGGATTTATGTAGAGGTGTTTGGCGGCGGTGGGTCGCTGTTGCTGGCAAAGCCACCGAGTTTAGTGGAGGTGTATAACGATTTAGATGGGCGGCTGGTGAATTTGTTTAGGGTGCTGCGTGACCCGGACCAGTTTGCCGAGTTTGAGCGTCTGGCCTGCTTTACGGCATTTTCTAGGCAGGAGTTTGATGAGGCTAAGGCTGGACTGGAGGAAGGAAACCCTGTAGAGAGGGCATGGAGGTTCTATGTGGTGGGACGGCAGTCGTTTTCGGGACTGCTGGAGACCTGGGGATATGGCAGAAGTAGCTCGGCAAGAGGAATGGCGGGGCAGTGTAGCAAGTGGATTGGCTCTATTGAAGGCTTGCCAGAACTGCATTTAAGGCTGATGCGAGTGCAGATCGAGCGGGATGATTGGCGGAAAATATTGAAGCGGTTCGATTCGCCGGAAACATTTTTCTATTTAGACCCTCCGTATGTACCAAAGACGAGGAAAAGCGGGGGATATAAACATGAATTGAGCGAGAAAGACCATGCTGAATTGGTCGAAAAGTGTCAAAAACTAGAGGGAAAAGTGCTGCTTAGTGGCTATCCCAACGAGATTTATCAGCCATTGGAAGCAACCTGGAGAATGATGACCTGGAGAACAGCTTGCCATGCGGCCGGACGTACCAGGGGAACTAAGATTTTAGGGGTGGGCAGCGCACTGGCTAGGCAGGCTAGGACTGAAGCGGCGTGGATGAATTACTAGGGAAGGCTTGTGGTGAGCAGGGCATGCGATTTACTTAATTTTGTACTCAACTCTTTTTAGCTTGACGGCTATTGGCATATCCAGAGAAACCGAGCAATTAAATTCGCGTGATTGTCCGGGTAATAGCTCAACAGAGCGAGCAATGCAGAACTGATCGGTTCTTAGTAATATATTTTGAGGAGTGGCATAAATATCGTAAAAAATCCAAATGGAATATGCAACGCGATTAGTGTTATTTCTGACTATTCCCTGCAGCCAATAACCGTCGATTACACCCATTGGGCTAAGAGCTACATTGCTTATCTCAATCTCTTGAGATGCCGAGCGATTAACTGGAGTGCCAGGCGTGTAGGTAGGGTTTTGCCTCTGCCACTGCCGCCAATCTTGAGCTTGTACTGAAATAGCAAGAGTGCACAGCCCGACCGTAATAGCTGTAGTTTTTAGCATGTTATTGGGGTGAGGGTTGATTTGGGGTGCGCTGCCGTGTGGTGGCGAGTTGACTAGATGAGGGTTTTGACGACGGAAAGGACGATCTCAAGGATCGAAAGGCTCTTGAGGTGGTTGGATGCTTTGCTAAGGTCTATTTTTTCGTTTATGCGTGGTATGGCATGGGTTTGTAGGTATCGCCAGTCAAGCTCTATCTCTTCTATATCGTTGGAGTTGGCGATTTCCATGCGGTTTTCTCGCATTAAGATGCGATATTTGTAGGGCCAAACAGGAAAGCCGGTATGATGCTCTTGCATGATGAAGTAAAGGTCTTGCCGGAGGTTTGTCCACCACAGCAGTCCACCAAGTGTGGTAATTGGTCTACGAAATGCCATATAGCTGCCCTAGTTTTTGAGTTATGGTTTATCGGATTTATCGGATTTATGATTAGAATGTTCTGGTTTTTTGTAGGTAATTAGCCAAATAGATAAAAGTAATATTCCCCAGAGCCAATGCCAGGGGTTTGTGGGGTCAAAGTCCCAGCGGCCTGTGAAAGCAAAGTACATAAAGTTAACCTCTGGCGATGATGGCTTGGTTAAGTGCCTGGGTGACCTGGGAAACAAAGTCGCTATCTGTGCTTTCTAGAGCCTTGACTTCCCCGGATGCGGTGCGGAGAGTAATGGTATAGTTATCTACTTTGACAATACTTTCTTTAGAGGTAGAGCCTTCTTTGGTGTTAGACGGCTCTGTGTAAAAAGTCATAGCAGCTAGAAAAACTATCAGAAATCCATCAATGCCATAGGCTATGAGGCTTAACAAAAAATGCCATACACCCTCAAAGCATGAAACAATCCAGAACATAATTTTAGAGAAAATAGCGGAAATAATAATCCCAAGAATTAAGGCTATAGCCTTGAAGAAATAAACAATGCAAGAAGATGTGGACTCTTTAGAAGTGCTACTAGTACTATTGGTGGTGGTTTTGACGGAGACTATGCCGCTCATGGCGTAAGTTTCCCCAGGCACCATAAACCGAGTATTGGTGATCTTCACTCCCTTTTCAGGGAGGTTGAGAAAGATCTGTTCTGTCATGATTGAAGTAGTGATCTAGAGGTGTTTATGGATTCAATGACGGGTAAAGAGTGTGAAACTAAGGCTGCTGAAGTGGTAAGGCTGTTGGATGGGATGACTCTGAGCGATGCGCTTTATGTGTTGCGGAAAGCGGCTCCCGATTTGTTGCTGAACTTGCACCAGGTCGATGTGGGTAGTCCCAGATTTGCTGAAGCCGAGAGCAGACGACTACTGGACTCAGGATGCAACGCAGCTAGTTTGATAGGTGCGGAGCCGGGTGGTCACCGTGCCAAGGTCCTATAGTTTTATGTTTAGTTTTTCGGCAAGTTTGCGGATTAAATAACCGGAGTCGTAGTACTCCATTGTCCCAACCACGCAGCCGCAACTAGCGCACTGCACAAACATAATCTTGAAGTTCGAGCCGCGAGGAGCGCTCTCAACCATCTCGAAGGAATGGGAGCTGCACTTTGGGCAGGTTGATGTTGCCATTGGAGTTTAGGGGATAGAGGGGACACACAAAAGGAGATGTTAAACAGAACTTATACTGAAACGGTTGATTTAAAACGAAAACAGGCGTACTATAATTGCTTGTAAAGGTTGGCCGAGGGAGGGAGCCGTGAACTGATCCGTTCTGAGCCGTGAACTGATCCGTTCTGAGCCGTGAACTGATCCGTTCTGA
>ERZ1066117.125-NODE-125-length-82038-cov-15.862837_pt1 | contig 82038 bp, 65 predicted proteins | sample MGYA00382764_ERZ1066117 | MGnify/ENA primary metagenome ERZ1066117 (study PRJEB33369, sample SAMEA5778347) | biofilm metagenome | biome: Industrial cooling water; feature: Water cooling tower basin; material: Biofilm | place: United Arab Emirates | collected...
ACAATGCAGAGCTTGCAAGGGTTTGACTTATTTCACTACATCTAAATCACTACCTAATCTTGAGCTGACACTTGAGCATCGGAAACCTGGCTATCCAGAAAGGTGGCAATGGTTTGATTGCAGGCATCGGGTTCCACGATAAAGCACCAGTGATGGCCGGGAACCTGGACAATCTGGAGGTTTTGCAGATAGGTGTGATAGGGATTGAGTTGCCACCGGGTACGGTTCAGCCCCCGCTGCGGTTGAATCAATAGGGTAGGAACTGTCAGTGGCGTGGTTAAGCCAGCGGCCTCCATCACATCTGCAAAAATTTCATCTCTGGCCTGGATGACAAATTTACTGCCCCATTGCCCATCCGGTTTCTGTTCCATGCTTTCGGCAAAGATCACCTGCTGCCATTCATTCCAGCCGCGATATTGTTTCAGTGGGCGGGCCTGCTCTTCTGCCTGATCATAGGTGGCAAACGGGCCCATGGTTTTCAAAAAGGGGAGCGTGCGGTACAGGAAGGGAAAGGTGGGTTTCAACCAGAGGGGAATTCGATTGATAAAAAAGGGATCGATCAATACCAGGCTGCGAATTGCCTCAGGGTGTTGCCGGGCCCAGACCAGTGCCACCTTAGCCGACCAGGAGTGGGCCACCACATGGGTTGAACTCCAACGGTGCTCTACCATCAGGGCTTGCAGATCAGCAATAATATCGCCACACCCATAACCCGTGAGCGGTTTGCAACTGTTCCCATGCCCGCGCAAGTCGGGAGCGAGAATGTGGTAGCGATTTTGCAGAAATTCCCCCAGTTTTGCCCAGACCAGGCCGTGATCGGCCATCCCGTGCAAAAGTAACAAAGGCTCTTTTCCCCAGTTCCACTCTAAATAGGAAATCTGTCCGTTGGGTAAGGTCAGTATCCGTTCCTGGGCATTGCTCTGCGTCAATAAGGCTGGTTTTTTCATAGTTTAATCATATTTGATTCAGAGACGAAATACTTTGCAATCCAGAAGGTAAAGTTATTTTGATTGCCGAAAATATCATTAGTTGTGTTCATCTGCGGGGATGGATGAAATAGCTGCTAGAAACGGTCGGTGAGCACACATCCCCCTATTCTCAGTAAATGATGCTGACATTTTGAATATTCACTAATTGAGATATCGCTTTGGTTAATTCTATTTATCAAACTAATTTGCAATCCGTATAAACACGGAATTTTTATAACATTTATTATACAAAAAACTTAATTTGTTTATAAGCGTAGATAATGTATCTTTAATGCAATAAAATGGGTTATAAGCCTGGTTTTTATCGCGGATGCTAGTTGCCTTTTCTGATTGGGCTGGAACTTTAAGTGTTAAGTATGATGATGTCGTGAGAGATGAAGAATAAAGTTTTGGCATCATATTAATAAGGGCATACCAGCGACAATGCATCCCTGTTAACTGAAGATTGGGACTATCCTCTTGCCTACCCCAAAAGCACTAGAGCCTGCAATCGTTTCTAACCCATTGATCGTCTTGCCTGAGACACCTGTGATCGATGCGATCGCCCAGATGAGCAGAGCACAAATTGCTGGTTCTACCTTACCCTTAACCGCTGCGAATGGAGTCCATCAGTCAGCTCATTGCAGTTGTGTTCTGATCGTTGCCAACGGTCAACTCATCGGTATTTTCACAGCAGCAGATGCCCTCAGGCTCACCGCTCAGCAGCAGTTACGGGAAGGACTGTTGATCCGTGAGGTCATGACCCACCCCGTTGTCACCCTGCCTGAGGCCGCCTTTACCGATCTGTCCGTGGCAATAAACCTGCTGCAACAGCATTGCATTCGCCATCTTCCCCTGGTCGATTCAGTTAACTATCCGGTGGGATTCCTCACCTATGAAACACTGCTAGCAGCCCAAAACATCGTTTTACTGCAGACTTCCACAGTTGAGCCAGCACAACCGATCGCTACCCGATCGCTGCCCCTCAAACTTGAGGTGGAACGGGAAAAGTTAGTGGCTGACGTAACCAGTAAAATCCGCTCTTCCCTCAGTCTGCCAACCCTTTTAAGCACAACTGTGGAGCAGGTGCGGCAAGTCCTGGGCTGTGATCGGGTTAATATCTGGCAGTTTGAAACAGATTCCCTACTGACTGTGGTGGCCGAGTCAACCGACTCTTCCTTCTCCCTTCTGGGTGAACAGGTGAATGAAAACTGTTTTCAACGGGGTAAGGCTGAGCGTTATCGCCAGGGTTCAATCCGAGTGGTCCCCGATATCTACACCACCAAGATGTCGGACTGCCACCGCCAACTGCTGACCCAACTCCGAATACGGGCTAAAATTCTGGTTCCCCTTTTCTGTGGCCATACCTTATGGGGGTTTCTCAATGCCTCTGAGAGCACTCAGCGCCGTGACTGGCAGCCAGCAGAAATCGAACTGCTCCAGGCCCTCTCCCTTCACCTCTCGATCGCCCTGCAACAAGCCACAACCCACCAGCGCCTCCAGAAAGAACTGCTGGCTCGTAAACAGGTGGAAGCTTGCCTGAAAGACCGAGAGCAACGCTATGGCAACCTGATCTCAACCGCACCCGTGGGTTTTTTCTGGACGGATGCTGAGGGTGAATGTATCTATGTCAACGATCGCTGGTGTGAGATTGCAGGTTTGAGCTTAGAAGCTGCAGAAGGCCAGGGCTGGCAAGCGGCCATCTACCCTGAGGATCGCGAGCGGGTTAGGGCGGAATGGCAGCAAGCAGTTCAGGAGTCTCGCCCCTTACAGTTGGAATATCGCTTCCAGCGCCCTGATGGTACAGTCACCTGGGTCTATGGGCAGGCTGTAGCAGAAAAAAATGACATGGGAGCGATCGGAGGCTATGTTGGCACGGTTACTGATATCAACGCCCGCAAGCAGGCAGAGCAACAACTTCACAATTTAATTGCCGGAACGGCCGCCGCTACGGGGCAGGACTTTTTTCCGGTCTTAGTTGAACATATCGCTCAAGCCCTCAATGTCCCCTACGTTTTAGTGACCGAAAAGCTAGGGGGCGATCGTTTGTGTACTTTAGCCTACTGGGGCAATGGTGAGCTTCAACCTACTTTTTGCCTCCCAATTGCCAATACTCCTTGCAGCCATGTCCTTGAGGACGGCAGGTTTTATTGTGCTAGCCAGCTCCAACAGCGGTTTGTCAACCTGCTGGAATGGCTAGATCCTGACGCAGAGAGCTATCTGGGAATTGCTTTACAGGATAGCCAGGGTGAAGCGATCGGCACCCTATGTATCATTGACCATCAACCGATCCAGGAAGTTCAGCGGCTAGAAAAGCTGTTGGCGGCCTTTGCGGCCCGGGCTGCAGCCGAATTGGAACGAGAACGAGCAACCCAGGCTCTGGCCCAGTTAAACCGGGACCTGGAAACTAAAGTTGCCGAACGTACTGCTGCTTTAAAAGCCAGTGAAGAACGATGGCAGTTAGTGCTGAAGGGGGCCAACGATGGTATCTGGGATTGGGATCTTACGACTGATCGGGTTTTCTTTTCCGATCGCTGGAAAAAGATGCGCGGTTTGAGTGCGGAGCAGGTGAGCGATCGGCTGGAGGAGCGGTCAGCATGCATCCATCCTGATGACTATGACCGTGTGATGGTCAACCTCGAAGCCCACTTTGCCGGGCAAACAGAATTCTTTGAACAGGAGTATCGGGTGCGTTGCCAGGATGGTTCCTATATCTGGATTCTGGATCGGGGACAGGTGCTGCGGGATAGCTCCGGGCAGATGGTTCGCATGGCTGGTTCTGAAACTGATATTACGGCGCGTAAACAGGCAGAACAGGAAAACCTGCGCTTAAAAGAACGATTGCAATTTTTGCTCTCTGTTAACCCTGCTGTCATTTTTACCAGTGAACCAGGGGGGGACTATAGCACCACCTTTATCAGTGAAAATGTCCAGACTCTCATGGGCTATACCCCAGAGGATTTTATGGCCCATCCTCGCTTCTGGGTAGATCGGATCTATCCTGAGGATGCCCCCCGTATCTTTGCCGGGCTGAGCCATCTGTTTGAGCAGGGATACCATACCCAGGAATACCGCTTCCTTTACCAGGATGGTCTCTACCACTGGATTCGCAATGAGTTGCGGTTAGTTTGTGATGATGCAGGTCATCCGCTGGAAATGGTCGGCTACTGTGCTGATATTAGTAATCTCAAACAAATTGAAATGGAATTGGCGGAGAGTGAGGCCCAATTTCGTCGTCTGGTCGAGGGAGTTAACGATTTGATCTGGTCAATGGATGATCAGAACCGCTTTACCTATCTTTCGCCTCAATTTGCCACTTTATTTGGCTGGGAAGGGACGGAATGGATCGGCCATTTTGGCTGGGAACTGATCCACCCCGACGATCACCCCAAGTTAGCGGATTACACTCAGCAGGTGCTGGAGGGCCACTCCTTAGATAACCTGGAATTCCGCCATCGCCATCAAGATGGCCACTTTGTTTGGGTCCGCTCCAGTGCAACCCCTTTAATCAGTTCGATCGGCAAAGTAATCGGCGCTCAGGGCATTTTATCGGATATCACTCCCCTGAAGCAGGCAGAAATCGCTCTCCAGCAGAGCGAAAATCGCTTCCGTCGCGTATTTTCATCAAACGTTGTGGGGATGATGTTTACCGACTTTAGCGGAGTCATTTTTGATGCCAACGATCGCTTCCTGGCCATGGTGGGCTACAGTCGAGCAAAACTGCAGGCAGGAGAACTCAACTGGGCAACCCTGACCCCACCGGAACATGTGCAGCGGGATATTCAGGCCATGCTCCACCTGGAAAAGCATCGGTCGATCGAACCCTGGGAAAAAGAGTACTACTGTGCCGATGGCAACCGGATTGCCGTTCTGATTGGCGTAGCTTTGCTCTCGGAAACTGGCAGCAGTTGTGTGTGTGTGGTGCTGGATATCAGCGATCGCAAGCAGGCAGAGCAAACCATTCAGCAACAGATCCAAAAAGAAACCCTACTGAGAGAACTTACCCAGCGAATTCGCCAATCCCTTGATTTACAAACCATTTTCATCACCGCCTGCGAGGAAATTCGCCAGGTGCTCCAGGCCGATCGGGTGGGTATCTTTCAGTTTTATCTCACCTCTAACCATAATGATGGGGAATTTGTAGCGGAATCTGTGGTTGAGGGCTTGCCCTCCATCCTGGCCACTCCCCTGCACGACCACTGCTTTGGGGAGGAATATGCCCCCCTGTATTTGCAAGGCCGTTATGCGGCAATGGAAGACACCAGCCAGCTAGAACCCTGCCACACAGACCTTCTCAACCAGTTCCAGGTCAAGGCTAACCTGGTGATACCGCTGATTAGTGGCAATGATTTATGGGGGTTGCTGTGTATTCACCAGTGCCGCAGCACCCGCCGTTGGCAAGCCACAGAGATTGATCTCAGCCAGCAACTAGCGATCCAGTTGGCTATTGCTGTTCAACAGGCTGTTCTCTACAACCAGGCCCAATTAGACTTGCAGGAACGACAAATTGCTGAAACTACCATTGTCCAAAAATTACAGCAGCAAAAAAACCTGGGCACGATCATTCAACATATCCGTGAATCCCTCGATCTACAACAAATTTTGGCCACGGTGACCCAACAGGTTAAAGAAGCCCTCCAGGGTGATCGGGTAATCGTATTTCAACTATTTCCCAATGGTAAAAGTCGGATTGTGGAGGAAGCGGTCTCCAGCGGATTGGCGGCCCTAAAAGCAGGCCAATGGGAAGATGAAGTTTGGCCACAAGAGATTCTCGATTACTACTGGCAAGGGCAGCCCCGGATTGTGGCTGATGTCATGGATGATAGGTGGACAGATTGTTTGGTTGGGTATTCTAAACAAGGAGAAATTGTCTCTAAGATCGTTGCCCCTATCCTGCAAGATTTCCATACCTCAGAGGCAAATCCCTGGGTTAACCCATCCAGGCAACATCAACTTTGGGGGGTGCTCGTCATTCATGCCTGCCGCCAACCGCGACTGTGGAAAACAGAAGAAGCCCAGTTACTCCAGCAAATTGCCAACCAGTTAGCGATCGCCATTCAACAGGCCAATTTATTTGAGCAACTCCAGCAGGAACTGATAGAGCGTCAACAGACTCAGCAACAACTGACGGAGCGCAACCAACAACTGGCTGAATCTAACCAAAAGCTAGCCCAGGCCACCCGGCTCAAGGATGAATTCCTGGCCAATATGAGCCATGAACTGCGGACTCCACTGAATGCCATTCTGGGGATGACTGAAGGATTACATGAGGCTATTTTTGGCAGTATTAATATGCAACAAAAAAAAGCTCTCCAAACCATCGATCGCAGCGCCAATCACCTGCTGGATCTCATTAACGATATTCTCGATGTAGCCAAAATTGAGTCTGGGCAGATTGAACTGAACTGTGCAGCTACACCTGTACTTCTGCTTTGCCAATCCAGTCTATCGTTTATCAAACAACAGGCATTGAAAAAAAACATTCACTTAGAGGTGAAAATCCCTCCTCAGGTGCCGGATGTATGGGTAGACGAACGGCGAATCCGTCAGGTTTTGATCAATTTGCTCACTAATGCGGTTAAATTTACCCCAGAGGGAGGTTCAGTTACCCTATCCGTGCAAAGGCAACTGATTGTTCAAGACCCTCCCCCCCTCCAGGGCATTACCAAAGTGAGGGTGCGCCGCACGCCCATAGAACAACAACTGGGGATTCAACTTCAGTCCGCTAAATTTGAAGTGCGTAACTATCTCCGCATTGCCGTTACGGATACGGGGATTGGGATTCCGCCCCACTATCTCAACAAGTTGTTTCAGCCCTTTGTCCAAATTGATAGTGCTCTGAATCGCCAATATACGGGAACGGGGTTAGGACTGGCTCTGGTTAAACGCATTGTTGAACTCCACGGTGGAGAGGTCGGCGTTACCAGCACTGAAGGGGTCGGGAGTTGCTTCACGATCGACCTTCCCTGTGTCAGTTGTAGTTTATCCTCTTCTGAACCCCCGTTAGCAGAGAGTAACCCGGCCCACCCGCCCGACCCAGCTAACCCACCCCGTATCCTGCTGGCAGAAGACAATGAAGCCAACATCAGCACCATCTCCAGCTACCTCAAAGCCAAAGGGTATCGCATTCTCGTGGCAAAAAATGGCCAGGAGGCGATTGCTCTGGCCCAAGCCGCTCAGCCGGATCTGATTCTGATGGATATTCAAATGCCGCAGATGGATGGTTTGAGCGCGATTCAGCAACTTCGTCAGACCCCCGGTTCAGCCCATTTACCGATCATTGCCCTCACTGCCCTGGCCATGAATGGCGATCGGGAGCGCTGTCTGGCCGCCGGAGCCAACGAGTATCTCAGCAAACCTGTGAAGCTCAGCCAACTGGTAATTTTAATTCAGCAACTATTAACCCAGGTAGCAGAGTGATGGAAGTATAACGATGAGGATTTCAACTGTTTTGAATATACGACCAGAGCAGCGATCGCCAAAGTGGAGTGTCAGGGCCCATCTGTCCATGCCACCTTGGTTAAGAAAATTGTCAAACTGGCAGGAGAGCAGTTCTTCCTTCGCAGTATTTCTCAACCGAAAACTGAGATAAAGATCTGTTTACCATTATCAGGTCATTGATTGGCCATATACAGCTCAAATCAAATTACCATCATTTTTATTACAGAATGTCTTCTATCCTTGTTATTGACGATGACCCAGACAATTTTGATGTGATTGATACTTTTCTGGGTCAGCAGGGCTATCACCTTCACTATGCCTCTAATGGTCGAACCGCGATCGATGATCTCGATAAATTCAAACCCGATTTGATTTTATTAGATGTGATGATGCCAGAGATGACTGGGATCGAAGTTTGTCAGTGGATTAAAGCCATGCCGGAATGGCAAGCTGTTCCAATCATTATGGTTACGGCTCTGGCAACCAAGAAGAACCTGGCCGAATGTTTTGCAGCTGGAGCAGACGACTTTATCTGTAAACCTCTGGATCGCTTAGAGTTGATCGCAAGAGTACGATCGATGTTACGCATCCACCGGCAATATGAACAGATCGCGACTTTTAATCTGCAACTGGAAGCCATGGTCGAACAGCGCACCGCTCAGTTACACACTATGGTCTTTCAGGATGCTCTGACTAACCTCCCCAGCCGGACATTCCTGTTGGATAAATTGACGGACTTATTTTATTCAGGTCATCAATCCTTAGCCCTCATTTATTTAGATTGTGATCAATTTAAAATGGTCAATGGTTCCTTCGGCTATGCCGTTGGCGATCAATTAATTATTGCCATTGCCCAACGGTTAGAACAATACCTTTCCCCTGGGGACGTACTGGCTCGGATGGGTGAAGATGAGTTTTGCTTTTTAGTCAATCACATAGATAGTCCAACCCAACTTGAATCTTTGATCCACAATATTCTGCAGGGATTTCAGGCTAATTTTACGGTAGCTGATTGTGAGATATTTATGACTGTCTGCGCTGGTGCTACTTACACTAGGGACAGACACCAGCAACCGGAAGAACTCTTACAAGAGGCAGACACGGCTATGTACCAGGCAAAACTCCGGGGCAAGGGCAGTTACCAACTTTTTCAACATCAGATGCATTTAGAAATCCTGAACCGCCTGATTCTGGAAAATGATTTACAAAGAGCTTTGAAACACGAAGAATTTATTTTATATTATCAACCCATCATCCATTTGGGCACTCAAACACTGGTTGGATTTGAAGCTCTGCTCCGTTGGCAACATCCTGAACGTAATCTTGTTCCACCAGGTGAGTTTATCCCCTGCATGGAAACAACAGGATTAATTGTGCCTGTAGGGCTTATGAGTCTGACCCAAGCCTGCCAGCAACTCTCCACCTGGCAACAGCAGGGCTGGATGGATCTGACCTTGAGCGTTAATCTCTCAACCCGGCAATTTGCTTGCCCTAGCCTGCTGGCTGATATTGATCACATTCTGGCTGAAACTGCCATTAATCCAGCTCAGCTCAAGTTAGAAATTACCGAAAGTGCAATTATGGATAATGCAGAAATGGCAATTGACCTAGCTAAAGAATTACGATCTCGCCAGATTCAGATTAGCATAGACGATTTTGGTACAGGATATTCTTCTCTTGCTTATTTACATCGTTTGCCTGTAGATAGTCTTAAAATCGATCGCTCCTTTGTCAGCCAGATTCAAACCGATAATCGCAACTATCAGATTGTAAAAACCATTATTGGGCTGGGTCGTCAACTTAACTTAGCTGTTATTGCCGAAGGAATTGAAACCAGCCAGCAGCTCGAATGGTTAAAAGAATTAGATTGCGAATTTGGGCAGGGTTACCTTTTTTCCCGTCCCATACCCGCAACGGAAATTGAACAGCTTTATCTCACCCGTTCCTGAACGTCAGTGATCAGGTCATGAAACGGTCAGTGCTGTGATTTTGAAGCATGATATCCAGAATGGTAAGGAGTTTCACCTAAATATAGCAATCCTATTTGAGATCCAAACGGGGTAAAGGGGTGGAACCCCTTTTGTGGGGGAACCCCACCCCACCCCCCTTCTCAATCTATTTAGGACTGCTATAGCGTCAGTTCGGGATAAGGCTGGGGCAAGAAAGGGATTCGTCGATAAGCTGGGATTACCTAACGTAAATTAAGAATTGTATAGCAATTCCATCTGAAATCTAAACGGGGTAAAGGAGTGGAATCCCTTTTATGGGGGAACCCCACGCCTTATTTTTTCAGTTCATTTAGGAAGGCTATCGTTACCTTATCGTGTCGTTAAAAAATCGTAATATCGATCGAATTTACGTAATTGTACTGAAGATTAATTTGCAGAAGCCATTATAATAAAAACTAGAAGACTAAATAGTTATCCAGGCATATCTAGAGTCCACTTAGCCTCAACTTTCTATAGCGATTCTATGTGAGATCTGAACAGGATAAAGAGGTTCAACCTTTTTTACAGGTTAACTCCGTACTCACTTTTTTCAACTCATTTAGGAGTGCTATAGATCCAGCTTCAGGGTAAGAGAAATTTTATGAAAAACTTGATGTTCTGATGTCAGTTAGCTCAAAATAATTATGTGGAGTCTCTCTATGAATACATCCAGTGATGAAGAACTGTCAATTAAGCATTTACTTATTATTGATAGTAAATTTGGTAAACAGACCATTATTCTGGAATCAGCAACCTGCACAATTGGCCGGGATAAAAGTAACTCAATTGTACTTGACTCTCCTCTAGTTTCGCGCCACCATGCAACGCTTTTCAGGGTGAGCCTTCCCGGTACCTTTAATTACCTCTTTCGAATTGTTGATGGCAATTTACAGGGTATCCGCAGCACTAATGGATTAATTGTCAATGGGCAATGCACCTTCTCCCATGATCTTCAGCATGGAGATGTAATCATCATAGGTGACTTTAAGGCCAGGTATTATGGCACTCAGAATGCATCAGATGCACAAGCTCTGGTCTCCGGTGAAGCCGAGGATGTCACTGGTTTTCTCTCTAATTTAGTTAATCCATTTAAAACTCTCTCATCAGTAGACTGCGGACTGGAACAGAAAAATGAGGCTGCACTGATGCGGCTGGCTTCATTTCCAGAGTTATTTGCCAAACCAATTGTGGAAATCGATCTGTCTGGCAATATTATCTATCTGAACCCCGCGGCTGTCAGATGCTTCCCCAATCTACGCATTCTCAAACTTCAGCATCCACTGCTGTCAGGTTTAGTGGATGGGGTCTTAAATGGGCGGGGTAAACACTACGTCAGAGAAGTAAGAATTGCAGGGCAGGTGTATGAACAGACCGTCCAGTATATTCCTGCCAGTGATTTAATTCGCACCTATGTTGAGGATGTCACGAAGCGCAAGCAGGCAGAAAAAGCAATTCAGTTTCAGGCAAATGTACTGGTTCAAGTCAGTGATGCGGTTATTGTGGTTGATCATGACAATCAGATTACCTACTGGAATGAACAGGCAGCACTGTTATACAGTCTCCCTACACAAGCAGCTCTTGGCAAGAACCAGGATGAGGTTTATCAGAGAGGCTGGATTAACCCGAAAGATCAACAAATTTGCGATCAGGCTCTAGCCCAACAGGGGTTCTGGCGGGGAGAAATCATACACCGTGTAGTAGCTACAGGGAAAGAGCTTCAGGTTGAATCCTCTAATAGTGTGCTCAGGGATGAAGATGGCAATGTCATTGGGATCCTGCGGGTGATTCGGGATATCAGCGATCGCAAGCTCATTGAAGCCCAGCGTCAACAAGCTGAAGCAGCCCTGCAAAAAGCCCACGATGAACTCGAAATCAGGGTTGCACAACGTACCTCTGAACTGAGCACAGCGAATCAGAAATTGCAAAATGAAATTGCTGAACGCCAGCGGGCTGAAACAGCTCTGCAAAGCAGTTTTGCGACAAATCGCGCCCTGTTAAATGCGATTCCTGATTGGATTTTTCGGATTACTCAGGCAGGAGTTCTCGTCAATTCTAAGGCGGCCCACGCTCACCCTTTGCCTCTGCTCACCGAGGAATTTTTAGGCAAAACTCTAGATCAAGTGTTGCCCTCGGAAATCGCACAGGCCCTGCACAACTGTGTTGATCAAGCTTTTCTAAGTGGTGAGGTACAAATTTTCGAATATCAACTGCTCCTCCAGGGCAACCCGCTTGATTTCGAGGTTCGCATTGCCGTTAGTGCGAAACAGGAAGTTATGGCAATTATTCGGGATATTACTGAGCGCAAGCGGGTGGAAAACGGGATTCGCAACGCCCTGGAAAAAGAAAAGGAACTGAACGAACTCAAAACCCGATTTGTGACGATGGCATCCCACGAATTTCGTACTCCCCTGTCCACTATCCTTTCCTCTGCCCAACTCCTGGAGCATTATGGTCACAAATGGGCTGAAGAAAAGAAGATCGTTCATCTTGACCGGATTCAAACTGCTGTTAAGCATATGACGGAACTGATGAATGATGTTCTGTTACTGGGAAAAGCAGAAGCCGGTATGCTGGAGTTTCATCCTACTTCTCTGGATCTGGTTAAATTCTGTCAGAATCTGGTTGAAGCCATTCAACTTGATATTAAAGAACACACGATCGAATTTTGTGTTCAGGGTGAAGCTCCCCAGGTCTGGATGGATGAAAAGCTTTTGCGGCACATGCTTGAGAACTTGTTATCTAATGCCATTAAATATTCCCTTCAATCTAATGTTGTTTACTTTAATCTAATTTGCCAATCGGGACAGGCTATCTTTCGCATCCAGGATCTGGGTATTGGGATTCCGGCAGCAGATCTATCCCAGCTGTTCCAGCCCTTTAATCGAGCCAGCAATGTTGGCAATATCGACGGGACGGGACTGGGATTAGTGATTGTGAAAAAGACTGTGGAACTACACGACGGCACGATTAGGGTTGAGAGCCAGATGGGAGTAGGGACAACTTTCACGGTTGAATTACCATACCAACTAAAAGGAGACAGTAATGACGAAAGTTCTGGTGATTGAAGATCAATCCTTTGTAAGAGCAAATATTCTGGAGTTGCTGGAGGCAGAGGATTTCGAGGTTCTGGGAGCTGAGAACGGGTTGTTAGGAGTTCTCGCGGCTCAGCAACAGCAGCCCGACCTGATTATTTGTGATGTCATGATGCCGGAACTTGACGGTTATCAAGTACTGGAAGCCTTACAGTTAGATCCCTCAACAGCGAAAATCCCCTTCATTTTTCTCACTGCTGTGGCAGATAAAGGGGCGATTCGGCAGGGTATGGAGTTGGGAGCGGACGATTACTTAACCAAGCCCTTTACTCGAGAAGATCTGTTGGGGGCGATCGCGGCCCGTTTAGCCAGGCAAACTGCCATGCTGGAGGAGTATAATCTGGAACGCCAGCGGGTAAAGGCTTTAGAACAACGGGTACAAGAACTCCAACGGGTAGTTGCTGATCAAGAGCAGCTTTATGAACAATTACAACAACGAGTCCAAGGTGTGTTGCCTAAACTGACTGTTGCAGCTCATATTCTCAAAAAAGTCGATTGGGAGAACCAGAGCGATCGCTATCTCTCCCTGTTGCAAGTGGCCTGTGCAGAGGAAGTGAAGTTGCTGGAAGAAATCCCCCAGCTTCAGGTATTACTCACCCCACAACAGCAAGAGGTCCTGCAAATATTAAACCCAATTAACAAGGGTATCCCAACCAATCATGGGCATTAATTAAATTTTCTCAGGCTGAACCACTAAATTTTTCCTGGAAATTGACGATTTAACTGTCAAATTAATTATGGTTGACAGAAATGCTGATATTCCCGTATCTCAATTTATCGATGTTGAATCCTATACTGTTCCCCTACTATTGATTCCCCTGCCCGCAGGAGGCTGCTTACCTGTGTCGCTGGTTGCCGGAGGTCAGTGGTCGATCGGGCGGAGCCAGGATAATGCGATCGTCTTGAAAAACAAGTGGGTTTCACGCAAGCATGCTGTGGTGCAATCCGTCAAAATGAATTCCATCTATTTAGTTTATTTTATTGATTTAGACAGTCTGAATGGCTCTATGGTTAACCACCAACCTGTCAGAAAAACGATCCTACTCCAGCATGAGGATGTGATCACAATTGGAAATATTGAGTTGAAATTTTACTATCGATCCAGTTTTTAAGCTGCCTGAGCAGCCTTTAAGATGAGAAGCTCGAAAAGTAAAAATCCTGGGAAACCATTACGAAAGTGAAGCTGATCCGCTCTTGGTAAATATAGATTTAAGAACCTGGTAGTTCGTTAGATTGAACTACTTAAAACGGCCCAACTTCCATAGGGAAGAGCTGAGCCGTACACGATCGCGGTTTTAAACGATTCTGCAAATGTCTAAAATCCGCTCAACTAAAGACTGTTAATGCCTAACTCATGGCCACAGGGCTACGATCGCAGGTCAGCCAGACTGGAGCAGGAGTCAAGCCCCCAATATGGCTGTGATAGCTCATAGCCGCTTCAACGGGCAGTCCTACTTCTGCATCTCTCCGGGCCAGCATGGACTGTTCTCGCCTGACCATTTGACGATGGTGTTTCATCATCAACTGCCGCAGCTGTTCCTCCAGAGACATCCCCTGGGCTTGAGCGGTTACCGCCACAGCAGACTGGACTGGCTTGGCTGCTTCGGTCTCTTTGACTGTGTTGATCTGACCTGTTGTGTAGGCCACGCCACGGTAGGTCAATTCCAGTTGCGGCTGAGGCACATCAGTCATCAAGGTTGGATAATTCACCGCCACACCCCGATACTTACCAGACTTTGAAGTATTGCCCAGCTTCACTGCATGGGGAATATGGTCATACGTTACACCACGATATTGAAGTTTCATAACCCGCCTCTCTGTCAATGTAGGTTGTGTTTTGAGGCGCGTTCCTTCGGGGAAACCCCTACTTCCGTCTCTCCAGATGCCTGACTTATATCGAGAGGTAAGTTGCTAGAGAGATGAACGATCTTTTGATATCTGTATTATATGATACCGTTTGGTTTGAGCAATCGTGTATAGGTAAACCTTTGCAAATCTTAATATTTTCACAGAGTGATAATAACAACTCCCCCGCGAGGTTGAATTGCCTGTAACGATCGGGCAACAAACCCAGTCCACGCCTGTTTTTGAGCTACAGTTTAGGTAGAGCTCGTCTAGAAAAACGCACCGTTTCCTATTAGTTTGCTGCAATCCTGAATCAAGGGTTTTCTAAGCAAGAGGGTGAGACCTATGTCTACTACTTTACGGATCGGACAAGCATTACAACGGTTTTATCAGTTGATCCTGTCGATGATTAATTTTGTCGCTGCCCCAGTCATTCGCATCTTCAAACCCGCCGACAGAAATTATCCGGCAACCGGGGTGCAGCCCTATGAAGGTGAACCTAACCGGGAAGGTAGATAGATTTGTAATTGTGGCTTGCCTGGGGTTCAGTGTCCCTGCACAACGGGATCTCTTAACCTAAGCACTATTTGAACTCGGAAGTACTACCTCAGGGATATTGATCCAGGCTAGCTTGCTGATTCCAGCCAGCATTGAGACTGTTTTCTAGCTTTTGAAATTCAAGGTAACAGATGGGACGTAAATTACATCTTGCGCCAGTAGGAGAACATTAGACTGAGTATCTCTTTCTTACGAGCGTTGAGGAGCTTGGCTTGGTTTGGATAAAAAAGGGTTGGCCCTAACTGGCTAATTGCTCTCTTTAAATCAACGCCATGCTGACACACTCTACCTTTACCCGTTTTCTGTTGGGAGCAGCGGGGGTATCTCTGATCACAGGTTTATTTGCCTGTCAACCTGCAGCTACTCCTCCTACCGCCGAATCTCCTGCCCCTGCAACTAGAACCGGACGGGTGACCGTGACCGGAGCTGGTGCCAGCTTTCCCGCCCCCCTCTACCAGCGCTGGTTCAGTGAGTACAGAAATGTTGACCCCAATGCCCAAATTAGCTATCAATCCGTTGGCAGTGGTGCAGGGGTCAATCAATTCCTGGCGGGCACAGTTGATTTTGGCGCTACGGATGCTCCCCTGACGGACAAAGAACGACAGCAGTATCAAACCAAATACAATGGGGAGCCGGTTCAAATTCCCATGACTGGCGGTGCAGTTGTGTTTGCCTACAATTTAGGAGGGGATGTTAAGAATCTACGCCTTTCCCGCCAGGCTTACTGTGGCATCGTTACGGGTGAAATTACCAACTGGAATGATCCACAAATTGTTAAAGATAACCCAGGAGCCAATCTACCCAATAGCCCGATTAACTTTGTTCATCGTTCCGATGGCAGTGGTACGACCTTTATCTTTACCAATCATGTCGCTGCAGCCTGCCCTAACTGGAAAGCGGGTGTTGGCAAATCGGTGTCCTGGCCGACTGGGACGGGAGGGAAAGGAAATGAAGGTGTGACCGCACAGATTCAACAAACCCAGGGGGCGATCGGCTATATCGAATATTCCTACGCTGTAAATAATAATTTGAACTTTGCTACGCTGGAGAACCAGTCCGGCCAATTTGTCGCCCCCAGTCCGGAAACAGCGGCTCGCGTATTGGAAGGCCAGCAAATTCCGGCTGACTTTGCCCTGGAAGTTCCCGATCCCACTGACCAGCAAGCTTACCCGATCGTGGGTTTGACCTGGTTGCTTCTTTACGACAGTTATGAAGATCCCCAGAAAGCTGCCGCTTTGCAGAATTTTGTCAAGTGGGCCCTAAATGAAGGGGATAAGTATGCCGTGGAACTGGGTTATTTACCGCTCACTAATGAAGTAGCTCAGCGCGTTGTGACCACCGTTGAGCAACAAATTGCCCGACGCTAGCACGCCTTTTAATCCGCCCCCGACTCCTGCTGTAAACTCTTTCGACAAAGTGCCGTTTGACAAAGTGCTGATGGACCCTGAAGTGCGAACCTGGTTGTTTACGGCTAGAATCTACGCCTGGCAGTCATGTGTCTGTACGCCAGTAAGTCTGTCCTGGTAAGGTTGCTTGTCCTGGTAAAGTTGCTATGGGGGCGATCGTCCTACTGTTAATGCGCCTCTCAGCTAAGATCAAACCAGGGATAATAGATGTTGAGAGAGTTTTAATTGGCCAGGGAGCATTATAGTCTTCTCCGTAAAGGCTAAGATGGAGCTTCAAGGACTGCCCAGGATAATGCCGGAGCTTTTTGTATTTTTAAGGGAAAGGATAGGGTGATGAGCTGACCTGATAGGGAGGTTCGTGGTAAAATCCTTGATCGCAAGCATTAACTTTAGTGCGTTGATGTTATTAAAAATCTCCCTATCTGTTGGAGCAAAGCTCAGTTGTTGCAATTGCACTTTTAGCTTTATTCATGCAAAAGTCAAGAGCTTCTGAGCGATCGAAAGGACTGATCCAAGTCCTGTTTTTGGCAAATCTCTGTTGGTTCATCCCCTATCTCCAAGAGCAATATGCTGTATTTAGCTAGAATCATAAAACGACAAAAGCCAAGCAGTAGCTTTTTACCAGTTCTCCAGGAACAGGGGGTTGAGCTATTGGCCCAACTGGAGATGGGGATGAGGTGGAAAACTATCACTACTCCCCAGTTCATTGAAACATCTGGTAAAGTGGATGCTTTTCACCCCGGCAATCTGGTGCTGGTTAACCTGGGCAATAATAAAACTATTCTGGAAATTAAGGATGCCAGAGATATCTTGATTCGTGGGCTGATCAATAATTCCATCCATATGGAAAAGATCCGCCGATATGAAAAGGAAATTGAGATGTGGAAACGCTCATTTCACCTGCAAACCGAAATCTTAGAAGAACACCAGCAAGACATCGAACAAAAACTGGCGAGTTTTATTCCAACTGAATATCAACACTTGCTTGAAGATTTAAAATCAAGTTACTTGAAGTTCGCCACCTTAACCCACCACACTAAGGCTGTAGTTCTGCTGGAAACGGAGACAGACGAATTTTCCTAGGAACACAACTACAGCGTTTTCCGGGGTAGTGAAACCCATGTTTGGCACTACACCCTTTCTTCTCAACCCATTTAGGGCTGCTATAGCCAGTTAGGGGGCGGAGCTGCTTCATTCGCTTCTCAATGCTGTAATTGGATCAAGATTGGCGGCATTGCGAGCAGGCATCACCCCAGCTAACAACCCCACTCCGATCGCCAGTCCCATTCCCACTCCAATAGACCAGCCCGCCAGAATAAATGGAAACTGAAACAGCAGTGACCCGACAAAGGCAACCAGGATGCCACCCCCCACCCCAATTCCACCGCCAATCGTTGAGAGGGCGATCGCTTCAACTAAAAATTGGGCCAGAATGGCTGATTTGGTCGCTCCCAGGGCTTTACGCAAACCAATTTCTCGGGTGCGTTCCACCACCGAAACCAGCATGATATTAGTGATGCCAATGCCACCGACGACTAGAGAAATGCCAGCGATCGCTACAACAAGAATGGTCAAAAAGCCAACCGTATTAGAAAAAGCATTAATTAAATCTGCCTGATTCGTAACGCGAAAGTCATCATTGGCAGGGTTATTAATGTTATGGCGCAAACGCAATAAATTGGTCACCTGGAAACGGGCGGCATTGAGGGCCGTTTGATTATCCCCTTTCACCAGGATGGTATTAACAGAAATTCCCGTCAGGGCATTGTTGCCGACAATCCGGGAGGACATACTAGTGAGTGGTATAAAAATAGCATCATCCCGATCAAAGGGGCCCTGACTGCCTTTGGGTTCCATAATTCCGATCACACGGTACAGTTCCCCCTGAATCCGAATTTTTTCATCCAATCCGGTAGTCCTACCAAACAGCTTTTGCTGCACCGTGGGGCCAAGAACTGCCACCTGGGCTGATTCCTGCAATTCCTCTGGGGTGAAATAGCGACCAAGCTGGGGATGGACATTGCGGACATCTGGGTAGTTCAGATCGGTGCCATAGACAATCGTGTTCGTATTGGTTCCCCCATACACCACCTGTACAGAGCGCTGTAAGGTGGCAGAGACAAGCCGGGCTGAGGGGGCCGCTTGGGCGATCGCCTGTGCATCTTCCCAGGTCAGGGTGGTAATGGAGCCAGCTCCCTGCACAATATTGCCACTACGGGCTGCTCCCGCCGAAATTTGCAAGACATCCGTTCCCAGGGAGCGAATTTGGTCTTCCACGCTCTTCTGAATCCCCTGCCCGATCGAAGTAATGGAAATAACCGAGCCAATCCCAATAATTACCCCCAGCATTGTCAGACCAGAGCGGAGTTTATTCCCCCACAGGGCTGCTCCCGCCATTTTGGCAATTTCCTGAAAGGCGACGGGCTGGTTGAGGCTGGATCGGGTTGGCTGTACATGGGTGGGAGAGGGACGGGTTTGGATTTGCATGCGTAGGCTCCTACGATCCAGGGGGGGTACTGCGATTACCAGGGTTTCGATTTCTACCCAGACCGGGAAAAGGGCCGCGCACCTCGGATTTGGGTTCCATCCCAGGGGGAAAGCTGATCAAAACCTGCTCACTGCCCTCTAGTCCCCTCCTGGCTTCAGTTTGATTGCCCAGGGTTAGGCCGATCTGAATGGGGCGAAACTGCGGTTGCTGATCCGCTCCCAGGACATACACCCCTGTCGTACCGTTGGGCTGACGCACGATCGCGGCGGAGGGGACCAGAATCGCCCGGTTCAGTTGTCCGATCTGAAATTCTGCTTCCACATTCATACCAGCACGTAGCAATTGTTGGGCCGTGGGTTCCAGGTCAACCTTCACCTCAAAGCTGGTGACATTTTGGGTGGTGGTGGCCTGAGCAGCAATCTGACTGACTTTGCCACTAAACCTGCGATCGGAATAGGCATCGGCTGTGATATTCACCGGCTGGCCAACCTTAATTTGGGCAATTTTGGCTTCATCCAGATAGGCGACGACCTGATTGGTGGCGGCCAGGGTCAAGATCGAGTTGGAAGCTGCTCCCTCGGCCCCACTCCCCGCTGTGGTGGGTGTGACAAACGAACCTGGATCAGCATATTTTTTCGTCACCACTCCGGTAAAAGGAGCTTTAATCACTGTGTCTTCCAGTTGGGTTTGCAGGGTTTGCAGTCCCCCCCGGGCCGCCTCGACCTGAGCACGGGCCACCTGGATATCTTCAGCCCGGCTACCCGCTTGCAGTAAACTCAGGGCTTGACGGCGTTGTTCCACCAGGGCTTGAGCCTGAGCAATTTCCTCAGAACGGCTACCCCGTTGTTGTAGTCTTAAAGCTGCCTGGGCCTGATTGACCGCCGCCTGGGCCGCATCCCGAGTGGAGCGTTTCTGGATCACCGTCTGTTGGGAGATCGCCCCTTCTGTCAGCAGGCTTTGATTGCGTCGTAAATCATCTTCTGCCTGACGGAGGTTAGCCTGAGCCGACGCTAACTGAGCCTGGGCCTGGGCAATGTCTTCCGGTCGATTGCCAACCTGCAATTGCTGTAAGCGGGCCTGGGCCTCTTGGAGTTGAGCTGTGGCCTGGGCAATATCCTGGGGACGGTTGCCGTTGAGCAGTTTAGCCAGATTTGCTTCCTGTTGAGCCAGTTGGGCCCGCGCCTGGGTTAGTTGTCCCTGCAGATTAGAGTTATCCATATAAGCGACAATTTGCCCCGCCTGGGCCCGATCGCCCTCCTGCACCAGCAATTGTTGGAGATAGCCCGCCGTTTTGGGACTGAGGTTAATGGTACGGGCCGGTTTAACGGTGCCATTGGCCGCAAAGGTAATGGGCAGGGATTTTTGCTCCACCCTGGCCGTCAGAATCTGGCTTTGCCCTGCTTGAGGTAGGGAGAGCGTGCGGTAGAGGGTTAAGCCCCCCCCAGTCATCCCGGCCAGCAGGAGTAACGTGATCAGCCAGGGGGAACGCAACTGTTTAAGCAGGGATGGAGACCAGGGACGGGGATGATCCAGCGGCGGTAATGGGGTAGCCATATTTCTCAACAGAGCAGGGGTAGATGCACCCACGGGAACTACTGGGCTGGGTTCTGAGGCGGCAACTGACCAGGCGTGGAACGTTTGCTGCGGCGCATTTGCTGAAGTTGTTGGCGTTGCTCTGGGGTAAGGATGGCATCCATCTGTTGCCGGGAGGACTGTAAAATTGTCCGCATTTGGGTTCGCTGTTCAGTGGTCAAATTGAGCGTTCGGAAAGCTTCACGGCGGTTGCTGCGATTTTGCTGGGCTGCTTGCAGTTTTGCTTTCTGTTCTGCTGTCAAAATATTATCGATTTGCTGCCGGGTTGATTGGCGGATGCGAGCCATCTGGCTTTGCTGCTCTGGGGTCAGATTCAACTTCTGTTTCCACTGCATTCGTTCTGGGCCACGGGGGGGAGCATCCGGGGGAGTTTGGGCTAGAACGGGGGTAATCACAGCTACCGAGAGGGACAGAGCCGTTGAACAGGACAGCAAAGTGAGCACTCGGCGGCGAGCCATCCAGTTTTTCAGGTTTGATTGAAATTTAACTGTCATGATCGTATCCGTGGGTTGAGTAACTTTTGGGTCAGGACTAAGGTAGGTCAAGACTAAGGTAGGTCGGGACTAAGGTAGGTCATGAGGAATGAGCAACAGGGATTGAACAGCGGGCCATCGGGCTAGAACACCTCGATTTTAAAAATTCCATGGCTCGATCACATGGATCAATCTTCCTAATTTGATCTGGTACTTAAGTCCCAAATTTAAAAGTTCCATAAAAGTCCCGCCATAGCAAAAGTCCTGGCTGGGATGAAACTAACTCCTGAGATCCGCTAGATGCTGCAACGGGTTGTGCTGCCATTGCCAACTTGGGTTGGAAGATATGCTGAAATCACTGCTGCGGCAACCGGACTAGAGTAGGAACAGAGTCTCTCTTGTTACCCGATAAATCTGTGATCCGAAGTTCAGCCAGAATTGCTGATTTTCCACCATGCACCGTCGCCTGTCTTTCCCACTGATCCAGGGATTGGCCTTTAGCCAGCATTCCTTTCGGTTACTGCTCTACCTGGAATGGATGCTCCTGGGGATTACCCTGCTGCTGCAGCTCCGTCCCAGCCGGCATAGCTTTGAAACGGCACCCCTATTTTTATCCGTACCGATCCTAATTGGATTTGGACTGATGGGATTGCGCTTGCCCAGCCGCCCCACCTGGTTGAAGGTGCTGTACACCGGATTAGAATTCGTCCTGCTTTACCTCACCTTTCGCCTTGATCCGCGCACGGGCTTTTTTCCACTGCTGGGGTTGGTGATTGTCATTCGCAGTTGTTTGATCTTTGCCCAACCCGGTCGGCTACTAGTCAGTGGTCTGGTTTACCTGGTCTTTCTGCTGATTCAGTTTTTGGGCTTGCCAGCTCCCCGCCCCAGACCAGGTCCTATGGCAGAATCAGTTGCCAGTATTATTTTGACTCTGAAACTGACTACAGCAATTACGTTTGGTCTTACCCTCTGGTTTATCTTGCTTTTAGTCAATGCCCTGCTGTCAGAACGTCAGAGCCGGGAGAAACTCTTGCTGGCCTACGATCAACTCCGCCAGTATGCGCTGCGTATTGAAGATCAGGCCACACTACAGGAGCGCAATCGGATTGCCCGGGAAATTCATGATGCCCTGGGCCACACCCTGACAGCTCAAAGTATTCAGTTGGAAAATGCGCTGCTTTTTCTGCCTGCAGAAGCTCAAAAGTCAGCCTCCTTCTTACAGGAAGCCAGACAGTTAGGGTCACGGGCCTTACAGGAAGTTCGCCGTTCGATCGCCACCCTGCGGTCTAACCCCCTACAGGGACAATCCTTAGAAACGGCTATCGCCACTGCCATTACCCAGTTAGAGCAAACGACAGGCATTCAACCCCAGTGTAAGATCACCCTGGCTGACCCTCTACCCACCGAAATCAGTACGGCCCTCTACCGGATTATTCAGGAAGCCCTCACCAATATCTATAAACACAGTGGGGCGACCGCGATGGGCCTGGAGCTCAAAACCGATCGCCACCAGGTGCAGTTGCAGATTCAAGACAATGGGCAAGGGTTTGATCCAGAGGGAAACACCACCGGATTTGGGCTACAGGGAATGCGAGAACGAACTCTGGCCCTGGGGGGAGACTTTCAACTCTTCAGCCAACCGGGGCAGGGGTGCCAACTGCTGATCTCAATGCCCTTACCCAAACTTGCCTTATGAACATGGAAAAAATTCGTCTTCTGCTCGTGGACGATCAGCAGATTATTCGCCAGGGCTTGAGAAGTTTACTGGAAGCCAAACCCGATCTGGCAGTGGTGGGTGAAGCGGAAAATGGGCAGCAAGCCGTTTTGCAGGTGGCCGCCCTTCACCCCGATGTCGTGCTGATGGATGTGCGTATGCCGATCATGGATGGGGTGGCAGCAACGCGCCTGATCGGTCAGCAGTTTCCCCAAACGCGGGTGCTGGTTTTGACCACCTTTGATGATGATGAGTATGTTTCTCGCTCGATGCAGTTGGGGGCACGGGGTTACCTGCTGAAGGATACCCATTCCGATGATCTGGCCGCAGCGATTCGAGCCGTACATCGCGGTTATACCCAGATGGGGCCGGGTTTACTGGAAAAAGCGATCGCCCCCCCCGCCGTCAGTTCTACCCCCCCGCCCCTGCCCCCGGAACTGGCCGGTCTGACCCCCAGAGAACGGGAAGTGCTATCCCTGATTGTGGCGGGAGCCAGTAACCGAGAGATTGCCGAAGCCCTTTATATTTCTGAGCGGACGGTCAAGAACCATATCAGCCGCATCCTCAGTCAATTGCACTTGCGCGATCGCACCCAGGCCGCTATGCTCGCCAGTCGCTTTTTAGCCCCCTAGCCCTCTGCTAGACAGCTTCGCGCTTCTATCCTTTCCACAACTATACTGAGGTCAGGGTAAGGAAAGAAATTATGGTCAACGACTTCAACACTGTCACCTGTCCCAAGTGCGGTCACGATCGCAATCCCGCCGATGCCAAAAAGTGCGAGATCTGTGGACAATCCCTGCGGAAAGGTGGTCTGCCGATCGCCCCCCTGCTGATCGGTGCCTTTGCGCTGTTTGTCCTGGCTGGCGGTGGTTATTTTCTGTTTAGGGCGCTGCAACCACAACCAGGCTCCAATGTCACTACGACTCCCGGTCAGACTCCTGGCACTGATCCCGCTGATCCTGCTGTCCCCTCCCCTCCTGCTCCCGTTAATTCCCCTCCGCCCCTCGCCAAAGATCAACTGATCACGGCAGCGAACCCAGAACTGTATACGGCCCTGGCCCAGATTCCCAATGTTCCGGCTGGCACGTTTAACTATGGTGGATCAACGACCTTTGCCCCCCTGCGATCGGATAGAGTGCTGCAGGCGATCGGGCAAGCCCACCCCGACTTCAGGTTACGCTACACCGAGCCCGTAGGAGATAAGCCTGGTTCTGGCACCGGAATCAACATGGTAATTACCGGGGAATTGAGCTTTTCCCAGTCCTCCCGCCCGCTTAAAGATGAAGAATTGGGTCGGGCTGCCCAGCGGGGATTTAAGTTAGAACAGGTGCCAGTTGCGATCGATGGTTTGGCCTTTTATGTCAATCCTCAACTGCAAATTCCGGGGTTAACCGTCGCCCAACTGCGGGAGATTTACACAGGCAAGGTGACGAACTGGAACCAGGTGGGCGGCCCCGATCTGGCCGTAGTTCCCCTCAGCCGCGATCCCAATGCCGGGGGAACGGTGGACTTTTTTATCGAAAGTGTCCTGGAAAAGCAGCCCTTAGGCTCAACTGTGCAGGTCATGCGGGATACCACAACCAGTCTGCGTCAGGTGGCGAAAACCCCTGGTGGAATTGGTTATGCAACGGCCTCAGAGGTGATCGGACAACAGACCATTCGCCCTCTATCCATTGCTCGAAGTGTGGGCCAGCCCTTCGTCTCACCCTTTGCGCCAGGGGATAACAAGACTGTGAATGAGGCTGCGATCGCCGATGGGTCTTACCCCCTCACCCGCCGGTTGTTCATCATTATTAAACGGGATGGACGATTGGATGAACAGGCCGGAGTGGCCTATACGAATTTGTTACTGAGTAAAGAAGGGCAAGGTTTTGTTAAAGCTGCTGGCTTTACCCCAGTACGTTAACTAATTAACAGTTTGGGCTGATCCTGGGCTGAAGGGATCGCCCGAAAATTTAACTATCTAAAGTTGTAATTGTTTGTGGCACCTCTCCCCCTGATCTTTCTCACTCTGGAATGAGGGGGAGAACAAAAATGGCTTATAGGATAAATGTATAGGAATAACAAATATATCCTATTTAAGGTGTTCCAAAACTTAGTTTTGCATAAGGACGGATAAAAAAATGAGTTTAGAAGAGCGCGCCAAAGCAACGGGTAAAAATATTGAGGGTAAAGCTCAGGAAGGCATGGCTAATATGACTGGAGATCCGGAAGATAAAGTTGAAGGCCAGTCCAAGCAGGTGGAAGCTGAAGCCCGTCATGCTAAAGAGGACATCAAAGATAAAGCCAAAGATGTCCTCAAGTAGTTGCAAGCCAGTTTTAGAGATGGTTAGCGGTCAAGTTGGTTGAAAGTGGTCTTGGGTGGTCTGGGCTACCCAAGTTTCCTGACTAGCTGAAGCCTTGCCATAAAGCGTGTTGAGTTCTCTTACGGCAGTGGATGGTCAAACATTCACTGTTTTTTATATGGTTAGGGCCAGTTAATAACGGGGGTTTAACTCCTTAACGGCGAGACGAAAGAGACATCAGAATTTGCAAAATGTACCAGAAGAGTAGGGCGACAGAGGCAAACAGTTCCAGAGAGGCAGCGACGTATTGTTGAGTGGAATAATGGTGAATTACATTAGAGGTGCCATAGAGAATTGCTCCAGCTGCAAACACCACCATCACGACCGAGAACAATAATCCCAGGGTAAAACCAAAGAGCACGCTACAAACAATTAAACCCAGGGCAATAAAACCGGCGATCGTCAAAATCCCCCCTAAAAATGAGAAATCTTTCTGAGTGATAAAAGCAACAGCGGTTAACCCGGCAAATAACAACAAGGTCAGAATGGCGGCGGTGGGAATAACATTAGCATCCGTGAAATAGGCAGCCATATAAAGCAGGGGGGCAAAAATAATGGCTTCAGCCACCACATAAATTCCCAGTCCAATGTACTGCGTTTGGGTATTGTCGGCACGGGCCGTGAGATTTTGGGAAAGCCAGCCCAGCAGCGCAAACCCCCCCAGAATGGCTAGCCAGCTAAATCGGCTAGAGGCGACAAACTCGGTCAGCAGGCGGGCAATCCCACTGCCAAACAACAGAAATTCCACACCAATAAAGGCAGCGATCGCCCCGGCCAGATGTAAATAGGTTTTGCGGATAAACTCGGCCCGCTGGGAAGGTAAGGATTGAGCGACTGAAAGCATGATTAGCCTCCTGTAAAGATAGATTAAGACTACCGCAAAAAGATAAGGGCAAAAATCTGTCTCTACTCTAGCAACTGAAAATTCAGGCTGTCTCTACAGCGCTCAGGAAAGGGTTCCCAGACCAGTGTCTGCATGGACAAGACAGCTTACAATAGACCTGGCAAGCCGAAGGAAAATTCTATGACGATCGCCCAGCAGCTTCGTTCTAAGCCCTTTGTTAAATTGCAAACCCATCTGCAGGGCCTGGTTGGGCGGGCGATTCATGATTACAACATGATTGAAGCGGGCGATCGGGTGATGGTTTGTCTTTCCGGTGGCAAAGATTCCTATACCCTGTTGGATTTGTTACTCAACCTGCAACGGGTGGCTCCGATCGATTTTGAGATTCTGGCTGTTAATTTAGACCAAAAACAACCCGGTTTCCCCACCCATATCCTGCCGGAATATTTACAGAGACTGGGAGTTCCCTACCGAATTATTGAAGAAGACACCTACAGTGTGGTCAAACGGGTGATTCCAGAGGGCAAGACCATGTGTGGGCTGTGTTCGCGGTTGCGGCGGGGCATTCTTTATCGAGTGGCAACGGAAGAAAGAGCAACTAAAATTGCCCTTGGCCACCATCGGGATGATATTGTTGAAACCCTGTTCCTCAACTTGTTTTTTGCCGGTCAGCTCAAGGCTATGCCCCCCAAATTACTGAGCGACGACGGCCAGCATATGGTGATTCGTCCCCTGGCTTACTGTGCTGAGGAAGACATTGAGCGCTATGCCAACCTGAGACAATTTCCCCTCATTCCCTGTCAGCTTTGTGGCTCCCAGGAAAACTTGCAGCGATCGCAGATCAAACAAATGTTGCAAGCCTGGGAACAACAATACCCCGGTCGAATTGAAAGTATCTTTCGGAGTTTGCAAAATGTCCGCCCGTCCCATCTGGCAGATGCAGCCCTGTTTGATTTTCTTAATCTAAACATGCCTTCTAAAGCAGTTTAGCCACAATGGTTTACCGGACACCCCAAAGAGCCGGAAACTCTTGCTATACCTTGAAAGCGGGCAGACGGAATCGAACCGACATCTTTAGTTTGGAAGACTAAGGTTTTACCACTAAACTATGCCCGCAAATCCGTGTAAGGTTGATTTACACAGATTTCTAGGATAGCACAATTTGCCAGGCAGTAAAGTCCAAATCCAGAGATAGTTCTTTTTAATCGAGGTAAAGCCTGCCCTGCCTTTTCTCTAAGCTTTCTTCCCCATCATGTCCAGAATTTCCTGCCCTTCTTCTCGTTTTACGCCAGGGACCAGTTCCAAGGGCCCCCGCACCAGGGTTTCGTTAATTTCTTCCGTCGTAATACCATCGGAGATCCAGATTTCTGGCTTGCCATCGCGATTAAGGGCTGAATAAACAACCCGTTTAATGCCAGCAAAGGAGATGGCAGAAAGGCACATCAGACAGGGTTCCAGGGTGACATAAAGCGTGATCTCAGCTTTTTCTGCATCGCTCATTTGACTGAGACGAGAACTGGCTTGCCGCAAAACCACCATTTCTGCATGGGCTGTTAAATCTCCAGTATCCACCGCCTGATTGTGATCAAACGCCAGAGTTTCATCCCGCCATAACATTAAAGCTGCAACTCCAGCTTTACCCTGGGCGATCGCCGATCGAGCCAGTTCCAGAACCCGATCAATCATCGCCACATCTAGTGCTGTCGGTTCTTTAGTACTCACAGATACCTACCCCAATTTGCCAACCAAGCTTTTATGCTTAAACTTTAATCAAATCGAGCACTGAGTTAATCAGCTGATGGAGAGAAAGGGGGTTACTTCTTCAGGAGCAGAATAGTGAGGGAACTGTAATAACGGGACTGCAGGCTGCAGCCAGAGGTTTAAGTGGAGGTTTCCAGCAAAGGACGTAAAATCCAGTTCAACCCTACTTTCAACTGATGTTCCAGGGTGGGCATGCGGTAGAGGTAAGCCAGGCGACGAATCAGGTAGGCCAGGGGTCCCTCTAGCTTTAACCCCAACCCGGCCAGGGCGGCAGAATCAATTCCCAGAGTCAGCATTTCGCCCAAATGAGAATAGCGAAAGGGCAGGAGGGGACGATCGCTGAGAGAAGCCCAGATATTCCAACCGGCATAATCCGCTTGCTGAAAGGCCGCCTGAGCTGTACTGGGAACCTGCTTACCCTCTACATCACGGCACTCAGCCAGATCTCCCAGGGCAAAAATTTCCGGATGATCAATAGACTGCAGAGTGGGGGTGGTAAACAATTGTCCTCGTTCATTGTGCTTTAACGGGAGACGGCGGATCGATTCAGCTACCTTTGTTCCCACGGTCCATAGGACCAGATCCACAGGAATTTCATCCACCTGACCTTTATACTCAACAAACAGACGATCGGTCTGAACCGCTGTGGGCGTGGTTTCCAGATCAATCCAGATATCCCTTTGCTCTAAGGCTTTCAGGGCGGTGGACTGGGTAAAAGGGGCAGAAAATTTAAGAATCTGATCATTGCGATCGATGAGACGAAGGCGGCAACGGGGGGAGAGCCGATCGCTGAGTTTACAGGCTAATTCCACCCCACTGGGACCCGCTCCAACGATCGCCACCCGAATGCGGTCCTGGGGAGATTCTTCCAGTGCTCGCAGCCGTTCTTCTAAACGGTAGGCATCGGCGATCGTCCGAAAGGGAATGGCATGGTCCTTAGCTCCCGGCACCATATCTAAGGGTGTTTCTCCACCTAGAGCCAGTACGAGGCGATCGTAGGTCAGGGTTTGGCCATTCCCCAATTGCACCTGCCGCTGATCTATACGAATGTCCTCTACACTGGACTGGATAAATCGCACCCCCGTATTAACTAGAATTTCTTCAAAAGGAGGAGCAATTTCCCAGGTCTGCAGTTCACCCGTGACCAGTTCATACAGAAACGGCACAAACAAAAAGCGATCGCTTTGATCGACCAGAGTAATATTGGGCTTGGACGATTCTTTCCAGGGAAACTGGCTTAAGCGTAGGGCCGTGTATAACCCGGCAAATCCTCCACCCAGAATACAAATCTGTTGTCTTGGGGACTGGACTGACTGTTCGGGGGCGGTGTAAGGGGAGAAGGTAACAGTGGGGAAGGAGGTCATGGCTGTCCGCTGTGCGAGTAGTGATCCCACTTTTAAGATAGATTAAGGATTTGGGTTTGACATCCCAACTGGCCATCGTGGTGTGAATTGCAGTTTATTTGCTAAAAGGGCAAACTCAGTCTGATCAATCGTCTAGCTAATTCAGCATCCTTCCAGCGTTCAAATCCTCCTATATCTGAATGGGTGTAATATACATAAAAAGACTGCCCTGAATACAAGGGATCTGCGTCAATACTCATAATTGTTGGATAGAATGACTCACCAATTTCTTGTTCAATTTGTTTTCTTTTTTCCCAGTTAATTCCATCGGCAGAAGTGGTGAGATAAAGATTTGTATTACCTTTTAATGTTTGGGCTGCTACCATCAGAAAAGTATTGCTATAAGTATTGTAAGAAACACTCATCCATCGAGTGCCAGGATTATTTTTTTCTAAATAACTTGATAGTCCCCCCAGTCCAGGTTCAGAAAAATGTCCTGAATAATACTTATACCAATTAGCAGTTTTGCCAACATAGGCGGCCCTAACAACGTCTGAAATAAGAGCACGGGCAACAGCCAGGTGATTCACAGCGCCTGAAGTCAAATAATCTCGAAAATACAGGTAGAAATATTCACCCTTAACCGCAAATGTAGCACCACCCAACTCTACGATATCTGGACTTCCGTAATCGTAACTAACGTTTGCTGTAACAATTTCTCCTAAATTATTAAAGTTGGCTCCATTATCATAGGATATTGCCATGCCAATGGAACTATAAAACATCCTATAATTGTTCTGCCTATTCCTTTCGGCGTGATAAAATAAAAGCAAGGCTCCAGAATTGATATCTCTATATACTGGTCCTCCAGCAGCGTAACTGTAGGTATTCGGTAGACCCCGGATAGTGATAGCTCTGTTAGCCACGATCGCAGCAACATCATCTAAACTACCCATCGTTTTTGCTGGCTTCGGCCCATTGGCCGCCAAAAATATGGATTGATCGGCTCTTTTGACTACACCAATATTGCCATCAGGCCAATAAAGTAAATTTTTACTGCGTAAATCAGCGCGGGAGTACATCAGCTCTTGGCTGGATACAGTGAATGTAATTGGTTGGAGGAAAGCAAAGGGTTTAAGAGCGATGCTAGCCAAAGGAAAGAAAGGAATAACATTCACCAAGACAATGCTTAAGGTGAAAGTAGCTAAGAATCCCAGGCGACGAAACATATCAATATTTACCAGGTGAGGTTTGACCGCTTTACCCCGTTTAAATCTCAAAGAGGATTTGCTGTGAGACAAATTGCAAAAACTCCCTCAAGGTCAGTGTTTTAGATGGTGTTTGTATCATTTGGGTTTACCCCCATTAACCAGATTCAGAAACTAATCTCTAGCTTACTCGAAAATGCAGTTAGGTGAACTACTCTTGGTGTGGATTTAATAGGCAAACGGATTGGTAGGAGTAGGCAGGGGTTGGAGCTGGCTGGCTTGAATGACTAACTGCCGTTTACCATCCAGGGTTTCTGTCATCATTTCACCCTTGACTTCGTACCATTGATCCTCAGGGTAACTCTGGCGATCTTGACTTAATTTAACGGGTAGTCCGATCGGATAGGCATCAGCGGCACAGCAGGTAATCACAAATCGAGTGAGGGTAAAGTAATTGTCTGGCAGTTCCTTGGAGTGAACCACAAAGCCCTGCACCTTGACTTGCTGTCCCTGATAACTATCCGGTTCGGGGTTTACTTCCAGCATCCGAATCCAGTCGATTAAGGTTCGATCTTGGGGACGGGTACTGGCCCGAAAGGACTGGGGACGATTGCGGGTTACGGTGAAATTATCAGATAAGCCCCGGTGAATGGCTGTATCACTGGTAAAAGGACGGGGAGAAATCAACAAACCCACGATCGCCGCCACCAGCAAAACAAAGCTCATCCAGCCAGGAGGGAACAGGGTAATATGCCGAACACCGCGCAGGGGAGGGTGATAAATTAACCGCCAGGCCTGGCAACCAGCCACCAAAAGCAAAGCAAAACCCGCCGAGATGGCTAACCAGAAATAGTGGGGATGGATCAGCAATCCCAAGCGTCCACTCAACCAGTAATGTAACAGCAAAACACCCCAGCAGGCCAACGCCAGGACATCCAGCCATTCGATCCGCCAGACTGAACGAGCAACAGGTAAACGCAGGGTCATGGTGAGGAAGTCAACGATTAACTGAAGCGTAGATTAATCAACAGGGTTAAAAGAAAGACCATCTGGGCCACCAGGGCAAAGATATAGAACATGGCACGGGGGCGGAAAATGGTCAGAATTAACCCCATACTTTTCAGATCGAACATGGGGCCAAAAACCAGAAAAGCCAGGAGGGAACCACTGGTAAAGGTAGAAGCAAAGGCCAGGGCAAAGAAAGAATCCACGGTGGAGCAGATAGAAATAATTCCTCCCAGAATCATCATCACCAGAATGGAAACCACCGGCCCCTGACCGAGACTCAGCACCACTTCCCGTGGAATCACCACCTGAATAAACGCAGCAATTAAACTACCCAGGACAAGAATACCCCCCAGTTCCCGCAATTCCTGAATTGTATTGTCCAGCAGTAGGTTCAAGCGATCGCGCCAGGGTTTAGGGACAGGGGACGGAGCCTGAAAAACTGCAGCTTCTAATCGGCGGGGTTGACCGGGCTGGCCCAGCAAATAGGTGCCCGATTGTAAGAGCGTTAACTCTTCAGCAGGGGAAGTTGAGGGCAGGAGATTGGCAACAGCCGGTTGTAAAAAGGGTTTAAGGTTTTTCTGCGTGCTGAACACCCAACCTACCAGCGTTGCAATGACCAGGGAAAACAACACCCGCAATACAACAATTTCCGGTTGATCACGAAAGGCAGTCCAGGTCACCCAGATGACGATCGGATTAATCGTGGGAGCAGCCAGCAAAAAGCCGATCGCCACCGGAGCAGAAATTCCTTGCATCAGTAAGCGACGGGCAACGGGCACATTTCCACACTCACAGACGGGAAACAGAAAGCCCAGCACACTCCCTGCTAAAGCCCCGAGCAGGGGATGGCGAGGTAAAAAAGCGATCAGCTTGCGCTCATCCACAAACAGCAGCAACAAACCAGAAACCAGTACGCCCAAAAGTAAAAAGGGAATTGCTTCCACCATTAAACTCAGGAACAGAGTAAACCCACTATTCAATTGATTCAACAGATAAGTTGATTCCACAGGTAAATTGCGTCCACAAGTTCTGCTTCCACGGGGTCTGGCGAAATCCTTAGCGGTAGGTTGCAAAGAACAAACCCAATGCTAGGATGCCTCAGTTTAGCTTGTTGGGGTAAACTGCACCAACATCCCCCGACCAGATCAGAGGCGGTAGGGGATCACCGAACTGGCCAGGCACCTCTTTGTATTGCAATCATGACAAACATTGCGCTTATGACCAACTCCATAGAAACATACTATGCCTGCCCCAGGTCTGTAGATAGATCAGGGCACCCGAGGAGCAAACAAAATGGTATCACTCAAGTTGCATACTTTAGGGTGAGCAAGCGTACCTGACGGGTGAATTCTATTTCAACCCTGTCGCTTTCGTCTCCCCTGCTCAACCAGAGCCTTGCCAAACGTTATATATATACAGATAAAATGATCTCTGCCACCCCTGACCCGGCCCTGATGAAGACCCAGCCCTCCGCCTCTGAGCGGGTTGCAGCCCTCCCCCAATTATTTCTATCTGCCCGTGCTAGCCAGACGAACCCCTCCCGATTGCCTGCATCCGATCGGAGACCAGCCGGGGTCAGCACAGAGCTTTTATCTCTCCCCCAACAACAACTACTACATCACCTGGTTGAGCTGCTGCAGCAACCCGTCACCTGGATGGATCAGCAAAGCGACCTGCGGGGTTCTTATCTACACCGTTTAATCGAAGCCTACTATTGCTTATTTCCCCGCTGTTTAGCTGGCAAAAGCGAGACTGAGTTACTGGAACAGTCTTTAATTCAAACGGTGCGGCGGCTGGTACGTATCCCCCTTTCAGTGATTGACCAGGAATATGAACGGCTCAATCGGCCCAACTACAACCTGCCTCTCAAACAACTGGTGTGCTCCTTCAGCCGCTCTCAGCCGGAGCAACGCAGTCCGCTAGCTCTGAACGAAGGGGAATGTTTACTGGCTCTGTTTATTCAATGTTTACGGCAGCAGTTAGGGGCAGCGGTTTTATTGAGCGATCGGTTTCGGGTGGAGTATCGCGAACTGGTCCGCAGTGTGGCCTCGATTGCCCAGGACCCGGAAGTTTGTCAGAACCATCTGATTGGCTGGCTGTGGGAAGCGATGAAATCCTTTGACCCCCTCAAAGCCTTTGGAGCCGCGGGTCATGGTCGTCCCACCTTTGAAGCCTGGGTGCGGACAGTCGTGAACAACAAGCTGGCGGATGAAAAGCGAAAATTATTGAAGCGGGAAGCAGATGAATTACTATTCTATGAACCCCGTGCAGTACAGGTTTTTCAAGATCGCTATGCCGCCCTTGCCCCCGCGCTCCAAGCCGAAATTCATGCTGTGGACTGTCTGCAACTGATTAAAGTAGTGCAGGTGCAAATTCCTGACCCCCGAATTCGGGCTTCCACCAGTCGGTTACGGCAGCGGATTGCTCAACTCCTCGGCTGGTCGATTCCTAAAACCCGCCATGTTCACCAGCAGGTGCGCCGCATTCTGGGTCGCTATGTTCAGTCCACTCGATCGCTGAATATTACCTCTGCCGATAGCCAGCAGGAATGGATTGATAACTACCCAGATCATCGCACCCTGCCCAACCCGGAGCAGCAAAATCTTGACTGTATTGTTGACTTTCTCAATGATGAGCAAACACCCCTCTGGGTAAAGGATTGGTGTGAAAAGCGGCGGACTCAGGCGGAAATTGCCCGTGAGCTCTTTGTCAGTCAACCCACGATTTCCCGCTGTCTAGGCCGTGAATATCGGCTCTGGCTCTACCGTAAATTTTTTGCAGATGGGCAAACCCCGGCCTGGATGAAGCGATGGTATGACACCCAGATGGTCTCTAGCCCCCACCGACGGCGGCAACTCCGGCGCGAAATTCATCCAGAATATGCCCAGGGTGTGTATGCAGCAAAAGACATTGACGAGCAAATTGAAATCAGACTGTCAGAGTGGTGTAACCGCAATGGGATCTGCTATCTGCCCTGACCTGCTCCCAGGCTCGGCCACCCTGACCTCTTGTTAGGATTACCGCATCTATGAGTTTTTCCCTGTCTTCAACAGTTTCAATTGGTCGGCTGGAGCTAGACAGTGCCCGCCGTGTTCTGGAAAAATGTTCTACTCTCAGGCAAAAAAAAGCCCTGCCTTACCTCCTAGCCCTCTATACCTTCATTCAATGGTGGGAAAATTATGCCTGCTGGAGTTTGGGTCGAGACTGGGAAACAGAAGGAACGGAAGAGGAAGACTTTCCCTGGGAAATGGAACTTTCCACCACCTGGTGTGAACGCCCCGAAATTGTCGAGCTGATCGATATTGCCGACTTGAATCTGCAGGGGGTACAACTTGCCCTTTACCCAGCGGATGTCCAATCGCAATTATTGATCCACTGCCCAACCCTGGTGGGGGTGATTCGGGCTGACCTCTGTGTGGGGGTCCGTTTAGATCTGGCGGGTCAGCAGGCCACGATTCTGGGATTTATGACGATCGAAGAGTTAATGGCCCAGTGGCAACTCCATCCCCCCAATGCAGCGGGCTTCTTTACCCTACCTTCCGCCCAACTGCACCCCGCCAGCTTTTTAGCAGAGACGATCAGCCAGTTCCAATTGCTCGCTCCCACCAGCCCCGTCGATCGCCCCATCACCGCGACCGTGCCTACCCCCTGGGAAAGTATGAGCTGGGAACGTAAGAATAACCGTAACTTTACCCCCTCCCCCGGACTCACTCCAGAAAAAATGGCGCAGGTGCTGGAAAAGTTGAGTGTTGTGGGCGTTTCCCCCTTTGCTGTGGGGGATTGGGACGAGCAAACCGCCATTCATATTCTGCAAAACCAGGACATTTGCCAAAAAGTTCTGGCAGTGCATCGGGTGCTGAAAGCCTTTCAGTCCCATAGCGAAAAATCCAGAGAATTTCCTCTCAAATAGCTGATAAAGTTCAGTTGCCCGATCGGCAAGGGGGGACAAAGCAGGAGGAAATACACCACAGTATCAGCGAATACTATCACTATTAGAAGCCGAAAAAATCAGCCTTGTCGTCAAACTTTTTCTTAGATCTGAGGCTGAACAAATTCAAATCTCCGTGTTAGGATTATCGGTGAGGAATTACGAAAAAGCGCGCTGGTGAGGATTGCGGGAAAGCGATCTGAGGATACGTTTTCTTCTGTTGCACGGGCGCAAATAGGTTGAAAGCAAGCAGCATGGTCTGAGCAGGGCTAAGGTCTGGGCGTTTTTTTGCGCTTCAACTGTAAAGTCTGAGTTCAGGTTTTCCTGTCTAGATTTCGATGCCGGTCTGGTTTGGCAGCTCAATGGCTGGCGACCGGTCTGGAGCTTCTGATTATCAAAAATTAGCAACGGAATTGGGAGAAAGCAGGCTCCATTGAGCTGGCCCGATAAAGTTTGCTCACATTGTATATTCCTGTATTTTTCCTCTATTACTCCTCACTATTACTCCTCACTCTTACTCCTCACGCTTACCATGCTGAAGTTCGATCTCCCCCTGATCATTCCATTCCTGGCCACAGGTTATTTACTTCTTATTTACCTGTTATTAACCCTAGTGCAACATGGGAACTTTCTGGGAAAACAATAATTAAGAGACGGGTCTCTAATATTGCTTTCACCAGCATTGCCCTGAATTAAGAATGGGGTCAGGAATTATTGTCCTAAGAGTTCCCGCACATCTGTAACTTCTCCCGTTACAGCGGCGGCGGCAACCATGGCGGGGCTCATCAGCAGTGTCCGTCCCGTGGCAGACCCCTGACGGCCCTTAAAGTTGCGGTTGGAAGAGGAGGCACTGATCTGCCGTCCCTGCAATTTATCGGGGTTCATGGCCAGGCACATGGAACAACCGGGTTCGCGCCATTCAAAACCGGCCGCCTGAAAGACTTGATCCAGTCCTTCTGCTTCTGCCTGCTGTTTCACTCGCTCTGAACCAGGCACCACAAATGCCTTCAGTCCGGGAGCCACCCGTCGTCCCTGGGCTATCTCTGCTGCGGCCCGCAGGTCACTGATCCGCCCATTCGTACAACTGCCAATAAAGCAAACATCAATTTTGGTTCCCAACAGTTTCTGACCCGGAATCAGATCCATGTACTGATAAGCTTCCTCGGCGATCGCCTGCTCACTGGCTGGTAACTGTTCCGGCAGGGGTAAGGGTTGATCTACCGCAATGCCCTGTCCCGGTGTGATTCCCCAGGTGACCGTGGGGGCAATGTCAGCGGCATCAAAGACCACGACATCGTCGTAGACAGCATCCGGGTCACTGGCGATCGACTGCCACCATTGCTGGGCGGTGTCCCAGTCAGTTTGGGGGGCAAATTCTCGCTCTTTCAGGTAGGCAAAAGTGACGGCATCGGGATTGACATAACCGCAGCGGGCTCCCCCTTCGATCGCCATATTACAGACGGTCATGCGCTCTTCCATACTCATCTGCTCAAACGTGGTCCCGGCAAACTCGTAGGCATAACCCACCCCCGCTTTCACCCCCAGGGTCCGGATAAGGTGCAGAATCACATCCTTGGCATAAACACCGGGCTGGAGACTGCCATTCACTTCAATTTTGCGTACTTTCAGTTTAGAGAGGGACAGGGTCTGGGAAGCCAGCACATCCCGCACCTGACTGGTGCCAATCCCAAAAGCGATCGCCCCAAAAGCACCGTGGGTTGAGGTATGGCTATCTCCACAGGCGATCGTCATCCCCGGTTGGGTGAGACCCAGTTCAGGGGCAATCACATGGACAATTCCCTGGCTGCCAGAGCCAATGTTGTAAAAGCGAATCCCGTGTTCCTGACAGTTGGTTTCTAATGCCTGCATCATCTCTTCTGCCAGGGAGTCGGCAAAGGGGCGAGCCTGGTTATCCGTGGGGACAATGTGATCCACTGTGGCGATCGTCCGTTCGGGAAAAAGCACCTTTAAGCCCCGTTCCTTCAGCATGGCAAAGGCTTGAGGGCTGGTAACTTCATGGATCAGGTGCAGTCCGATAAAAAGTTGGGTTTGGCCCGAAGGTAAAGTGGCGACGGTGTGTAAATCCCAAACTTTATCGAAGAGTGTTCCTTTGCTCATAGGGATAGCCTTTTTCTAACCTGACCCAGGAATTCCAGTATATTACGCGATGCAGCTAGCAGCCCGGTGGTAAGGCTGGAACTGGGGGCAAACCCGTTCAATGGCTGAGATCTTGACCCCTGCCTCCACTAACCTCAGCCCCAGCTTAGAATAAACTTAGCCTGCGCGCTTCCCATTGGCTGCGGATGTTAGGCCATCAGCTATCCCAAACGGCTCTATGGTACTCCCAACGATTGATCTCAAACCAATTATTGATCTGACGGATGACCAGTTCTATCAACTTTGTCGGGGAAATCCCGATGTTAACTTTGAACGGAATGCCAACGGCAAAGTAATCCTTATGCCCCCCACAGGTGGTGAGACTGGCAATCGTAATTTAGAAATTGGGGCAGATTTTGCGATCTGGAATCGCCAAGCTAAATTAGGGGTTTGCTTTGATTCTTCCACCTGTTTTAAGCTGCCCAACAGCGCGCATCGATCGCCAGATTTTGCCTGGGTTAAACAGGAGCGCTGGCAGGCCCTCACCCCGGTCCAACGGGAAAAATTTCCTCCCCTGGCCCCCGATTTTGTCCTGGAGTTGTTATCTCCCTCTGATCAACTGGAAGACACGCAGGCAAAAATGCAAGAGTACTCAGATAATGGGGTGCGGATGGGATGGCTGATTGATCGCCAAACTCGCAGGGTTGAAATTTACCGCCCTGGTCAATCCGTGCAGGTGTTAAATTACCCCCTCGAACTCTCTGGTGAAGATGTGCTGCCAGGTTTCAGGCTGGATATGGCAATGGTCTGGTAGTTAGGTTGGAAGATAGCCGGGCACGGTTCAATTTCTGGCTTACTGATGCATGAGCGCGTGGGGATTCTGTAACTTATACATTTGGTAGAATAGCCCAGGCTGCTGCAGTAACTGTTGCATTGCTCCCTGTTCCACCACCTGGCCATTTTCCAGCACAACAATATGATCAGCATGGGCAATGGTGGCCAGGCGATGGGCAATCACGATCACGGTGCGGTTCTGACTGAGCAGTTGTAAGGCTTCTTGAATCAGATTTTCTGAAATGCTATCCAGGGCGTTGGTGGCTTCATCCAGGATCAAAATCTGGGGATTAGACAAAATTGCCCTGGCTAAGGCCAGTCGTTGCCGTTGTCCACCAGAAAGCCGGGTGCCGCGATCGCCGACTGGGGTATCGTAGCCCTGGGGTAACTGACCGATAAACTCGTGGGCATTCGCTTGTTGGGCCGCAGCAATAATTTCGGCTTCACTGGCATCGAGACGGCCATAGGCAATGTTTTCCCGCACGCTGGCACAGAAGATGTGAATATCCTGACTGACGATGGCCAGGTGCGATCGCCAACTGCTGAGATCCAGTTGCGGTAAGGGTCGATCGTCAATATAAATGGTTCCAGAAGTCACCTCATAGAACCGAAAAATCAGTTCCAGAATGGTAGATTTACCCGCTCCAGAAGGCCCGACCAGGGCAGTGGTTTGACCCGCCGGAATCAGAAAAGACACCTGCCGCAGGGCTGGCTGACCGACTTCATAGGCAAAACTGACCTGGCTAAACCTGATCCCATGCTGGAGATAGGAGTAAGGCACAGGTCCAGAACGCAGGTAGGGCTTATCCCGCGTTTCCAGAAAGGCCATCACAGTTTCCACGGAACTGAGCAGGCTGTTCAGATTGGCCCGTCCACTCTCCAATTGCTTCACCTGGGGTTGCAAGCGGTAGAGCACCAGGCTGAAGGTCAACAACAGGGGTAAAGCGGCTCGATCCTGCATCAGCGTCACCGCCAGAAACAGCAGCAGGATCAGGGTCGAAACGACTTCTGAAAACGGCCCAACCGCCCCAGATAGTAAGTCCATTTGCAAAAATGCTTGCTGCACCTGGCGCGAGGTCCGGTCAAAGCGGGCCTGCTCATAGTGCTCCTGTCCAAAGGTACGAATCACTTTCATGCCTAAACAACTTTCCCAGATCCGGGTGGCAAGAACACCATTCACCTGGGCTGCCCGTTGCCCCAGCCGCTTGCAGTGCCGGATCAGGGTCTGGGTGATGAAGGATAAACCGATCAGGGCGATCGCCACCCAAAGGGTTAACCGCCAGGAGATGAAGACCAGGAGCAAACTCAAGATGGTGATGGTACAGAGCAAACCGATCAAATTCACCAGCAAGGCAAGGGCCTGCCCCGTTTGCCAGGTTTCCCCCAGTAGGAGGTGGAGGAGTTGCCCGGATTCTGTTTTTGCCAGAAAACTATAACCCACATGCAGTAACTGCTGGAAAATTTGCGATCGCAAACGGTGATTTATCTGGCTGTTGATCTGGGCAAAGAGGGCTGTATTGAGATAAACAATGATATTTTTGAGCAAAATGCTGAGACCGATGATCAGGCAAATCAGCGGCAACTGGTAGCTGACAGGTACATGGGTAAGTGGCAGCAGTAAGGTGTTGAGCACTCCCCCAAACTGAACCTGACCAGAGTTGGGCTGCAGGCTCTGCAAGAGTGGAATAAAAAGGCTCATTCCCAGACCCTCACAGAGAGAAGCCAAACACCCCAGCGCAATCATGGTAGGAATAGCCCAGGGATACCACCTGAACAGAGAGAACAGCAGGGCAATGCCGTTGTGCTGGCGTTTCATCTTTATCGCAAGGGAAAAGAGCAAGTCTGCTAGACCTTCCACTGGGTTCTGGCGTAAAGCGAGGCATTGGTTGATAGCTGCTTTAATTGCTTAAGTTGATACCGCTCGTAAAATTTCCAGGGCGATAGTCCATACAGCAGGCGATAAATCCAGTGCCACCTGCGGATATCGTTTAAGGTTCTGCTGAATTTAAATCGATTTGTGAACTGAATCCAGCTGCGGTGATCGGGCCAGATTAAGGAGGTGAGTGGGTAAAAGAGATATTTCAAGCCACTGGCCACCAGTAATGCATAGAGAGAAGGGTGGAGGAGAGTGACGAGATGGTTTTTTAAGGCTTTTGTTACCCAGAAAAATACCCAGCCATGATGGCCATTAAAACTGCTCTGGCGGGCCAGATAGAGATAGAATGTGCTGTTAAAAAAGCAGAAAGCTGCATCCGGGATTTCAGCATTTTTTCTCCTAATCTCTGACTGCACCAGCAAGTAAGAACGGGCCATGGCAGTGTAATTGCAGGACATACTACCGATCACGCGCCGATAGCCAATCAAAAACTCTTTAACCACTCTGAATTCATAATGCTCGGCAATCCGCAGGTATAAATCCAGATCTTCACAACCCTGAGCATTTTGAGCGCGTAAACCGCAGTTGTAGCCCCCAACTTTGTCCAGGCAACTGCGTCGAATCAAAGGGGAACTGGCATGGCCCAGAAAGTTTTTATAGGCCAGAATATGATAAACCTCATGCTCAAATTGGTAGGCATGAAAACCACCGAGCAGTTCACCCCATTCATCTATATCCACCGACCAGGCATAGACTAAACCAACCCTGTCCTCCGCCTGGCCAAGATAGGCCACCTGCTTTTCTAGCTTTTGGGGAAACCAGATATCATCAGCATCAATGGGGGCAATATATTGACCACAGGAGTCACAAATGGCCAGGTTACGGGCCGCCGCAACACCCCCATTGGCTTGTTGCAACCATCGCACCCGTGGATCTTGTTGGGCAAATTTTTGAATAATCTCTCCTGTTTGATCGTGCGAACCGTCGTCAACCACAATCACTTCAAAATTCTGGTAGGACTGGTTGATCACAGAAGTTAAGGTATGAGCAATAAAGGCTTCAGCATTATAGGCAGGGATGATGACTGAAACCAGAGCAGGTTCATCTGCCATGGTAAGACTCCTTACAATGAGGCAACGGTCAATTTACCGTTTGGTTTCGTTGTGTAATTGGCGCTCCTGAGATTGCAGCGAGGGAACGATCTAAAAATTCTGATCTCAACGATCTAAAAAGGGAACGATCTAAAAAAGGAACGATCTAACAGGGTTTTGATTAAAACGTCTAACAGGGTTTTGATTAAAATGACTGAGACAACGATCGACCCCTTCAGTGTTTTTTTTAGGATTTCATCAGGGGCGTAAAAGCCAGGGAACGGGAGGGGGCAAAACTAAAACTGCGGGCAATGCCATTCCAGGCCAATTTGCGTTGCAGTTGGGCATCCAGGGGCAGGGGACGGACGGGCAGTTGGTCAGCACGGGGATGGTAACGGGCCAACCAGGTGTAGCGATCGCTTAACCCCCAGGTCAGCACGGCAATCACAGCGGGTTCTTCCAGGACAACACTGAGGTAATCTTCGTAGATGGAGGCAACCAGGCGATCGCGCTCCTCCAGTTGAGCGGGCAACTGATGATCCGCCACATCCAGTTCCGTAATCAAAATTTTCAAGCCCAGGGCAGCCACAGATTGCAGAAAAGCTCTCATTTTATCTGGATTGAAGAATCGCAAGCTGTCCCTGGCCCAGAGGTGAGCCTGAATCCCCAGGGCATGAATTGGGGTTCCCCGGCTGAGCAATTTTTGTAATAAGGTGAGGAGCGCCTCTCGCTTGCGGTTCCACTGCCAGGTATCGTAGTCCAGCCCAAACTCATTCAGCACCAACAGGGTGTTGGGATCGGTGGCAGCAGCGGTGCGAAACGCCAGCTCAATATAATCCGGTCCTAACCATTGCAGCCAGGGGGAGTTGCGTAACCCATCGGCACGGTTATCCTTTAGATGAATCGGCTCATTGACGACATCCCAGGAATGGAGCTTGCCAGCATAGTGCCCCATCACCGTCTGGATGTGGTTGACCAGAATTCCCTCAGCATTGCGGGAGTTCACCTCAGTGGCAAACCATTTGGGGATACTCTGATGCCAGACCAGGGTATGACCACGCATTTGCATTTGATTCTGCTGGGCAAACTGCAGCAAGGCATCGGCGGGGGCAAAGTTGAACTGTTTGAGACTGGGACGCAGGGTGCGCCATTTCAGTTCCCCTTCCGGCACCAGCAGGTGGCATTCACGGGCAAAGCAGGCAGCAAATTCCGGATCGCGGCTCAGATAGTTGCGCTGGATCGCGGCTCCATAGCGTAAGCCTTTGCGTTCGGCATAATGACGCAGGGGCAAAGGATCTGCCAGGTCAAATTGACGGCGGGCTGCCAGGAGGGTGGCATTTGTTTGCACCGTTGCCTTCAGAGAACCCCCAGCCTCTGGTCGCTGAGCTATCCCAGTCCAGGTGGCCAACCCCGCTGTTGCCCCCGCACTGATGAGAAAATCCCGCCGTCGCATCGATCTCTCCTTAGGGTTGCAGTTGGGAACTCACCAGTTTGAGATCAACAGAGTGATCAACAGCGTTCACACTGGCGTGGTTATCCTCAACATTGGCTGCGTCAGGCTTAACATTGCCGTTGTTGAGGTTGACATTGGCTGCGTCAGGCTTAACATTGCCGTTGTTGAGGTTGACACTGGCTGCGTCAGGCTTAACATTGCCGTTGTTGAGATTGACACTGGCACCGTCAGGCTTAACATTGCCACCGTTCAGCCGATGTTCCACTGCAAGCATCATCTGGGAAACGCGGGATTGCCAGCTATGATGGGCCACCACCTCTGCCCTGGCCTGTGCTCCCATGGTTGCTAAGTGGTTTTGCTGTTGCCAGGCAGAACGAAGGGCCTGTTTTAAGCCCTGTATATCCCCGGCTGGAAACAAAAAGCCCGTTTCCCCGACTCGCACCAGGGTCTGGGTGTCTTCCACCGCAGAAGTGATCACGGGTTTTGCCATGGCCATGTATTCGTACAGTTTCAGAGGAGACCGATATACCGCTCGCCCCTGCACATCCAGATGCCCCGAAAAACCCAGATCAAACCCGGCCAGGTAGGGGGGCAGTTGGGCCGGAGAAAGCCAGCCGGTGAATTTAACCTGCTCCTTCAGTCCCAGCTTTGCGGCCAGGGTTTCCCAGGGTTGCCGCATCACCCCATCACCAATCACGACCAGGTTGAAGCTCAAATCCTCATCTTGCTTCAGTTCATGCAGCGCCTGGAGGAGTAAGTCCAATCCCTGCCAGACGAATAGACCCCCGACAAAGCCGATCGTCAAACCACTGAACAACCGTCGGGGTTGATAGCGCTGGGGGTCAAACCACTGGGTATCGACACCGTTGTGCACCACCAGTACCTTATCTGCAGGGATGCCAGCCACCTGGACAATGCGCTCTTTCAGGGCCTGACTGATACAGACGAGGAGATCACACTGCCGATAGGCCCGCAATTCCAGGGCACGAGCCAGATCAGCCAGAACAATACTCTGCCGTTCTAACTTCGCTTCTTCGTAGAGGAGAGCATTGGTTTCTAAGATCCAGGGCACCTGACCCCGTTGTTGAAAGTAGCGGCCCAGGGATTGAAATGCGCCAAACCGCTCATACACCCAATCAACTTTAGGGCCGAATAACTTCCAGGCCCGCCGCTGGTTACGGTAGTTCATCCAGAGCCGCAGCAGATCAGCAGCCAGCGTCCGCCAGGGGTTACTACTAAGGGTGTGTTCTGAACCCTTGGCAACCCAGGGCAGGGGCACCCAATCACCGGCAATAAAGGTTTCCACCTCCCAGTCCAGGGCTTCAAAGGCGCGGATCACTCCCAAAATATGGGCGCGGGGGCCACTGGCTTCAGCTTGGGGACGGGTGGAAACGCGGGGCGCACCGGAGAGATACCCCAGACGGCGTTGATGTTCAAGCGGGTGCGGAGGTTGAGGCAGTCCCTGACCTTCCCGTTCCAGCAGGGTTTGGGCGGAAACGGCTGTCGTTGTAATGGGCTGTTTTGCTTGCCCAGGGGGATTGGGGAAGACACCCTTGCGGGCCCGCTCCAGTCCCCATTGATCCAGCACCTGTTGATAGAGCTGCTCCAGTTGGGCGGTCTGCTTTTGCAGATCAAATTGGGTTCGCACCCGTTCCTGGCCAGCCTGGCTGAATTGGCTCCAGAGATCGGTATCGATCAGTAAACACTTCAAATAGGTACTTAAGGCTGCCCAGTCCCGTTCGGGGGCCAAAAACCCAGTTTCACCGTGGGCAACGGCATCGGGAATGCCAGCATGATCAGAGCTAACGACGGGTAACCCCATGGACTGGGCTTCTAAAATCACCATTGGAATTCCTTCCGCATCCCCGCTGGCAGCGGTCACACTGGGGCTACAGAGCAACCGGGCCCGATTCATCCAGACTTTAACCGTAGAGGGGGGCTGCAGGCCAAGAAATTCATAGTTGCTCAGCAGTTGGGCCGCTAAAGCTTCCAGTTGAGGACGGAGGGGGCCATCGCCAATGATCACGAGCTTGACATTGGGTAAGGACTGCTGCACCTCAGCCATAGCCCGAATCAGGTATTCACCACCCTTTTTCTCCACCAGTCGCCCCACAAACAGCACGATCGGTTCCCGCTCAATTTTGGGATCACTTTGAAACTCGCTCGTATTCACCCCAATGTGATGCACCACCACTTTTTCGGCGGGAAATCCCTGCTCCAGGAGTTTGGAGCGAATAAAGTCTGAGACGGCAATGAACAGAGCCGCTTCAGTTTTAAGGGTGTCCCTGTGCTGCAGGTAGTGGCGATGTTTGCTGAAGGAGCGGCGGGCGTACTCATCTTTGGTGGTGGCATCAAAACCATGAAAGGTAACCATCAGGGGAATGTCTAGCCAGCGGGCGAGGGGAAGGGCTAGAACTCCATCTGGGCCAAAGTGGGCATGGATCAGTTGGGGCTGGCACTGCTGCAGATTTTGCCAGAAACCGGGGGCAACTCCCCACTGGCGGTAAAGCACTTCCCTCAGGAAGCCCAGTTTTCCCCACCGATTCACGGCGATCGTCCGCTGGGGCGGTAATGATAATCCCTTGAGTAAACGGGTGCCCACGTAGTAGGGGTTAAATTTTGCCAGGGCTTCTCCCTGCGATCGCACAAAGGTGGCGGAGGGGCGGAGCAAATCGTCACAGTAAACGATGACAGCAGGTTTGTTGGCTGGTTTGGGGTCAGCACCCTTCGAGGCTGGGTTCAAGCTATGGCAGGGGGAGGGGGTGAGCATTTCTTCTTCTCTCCAGAGCTAGATGGGTAGGGTCCGAGGCAAGGGGAATAGGGCTTGAACTGCGACCAGTGAGGGAACACAGCAGGGCAACGTAGAGAATCCAGAAGATATTGTTTTGGGCCAGAACGACACTTTCGGCAATGTTGCTCAGGAACATGAAGGGTAAATAAATCAGGGGCCAGAGATCGGCGGCCTGTTTAGTGGAGCGCACCCAGGCGATCGCGGTGGGAAAAGCAGCGATAAAGCGGAGCATAAACAGACCCACCCCAACCACCCCCAGTTCCAGCAGCACCTGCAGAAAACCGTTGTGGGCATGGCGGGGATGCCAGAAAAACTCTTTCCAGATTTCTGCGGATGGGCCATCCCAACCCGCCCAGAAACCGCTATAGCCATAGCCCAGAATGGGTTGCTCCTGCCACATCTCCAGCAGTGACGGCCAGAGATCTGTTCGTCCGGTCAGGGTGGCATCCTTGCCCAGCAAGCCAAACACCCCTTCCAGATCAGCAAAGATCAAGGTGGCGATACCGCTACCAAAGATCAGGAATAGGAATAGTAAGGGCAGCTTGAGACTGACCGGAAGTCGCATGGCCGCGGCGGGGGGAATCAGCACCCAGGCCACCAGCAAACTGACCAGGGCATTTTTAGACCCCGATAGCAGAAGCAGGGCAATGGACAGGAGGAAAAACAACCAGCACACCCAGCGATGCCGACGGACACTCAACCCCAGGAGCAGAAAGACGACCCCCCCCAGGGACATGTACCGCCCCAGCACATTTTTCTGGTGATAAATTCCGCGCCAGAGTCCGATGTGATCCCCACTGGTTTCCAGACCAAAGTTGGGCAGAAGCAGGGCAAACACCACACTCAAGACTGCGGCTAGCCCCAGGGCCCAGGCCAGTAAACGAAGCTGGTCACTAATCCGATAGCGCATGCCCAGATAGACCCCAATCATGGTGGTACAAACCAGGGCAAAACCACGCCGCACCGTAACCAGAGGAATGGCGGACCAGCCGACGGAAATCACCACCAGCACAATCAGCGCCAGCATCAGTTTGTCCCGGGTCATGGCTGCGAGGAACTGTCGCCAATTCAAGGCAATCAACAGAAATAAGACCAGATAATCGACGAGCCAGAGGGCCTGCATGAGCGGATCACCACTGGTCAAATATCCAGTCCCACTCCTGACTAAGCGAACCACAGGGATAATTGGGGCGGTGGCGAGGAAAAAGGTCAAGACCAGAAACAACCGTTCCATCGCTGTGAAAAATTTGCCCGATCGGGTGGGGGTCATGCCGACTGCCCCCGTGTTCTAAAGGCTTGCTGCACCAACTGGGCGGAGGCGATCGCCACTTGATGTTCCTGTCTCACCTGCTCAAACAGGGCCGGTCGCAATTGGGGTAAAGCCTGGAGATACTGATCCAGGATCGGCACACAGCTCTCATCCATCTGGTCGATCGACTGCACCCACTCTCCCAGCCCCAGGCGGTTGAAGAGTTCCTGGGTTTTGAACTCGTAGGCGATGGGGAAAACCGGCACCCCCGCCACCAGGGACAGAATGGCCATGTGCATGCGGGTGGCGATCGTCAGATCAAACTCTGGCAATAACGTCAGCATGTCCTCAGGGGAATGGAAATCGCGATTGACCCTGACCCGCTGGCGCACCGGATCTGGCAAGGACTCGGCAATGGCCACCCCCACCTGGGAATCGTCATAGCGGTATTCAGGAATGCCCTGACAGGTGGAAAGAAAGACGATTTCAGCATTGTGGGTTTCCACCAGATAGCCACAGAGCGCTGCGATCGCCCCCCTGAACCGGGCCATTCCCACCTCAGGGCTATCCTGTTTGAAATGGGTCCAGTACCGCACTGAAATGGCCACCCGTAATCGCTCTGCCTGGGGTAGGGGTCGGCGACTGGCTGCTGCGAGCACCGTGGGGTCGGCAAAGGCAAACACCGCATCGGCACTGACACAGGTTTTGTTTGCCGGAATCTGTAGCTCTTTCAGGTATTGGCGGGACAACTGATCGCGCAGGAGTACCAGTTGGGAGCGGGTGAATATTTCTTGTAGAGCAGTACGATGGCAGCGCTGTCGGAAGGGGCCAAGGGATTGGGTGAAAAAGATTAACGGTTTCTGCAATAACAGCGAGATCCAGTAGTCAAATAAGCGCGGCTTGATCGCATAGTTCTCAACCAGGTAGGTGCCCCCTGTACTGACAATTAAGTCCGCCGTTGCATAGTCCCGCAGGGTGTCTAATTCCGCTGGAGACAATAACCTTTTGCTCAGCCAGGTCAGCCCCCGCTGCCAGCACCAGACCGCGCCATAGAAGCGCCACTGATTTAAGGGTTTGAGCAGTTTACGTAAATAGCGATTGGCGATCGTCTCCGTGGCCTGAAAATAGACCAGCTGGCGGAAATGCAACTGGGGATAGTAGGTGCGGGCAATCTGGGGATGGCTATCGTAGATACTGAATTGAATCTGCTCCCCAAAGGCCAGTTGGGTCAGCTTCATCACTGCCATCAGGATGGCCGCATCCCCCCCATTCAGAGCTACGGTATTTGTAATCACAACCTTCATCGACTTACCCCTCTTGAATCAAGGTTTGAGCTTGGACTTCATACTGGCTAAATCCTTTAAGGACGATCGCCCCGCCGGTAACACACTCAGCACCGCCAGCGTTGCCCCCAGGGTGATCAGTGCAGTCAGAGTTAGCCCCCACCAGGGATGGGTGACCCCACTCCAGAGGCGAAAGCCAAACAGCAGCAGCAGGGAGAGGACTGAGGCCAGGGCGGCGGGGGCAATGGTGCGGTATAGATCGGTCTGGCGAACGGGACCCTGGCGGCAGACAAACCAGAACAGTAACGGCGTACGGATTAACAGACCACTGATTGAGTAGGAAGCCGCCACCCCCTCCGCTCCCCAGGGCAGCCCGGCCACAATGGCCACCACGGAGAGCAATGAACCCACAATGCCCCACTGGAACATCTGCCAGGTGCGTCCCTGGGTCATGAACAGCCAGCCAGTGGAATTGCTGATCGGCTGCACCAGGGCTGTAATTCCTAACCAGGCAAAAATGCGACTCGCCTCACTCCACTGGGACCCCAGAGCCAGATGAATAATCCAGTCTGCGCTGGCGATCGTGAAGGCAATGAAGGGCATGCTCAGCAGCGCTAGTTTATCCAGCACCCGCAAATAGGCCTGGCGGTATTGACCAGGAGCATCGACCAGTCGGCTGAGGGCCGGTGTGGCCACGGCAGCAAAGGGGGTATTGAGCTGCTGAATCGGGAAGAGAAATAATTGATAGGCTTTGTCGTAAAGACCAAGGGGTAAAGCTCCCCAGCGCCAGCCAATCAGGATATTATCCAGGTTGCGGGCAAAGTAGTTGACAAAGTTGAAGCCCATCAGGTTACCACCAAAGGCCAGCATGTCCCCGATGGAACTGAGTTTCCCCGGCCAGCCCGGTCGCCAGGAGCAGAGCACCCACACCCCAACGATACTGACCAGTTGCTCCACCAGTTGCTTGACCACCAACGACCAGTAACCCGCTCCCCCCCAGGCTGCTGCGATCGCCACCCCTGCCCCCAGAGCCATGGACGCAACCTGCACCAGGGCCAAATCGGTAAAGCGCATTTGCCGTCGCAACAGGGCTTCGTGCTGCACCATCAAGCCACTCAAACCCAGACCAACGGCCAGAATCAGCGTGATCGGCACCAGACGGGGTTCACGGTAAAACCAGGCAATGCTTGGGGACAAAGCGGCAATGACCAGGGCGATCGCTGCCGAAAAGCCGACATTGACCCAGAACAGGGTGCTGACCTGGCGGTGGTCAATCTCAGCCTTTTGCACCGTAGCCATGGACAGACCCATATCCTTAAACAACGTCACCAGATTGGTTACTGTGGCCACCATGGCAATCAGGCCAAAATCCTGGGGGGTGAGCAACCGGGCCAAGACCGCTAAGGCTCCCAGGTTAAACACCATTTTGCTGGACTGGGTTAGAACCGTGACCACCCCGCCCCGCACAGAGCGCCCCTTCAGGTCCTGTTTCAGGTGCTCGGTCTGGAAATGTTGGGGGGAACTGGATTTGAGTGGCAGGTCAGACATACTCAGGCTCCAGCGACGGATGTCAGAGTTGAGCCTTCCGGTTGCAGATCTGCTCCCCGGTAGTAATGGGCATAGGGGCCATTTTCCGAGACCACCCCATTCACCACTAAGCCCAGAATCTTCTGCTCGGTCTGGCTTAGCAATTCTTTCGAGGCTTGAGCTTGGGTGGCATTCACCACACCGGGGCGAACCAGCAACAGCACACCATCCGCCAACTGGCTGAGAATCCGGGGGTCATCGGCAACATTCAGGGCTGGACAATCTAGAAGAATAAAGTCATAGCGTTCCCGTAGCCCTTGCATGAGTGTGGCCATGCGTTTGGAGTCCAGCAAGGCTCCCGGATTGGGAGGAATCACCCCCGCCGTCAACACCTCCAAATTTTCCAGCACCGGGTTCAGGGCCGTGGGCAGATCCGCCTGACCCACAATCACTTCACTTAAGCCGATCGCATTGGTCAACTGCCAGAAGTGGTGCTGGGTGGGCACGCGCATATCGGCATCTATCAGCAAGACCCGACATCCCCGTTGGGCCATGGCGATCGCCAGGTTGGCACAGGTGGTAGATTTTCCCTCCCCTGGAATGGAACTGGTCACGGCAATCACTTTCAAGTCACCATCGGAGTTCATAAACCGGAGATTGGAATGCAGCATCCGGTAGGCTTCACTGATGGGGGAGCGGGGTTGATCGCGGACGATCAGATTGCCCGCCATGGGTTCGTTATCCTCTAGGCGCTGGCGTTTGTCGGTTTTACTGAAGGCAGGAATGACGCCCAATAGGGTTAGATCCAGCAGTTCTCGGGCTTCCCGCACCGTCTTAATCGAGCGATCGCGCAACTCCAGCAACAGAATCACTCCCAGGAAAACGCCACTGCCCAGCATTAACCCCAGCAGGATCTTGAAGGCGTAGGGCAAAAGCAGGAATTTTTCAGGTACTCTCGCGGGTTCGAGAATTTGGGCATTCTGGACATCCTGGCTCTCGGCTAAGCGCACCTCTTGCAATTTTTTCAGCAGAATCTCATAGGCATATTTAGCGGCATCCAACTGACTCTGGAGCCGACGTAGCTCCTGTTCCAGCCGGGGCAGAATTTTCATCCGCTGGCTGTAGGCTAAATACTGTTTATCCAGACCAGCAATCTGGGTCTGCAGATCGAGGCGGTTGGCCTGGAGTTTGACGTAATCCGCTATTAAGTCCTGATGCAGACCTCGTGTTTGCCAGTTCCCTGCAGGGGCCGCTGCCTGGCCAAGTACCTGACGGCTCCGTTCCTGGATCAGGGCTTGAACTTCTTTGATCCGATCCTGCAGGGTAAGAATGGCTGGATGGTTCGGCAAATAACGCCCCCGGCCATTGGCCAGTTGGGTTTGCAAATCTTGCAGTTCTTCTAGCGATTTCTGGACACCGGGGGTTTGACTGAGGGCACTGACCTGGAGGGCCTGCTGGGGGCTGAATCCCAGTTGCGATCGCAACAAACCGCTCCGGGCATCGACACTCTGGAGTTCAATCCGGGATGCACTCAAACGTTTACGTAAATCCTCTACCGTAACGACAGTCTGGCTGGACTCCTGTCCCAGATCGACCACGTTATTGGTTTCTTTAAATTGACGCAGGGCGATCTCGGCTTGACGCAGGGTAGCTTCTGTTTTGGGTAACTGCAGGCTGATGGCCGCGTAAGCAGCACTGGCTTCGGTCTTTTCAGTCTGAATACTTTTGTCCAGGTACAACTGGATCAGTTGATTGACCACCCTGGCTGCCTGTTCGGCATCTTTGCTGCGGTAGGACACCAGCATGATATCGGTTCCCCGCAGTTTCTTCAGTTTCAGGTTTTTCTCAATGAAGGTTTCAGGCTTGAGGAGATTCCCTTCGTCATCTCGCAGATCCAGTTCCTCGATCGTTTTCTGCACCAGAGAGACTGAGCGCAGTTTTTCTAATTCCGTATCCATGGGGTCACGCCCATAGAGCGATCGCAACTCGCCAATTTCTCTGCCAACCTGGGTCAGGGTCGCAGCACTGTTACTGTACTGAAACAGCAATCTGCCTTCTGCTTCGTAGGTGGGACGGGTCAATGCAACCGCAATTCCAGTTAAACCAATAACGGTGGTAAAAGCGATCGCCGCAGGCCGCCAGCGCCGTTTCAGAATCAGCCAGAATTGCTGTAATTCGGGTGCAGACTCCATCAAGACTTCCTCCATTCAAAATAACAACGGAAACTAGGCTTCCAGGGGATAGTTCTCTCCAGGGATCAGGTCACGATATTTGATTGCACCGCCATACCGGGCCAGAATCACCTGCAACACAAATGCCGGATTGCCGAGGAGATAGCGAGTCGATAATCGCTTTGGTTCCCGTATTAGTCGAAATAGCCACTCCAGCCCCATGTTCGAGAGCCAGTCCGGACAGTCAGGTACAATCCCCGCCAGTCGATCGATCGCCGCCCCACCCATCAAAATGGCATTGGTTTGAAGCAGGGGGCGGTAAAGTTGGACCCAACGTTCTTGAATTGGCATTCCCATTCCCATCAGCAGGATATGGGGTTGAATGGCATTGATCTGCTCAATCACCGCCTGATTTTGATCCCGATCCTGAAAAGCAAAGTAGCCGTGGTGGCCCGCCAGTTTGAGATTGGGGTAATTCAGACGCAACCGCTGCAGGGCCAGGTTGAGGTATTGGGGTTTAGTTCCCAGCAGAAAGACAGACAACCCCTGCTGATCGCAATGCTGCAACAAGGCTGGCATCAACAGGCTGTAGGAAGCCCGGTAGGCGAGGGGAAGGTTATAGCCCATTAAGCGCAGCCCCAAGAGAATACCCAGACCATCACAATGGGTAATCTCAGCACTTTGGAGAAATTCGTAATACCAGGGCAGTTGAACAGAAAGATTGAAACTATGAACGTTGTAGTTAGCCACTGTAATTTTCCGATTATCCCGACAGGCTTGATCAATGGCGGTTATGATCGCTGGCACTGTCATACAGGTAATGCGACGGCCAAGCAGATCAGCCTCCAGATCCGGTAGTTTGATCGATCGATTGGGATTTAATGTTACTGCCATAGGTAGGATTACCAATTTCAATTTCGCTCACAGAACCGAGTCAGCTTGCTGAAGCTGATCTGAAACAGGTTTCAATCAAGTTGCATTGGAATTGACAGGGAAAAAGCCCATCTATTCACCCTATATTTCCGCACCCTCAGAGTGGCAAGAATGACAGCCAGATTGACTTGGAAATTCAACCGTCGGTCAACTTCAAGCACAAAACTTTCGGAGTACAGTGGTCAAGGTTAAGGCTGAAAATACAGGGCAAAAAGCTAGAAATAAACATCAGTAAAAGCCAACCGGGTTGCAAAGCACGGCTAACCGATACCCACCAACTAGCCCAGGTATCTCTCACGGGAGATTGAAGCAGGTCCTTGGGCACAGGGAGTTTAGACCAGGGAATTTAGACCAGGGAATTTCTTTGGTGTTTAACCTCAACCAAACTCTTCAACTAGAACTACCGTTGGCCGATGCAGGGAAACTGAAGCGGACCATTAAGGTCTACAGATCAAGCTTATAGGTAGAGCTGAGAGGTTCAAATCATCTACAAATGTGCCAAGGAAATAGCTCAACAGGAAAACCATGGTATATGGCACATTTTGCCGACACTTTGATACCACACAAAAACACTTTGATACCACACAAAAGTAGATGAATCAAGCGCTAGTACTGGTTGACGACACATTTACAGGGAACGCCTCAACGACCAAACCAATTCAAAATCTCCTAACACTTGCAGACATCAAGCTTAAACTTTCTCAACATCGTCCGCATTCTAGGAAGGAATGTCTGCACTGGCTGTGATATAAATCACATCCTCTACTTCGTTCTAGAGCTAAAGTTTCGTTGGTCAAGGCAAAAGCAGAGATAAAGTACAGGCAAATCCTGAAGCAGAGTACGTCCCAACTTTGTCCAATTCCCTCTAAACTGTATCAACTGTGATCGTGACACTTCTCAGAAGGAGCATCCCGCTGATTTAGTCTCAGGAGCAGCAATGATGCCAGAACAGATCCAGATTGTGTGAATAAGACTGTGCGAATAAGACTGTGACAAGCTGAGGTGTGGACTCTGTTCTAGATGAGTTTTTTGTTCTAAATAAATTTTCAGTTCAATTCGGTCTGCATCGCACTGACAGTGCTGCAAAGCTGATTTTAATTGTGTTGATTTTGTCTGGGACTGATTTTATCTCCGTTCTGGATGGTCACAATGATTTCAGTTTTGATCATGGACGTTTGATGATTAAATTTTCTCGCTCATTGTTAGTCATTCCTATTCCAATCAGGATCTGCGTATGTACTTCAACAGCCACAAAGTCTTCCGTGATCAAATTACGCCTGAAGTGCTGCTGCAGCGGCTATTGCATCCCTTAGTCGCAGTTTCTCTTGTCCTGGGGTTATCTATCCTTTATGGTAGGCAACTGCAGAATTATGCCCCCTTACTGCTGGGCTTAGCCTTACTCTACTTACCTCTGCGATGGAGCTTCAAACAGCCAGCCCAGATGGCCCGTAAAGCGGTGATTGTAGGGGCAAACTCTGTGGGCTATCATCTGGCCGAACAACTGAAATCTTCCAGGGAGTTAAAGATTGAGTTTCAAGGCTTTTTTGATGATCCGGCCAAGAGCAGCGATCGCTTACCTCGGGGTTGGATGGGGTGTTTGGAAAGATTGCCAGAGTATGTTAAACACTATGGGATTGAGGTTGTCTACATTGCCTTACCGAGCAGTGAGGAAGGGACGATCGCCAGTCTTTTAGATGAGTTACAGGATACCACCGCCTGTGTTTATGTCGTTCCGAATTGGCCGGTGATCAATCCAATCCAAACTCGCATCTATAGCATCAATGGGGTGCCGGTCGTCGCTCTGTGGGAAATTCCCTTTACCCGCTTGCAGTCCTGGCTCAAACGCACGATCGATGTGATCCTGTCCGGTCTGGCATTGCTGGGCTTAATGCCGCTCATGCTCTTGATTGCGCTGGGAATTAAACTCACCTCTCCCGGCCCCATTTTGTTCAAGCAGCGGCGTTATGGGCTGAATGGAAAGGAAATTATTATTTATAAGTTTCGTTCCATGCGGGTGATGGAAGATGGCTCCACCGTGGTTCAGGCCCGTCGTCATGACAGCAGAGTAACACCTTTGGGGGCTTTTCTCCGCCGCACCTCCTTAGATGAATTACCTCAGTTTATTAACGTACTTCAAGGCAGAATGAGCATTGTTGGTCCCCGTCCCCATGCGATCGCCCACAACGAAGAGTACCGTAAATTGATCAAGGGTTATATGCTGCGCCACAAAGTTAAACCAGGTATCACGGGTTGGGCCCAGGTGAATGGCTTCCGGGGTGAAACAGATACGTTAGAAAAAATGCAAAAGCGGGTAGACTATGACCTATATTATCTAAAAAATTGGTCTTTGTTACTGGATCTGCAAATCATTTTGAGGACAGCTCTAGTGTTCTTCAAGTCACAAAATGCCTACTAAGAGATGTTGGCTCGTCATTGAAGTTTGCCATGGAGTGGAAGAAAAAAATGGAAACACAGTTAAAGCAAGCCTACAGAGAGCAACTGATTCAGGCGGGAGTGTGTCAAAATCGGGCCGTGCAGGTCGCAGAAACCCTGACCCCGATCGAACTGGAAATTATTACCGAAATCTGGTCGGATTGGGCAGTGACCTGGAATCAGTTGAATGATCCCCGAGTGGAAGCTGCCACTTAGGGTGAACGTGAAGAAACTCCTGCTTAACCGGGGTGGGGCACAATCTTGCTACTTTTTAATCAAGATATAGGTTCTGGCGTAGTCGGGTATCGCCTGGGTTTGCTGGAAGAAGGTCTGACGATCGGGAAAGATGCCAGCTAAATAATCTAACTGGTAAAGGTTCGGTAAAAATGCACCACCAGTATCCGCAATCACCCCCAAACGCAGGGATCTCTGCCCCCTGGCCTCGCTTTCCAGTACAATCACTCGACCCAGGCCAATGTTAAATACATCTCCGGCAAAGGTCACCCCCGGTTCGATATTAATCTTGTTTTTGATCGTATTACCATAGCCTTTAATCCCATCCACCTGGCGGAAGTACCAATAGCGTTTTTGCTGATAGGGAGCTAACGCCTTGTCATAGGGAATGCCATTGTTGCGATCGACATTAAAATAAGCCGAAGATCCCTTGGGAAATCGCACCAGAATAGTTCCCTGCATCAGGGCTTCTTCAAAGGCGGCTCTTGTCAGATAAGCCAGGGGTTTGACCCGGCCAAATTCCTTACCTCCAGGTTCATAAATACCGGAAAGCACCTGTTGTTTGGTGTATTTTTTGTAGAAGCGATCGCTATCCGCATTATCCAGTAATGCATAGAGAGGCGTGTTAAATTTAGCCGTTTTCTGTCGAGATCCTTCATGGATGAAGACCGCATAGCGAGTGATGCGTAACTTCTGGGCCAGTTGCGGGGTTTTGGGAGGATAGGGTAGCCAGTTGATGACCCGAAAGTTTTGATTAATAAAATTGGCATCCCGCAGACGAGTAGGGCGGTTCAGAGCCTGATCTTCCTGCAAAATCTGAATCATATAATCCAGGGTGGCCAGCACATCCCTCACTTTAATGCCCTGACTGCCTAAAATTCCTTCCCGTCGTACCACAGGGTCTTGACTGGAAAAATTAGTAAAGTAAGCCCGCGTATTGATCAAAACCCTGAGCAGTCTCTGATCAGAAAAGCTCAAAGCGGTTGGGGGCAACCTACTTTCTCGGGTCACAAAGCGACTATTAACCGCAAATTTGGATTGGGAAAACTCATCTACGGCAACGTAGGCAGCAACAGTCTCCAGAGTTTTGGCTACAGCGAGACTGGCGGGGGCCAGCAGCAACAGGGCCAGCAGAGGAGTAAAGGCGTTCCTCCGTTGCATTACCCGCAATTTAGCTTTTAGTACAGAGAAAGAAAACAAGAAGAGATGGAAAAAATTTGCCAAACTCCAATTTACCAAACCCCGTTGCCCTCCAGACCTACAATTTTCCCGAACTTGTCCTACCAGCCAGGCCAATTTCAGCGCCCATCTCAATTGCATCAGCTCCCCACAGAGCTTCTGGTCCTGATTAAAGGAATGGTGAAGTTAAGGAAGATCAGCAAATTTGTCCGTTGCTGCCAGCAGGGCCGTGCGAATTCCCGGTTCCAGGGCAGAATGGCCAGCATCGGGGACAACAATAAACTCAGCTTCCGGCCAGGCTCGGTGCAGGTCCCAGGCTGATGTCATCGGACACACCACATCGTAGCGGCCCTGTACGATCACTGCGGGAATCTGACGAATGCGATCGACATTGTCCAGGAGTTGACAGCCCGAGGCAAAAAATCCTTTATTAACAAAGTAATGACATTCAATCCGGGCAAAGGCATCGGCAAATTGATCCTGAGCAAAGTCAGTCACTAAATTGGGATCGGGAATTAACTTACTGGTCCGGGCTTCCCAAATCGACCAGGCTCGAGCGGCCATCAAACGCAAGTTGAAATCCGGACTGGTCAGGCGTTCGTAATAAGCAGTGATTAAATCCTGTCGTTCCTCTGGAGGAATCGGTTTCAGGTACTCCTCCCAGGCATCAGGAAAAATAAAACTGCAACCGGATTGGTAAAACCAGTGCAATTCCTGCTGGCGTAGCATAAAAATTCCCCGCAGAATCAATCCACGGCAGCGATCGGGATGGGCTTGACCGTAAGCCAGGGCTAAGGTACTTCCCCAACTGCCGCCAAACACCACCCACTGGTCAATCCCCAGGTGTTGCCTCAGAGTTTCGATGTCAGCCACCAGATCCCAGGTAGTATTTTCCCGTAATTCTGCCTGGGGGGTACTGCGGCCGCAACCTCGTTGATCAAACAGCACCACTCGCCAGCGCTGGGGATCAAAGAATTGTCGATACAGGGGCAGGCAACCCCCACCGGGGCCTCCATGCAGAAAGACCACAGCCGGAGCCGCTGAATTGCCCACTTCTTCGTAGTAAAGCGTGTGAAGGCTAGAAACCTGCAAGGTTCCCTCTCGATAGGGCTGGATGGGAGGATAGAGATCGCGCATAGGGTTGGGGAAGTCTACGTTTGCGGAGACGATAGATGCGGTGACACGATCGCCATTCTAGAAAAAATAGCTGAACTTTTTATCAAACTTTTTGATTGAACTTTTTATCAAACTTTTAGAATTGCATCATTCCATCCTCAGGGAAAACTCAGCTTCAGGGGAGAAACTGATCCTGTCAGGCAAGCTTTTTAGCTCCACCCCCGAAGGAATCAAACCCAACTGACGTTAAGTACGCCCCCCTCTTCTTGCCCTAACATTAAGCCAGGAAGAGGGCTTTTTTACAGCAGCGATCGAGGCAAGACATCATGCGCCTCCTTACCCCCCAACTTTATCTCTGGCTAGCCATTCTGATCTTTGGTGCAGCCAACTCAGTCACCCAGAAATTGACCCGGCTCGGTATGGCCCATCAGATCAACGGTCATAACCCGATTTCCCTCTGTAATGTTTTGTTTGTCGGTAATCTCTGTGCTCTGCTCGTGTTTATCCCCATCTATGGTAAACAGTGGCGATGGCAAAACCTCAAACAGCTAACCCGTAAACAGTGGGGCTTCATGGGTGCTGTTGCCATCCTGGCGGGGGCCCTGGCTCCGGGGTTAATTTTTCAAGCCCTGGCATTAACGAGCGTCAATAATGTAATTTTAATCGGACGGTTAGAACCCCCCTTAACCCTGGTTCTGTCCATCTGGCTCCTACGAGAGCAGGTGCATCCTCGGCAGCTCCTGGGGGCGATCGTTGCCTTGATCGGAGTTTTCCTAATCCTGATCCTGCAGCCTGCTCAACCCGGCATGATGACGGTGGGGAAATATTTCAGCCTGGGTTGGGGAGATGTGGCAACGGCCCTAGCGGCGATTGCTCTGGCCACATCAACAATTCTCGGCAAGATGGGCCTTGCTCAAGTTCCCCTGGGAATTTTTACAATTTTTCGTACCGCGCTAGGAACCGTAATCTTTGCCACTTTAGCCCTCCTCCTCTACGGTAACCATCATTTTAAGGAAGCCTTGTCTCCCTTTCTGTGGCAGTGGATGTTAGTTTACGGGCCGATTGTGGTTGTAGCGGGTCAATCCTTCTGGATCAGGGGTCTGAGAGGGTCTACCATCTCCACCGCAACCCTGATCAGTTGCTTTTATCCCATTGCTGCCTTGCTCTCCGCCTACCTGATCCTGGCAGAAGTCCCCACGCCGGCCCAACTCACAGGGGGTGGGGTGATCCTGATTGGCATTCTGCTGAGCCAGAAGAAAGGCAGAGACAAGGCTAACGCAACTGCTGAGCCATCAAAAATGAACCTGGAAAAAGTCCAGGAACTGGAAAACGCAATGGGATTTAAGGGAATTTAAGCCGAACCTGCTTATAGAGGGTCAGAGCTTAAGAACTTGCAATTAACGCTGGAATCGACGGCGTTGCTTTTGTTTAGCCAGGGCTTTACGCTTACGCTTTTCAATTGGCGTTTCAAAGTGACGGTGTTTCCGCATGTCTGGGAAAATACCCGCCTTGGCAACCTCACGCTTAAAGCGGCGTAGGGCTGACTCAATCCCTTCTGCTTCGCCAAGAACTACCTGGGTCATCCGATCTCCTCCATAAAACAGCTGATGCTGGGTTAAACCTGGCCAGGGTCACGCTGGGGTGCCGATGGTTATCTGCAATTTTTGTAAGAAACTCTACAACAAGCTTTAGTATCGCCGCGAGGTGCGTTTTTGGTTAGAGGACCAGTCTCCCCTGGAAGCACTGCGATCTTCCCGTGGTTTGGCCTTATTCACTTTCAGGTCCCGCCCCATCCACTCTGCACCGTCCAGGGCATCGATCGCTGCTTCCTCTTCGTTGTTGTTTTCCATTTCAACAAAGGCAAAGCCACGCATCCGGCCCGTTTCTCGATCGGTGGGCAAATGCACACTCTTAACCGTACCGTACTCGCCAAAAACTTGAATGAGGTCGTCCTGAGTGACCGTATAGGACAGATTACCAATGTAAATCGACATTGTATCTCCAGAATCAAAGCAAAAAGAAGTGTAGAGAATTAGATTCGGAGATACGCTTATACAAATGCGAATTACACAGCCGAAAATATTCTTAACGACTATCCTAGCACAGGCTCAGACAAAGTGGATTAAGGTTAAGAGAAATGGATGCACTTCCACAATGGATGCCATTGAACTCCAGGTTCTTTATGCTGCTGGAGAGAGAGATTTCCAGGGCATTGACCTCAGTTCTGTCTCCCTCACCCATGTAGATCTGAGTCATGCCAGGTTGATGAGGGCCAGACTCCGTCACGCGAATTTACGCTGGGCTAATCTGCATGGGGCTGACCTGCGCTGGGCCGATTTGCGGGGAGCGGATCTGAGTTGGGCCAACCTGTCAGAGGCAGATTTGAGCCATGCCCGTTTGAAAGGAGCAAAAATGCCTGATGGCACCATTCATGAATAATTGCATATTTTAACTAATTGCATCTTCAGCACAATTTGAATTCAGGAGGATAGGTCTGGTTCTTCTGGTTCAGGATGAGAGTTTTTTGCCGTAGCACTGGCCAGGGCAGCCAGAATTGCATCAGATACCCGTCCCACCGGAATGATTTCTAAGCCCACCTCAGTAAAGGTCTGGCCTTTGGGGACGATCGCCCGCTTAAACCCTAATTTAGCCGCTTCCTTTAAACGCAATTCCATCTGGGACACCGATCGTACCTGCCCTCCCAGTCCCACTTCACCAATCATCACCGTGAGTGGATCGACAATGCGATCGCGAAAACTGGCCACAACGGCAATGGCCACCCCGAGATCCGCCGCGGGTTCTGCCACCGATAATCCGCCCGTAGAGGAGACATAGGCATCCAATTTAGACAGGGGAATACCCAGGCGTTTTTCCAGCACCGCCAAAATCTGCAAAAGACGATTGTATTCAACACCAGTGGTAGACCGGCGGGGAGAGGCATAACTGGTAGCACTCACCAGGGCTTGTAACTCCACCACAATGGGACGGGTGCCTTCACAGGCCACGATCGTCGCCACACCGGGGGCAATCTCCTGCCGATCGCCGAGGAAAAGGGCAGAAGGATTGGCCACTTCCTGTAACCCCCGATCGATCATTTCAAACACGCCAATTTCGTTAGTTGCGCCAAAGCGATTTTTGACGGAGCGCAGGAGGCGATGGCTGGCAAACCGATCCCCTTCAAAGTACAGCACCGTGTCTACCAGGTGTTCCAGCACCTTGGGGCCAGCGATCGCCCCCTCTTTGGTGACATGACCGACAATAAATAGGGTGATCTGCTCTCGTTTGGCCAGTCGCATCAAGGCTGAGGTACATTCCCGCACCTGGGCCACGGAACCTGGAGCCGACGCCAGGGCCTGTAAATAAATCGCCTGAATACTGTCAATGATCGCCACCTGGGGCTTGAGCGCTTCTAACTCACTCAAAATCGTTTCCAGATCGGTTTCTGGTAAGAGATAGAGATTGGCCAGGGGATCGGACTGGGTGGTTTGACTGCCTTCCACCCCCAACCGCTGCGCCCGCAGTTTCACCTGTTGACCCGACTCCTCAGCACAAACATAGAGCATCCGGTGCTCTTGCTGCAGGTAATTCACCATCTGAAGCAACAGGGTTGACTTGCCAATGCCCGGATCTCCCCCCACCAGCACCAGGGAACCCGGAACAATTCCTCCCCCCAGCACCCGATCCAGTTCCCCGAACCCGCAGGAAAATCGAAATTGGGGCGACTGGGCAATTTGGGCTAAGGTCAGAGCTGCTTTGGCCTGGGGAGCGGAGGTTGACCCGTTTTTACTGCGGCTAACTAAAAGTTTGCTTCCCGGAATTGGTCCGACCGCCTGGGGAAGTTGTTCATCCAGCGTATTCCAAGCATCACAACTGGGACATTTACCAAAGTATTGGGCATGTTCGGCCCCGCACTGACGGCAGACATAAGTTCGACGTAATTTGGCCATCTTAAAAAATCTTAAACTAACTTAAGTAACGTCAATAGTAGACGCGGCTTGCTTTCTAGCGGTTTAAAACCCCTAAATCCCGTGCTAACTTAATGGTAGGATACGAAAAAAATTAATTTTTAGAAATTCGCTTCAATGTAAGGAGTAGCAGGGCAGTTGGAGACGCACAAAGAAAAAATCCTGGTTGTCGATGATGAAGCCAGCATTCGTCGAATTTTAGAAACCCGACTTTCCATGATCGGCTACAACGTGGTAACCGCCGCCGATGGGGAAGAAGCTCTGGAAACGTTTCGGGAAGAAGTGCCCGATCTGGTCGTCCTGGATGTGATGATGCCCAAGCTGGATGGCTACGGGGTGTGTCAAGAACTTCGCAAAGAGTCTGACGTACCTATCATTATGCTCACAGCCCTGGGAGATGTGGCAGATCGGATTACCGGACTGGAGTTGGGGGCGGATGACTACGTGGTCAAACCTTTCTCTCCGAAAGAACTAGAAGCACGGATTCGGTCAGTGCTACGGCGGGTGGAGAAAACCAGTACCTCTGGCATTCCTAGTTCCGGAGTGATTGCGGTTAGTAATTTGCGGATTGATACCAACAAGCGGCAGGTTTATAAGGGAGATGAGCGCATTCGCCTCACCGGGATGGAATTCAGCCTGTTAGAGTTGCTGGTTAGCCGCTCTGGGGAGGCATTTTCCCGATCGGAAATTCTGCAAGAGGTTTGGGGTTACACACCGGAACGCCATGTCGATACACGGGTAGTGGATGTGCATATTTCCCGGTTGCGGGCTAAATTAGAAGAAGATCCCAGCAATCCGGAACTGATCTTGACTGCCCGGGGAACCGGTTATCTATTCCAACGGATCATTGAACCGGGAGAAACGGCCTGAGTTGCGAGTCTGACTTGGCTGGTCTGACTGAATCTCCCTTGATGCTGTAGCGAACCGGACTGAGTTAAGTTCTAACGGGTAGGTCAGATGTACCGAGCGAACGTTCAGCGAACGGGGGTTTACCAGACCCAAGGAGTGCGCCAGTTGCACGGGATCAAATGGTCTCTGGAACTACCGATCGGGCTGATGTACTGTTATCCGGCGGTGGGGGAAGGCATGCTCTGTCTGGTGGGGAGTGATCAGCACCTCTACGCCATTGATCTGCTCAGTCGCAAAGTGCGCTGGAATGTAAATACAGGCAGCACCTCCTTTTCCTCCCCCGTGATTGCGGATGGATTGGTCTATATCACGGACTTTACAGAACAGGCTCTGCTGGCGCTGGATCTCCGTACAGGTGCGGAACGGTGGCAGATCAAGACAGACTATACCCCGGCGGCCGCCCTGCAAACGTCAGTAGCGATTCAGGATGGCATTCTCTATACGGGATTGGGGGATGGCAATCTGTATGCCCTGACCGCACAGACGGGAGAGTTTCTCTGGGGCTTTAATACCCGTGTGCCTGTGCCGCTGTCTCCCCCGGCGATCGCCAATGGCGTGTTGTGCATCAACAATATTGAAGGGGATGTCTTCGGTGTCGATCTGACCCATCGCCAACTCCTCTGGCACAAACCCTTGCCTGCCCCCCTGCCCATGTTATTTACCTGTCCAGCCATTGCCACGGGCATCGTTTACCTGGTGGGAGGGGATGGCCATCTCTATGCCCTTAGCTTACACAGCGGAGAGGTGCAGTGGCGGATGCCGATCGGGGCTTTGACCTCTGTGGCAATTTGCGGGGACTGGCTCTGTGTCGGCCAGGGAGAAGGGAATTTATTCGCAGTCAATCAGCAAACCGCTCAGACCTGGACCCTGGAAACTGGGCATTACGGAGTGAACCCGTCTCCCGTGATTGCTGATGGCGTGGTTTACTTTGGCGATCGCGGCCCCCTGCTGGCGGTGGATTTACAAACAGGAAAACGCCTATGGGAATTTGCTGCCCCGGACAGTGAGTTTGACCTGTTCCGCCCGCAGAACTGGGGAATGCAACTGCTGGATCAAATTGCTAAATTCAATACCGAAGATCGCTTTACCTTTTCCGGTTTTTCAGTTCCCGTAGTATCAGATGGTATGGTTTACGTGGGTAGCAGTTATGGCCACCTCTATGCCCTCCACTAAACCCTGCTGAACTGGATGTTGAACTTTAGACCGGCAAAGCACGTATTGCGGCGATCGCCGATCGTACTGGGTTTGCTGATCGGATTGCCACTGGTGGGTCTACCCCTGCAGAAGGTTGAGCCGGTGCAGCCGTCGGTCTTCCTGGCTCAGGCTAGAACAGAAAAAAGCTTACTCTGGGAAATTTCCGGCCGGGGACTGCAGCAACCCTCTTATCTATACGGCACCCTGCACCTGGCCTGCCCAAATCAGATCGTCATTCCCAACCAGTTGAAAGCTAAATTTGCCGCTACCCAACAGCTGTATCTAGAACTGGATTTAGACGATCCCCAGGTGGGCGCAGCATTACTGCAAAGTGCCACTGCCCTGCGGAGTGCAAAACCACTAAACACGCTGCTCACTCCCCAGGATTATGCCCTGACCAAACAGTATTTTCAGCAGAATTTGGGGGTGGCGATCGATAGCTTCAATACCCTGCAACCCATTTTGCTCGTTGCTTTTCTCTACCCTGTGCTGCTCGGTTGTGAGCCTGACTCCTGGGATCAAATTCTGGCCCAATGGGCAACACAGCAAAACCGACCCGTACTGGGGTTAGAAACGGTGCAGGAGCAGGTCACTTTTTTGACCCAAATTCCCTTAACAACCCAAGCCCAGATGTTAATGGCCATGGTACGCAATCCAGACCAGGCCAAAAAGGACATTAATCAATTACTGCTCGCCTATCAAAACCAGGATCTGGCTGCCCTCTACCAGATTGTGAAAACTTCACCAGGATTTAACCCCAGGTTTGAGCAGGTGTTGCTGGAACAACGAAACCGTCGCTGGATTGCAACGATCGCCCAGGCTACTGCGACTAAACCCACTTTCTTTGCCGTCGGTGCGGCCCACTTAGGAGGAAAGGCAGGATTAATCAATTTACTGCGACAGGAAGGGTATACAGTGAAGCCGGTGACTCTCGATCGGTCCCCCTTAAAGGTTCAATCCAACTAAACCTCTGAATCACCTATTCATCCTTCAAGCGTAGAACCGCCATAAAGGCTTCCTGGGGAACATCAACGCTGCCCACCGCTTTCATCCGTTTTTTCCCAGCTTTTTGTTTTTCCAGCAGTTTCTTCTTCCGGGTAATGTCACCGCCGTAGCACTTGGCCAACACATCCTTACGCAGGGCCGGAATACTTTCACTGGCAACCACCTTACTGCCGATCGCCGCCTGAATCGGAATTTTGAACTGGTGTCGGGGGATCAGTTCCCGCAATTTGCTCACCAGGGCCCGACCCACTCCGTAGGCTTTATCCCGATGGACGATCGCGGCTAAGGAATCGACCGGATCGCTATTGATCAAAATATCCAGTTTGACTAAGGGGTTTTCACGATAGCCAATCAACTGGTATTCCATACTGGCATAACCCCGCGATCGGGACTTCATCTGATCAAAAAAGTCGGTGACAATTTCCGCCAGGGGCAATTCGTAAATCAGGGTTGTCCGCTCTGGGGTGAGGTATTTCATGTCTTTGAACACGCCCCGCCGAGTTTGGGCCAGTTCCATCAGTGTCCCCACGTAGGTTTCTGGCGTAATCATTTCCACCTGAACGTAGGGTTCTTCAATTTTTTCCCGATGTTGCGGGTCGGGTAAGGTACTGGGGTTATCGATCATGAACACCTCACCTTTAAGGGGGGTGACTCGATAAACCACTGAGGGAGCCGTGATGATCAAATCCAGGTTATATTCCCGTTCCAGCCGTTCCTGCACAATTTCCATGTGCAATAAGCCCAGGAAGCCGCAGCGAAACCCAAACCCCATCGCACTGGAGGTTTCTGGTTCGTACTGTAGGGCGGCATCATTCAACCTCAGTTTTTCCAGAGCTTCACGCAAGTCCTCAAACTGATCCGCATCCGTGGGGAACATGCCACAGAACACCATCGGTTTAGCTTCTTCATAGCCCGGTAAAGGGGTTTTAGCAGGAGCCGTGGCCAGGGTAATGGTGTCACCCACACGGGCATCGGTCACCGCTTTAATTGCCGCCGCTAAGTAGCCCACTTCCCCGGCATGGAGTTCTTTCACCTGTACCTGGGCGGGAGACAGCACTCCCAGTTCATCAATTTGATATTCCTTACCGGAGGCCATTAAGTGAATTTTATCGCCCTGCTTCACCGTGCCATCCATCACCCGGAAGTAAACAACCACTCCACGGTAGGGGTCGTAATAACTATCAAAAATGAGGGCGCGCAGGGGTTCACTGACGGTGTCCTGGGGAGGGGGGACAAGATGAACGATCGACTCTAAGATTTCAGGAATGCCAATCCCTTCTTTAGCGGAAGCCATCACGGCACCACTGCAATCCAGACCAATAATTTCCTCAATTTCCTGTTTTACCCGCTCCGGTTCCGCCCCCGGTAGATCAATTTTGTTGAGTACCGGAATAATTTCCAGATTGTGTTCCAGGGCCAGGTAGACATTGGCCAGGGTCTGGGCTTCCACTCCCTGGGAGGCATCCACTACCAGTAACGCCCCCTCACAGGCTGCCAGCGATCGCGACACCTCGTAGGAAAAGTCAACGTGGCCAGGGGTGTCAATCAGGTTGAGGACGTACTCCTCGCCATCCTCCCCCCTGTAGTTCATCCGCGCCGCCTGCAGTTTGATCGTGATCCCCCGTTCCCGCTCCAGATCCATATTGTCGAGGAACTGCTCCTTCATATCCCGTGCTGCCACGGTGCCGGTGGTCTGCAACAGCCGATCGGCCAGGGTGGATTTACCGTGGTCAATGTGGGCGATGATAGAAAAATTACGAATCCGGGAGACAGGAGCCTCAGTCATAGTTGCCGCCGCCGCTTCAGAAAAATTTAACGTCCTCTGATGATTGTGACACTCTCCCGCCCTTCACCGCAAAGTTTCCTGAACCTCAACCGCGATAGAGAATAGATGGTTTGGCTTGCAGTGATAATACCTTAAGCTCCCTGGCCTAAGCTCCCCGGCCCAACATGGCGGGTACATCGATCTCTTTGATACAGGTGGCGCGGGAGAGGGAGAGAATGCAATCAATAATTTTGAGCAGATTGGTTAAGGGAATCGCTTCACCCCCTACCAGTTGATCGGCTGCGAGATCGGCCAACACTTCGGGAGTGCCAACATTGCCCGGATTAATCACCGTCACCCCAATTTGTTCCGATCGCAGTTCTTCTCGTAGGGCATGCACCACCCCCCGTAAGCCAAATTTGGAAGCACTATTGGCCACTTCCCGCCCTGGAAAATTATCCCTGCCTGAGAGCGCGCCCATAAAAATGATTTTGGGATTATCTGAGCGGCGCAGAGCTGGCAGTAAAGCTTGTACTAACCGGATGGGAGCAACTAAATTCACCGCAATCACACGGGTAATGTCTGCATCAGAACAATCTTCAAAACGGTACTGCTGGGTAAAGGCATGGGTTTCCCAGGTTCCTCCCATATATAAAAGAGCATCTAAACAATCCTTGCCGATCGCTTTGGCCACCGTTTCTATCCCTGCCAACTCAGCTAAATCTGCCTGAATCCACTCTCCGATCGGAGCAGCAGTGCGGGAAACAGCTAAGAGGCGATCGGATTGAGACACCAGATGTTCAGCTACAGCAAGCCCAACCCCACGGCTAGCACCGGCCACAAGAATTGTTTTGAACGACATTGATCTTCTCCTCTTTAAATGATCTTCAACGGCTCAAAACGGCTCAGCACTGGGTCGAAATCTTCCACACTCAGCATCAGCTTCACTCATTCCACTCCCATCTTTAGCCAACTAAATACCTGGTCTACAGTTAATTTCAACTCAATGTCATCTAAAACAACGAGTTTGTCTTCTTGATGAAATAATTCTGGTTGTTGTTGGGGAAGGAAGACAAGAATTGAGCGATCGCCAGGATCAATTAACCAACCTAACTGACAACCATGCTTGAGGCAGTGCAAGATATTACCTGTAACCCGATTTGAGCTTTGATCAGGAGAAAGAATTTCGATGATCCAGTTAGGAGCGATGAAAACATCGTCTACAGGTTCCCCATCTTGATCAAGCTGGACATATTGCCAATAAAACACCGCTATATCAGGAACAATCGATCGCGCACCAAACGTACAACGCAATTCTGGAAATGCATAAGCAATGTGCTTTGTCTGTGTGACTTCATTAATTGCATTAATCAATTTAGCCTGAAGTCTGGAGTGGCGAGTTTTTGGCATTGGTTTTGGGATAATTTCGCCATCGATATACTCACTGGCAGGTTTAGTTTCAGGTAACTGCAGAAACTCATCCAGGGTAAGGGAGGCCGGCTTCGCAAAAGTCATATCATTTACCCTAATGAAAGAGCTACATCGAGGTTATCAACAACGAACCATTTTGACTGGATAGCGAAACATGCTGATGGCTACAAAAATGCTCTTGATTACTCTAAAGATGAGAGGTTGAAAGCTAGAATTAACCTGTTTTTGCCAAAGAACGAACCGTTAATATTTCATCAGGTCGTAAAGCTTCTATCACAGAGATAGGTACAGCGATAACATTGAGAGATTCGCCCACGGCGTTAAAAACTTCTAGAATACATCCCTCTTCACCACTTTGAGGATGAGTCACAAAATCAATCAGGGTCGCAATGTCTCCTGCTCTAAGTTCATATTCTGGCAAGTCACGATTTAAAGCAACTTCTTGATATAAGTCCCAAGCCATGTTCAAGCCTCCTGAGCAGGTTTTAGAGTGATAAATTGATATTTTCCATCAATCTGACGCTTAAGCCATATTGTAACAACAGATAAAGTTACTCCATTCTGTCCAACCAATTGTCCCGAAACTTGATAAAAAACGCCATACTCATTGCTCTTTTCTTCAACTGCGTTGCCCAGGTCGGTGATTGATCGAATAGCTGCTTTCAATGCTTCTGGATTTTTCAATGTAAAATCTGCCTGGCCTAGGAATTTTGACTTATCATTCCTGATCTTCTGAACCAGCAGATAGCGCGTTATCTTATCATCTGGAATAATCGCATCCTCAGGAATTTTCACCTAAAACTCCTCAACTTCTATTGCACTCGATCGATCGTCCGATACTGTACCGCTTCAGCAATGTGGGGAGCCTGGAGAGGGTCTGAGCCAGCCAGATCGGCAATGGTGCGGGCCACTTTGAGGATGCGATCGGTGGCTCTAGCGGAGAGGCCCAATTTGCTAATAGCGGTTTCCAGGAGTTGTTTAGAGGTGGCATCGAGCTTACACCAGCGGCGGAGATGACGGCTTTGCATCTGGGCATTGGCCCGAACCTGGGGATCATCACTAAACCGAGCATAGGCGCGATCTCGGGCAGCTAAAACCCGTTGGCGGACCGCTTCTGAACTTTCTCCTTCGGCTTGATGGGTAATTTCCTCTGGCTTTAGGCGACTCACCGTGACCTGTAGATCAATCCGATCCATCAACGGTCCAGACAGCTTGGCCCAGTATTGTTCCCGCTGGCGGGGAGAGCAGGTGCAGGGTTGGATGGGATCAGTAAAGTAGCCACAGGGACAGGGATTGGTACTGGCAATCAAGGTGAATTGAGCCGGGAAAATGACAGATTGACGAGTCCGAGAAATGGTTACAGAACCGTCTTCCAGGGGTTGACGCAAAAACTCCAGCACATCCCGCTTAAATTCGGTCAGTTCATCGAGAAAGAGAATGCCACGGTGAGCTAGAGAAATTTCACCAGGTCGGGGAAAACTACCTCCGCCGACTAGAGCTGGGCCAGAAGCAGAGTGGTGGGGACTGCGAAAGGGGCGCTCCCGAACTAATGATCCGCGTTCTTTCAGCAAGCCTGCGACCGAGTAAATTTTGGTCACTTCCAGGGATTCATTAAATTCCAGGGGAGGTAAGATTCCAGGTAGACGGCGGGCGAGCATCGTTTTACCACTCCCTGGCGGCCCGACAAAAACAAGGTTATGACCCCCCGCAGCGGCAATCTCCAGGGCACGACGGGCATGGATCTGTCCTTTCACATCCCGCAGATTTAAATCCCTGCTGACGGTAAGTTGACTCGTGGTCGGTTCTGGTAAAGACACAGGGCGATAACTGCGCGGATCATTCAGAAACGCAGCCACCTGACTGATATGCTCAAACCCATAGACGGCTAACCCAGCAACCACACTGGCCTCAGCGACATTGGCGGCCGGAAGGATTAAACCTGATAACCCCAGTTGTTGTACCGTAGCGGCGATCGGCAAAACCCCAGCCACAGATCGCAGGGAGCCATCCAGAGAAACTTCACCTAAAAACAAATAGTCTTCCAACCGTTCACTGCTCACCTGTTCAGAAGCCGCCAGAATGGCCATACTGATCGGCAGATCAAAGCTGGGGCCCTCTTTACGCAGATCCGCAGGGGTGAGGTTGATCACAATTCGTCGCATTGGGAAGGCATAACCCGCATTTCTCAGGGCTGCTCTCACCCGCTCACGGGATTCCTGCACCGCCACATCCGGTAGCCCCACCACCACGATGCCCGGTAACCCACCCGCAATGTCCACTTCAACCCCAACCCGCACTGCTTCAATCCCAATCAGGGATGCACTCCAGACCCTTGCCAGCATCGGCTCCACGTCCCTTTTAAAGTGGATCAGCTAAAGTCTATCAAAGTAAATTAGTTGATCGCACCATAACGGGCATAAAAGGGTAACAATTCTTCGCCCAGGTGATGCTGATCAAAGCGCTCCAGCACCGTTTTACGCGCATTCGTCCCCAACCTGTAACGGAAATCAGGATGTTGTGCTAACTCCAGGATGGCTGCTGCCAGAGCTTTGCTGTCCCCCGGAGGTACCCCTAAGGCATCATAGCGATCGGTGAACAGTTCTGCTGCACCCCCCGCCTGGGAGACAATCACAGGTTTACCACAGGCCATGGCTTCGACGATCGCCAGTCCAAAGGGTTCTGGTTGCATACTGGCATGAACAACAATATCCAGTTCTCGATAGGCTTTGGCAATATCGGTTTGAAAACCGCGAAACACCACCCGATCTCGAAGTCCTAATTGGGTTGCTTTCGTCTCCAGTTCAGCCTGGGAATATTGAGAACCCGCGGTTTGGTAAATTGCCCCTCCCACAATTTCAAACTGCACAGCCAGATCGGGCCTCTGTTCTACCACAAGGGCTGCCGCCTCCAGAAAAATCTCATGGCCTTTCCAGCGGGCAAAGGTGGCCACCAGTCCCACCCGCAATGAAGTGGTTTGATCATTTACAGCTGGAGCAGGAGAAAAGTAATCGGTATCAATCCGGTTGTAAATCACCGTAACGGGCAAGCCGGGCAACGTAGCTTGAGTGTCTTCAGCAATGGCTTTAGAAATGGCGATCGCAGCAGTAGCACGGCAGCTGAACCAGTTTAATCCTTTCGCCACCAGAGGACGGGAACCATAGAAGTCATGGATATGCCAGATCAGGGGCACCCTGGCAGGTTGGCTTAACCCCAGCAGTAAATGAGTTTTAATCCCATTGGAGTGGATCAGGTCCGGCTTAAAATGCTGAATTGTTCTACGCCAGGTGATCAAATAGCGGAATAACTCCGGCAGGGCGATCGCCAGTGTCCAGCCCAGGTTGATTAAAGCTCCCAACTTTCGGTTCCCTTTCAGCCGACTATCCCCGGTCTGGCTCAACCGCTCTGGTAATGGCAAAACCTGAACCTTCACCCCTAAGGCAGTAGCCTGTTGGACTAAAGCCCCATCGGTACAGACCAGTAAAGATAGCTCAGCCTGGGGTAAGCTCTGACGCAGGGCAATCAGCAGGCTCAGCAAAACTTTTTCGGCCCCACCTATGCCCCCGATCGGATTTGTGAACAAAATTCGCATTGCAACTACCTCTCCAGCGGGAACCCTAGACGAAACTGCAACTGTATCTGGCTGCATTCAACCTAAACCAAGGCCAAATAGGCCTGGGCGATCGTAGCGGCATGGGCAGACCAGGAATATTTTTCCGCCTGAGCAATTGTGATCGCAGCAGCGGGAGCCAGATCGGGTTCAGCCAGTAATTGAGCTACAGTGTTCACCCAGGTCGGCAGGTCACCCACGGGACAGTAAACCGCCGCCGCCCCCCCCACTTCACGCAGCACAGGGATATCACTGGCAACCACGATCGCGCCACAGGCTAAGGCTTCAATCAGGGGCAACCCAAATCCTTCCGCCTCACTGGTCAACAGCACAACGGCGGCCCGGCGATAGAGCTCGGCAATCTGATGGCGTTCTAAGTTCTGTAAATGGGTAATCTGGGCAGCGATCCCCAATTGGTTAATTTGCGCTTGCTGGCTCTCTGTCCACACTCCGCCAACTTTAACTAATTTTAATTGAGGTTTAAGCTTAGTTAATGCCGCAAACACATCCAGCAGGACATCAATTCGCTTGCGAGGAATACAAGTGCCAACATGAAGAATAAAGTCAGTGCTGTTCTCAAATCCCAATAGTTCAGCCGGAAGGGTCTCAGAAATGGACGTTGGCTCCGGGCTAAATTCAGTAGAAATGCCATAGGGGGCATGAATCAGACGGCTGGTTTCAATTAAACTGTACTCTTCAATCTGGTTACGAATTGTGCTGGTGGAATAAAAGACGATCGCAGCTTGCTGCATACCTGTCAAAATTCGTTGACTCAAAGCTCTAAACCAGGCGGGACGAGGTTCTTGATCGGGTTCCAGTAAACAGCGAAAGGTATCCAGGTCATGGCAGAACACCCCTGTACGCTCTGGTGGCAAGGAATGCACCAGATGGGCATAGCTGTGATCACTGATATGAAAAAGTTGAAACTGATCCCGCTGGTGGCGAAGATAGCGTGGATAATCCCAGTAGCGGTTGCAGAGCCGATCGCCATTGAAAGCGGTATACTGTTTCCCCAGCCAGGGAAGAGACCCAAACCGCCGCACAAAGGGAGGGCAGATGTCCAGGGTAGTGAGGGAGAGGGAATGTTCTCGCCGCAGTTGCAAGGACAACATCTCAGCGCAAAGATCCATACTTGGCCAACTTTCCTCTCTATAATCGTAGAGAATTGCCAGCTTTAGCGGGGTGGGTTCAGGTTTAACCATGGGAGTCTGTTTCCCAGCCTTACTACTCCAGTTAGAATAATACGGATTTAAACGGCCTTCCGGTCTATCGTCTGACAGGCTGAAAATTTGTGACCGACTGAGAATCTTGGCAATTTCTTGTCCCCACCGAAAACAACGATGAAAACAGCCCTTATTTGTGGAATCTCCGGTCAGGATGGTACTTACCTGGCCCGATTGCTGCTGGCCCAGGGCTATACCGTTTACGGAACTTCCCGCGATGCTCAGGTGGCTCCTTTTCATAATCTGGTCTATCTGGGCATCCGGGAGCAGGTGCAGGTCGTGTCCATGGCCCTGAACGACTTTCGCAGTGTGCTGCAGGTTCTCTATAAGGTGCAACCCGATCAGGTCTATAACCTGGCCGGACAAACCTCCGTGGGATTGTCCTTTGAGCAACCTGTGGAAACAATGGAAAGTATTAGCTTAGGCACCCTCAACCTGCTGGAGGCAATTCGTTTTACTGGGGCCAAAATCAGGCTTTATAATGCCAGTTCCAGTGAATGTTTTGGCGATACGGGGGGTAAGTCCGCCGATGAAACCACACCCTTTCGTCCCCGCAGTCCCTACGCCGTTGCCAAAGCTGCTGCTTTTTGGGAAGTCGCTAACTACCGGGAAGCCTATCAGCTTTTTGCCTGTTCTGGAATTTTATTTAACCATGAATCTCCCCTGCGCCCGCAACGATTTGTCACTCAGAAAATTGTGGCGGCTGCCTGCCGGATTGCTGAAGGTTCGAGGGAGAAACTCCGTCTGGGTAACCTTTCGATTCAACGGGATTGGGGATGGGCACCGGAGTACGTCGAAGCTATGTATCTGATGTTGCAGCAGACTCAGCCCGATGACTATGTGATTGCGACGGGAACCACTTGCCGATTGGAGGATTTTATAGCTGCAGTTTTTGCTTGTCTGGGGTTGGACTGGCAGCAATACGTCATTTCAGATCCAAGTTTGATGCGGCCTGCGGATTTGAGTATCAGTCGGGGTAATCCGGCAAAGGCACGGGGACAGTTGAACTGGCAGGCCCAGACTCAGATGGAAGAGGTGGCCCGGAGGATGGTGGCAGCCTTTCAGTCGGGACACCCGGAAAACCTCCCATCGCTCTCCACCTCATCTTTGCGTTAATCCATCTTTTCGTTAGTTCTATGGGATCAATCCAGATGATGACTGCCATTGTGCCCCGTCTTCCCCCAGCGGTGGATGGACTGGGAGACTATGGGTTATCCCTGGCCCAACAGTTCCAGCAAACTTTTGGGTGGTCAACCCATCTGCTTGTTGGCGATCCCCTCTGGTCAGGCCCAAGGGAGGTGGGGGGGTGTCCAGTCCAGCAGGTGAAGGAACGCTCTGCCTCAGCTCTATTGGAACAACTGCAAACCTCCAATGCCAACCTGGTCTTGCTTCACTATGTGGGCTACGGGTATGCCCGACGGGGATGTCCATTCTGGTTGGTCAAGGGGCTGGAAACCTGGCGACGTAGTAACCCTCAGCACCAGTTAGTCACGATGTTCCATGAAGTTCATTGCTCTGGGGAACCGATCTGGTCAAGCGCCTTCTGGACTTCACCGCTGCAAAAACAGTTAGCCCGCCGTTTAAGTTGCCTCAGCGATCGCTGCCTCACCAGCCGCCAGGGTTATGCCCAAATGATCCGTCAACTCAGTGGGGATCAACATCAGCACATTCCTACCCTGCCAGTATTCTCGAATGTGGGGGAACCGAGCCATCTTCCGCCCCTGAGCGAACGATCGCGGCGGGTGGTTATTTTTGGGGGGTCGGGCTGGCGATCGCGGGTGTATCAGACCGCTCTTGAGCATCTGGAACAGATTTGTATCCAACTGGAGATTAGCGATATTGTTGACATTGGTCCTCCTCTGAACCTGCCGCTACCTGCAGTGGGAAAACTGGCCATCCGGTCGTTAGGCATTTTACCTGCCAGTGAAATCAGTGCTTATTTGACCGATGCGGTGGTAGGATTTTTTAACTATCCGATCGCCTACCTGGAAAAATCTACGATGTTTGCGGCCTACTGTGCCCATCGTCTTCTACCCGTTGGTACCACCTGGGAGTTGCCCGCACCGGAGGGTTTAAAGCCGGGGGAGCATTTCTGGCTAGCGGATCAGGGGCAGAGCATTGATCTACCAACGGCCCAGACGATCGCTGACCGAGCCTACCAGTGGTATCAAACCCACAACCTCAGTAACCAGACCCGTCACTTTGCCAACTGCCTCACCGCTCTATCAGGGGAAGGCTAATAAAAATGCTGCTTTGCATGACTTTACAGTAAGTTCCTGGCAAGCTAACTTATAGCTGGTTTGTCATGGTTGAACCCCAAGCCTGTGATCTAAAACGACCTGCTTTACCCAGTCATTCCCGATCGGCTGTGCTGGCTGCTGGCTCACTCAAGGTGCTGAGCTGAGTTATCCCTTACTTTTTATCTCTGTGACTGCTTATGAGCGATAAATTACTGGTTATTGAAGCTGGCCGCACTGAAAAACAATACTGGAAAGATTTATGGGCTTATCGGGAATTGTTTTATTTTCTGGCCTGGCGTGACATCCTGGTGCGGTATAAGCAAACGGCGATCGGTATGGCCTGGGCTCTGATTCGTCCTTTCCTCACCATTGTGGTTTTTACCATTGTCTTTGGGAAAATTGCCAACCTCGGTGCTGGTACGTCAGCTCCCTACGCCCTTGTGGTTTCTGCCGCCACTTTACCCTGGCAGTTTTTTGCCGGTGCCCTTTCTGACTGCAGCAATAGTTTCCTGACCAATTCCCAACTGCTCTCTAAAGTCTACTTTCCCCGTCTGATTATTCCAGCCAGCGCCGTAATTGTCAGTTTTGTAGACTTTTTGATCTCAGGGATGATTCTGCTGGGCTTGATGATTTTCTACAATTTTGTTCCCAGTTGGCGGATTATTACATTGCCTTTGTTTATTTTGATTGCCTTTGCAGCGGCGATCGGAGCTGGGCTATGGTTGGCCTCATTGACCGTAAAATATCGAGATTTTCGTTATATTGTTCCCTTTATTGTCCAGTTTGGTCTTTACATATCTCCAGTCGGTTATACGAGTGACCGGGTACCGGCAGCCTGGCGCTTGCTTTACTCACTTAATCCAATGGTCAGTGTAATTGATGGGTTTCGTTGGGCCATCCTTGGACAAGATATCAAGCTCTACTGGCCCGGATTTGTGCTTTCCCTGCTCTTAGTGGTCCTGCTGTTAATTACGGGTTTCTGGTATTTCCGCAAAACAGAACGGACTTTTGCTGATATAATCTAGTTCATTTGATCGCTATATTAAAGAAACTCAAATTGGCAATGCCAGCGTAAATCCCGGCAGAACTAATTCACCAGATAGTTCTACTGGAAACTTTAAAATCTGCTTCTCCTGATTAGCTCGATAAACCTCAACCTGTTCATCCTGGGGATTAATTAACCATCCCAGTTGTAATCCACTGTTAAGATACTCCTGCATCTTTGTTTGCAAAAGATCTAATGAATCTGTCCGAGAAAGCAACTCAATGACAAAATCGGGACAGAGGGGGGGAAATCGTTCCTGTTCCTGCAAGGTTAAGGCATTCCAGCGATCGAGCCTGACCCAGGCCACATCGGGCGATCGATCCCCACCGCCAGGCAACCGAAAGATGGTTGAGGAGCTGAACACTTTGCCCAGTTTAGTTTGTTCATTCCATAGCCACACCCGCCCATTTAAATCTGATTCTCGACTACCACTAATTCCTCCCACAGGTGGCATGATGATCAGTGCTCCTTCAGCATTACGTTCGAGCTGCAAATCCCGATTATCCTGGCAGAGTTGGTAGAACTGCTGATCGGTCAGATTTATGGCTTGTAGATTAAGAATCACAGGGATACTCTGCATAGGTCTTAGCTTCTTCCATAGTTTATTTCCTATAGTTTAGCTCTCCTGCTTATCAGGTCAGAAACGGTAACGAGTGGATTAGTGATGGTATGGTGGATGATCACGATCGTGCTTTGCCCGGCATCCATTGGGGTGCAATCATCCCGGTTAGTTTCTGGTGTTAGGCGTTAACCGCATCGATCGAAGTCCACTAGCCTCAGATCGAAGTTCACTGGTTCCAGATCGAAGTTCACTGGTTCCAGAGGGAAGTCCACTAGTCCCAAAGAGAAGTTCACTAGTCCCAAAGAGAAGTTCACTAGTCCCAGAGGGAAGTTGACCAGTCCCAGAGGCAAGTCCACTAGCCTCAAAGGGAAGTTCACTAGTCCCAGAGGGAAGTTGACCAGCCTCAGAGGGAAGTTCAGTAGTCTCAAAGGGAAGTTCAGTAGTCTCAAAGGGAAGTCGGGCAGTGGGGGAGGGTACTTCAGCCGCTTTACTACTCGATCGGTTCGGTTGCCCCGGATGAAAATGACTTGGGTTCAGAAGTTTTAGCGTAGCGGTTACCCAACCCCTTGAACCGTTCACCCAACTGTTCCACAATACTTTTCAAACCGGGAGTCTTCTTCGCTGCAGTTTTAGCGTAATCATAAATATTCAGACTCGTGCCCATCGCCTCACTCCCTACAGCCATCAGGGTATCATCCACCTCTTCTGTTAACTGCTTCAATAGGGAAAGGATTTCTGCCAGGGTGGTCGCCAGCTGGGTATCTCTGGAAAATTCAGCTACATCCAGGCTGGATGGCAATATTTCAGGGTTGTTCTGGGCAACGGTCAGGCTATGTGTCACAAAGGACAGGCTTTTATTGCCCATTTTGAACAGTCTACGCCGCTCCTCAGTGGTCAGCGTGATCAGGAAGGGGAGCCTGGCTTTGATTGCAGCGATCGTCTCTTTTATGGCTTGCAAGTCCGCGTCGGTTAGGGTGGCAGAGAGATTGTGGTAAGGCATAATACTTTTTCTCTTTTTGGTATTTGTGTACTATATCAATATGCCATAAATCTTTCTGAAATGCCATACATAAGGAAATGGGATGATCGACCCTTGAATTGAACCTGCCGCTTGTGAGGTTTGGATGCTCGCCTAGAGATGGAAACCGATAATCTGTGTAAATATCTGGCAGAGTGGTTTTAGCCCAGCCCCCATCAGGAGAAGCAATTTTGAGGCGGGTGGCAACTGAGGTGAGGAAGATTGAAGAACGAGAACAAAGGGGAGAAATCAGTACGACAATAGAGCCTAGCCCAGGAGATTGCAGATCAGACCCACGCTTGATATCTGCAGTATTGCCAACTGGTTCAGGCTCAACGGTTTGCGGCTTTACTGGATACCCTATGAGGTTTGCAGCAACCGGTATGGCAGTAGCTCAACCTTGTAGCGTCTAGACTTAGGTGAGAGGATTTGACTCATAGATGACGATGTGCCATAATCTGCTGCGGCATGGGTAATCTTAGAAAGATCTCAGGTTAGCAATGTGTCCGGCAGGATAGCTTGAAACACTTGCTTATGCCGAGTACTGTGAGAAAACAAAGCGGGTCGTAACCGGAGCGGGCTTTGATGGTCCTTGTGATCTCAGTCTCTCCACCGTCACCTTCTGAGTAGCCGTTGTGGTCAGGCAGAAGGCCGTTGTGCAGGAACGCCGTCACTTTTTTGCGGTTAGCCCCAAGCTTACAAGCCACGGCAAATGGGAAAACACTGTTTTCATCCCATACTAAGTTTCTCGTCTTCCTGCAAGGTTATGGTGAGGTGTAAATCGGTTCCAACCTCACTTAGTCTCTAACATCCCATCGACCAGGGAGGGTAGATATGTATCAACATTCACCGCCTTTATCCCCGCGAGAAGTCCTACCAACTATGTATGACGTACCTGTACCTGGGCATCGACAATCGACAACTGCGCTATTTCACTTCTGAGGAACAGAAAGTTCCAACTCCGGCTGAAGCTGCCCACCTGGAACACCAACGGGCTGAGCAACAACGACAAAGGGCCGATCTCTTGGCAGAGCGGTTGCGACAACTGGGCGTGAACCCGGATGAGATATGACGCGATGCAGCTGCGTCTGAGGTTGATGTGGTTCTGCAAGGTTAATCTGAAAATAAATTAACTATGTCTGATACGGTGATTCGGGTCGAAAATCTGGGCAAGAAGTACATCATTGGCCATCAGCAGCAGGAACGGTATACCGCCTTACGAGATGTAATTAGCAATGGGGTGAAGGGCTTACTGAAACCGCTGGGAAAGGGGAAGGCTGAAACCTTGAACCGGGAAGATTTCTGGGCGCTGAAGGATGTCTCGTTTGAGATTAAACAAGGGGATCGGGTTGGCATCATTGGTCGCAATGGGGCAGGAAAATCGACGCTATTAAAAATTCTTAGCCGGATTACCGAGCCGACGGAGGGTAGGATTCAGATTAAAGGCAGGGTTGCCAGTTTGCTGGAGGTGGGAACGGGATTTCACCCAGAACTGACAGGTCGGGAAAACATTTTCTTGAATGGCGCAATTCTGGGCATGAGCAAAGCGGAAATTAGCCGCAAGTTTGATGAAATTGTGGCGTTTGCGGAGGTGGAGAAGTTCCTAGATACGCCTGTAAAGCGATATTCCAGTGGGATGTATGTGCGGTTGGCGTTTGCGGTGGCTGCCCATCTGGAACCTGAGATTTTGATTGTGGATGAAGTATTGGCGGTGGGAGATGCCCAGTTCCAGAAGAAGTGCTTGGGGAAGATGGAAGATGTTGCGGATAAAGAAGGGAGGACAGTTTTGTTTGTGAGTCATAATATGACTGCAATTCAAACGCTGTGCAACCATGCAATTCTTCTTCAAAAGGGTCAGATAAGTAGCTATGGAGCTGTAAATCAGCAAATTAGGAACTACCTTGACTCATACAAAGTTAATCAAGGTAATATAGCAGACGAAAGTAAATTGCGTTTAAGTTCAAATCTATGGCTAACCGCATTCAGAGTTACGCCCAATCCTCTTGTAAGAGGAGATTTATTAACGGTAGAGTTGCAATTTGCTTCGGAATCCAATAAAGAAATATTAATTCAGCATATAGCAATCTTGTTGTATAACCAGATCGGTGTTCGCGTGGGAATTTTAGATCTGATAAGCTTTGAAGCTAGTAGCTTTAAGGTTAGCAGATCTAAAACCTGCTTGATTCGAACCGAGGTGCAAAGTTTACCTTTAGTTGAGGGAGATTACATTTTTGGAATGTACATTTTGGGAGACAATATTCACAAGCAAATATTGGATATGGTTACAATAACTTTATTGCCAGAAGAAAAGCAAAAAGGGTTCTCTCCTGCTCCTCCAGAACACAGAGGGATAGTCGAGTTAGAATATGATTTTAGAATTGAATACAGCGTTATCCAGGATAGTGATACACGGGCTTAGCATTGAACGCTTATTGGCTGGGTCTTCTGGTGTGCCTTATCTGGGTAGTAAGCGCTGTATATAATCAATGAATAGCAGAAATTCTTATTTTGACACAATGCTTCATGGCTTCTCTTCATATAGTAGCCTAAGCCGCATCAAGAATAACACAGTAACAATCACAATGAATGATATTTTGTATTCAAGTCTTAACGCAATTCATAAGCGAATGGCAAGAAATATACTTGCTGTGCGCCTAGCAATATTGATCAGAAATCAATGCAAAAGAACGATTTCTTGTTTCCTCAATGATGGCATTGATCCAAAAATGAATGGAGAGGAGTGGTTGGCAAAAGTAGCTGCACCAACTTCACTTGTATTCATTGATGTTGGCGCAAATGTTGGTGAATGGACTGAAATGTACTTATCGTATATGAAAAGAGCCTCTAAGGGACTATTGTTTGAACCATCAAGTACAGGATTCAAAGAACTTAAAACTCGCTTTGAGAAGCTTGAGGAAATTGAAATCGTTCAAGCAGCCGTTTCTGATGCTTCAGGAGAAATGCCATTTTTTGAGGAGACTGAAGCTGGTCAAACTTCATCATTAGTTCCAGGCTTTAGCCGAGAAGGAGCAGCAAAAAAAAATGTAAGAACGACCACCCTAGATTTGGAAGTAGAGAAAAGGCAGATTGATCACATTGATTTTTTAAAAATCGATGCAGAAGGCTATGATTTTCATGTTATCCGTGGGGCAAAAAATCTGCTAACTCAGCACAAAATAGATTTTGTTCAGTTTGAATACAATACACCATGGAAAGATGTTGGTAGCAGTCTAACTGATGCCTACGAGTTTTTCGAGTCTCTGAACTATAAGGTTTTCTTGCTTAAAAAATCTGGCTTGTATGATATTAATAATCCCAAAGTAGAAGACTATTATTTCTACTCTAATTTCGTGGCTATACCTGCTGAAAAATTGGCAAATATTGATATTGCCATCAAAAGCATAAAAATATTTTCACTCTAGATGTAAAAATACCGAACATGCCTGTAATTAGACTTTTTACTGAGGATCTCGCTTCTTTTAGAAATGTTCCTTACATTCCTTTACTTTATCCCTTTGTAAACCAAGAACAAAGAGAATTCGCCGAATTGGATTGGATGAGCAAAGTATTTGATGAGTACTGCATTTCTGCTAAATCTCTGTTTCAGCTCACAACGATTGAAGAATCAGACTTTTCTCTCCTACCGTTTGACTGGAGATATACCTGGGAAAATCCGAAATTAGTAGAGGTTGCTAAAGATCTCGAAAGAAAGTCAAAAGACTACAACAAAAAAATGATAGTTTTTTTTAATTGGGATCCAACAGAAAAGATATTATCAGATACTACAATAGTATTTCGCACATCATTGTTATACTCCTGTAAGAAGAGAACAGAGTTTTCCTGTCCAACTTTTGATCAAGATATCTTGCATGATTACTGGGGCGGAAAAATTATTGTACGAAAAAAAAGATTGAAGCCTACAATAGGCTTCTGTGGCTATGTTGCTCCTATTTCTCTTGTATTAAAAAAGTACATAAAAGAATTGGTTTTAAATAAAACTTATATAACTGGTCACTTGCTTAGGACTGAAATCCTTCTCCACCTAAAACTTTGCCGAGCAATTAAAACTAATTTTATAACTAGAAGTAAGTTTTGGGCTGGAAAAGCCACTCCAGAAGGTTTTGATGTTGCGGGTATGAAGTCTGCTCGTCTTGATTTTGTCAATAATATGGCCAACAGCGACTATATTCTTTGTGTTAAAGGATCGGGAAACTTTTCAATGCGCTTCTTTGAGACCCTATGTTCTGGAAGGATTCCCGTTTTTGTGAACACGGATTGTGGATTACCTTACGATTTTGTAATTGATTGGAAAAAGTATTGTGTGTGGGTGGAGGAGAGTGAAATCAAAGATATTTCAACTAAAATCTTAGAATTTCATGAAAGAATATCTGAAAATGAATTTATTGAGTTGCAATACGAATGCCGAAAAATTTGGGAAAAATGGTTATCTCCCAATGGCTTTTACAATAACTTTCACCTCCATTTTGATAATTTAGTTTAAATTTGATTTATGGCAATAATTCTTTGAGCATTAATTCCTTTATCGCATTCGCGTAAACACCGTTAAAGATAAGCAATTACTATATTTTTACGTCCTATGGAAATTGCTATAATTATTATCCTGGTTAGTCATAACGTTGCATGATTAGATTGAGTGGTTTTAGTGATATCCATAGTGATGATGCCATAAGTAGATGTAAATTGATTGTATATGAGCATATAAATTAAAAAATCAAATACTGTAAATATAGGCTCTCCTGAGTCAGGGGTGTAGAATGTATTAGAGAATACAGTTAATCCAATG
>ERZ1066117.126-NODE-126-length-81886-cov-40.123657_pt1 | contig 81886 bp, 75 predicted proteins | sample MGYA00382764_ERZ1066117 | MGnify/ENA primary metagenome ERZ1066117 (study PRJEB33369, sample SAMEA5778347) | biofilm metagenome | biome: Industrial cooling water; feature: Water cooling tower basin; material: Biofilm | place: United Arab Emirates | collected...
CCCCGGCCCCGGTCGCCGCGCCCGCCGAGCCGACCGCCCCGCGCCCCGCGGCCGAGCCGCTGCTGCCGCCGCCGCCGAGCAGCATGGACAAGACGTCGCGGATCTGCCCCGCCTGCACCGCGAACAACGACAGCGACGCTCGCTTCTGCAAGCAGTGCGGCGTCGCGCTCGCGCGCAAGGGCGACCCGCCGCCCGAGCGCCGCGGCGCGATGGCGACCTCCGGGGAGATCGGCGCATGAGGGCAGGTCGTAACGTTCATGTCCTCTCGGTCCTGGCCCTCGGGACCTGTCTGATCGGCCCGGCCTCGGCCCAGCCGCCGGGCGCGCCGCCGATCGACCCGCGGGCGATGTCCGGGATCCCGCGCGCCGACGCGCAGACCGAGCCGGGCACGATCACCGTCCGCTGCCTGCTCGGCTCGTTCCGCGAGCCCGCGGCCGGCGTCACCGTCACCCTCGAGCTCAGGAGCGCCGACGGCTCGAAGCTCGAGAAGCGGACCGCCGTCGCCGGCGCCGACGGCCGCGCCAGCTTCGGCGACCTCGCGACGTACTTCGGCGGCACCGCGGTCGCCAGCGTCGAGTTCGACGGCACGCCGGTGTCGTCGCAGCCGATCTCGCCCGGCGCGACCGTCGGCTACCGCGTGCTGCTGGTCAAGGGGGCAGGGGAGGGGACCGCCGCGCCGGCCGACGCCGCCGCCGGAACCACTCCTCCATCCGCGGCCCCCGGCCCCGGCGACGTCCCGCTGCCCGGCACCGCGTTCCCCAACCCCGGCACGCCGAAGGGCACGATCCTGGTCGGCACCCTCGACCTGCGCGCCGGCACCCCGGTCCAGGGCGCGAAGGTACGCCTCGTGATCACCCCGCCCGGCGCCGAGCCGCAGACCCGCGAGGCGACCAGCGACGCCCGCGGCACCGCGCGCTTCCCCGACCTCGGCCCGTTCACCGACGCCAGCTTCGTCGTCGAGGCCGACCTGGCCAACGGGACACAAAAGAGCCAGCCGTTCACCCTCGCCGGCCAGGAGACCGGCATGGCCGTCGTGCTCGCGGTCACCGGCCCGCGCATGCCCGAGCGCCGGCAGATCCAGCCGCCGCGCGGCATGCCGACGCTCGCGCCCGGGACCGTCCGCGTCACCGTCGTCGGCCCCGACGACGCGCCGATCGCCGGCGCGCCGGTGACCGTCGTCAAGCAGGACGTCACCAACATGAACCAGCGCTTCGACGACGTCACCGGCGACGACGGCGTCGCGCGCGTCGCCGAGATCCCGGTCACCAGCGAGGGCCTGTTCCACGTCGAGGTCCAGCACGCCGGCGCGCCGTGGCGCTCCTCGTTCTTCCAGCTCGACGACCGCATGGGCGTCGCCGTCGAGCTGCGCGTCTACCCGGTCACCCGCGACCTGACGCGCGTCCGCTCGGCCGTCCAGTTCGGCGTCGAGCCGATGGAGAACGACCTCGCCCGCGTCGCCCAGCTGTTCCAGGTCCACGTCGACGGCGACGCCGCCTACTGGCCGGCGACCCCGCTGAAGATCGCGCCGCCCGCCGGCGCGACCGGCATGGTCGCGCTCGACCGCGCCGACATGATCCTCCGCCACAACGAGCCCGAGCCGTTCGCCACCGTCACCTCGCCGATCCCGCCGGGCGAGGTGATCGACCTGTCGATCGCCTACCTGCTCGCCCACGACGGCTCCGCCGAGATCCAGTGGACCTCGCCGTTCCCGGTCGTCGACGCCCGCGCCGTCGTCACCAGCGGCCTCAAGCTGACCCGCGGCGCCAAGGGCCCGCCCGTCCGCCCCCCGCACGGCCAGGGCGAGGCCCGCGACGACATCGAGGTCTACGAGCTCGGCGCGATGCCCCTCGGCCAGTCGTTCGACCTCGTCGTCGACGGCCTCGTCACCCGCCCGCGCCTCTACCAGCGCCTCGGCCTCGGCCTCGGCCTCGCCGTCGCGCTGCTCTGCGGCGTCGCCTTCGCCCTGCGCCCGCGCGCGAGCGTGCGCGAGCGCCTGGTCCGCCGCCGCGACGCGCTGCTGAAGAAGCTCGACGCCGCCGCCCCGGACGAGCGCGCCGCGATCGTCGACGCGCTCGACCAGATCTTCTGCCAGCTCGACGCGCTCGACGGCGCCCGCCGCCACGCCGACCCCGGCGCCGCCTGGTCGGCCGACAAGCCGCAAGCACCGCCGCCCGCGAAGTCATGAGCCCCGCGCCGATCACCCCGGTCGTCCTCCGCGGGGTCGGCCACCGCTTCGGCCGCAAGGTCGTGCTGCGCGGCGTCGACCTCGAGCTCGCCGCCGGCACGATCACCGGCCTCGTCGGCGCCAACGGGGCCGGCAAGACGACCCTGTTCCTGATCCTCGCCGGCCTGCTCCAGCCCGACGACGGCGCGATCGGCCTCGGCGCCCACGACGGCGGCCCGACCAGCCTCGAGCTGCGGGCCCGGCTCGCCTTCGTCGCCCACGCCCCGCAGCTCTACCCGGCGCTGTCGGCCCGCGCCAACCTCGAGCTGTTCGCCGACCTGCGGCGCGCCGCCGGCCTGTCCTCGCGGCCAGCCGAGGACGTGCTGCGCCGGCTCGGCCTGCCCATCGAGGCGATCGACCGCCCGGCCTCGACCTACTCGCGCGGCATGGCCCAGCGGGTCGCGCTCGCCCGCGCCGTCGCCGGCGACCCCGAGCTGCTGCTGCTCGACGAGCCGTTCACCGCCCTCGACGCCCGCGGCCGCGGCCAGCTCGCCGAGGTCCTCCGCGGCGAGCGGGACCGCGGCGCCGCGATCCTCCTCTCGTCGCACGACCACGCGACCCTCGTCCGCCTGTGCGACCGCCTCGTCCTGCTCGAGGACGGCCGGATCGCCGCCCGCGTCGACCGCCAGGGCCCGGGCGACCCCGACTTCGCCGCCCGCGCCTCCGCCGTGCTCGCCGCCGTCAGCCCCGACGACGACGACGCCGCGGCGTGATGTCCCACGCCCGCGCCCGCCCGTATCCGCAGGCGCGATCCTCTGCTACACCTGCCCACGCGTGCGACTCGTGCGCCAGAGCCTGCTCCTCCTCCGCAGCGAGCTGCGGCAGGAGCTGCGCGACTTCGAGCTCGTGATGACCTCGGGCTTCTTCACGCTCGTCGTCCTGGCGATGTTCTACCTGTCGTTCGCCGCGCTCGAGAAGAAGGCCCACCTCGCCGCGATCCCGGGCCTGTTGTGGCTGACGGTCGCGTTCGTCGGCACGCTGACGCTGACCCGCGCGTTCGACCGCGAGCGCGAGGCCGACACCCTGCGCGCCCTGCTGGCCGCGCCGGTCGACCGCCTGGCGATCTACTTCAGCAAGGCCGCGTCGACGCTGGTCGTCCTGCTGCTGTGCTGCGCGCTGCTGGTCCCCGGCCTCGCCTCGATGTTCCCCGCGGGACAGGTCTTCTGGGACAGCCCCGGCCAGACCGCCGCGCTGGTCGCCCTCGGCTGCCTCGGCTACGTCGCGATCGGCACCCTGTTCGCCGCCGGCCTCGCCGCCGGCGCCGGCAAGAACATGCTGCTCGCGGTGATCCTCTACCCGGTGACCACGCCGATGCTGATGTGGTCGCTCGTGACGACCCGCGCGCTGCTCGACAAGAACCCCAACCTGCCCGACTACCTCGGTCAGATGGCCGCGGTCGACGTCATCTTGCTCGGCCTCGCCGCGCTGCTGTTCGAGCCGATGCTCGTCGGCGCGCCCGGCCGCGCGCAGGCCCGCCGAACCGCCCGCCGACCCCCCCGCAGGAACTCCGATGCGCCGAATTAGCTCCGTCCTGCCCGACCTCGCCCTCGTCGCCGCGGCCCCGCTGGTCGTCTACAGCGTCCAGCGGGTGTTCCTGCACACGCCCAACGAGCGGACGATGGGCACCGCCTTCAAGATCTTCTTCTTCCACGTGCCGATGGGCTGGATCTGCATGCTGATGGCGATCGTCTGCGGCGTCGCCGCGGGCGTGCAGCTGCGCCGCCGCTCGCAGCGCGCCGCCGCGGTCGCGCTCGCCGCCGCCGAGATCGGCTTCTTGACCGGCCTCGGCGTCCTGCTGACCGGCCCGATCTGGGGCCACGCGACCTGGGGCACCCCGTGGACCGGCGACGCTCGCCAGGTGACGACCGCCCTGCTGTGGCTGGTGATCGCCTCGTACCTGCTGCTGCGCCACTTCGGCCAGCACGCCTCGGAGCGGCTCGCCGCCTCGCTGGCGATCTTCGGCGCCGTCAACGTGCCGCTGATCTACTACGCGGTGAAGCTGTGGAAGACGACCCACCCGACGACCGGCGTCGTCGGCAGCCTGCCGCCCGCGATGTGGGCCAGCTTCTGGCCCGGCCTCGGCGCGCTGCTGCTCGTCAGCCTCGGCCTGTTCGCCGTGCGCGCCCGCCAGCTGATCCTCGAGGGTGAGCTCGACGAGGCCTTCGTCCGCCTGGAGGACCCCCGCCCATGAGACGCATCGACCTGGAAGGCACGATCACCCCGCCGACGACCCCCGAGGACGGCTACGCCCCCGTCGCCGGCCGCAGCCGCGAGGACAAGGAGCTGCTGAGCGCCCTCGAGGAGCAGGCCGCCGCCAAGACCGCGAGCGACTACCAGCACATCGTCTGGGCCTACGGCCTCCTCTGGGCGCTGTTCGCCGCCTACGGCCTGTTCCTCTGGCGGAAGTCCGCCCGCCTCCGCGCCGACATGGCCGACCTGCGCCGCGCGGTCGACCAGCGGGCCGGGGGCAAGGCGTGACCCTCGGCCACTTCCTCTACATCCCGGGCGTCCTGCTGCTCGGGGTGCTGATCGGCTACATCCTCGGCGGACGGGCCGCCGCCGCGGGCGCGGCCGACCGCGAGCTCCGCGACCGCCGCGCGGCTGCCCGAAGGGCCAGGTCCCAGGCCGAGCCCCCCGCCGCCCCGTAGCGGCCTCACGCCGCGGCCCGTGGCGCCGCCCCCTGCGCCCGTGGTATCCGGGGATCGTGTTCGACCCGACGTACACCGAAGAGCAGCAGGCCCTCCTCGAGACCGCGCGCAAATTCACGCGCGAGACGATCATCCCCGTCGCCCACGAGTACGACGAGGCGGAGAAATTCCCGCTCGACGTCTTCCAGGCCGCGTTCGACCTCAGCCTCGTCAACATCGAGCTACCGGAGGCCTACGGCGGCCTCGGCCTGCACACGCTCGACGGCTGCCTCGTCGCCGAGGAGCTCGCCTACGGCTGCGCCGCGATCGCGACCAGCATCATGTGCAACCACCTCGGCGCGCTGCCGCTGATCGTCGCCGGCAACGACGAGCAGAAGCGCAAGTTCCTGACCCCGCTGACCGAGAAGCTCGAGTTCATCAGCTACTGCTGCAGCGAGCCCGAGGCCGGCAGCGACGTCGCGGCGATGAAGACCCGCCTCGTCCGCGACGGCAACGGCTGGCGCCTCAATGGCCAGAAGCGCTGGATCACCAACGGCGGCCACGCCAAGTACTACACCGGCTTCGCCACCCTCGACCCGGCGCTCGGCCACCGCGGGATCACGGCGTTCGCGATCGAGCGCGACCGCCCCGGCGTCAGCGTCGGCAAGAAGGAGAAGAAGCTCGGCCAGCGCGCCTCGGAGACCTGCGACGTCCTGTTCGACGACGTCCCGCTGACCGACGCCGACATCCTCGGCGAGCCCGGCAAGGGCTTCTACATCGCCATGGAAGTGTTCGACAAGTCGCGGCCGATGATCGGGGCCCAGTGCGCCGGCATGATCCGCCGCTGCATGGACGAGTCGGCCCGCTACGCCAAGGAGCGCAAGACCTTCGGCAAGCCGATCGCCGAGCACCAGGCGGTCCAGTTCATGATCGCCGAGATGGCGATGGCCTACGAGACCGTCCGCCTGCTCTACAGCAAGGCCGCGTGGGAGGTCGACCGCGGGATCAAGCGCACCAACACCAGCGCGATCGCCAAGTGCATGGGCGCCGACCTCGCGGTCCGCAGCGCCACCGACGCCGTGCAGATCTTCGGCGGCTACGGCTACACCCGCGAGTACCCGGTCGAGAAGATCTACCGCGACGCCAAGCTGATGCAGATCTACGAGGGCACCTCGCAGGTCCAGCGGATGGTGATCGCCAAGAACATCCTGCTGCGGAGCTAGCGTGCAGCTCCCGATCGGCGTGTTCGACTCCGGCGTCGGCGGCCTGACCGTGCTCCGGGCGCTGCGCGCCGCCCTGCCGGGGGAGCGCTTCCTCTACCTGGGTGACACCGCCCGCCTGCCGTACGGCACCAAGAGCGGCGAGACCGTCACCCGCTACGCCGAGCAGGCCGCCCGCGTGCTCGTCGGCCGCGGGATCAAGCTGCTGGTCGTCGCCTGCAACACCGCCTCGGCCGTCGCGCTCGGCCACCTCGCCGCGGTGTTCGCACCGCTGCCGGTGCTCGGCGTGATCGAACCCGGGGCCGAGGCCGCCTGCGCCGCCTCCGTCACCGGCGAGATCGCCGTGATCGCGACCGAGGGCACCGTCCGCGGCGGCGCCTACGAGCGGGCGATCCGCGCCCGCCGCCCGACCGCCGCCGTGATCTCCCGGCCGTGCCAGCTGTTCGTCGCGCTCGCCGAGGAGGGCTGGGTCCGCGGCGCGATCGCCGAGGCCGTCGCCCGCCGCTACCTCGAGGCCCTGGTCGCCGAGCACCCCGGCGTCGACTGCCTCGTCCTCGGTTGTACCCACTTCCCCGTCCTGCGCGAGGCGATCGCCGCTGCCGTCGGGCCGCGGGTCGCCCTCGTCGACTCGGCCGAGCAGGCCGCCCGCGCCGTCGCCGGCTGCCTCGCGCGCACCGGCTTGCGCGCCCCGGCCGGCGGGGCCGGCGGGGCCCGGTTCCTTGCGACCGACGCCCCGGCCCGCTTCGCCCGCGTCGGGGCCGTGTTCCTCGGCGAGGGGATCGCCCCCGGCGACGTCGAACTCGTCGACCTCTGACGCCCGTCGGACCTGGCGCGTGGGTTTTGAGCTCCCTCCGGCGCCTCGGTCCCGTCGGCCGGCCCGTGTTTTTCGCGGACGAAGCGGGAAAGTCCGATCCGGGTCGGGCCCCGGAAGAGGCCGAGTCAGAGCAACATTCCCGTATTCAGTGCAGCTTTCGTTGTGATATACCCCCCGCTGGCATCGTGGCCGGTGCCCGAGGCGCTCGCCGTGACTGCAAGGAGCACCCTCCTGTGAAGACAAGCCGCTCGCTGCTCAAGTACTCGCTGTCCGTGCCGCTGGTGATCATCCCGCCGGCGGTCGCGGCGATGGCCCCGAACCTCGCTCTCGCGGCTTCCGACGTCACGATCAGCGGCGTCGTCACCGACCAGAAGAGCGGCCAGAAGATCTCCGGCGCCCTCGTGATCGCCCAGTGTACGTGCCTCCAGGGCGCGCGCGAGGTGATGACCAACGACGACGGTCTGTACACCTTCCGCAACCTGCCGCAGGGCAAGTACACGATCCAGGTCCTCTACCAGGACGCCAACGTCAACAAGACGATGGACGTCCCGCCCGGCGCCAAGATGCGGGCGAACTTCCAGATCGACCCGAAGCTGAAGTTCCGCGTCGACGTCGAGGTGACGACCAAGGTGAGCAACACCGGGTCGAACGTCACCAAGGTGAAGATGGACGAGGCGCGCAACATCCCGGTCGGCGGGACGAGCCGCGACTTCACCGCGGTCGTCGACATGTCGCCGACCGCGAGCCGCGACGCCGCGGGCATCCGCCTCGGCGGCACGACCGGCGCCGAGAGCAAGTACGTCGTCGACGGCCAGAACGTCACCAGCCCGGCGTTCGGCACCGTCGGCGCGACGATCGTCCAGGAGTTCATCGACGAGGTCGAGGTCGTCGAGGGCGTGTTCGACGCCGAGTACGGCGGCGCCGCCGGCGGCCTCGTCCGCGCCCGCCGCCGCGGCGGCAGCAACAAGCACCGCGGCGTCGTCCTGATGCGCTTCACCCCGCGCATCGCCGACCCGCGCTTCATCAGCGCGACCGACGAGTCGCTGCGCGTCGCCGAGATCCCCAACTACGAGGGTCAGGGCGTCATCCAGGTCTCGGGCCCGATCATCAAGGACAAGCTGTTCTACTCGGTCGGCGTCGCGCCCGACGGCGGCAACAACTCGCTCGTCCAGTCGTTCTACAAGCGCCGCGACAAGGACCGCTCCGGCGGCTACGAGGAGTGCCCGTACGAGAACGGCACCAACGACTGCGCCGCCAACGGCAACTACATCGACTCGGTCAAGTTCGCCGAGCAGAAGTTCCGCACCGGCCGCTTCAACATCCAGTGGAACGCGGTCCTCGACTGGCAGATCAACCCGAAGCACCGCCTGCGCCTCGGCGGCGGCGGCGGCCCGGGCTTCCGGCGCCGCAGCTTCCGCCAGCCGGCCGGCTCCGAGCCGAACTCGTTCGGCACCAACCCGAACCAGACCCTCGGCGGCGCCTCGCGCGTCGGCTCGGGCGTCGTCAACGACAGCTTCGGCAGCGACTACGGCAACGGCACCAACGTCGGCCTCGAGTACGAGGGCCGCGTCGCCAACGACAAGCTCGAGATCGACGCGCAGGTCGGCTACTCGCGGTTCGTCGGCCAGCAGGCGTGGAAGCTCGACAACCCCGAGCTGAAGAACATCCCGGTCACCCAGGAGACCGACAGCCAGGGCCGCAACCTCTACGACCAGCTCGACCGCGACGGCGCCGTCCGCCTGGTCAACGGCGTCGACGAGGCGTGCAACAACGCCAACCTGCCGGGCCTGACCTGCCCGACGCGCGTCTGGCTGTCGGGCGGCATCGGCTCGTACGCGAGCTCGGTCCAGGACCGCGTCGGCGGCCTGCTCCACCTGACGCACTTCCTCAGCGGCAAGAAGGCCGGCGCGCACCAGCTCAAGTACGGCACCGAGATCGACCACCTGCGCTTCAAGCAGAGGTCGACGTACTCGGGCAGCAACGAGGGCGACTTCTACCGCAACTGCGGCCCGGGCCAGGTCGACCTCGGCGAGGCCTGCTGGGACCCGGCGTCGAGCAGCTACCTGATCGACACCTCGACGCGCGTCAACAACAACCGCGCGATCCTCGTCGACGCCGACAACCCGGACAACCGGCGCTCGCTCGGCTACGGCCGCGTCCGCTACGAGCAGGAGGACCTGCGCGCGATCGCCACCCCGATCGGCGCCGGCATCCGCGCCCCGGCGTACGACACGACGCTGACGACCCAGAACTACGCGATCTTCCTGCAGGACAAGTGGTCGATCCTCTCCAACCTGTACCTCAACGCCGGCGTGCGCTGGGAGATGCAGGACATGAAGGACGTGTTCGGCCGGCGCAACATCTTCATCTACGACAACGTCGCGCCGCGCGTCAGCATCGTCTACGACTGGACCGACGAGGGTAAGAGCCGCCTGTACGCCTCGTACGGCTGGTTCTACCAGCAGCTCCCGGTGCTCCTGAACGCCCGCGCGTTCGGCGGCCTCGTCAACGTCAACCGCAACTACCGCGCCTCCGACTGCGCCACCCCGGTGCTGATCGGCGGCGAGGCGAAGGACCGGTCGATCAACGGCGCCCCGACCGAGTACTGCACCGACTTCAACCAGAGCACCACCGGCCTGACCGCCGGCGCCGTCGTGCCCAACCTCAAGGGCATGTACACCCAGAAGTTCTCGCTCGGCTACGACCAGGAGGTCGTCGAGGACCTCGTCCTCGGCGTCCGCTGGCAGCACGAGGACCTCGGGCGCGCCGTCGAGGACGTGTCGACCAACGGCGGCCTCAACTTCATCATCGCCAACCCCGGCGAGTCCGTCTCGGCGTCCGACATCGCCCGCCAGCAGGAGCGCTGCACCTCGCTGCAGAACCAGTTCGACGCGCTGTCCGGCACCCCGGACGACCCGCAGCGCGACATCCTCGCCCGCGAGCTCAACCGCTGCAACTTCCTCGCCGACGCGTTCACCAAGGTCGGCTCGCTCTACACCAAGCCGGTCCGCAACTACGACGCGTGGGTGTTCAACGTCACCAAGCGCTTCGCCAAGAACTGGACCCTGCAGGCGAGCTACATCTACAGCCGCCTGATCGGTAACTACGACGGCTTCGTCGACCGCAACACCGGTGCGATCAACATCGGCTCGAGCACGACCTACGACATCCCCGAGCTGGTCCGCAACAGCTACGGCCCGCTGTGGGACAACCGCCCGCACCAGGTCAAGCTCGACGGCTTCTACATGTTCGACCTCAAGAAGGCCGGCCGCCTGACCCTCGGCCTCAACCTTCGCTACCAGTCGGGCGCGCCGATCAGCGTGTTCGCGGACAACAACCGCTACTCCGGCCTGTTCCTCGTCTACGTCCTGCCGCGCGGCGCCGGCGGCCGCCTCGAGCCCAACTACTACGCCAACCTCGGCATCAGCTACGCCTACCCGCTGCCCGGCGAGGTCGAGCTCGAGTTCACCGCCCGCCTCGTCAACATCACCAACGCCCGCGCCGTGCTCCGCGTCGACGAGACCTACTCGTTCGCCCAGGGCCGCGCGATCGCCGGCGGCGACCTCGACGACCTCAAGCATGCCAAGGTCCAGAGCCCCAACGCCCCGACCTCGTTCTTCCAGCGCGGCATCCTGCCCCCGCAGGGCAACTTCCTGGTCACCACCGTGTTCCAGGTCCCGCTGAGCGCCCAGTTCGAGCTCCGCCTGCGCTTCTAGCCCCTGGCCCGCACCGCCCGGTGCGCCGCCGACAGACCCCGGCTCGCCCCGCGCGCCGGGGTCTTCTGTCTTCAGGGTCATGCCCCAAGGGCCCTGCGCCGGGGGCCAGGTCTCCGCGTGCGGACGTCTGGTCGAAACCGAGCGACCTGTGGTCTGCTGGGGCGTGATGCACCGCTGGTCCCTCGGCCTCCCCCTCCTCGTCGCGCTCGGCTGCGGCGAACCATCCGGCGAAACGATCGACTCCGCGACCGCGGCGAGCAGCGGCGAGACGACCGCCGCGCCGACCGGCGGCAGCACCGAGGCGGCGACGACGTCCGGCGCGACCGCGGCGACGACCGGCGGCATGGGCGGCTCGGCGTCGACCGACGCGACGACCGGCGCGGTCGACCCGACGACGAGCGGCACCGGCCCCGACACGACCGGCGGCCCCGACAAGCCGGTCCGCTGCGGCGACCCGCCGCCGGACGGCGCGGAGCTCGCCCCGGAGATCCCCGCCTACGGCGGCTCGTGCCCGACGATCGAGACCGGCTACATGGACGGCCAGGCGTTCAACGTGCTGCCGCAGACGGTCGACGGCCAGACCTTCGAGCGCAAGTTCCTGGTGATCGTCCCCGAGGATCTGCAAGACGACGAGACGCTGCCGGTCGTGTTCCTGTGGCACTGGCTCGGCGGCGACGCCCAGGACTTCTACGACCGCGGCGACGTGCAGAACGCCGCCAACCAGAAGCGCTTCATCGCCGTGATCCCCGAGGCGCGCGACGGCGTGCTGTTCAAGTGGCCGTTCTCGATCCTCGACCCGCAGTCGTCGCTCGACGCCGAGTTCCAGTTCTTCGACGACATGCTCTCGTGCGTCCACGAGCAGTTCAACGTCGACAAGGAGTGCGTCTCCTCGACCGGCGTCAGCGCCGGCGCGCTGTTCACCTCGCAGCTCGCGGGCGGCCGCGGCGAGCGCCTCGCGTCGTTCATGAGCCTGTCCGGCGGGACAGGCGGCCTGACCGTCAAGCCGTGGACGACCCCCGAGCACAAGATGCCGGCGATGGTCCTGTGGGGCGGCGAGGGCGACTTCTGCATCGCCGTCGACTTCGCGGCGACCTCGAAGGACCTCGAGAAGAACCTGACGGCCGGCGGCCACTTCGTCGTCGAGTGCATCCACAACTGCAACCACTCGACCCCGCCGTTCCCGGTCCCCGAGGGCATGACCACCTTCGCGCCGCTGTGGGACTTCTTCCTCGACCACCCGTACTGGCTCGGCCCCGGCGAGTCACCCTACAACGACCACGGCCTGCCCGCGTCGATGCCCGACTGGTGCGCGGTCGGGGTCGGCAACGCGGTCCCGCCGGCCGAGCCCTGCGACAAGAACGAGTGCATGTGAACTCGTGCCCGCCGCCGGCCCGCGCGGCGCGTTGCATCGCCGGCCGCGCGGCGGCATCCTCAAGGCCGATGTCCCGGGCTCGCCTCGTCCCGCTCCTGGCCGCGCTCGCCGGCTGCACCGACCCGACCGCCACGACCACCGACGCGGGCCCGTCGACGACCGGCGACGCGAGCACGCCTGGCACCACCGGCACCACCGGCACGACCGGCGCCCCCGAGCCGACCTCCGAGCCGACCGGCCCCGGCTCGACCGGCTCGACCGGCGAGCCCGGGTTCGACCCGCCGGCGCCGGTGTGCGGCAACGGCTATCTCGAGGGCGACGAGGAGTGCGACGACGGCAACCGCGTCGACGACGACGCCTGCACCAGCGCCTGCACGGTGCCGTGCGGCCTCGCGGCGCAGGTGCTCGCGCTCGCCCCGTCGGCCCAGTCCGAGCTGTGGGCCGTCGCCGTCGCGCCCGCCCCCGACGGCGGCGTGGTCGTCGTCGCCCGCCAGCGCGAGATCACGGCCGACATGGAGGGCATGCAGACGATCGGCCTCGTGCGCACGCGCGTGCTCCGCTACGGCGCCGACCTCGGCGTCGCCTGGGATCGCCTGCTCGACCCCGCCGACGCGTCGCTCGCGCCCGGCGGCGTGGTCGTCGACGCGGCCGGCGACGCGTACATCGCCGCGACCGTCGACGGACCTGACCTCGAGGACATCCTGGTCGTCAAGCTCGCCGCCGACGACGGCGCGCCGGTGTGGACCGTCACGCACGACGGCGCCGCGACGATGAGCGAGGACCTCGCCCAGGGCCTCGCGCTCGCGCCCGACGGCGACGTCGTGGTCGCCGGCCGCGCCCGCGAGCTCGACGGCGACGACGACGTGTGGGTCCGCAAGCTCGCCGCGAGCGACGGCGGCGCGCTGTGGACCTCGACCTGGTCCGGCGTTGGCAACGGCGAGTTCTCGGTCGACGGCGGCGGCCGCCTCGCCGTCGCCCCCGACGGCGCGGTCTACGTCGGCGCCCGCGAGTACGTCGACTTCAACACGACCGAGGGCGTGCTGCTGCGCTTCCCCGCGGGCGGCGGCAAGGCCGAGTGGGTGTTCTCGCCGCTCGCCGACGGCACCGACCACATCCACGTCGCCGGGTGGGTCTCGGCCGACAAGGACGGCAACGCGCTCGTGTCGATCCACCGCACCAGCGGCGCCGCCCCGACCTTCTGGCTGTACAAGGTCGACCCGGCCGGCGAGGTCCTGTGGCAGCGCGACCTCGCCTACTTCCAGGACGCGGGCGACCGCTGGAGCCTCGACGGCGCCGCCTTCGACGCCGCCGGCAACGTGTTCGTCACCGGCAACCTGCGCGTCAAGGACAAGACCGCCCAGCTGACCTACTTCCAGAGCTGGACCGCCCGCCTCGACCCCGCCGGCGAGCGCCGCTGCCAGATCTACTACACCGCCGAGAGCATGGACCTCGTCCCGCCCTCGCTCTACGCCTTCGACGCCGCGCTCGCCGGCGACGGCACCGGCATCGTCGGCGGCCAGCAGCTGCAGAACGAGGAGCAGCAGCTGTGGGTCGGCCTGTTCCGCCCGTGACGCCGGTCTACTCGAGCCGCACGATCGCCGCCCCGTCGACCTGCGCGCGCACCGTGCCACCTGTCTTCAGGGTCAGCTGACCGATCGCCCCGACGTCCGGCAGCGCCGCGACGACCATCACCGCGTCGCTGTCCGGGATCGCCCGCACCGCCGCCGCCTCGACCTGCACGACCCCGCCCGCGGCGAACTCGAGCACGCTGTCGTCGGTCCGCGCCGGCACCGCCCCGCGGGTCGTGTACCAGTGGGCCTGGCCGCCCGGCGTCAGCGTCCCGACGACGATCGGCCGCCCCGCGCCTTCGCCCGGCGCCTGCATGTCCCACGCCGTCAGCGCCTTGATCGTGTCGAACGTCAGCTCCCACCCGAAGTCGGACACCCACGACTGCGAGCAGTAGCTCATGTAGTCGCGGAAGCCGGTCGGCGAGCGCATCTGCGTGTCGTGGATCCCGTAGCCCCACACCCCGATCCGGCCGTTCGAGTGCGGGTAGGCCGGATCGATCCCCGCCTCGCCGCCGCTGCAGCGGATGTGGTAGCGGCCCTGGCAGTGCCCGACCTCGTGGACGAACGTCTCGGCCGCCGCGGCGCCCGAGCCGAGGTAGCGGCCGGTCGAGATCCGCTGGAACGCGAAGCCCTCGGTCGGCGCGTCGGGGATCCCGTACGCCTGCCCGAGCAGCCCCGGCGGGTAGCCGTCGCAGCTCTCGATCAGCCCGTAGTAATAGAGGTTGGCGGGCGGCATCTCCTTGGCCCGCAGCTCGCCGAGCGCCGTCAGGATGCTGACGAACCCGTCGTCGGCGGTGCCGATCGGCTTGCCGTAAGGCATCGGCTCGTGCAGCGTCAAGATCGCCTGCTCGACCGGGTTGTGCTGCTCGAGCGCGCGCTGCATCGCCGCCAGGTCGGCCTCGGTGACCGTCGGCGTGCAGGTCATCCCGTCGACGGTGTGGGCGATCGGCACGATCGCGACCTTGATCTCCATCGGCGCGTCGTCGACGACCAGCGTCCCGCGCCCGGGCAGCGGCAGGACCGGCGGCGGGTCGCTGACCTCCCCGGTCGCCAGCGACACGTCGGGCTCGAGCGCCTCGATCCGGTACTGCAGCCCCGGACGGACGAAGCTCGCCGGCAACTCCCACGAGAACGTCGTGAACAGGTCGCCGTCGTTGCTCGGCCCGTCGACCATCGTCTTGAACTCGTCGACGCGGGTCTCGCCCTCGGGTGTCCAAACGGTCAGGCGTCCGATCAGCTCGCGCGGCGTGAAGTCGGCGTGCAGCAGCCAGTCGGCGCGCAGCACCGTCTTGCGCCCGCCGATCAGCCGCGCGCCGTACTGCTCGGGTGGCAGCTCGAGCCCGTCGCGGACGATCTCGACCTGGACCGCCTGGTTCGCGGTCACCCGCGTCAGCCGCAGCCCGCGGGCGTACTCCAGCGCGGGCACCGCGTCGCCGGTGCTCGTGCCGTCGTCCGTCGTCGCGCCGGTCGTCGGCGCGCCGGTCGAGCCGTCGCCGGTCGTCGATCCGCCGGTGTCCGCGGTCGTGCCTCCGGTCGTCGCCGGCGGATCGTCGGCGCACGCGGGGAAAAAGCCGAGCGTGACGAGGGCGGGGGCCAGGGCGAGGCGGGCGAGGCGGGGACGCACCATCACCGCCTCAGCCTACCACCGATGGCCGCGCGCGAGCATCCGCCCGGAGGCGGCGCCGGGCGCCGCTTCTTGCCGCGCGGGGATCCCCGCGGGTCGTCCCCGCGCGCCCCGCAAAAGGCCCCCGGCGGCCCCCGGGACTGCTTGCAGGTGCAAGCCGGTCGGGGCTATAGGGGAAAGTGCTGTGAAGCTGATCCGCCGCGTCTCCCTCGGCCTGCGCGAAGGCTCCTCCGACAAGGTCTACATCGTCGACCTGTGCGAGGTCAGCAAGGGCAAGTTCGTCGTCAACTTCCAGTTCGGACGGCGCGGCGCCCCGCTCAAGGACGGCACCAAGACCGACTCCCCCGTCGGCGAGGCGACCGCCCGCTCGGTGTTCGCCAAGCTCGTCGACGAGAAGAAGCGCAAGGGCTACAGCGAGACATCGGAGGCGGCCGCGGTCGCGCGCGGGCTCGGCGGCGCGGCGCCCTCGGAGACCTCGACCGTCGCGGCGCCTGTCCGCGGGGCCAGCTCCGCCGCGCGCCCGGCCTCGCCGGAGGAGTCGATCCTCGCCCGCCTGCAGGGCGGCGGCGGCAAGAAGCCGTGGCCGCCGGCGCGCGCGGTCTGGCGCGCCGGCCAGGCCCGCCTGCGCGCCGCCGTGCCGCACATGATCGGCCTGATCGGCAGCGGCGACGTCACCCTCGACTACTGCATCGCCTGGGCGCTCGCCCGCTGCGGCGACGCCTCGACCTTCGACGAGCTGAGGCGCCTGCGCAAGGAGCCCGGCATGACGCCGGCGGACCTCGACAAGGCGCTCGCGTTGTTCATCCCGCGGGCGATGAAGAGCGACACCGTGCAGCGGATGGTCCTCGAGATGCTGCGCGCGTGGAGCGACGAGCTGCGCGCCGCCGTCGCCGAGCGCGCCCGCCAGGCCCTGCCGCCGGCGCTGCGCAACGCGGCGACCCGCGGCGACGGCGAGGCCTTCGCCGGGATCCTGCTCGCCGTGCTGGCCGGCGACAGCGCGGTGCTCGAGCACGTCTACCGGATCGACGACGAGACGGTCCGCCCGGGCCTGCTCGCCGGCCTGCGGACGATCCCGCTCCAGGTCGGCAGCTTCCGCCACGTCCGCCACGTCTTCAAGATGGCCGAGGTCCGCGGCGACGCCGAGGTCTTCGGCCTGCTCGCCTACCGCTTCGAGAAGGTCCAGGCGACCTTCACCTCGCGCTCCAACATGTACCTCGGCGGCCGCTGGACCGACGTCAGCAAGGAGCTCAAAAAGCCCGACAGCCGGCTCGCCTACTCGAGCAAGACCCGGACCTACCTGCGCCGCCGCGTGTTCCGCTCGCTGCACGGCCTCGCCGAGGCCGGCGACGCGCTCGGCTACGTCAAGATGGCCGTCGGCGTGCTCCTGCCGTTCAGCGACGCCGACGCCCAGGAGGTCCGCACGGCGACCCGCTACGGCTGGGGGTCGAACAAGGTCGTCCGCTGGGACTCCTTCGCCGCCTACCACGCGTTCAACGCGATCCTCTTCGGCGGCAACAGCCCGCGCTACGAGCTGCGCCCGAAGACCGCGACCTGGCGCTGCCGCCAGAACTACAAGCCCGGCGACCCGGCCCCGCCCGCGCGCGAGGAGGCGTTCCCGCAGGCGTGGGACCAGGTCCCCGTCGGCCTGATGCACCTGCTGGCCGAAAGTTCCTGCTCCTTGGTCCATGAATTCGCGACCAGGGCGATCCGCGCCAACAAGCCGTTCCTGTCCGAGCTCGACCTCGACGCGATCGTCATGCTGCTCGAGCGCCCCTACGCGGTCACCGCCCAGCTCGGCTTCGACCTGGCGAAGGACCGCTACGACCCGAGCCACCCCGACCACACGCTGATCGCCGCGGTCGCCAACTGCGCCGTGCCGGCCGCCCGCAAGCTCGCGCACGGGTGGATCGACGCCGACCGCCGCCGGTTCCAGGACGCCCACGACCTCCTGCTCTCGCTCGTGCTGTCGAGGCACGCCGACACCCGCGTCTACGCGCGCGTGCTGCTGTCGAGCCTCGTGTTCTCCGCCGGGACCGCCGAGCCGCTGATCGCCCGGATCGTCGCCGGCCTGGTCGGCCTGCCCGACACGCCCGAGGCCGAGGCGATCGCCGGCGACGCCGCCGAGACGATGATGCGCGCGTTCGCCCGGCCCCTGCGCAGCATCGGCCTGCACGTCGTCCGCGACCTCGTGCTCCACCCGCTCGCCGGCGTGCAGACGCTCGCCGCCAACATCCTCCTGGGCCACGACACGCGCCCCGAGGACCTGCCCGAGGACCTGATCGCCGCGCTCGCGGTCGGCAGCAACCACGCCGCGGTCCGCAGCCTCGGGATCCGGCTGTTCGGCGAGCTGCCCGACGCCGCACTCGCCGCGCGCCAGACCCTGATCCTCGCGTTCTTGACCTCGCCCCAGGCCGACCAGCGCGACGCGATCCGCCCGGTCGTCCAGCGGCTCGCCTCGCGCGACGCGGCGTTCGCCGCCGCGATCGTGCCGCCGCTGCTCGCCGCGCTGATCGGCAAGGAGTCGGTCGAGGGCCTCCACGGCTTCCTCCTGCGCCTGCTCAAGGCCGACCTCGAGGCCGCGCTCGGCGGCGTCGACAAGGACCTGGTGCTGCGCCTGCTCCGCGCCAAGACCTCGGCCGCGCAGGAGCTCGGCGGGATCCTGCTCGCGCGCAACGTCGACCCGGCGACCCTCTCCGTCGCCGAGGTCGCGCGCCTCGGCAGCCACGAGATCCTGTCCGTCCGCCAGGCCGCGTGGAGCTTCTACGACCGGAGCGTCGCGCGGATCAAGCAGGAGCTCGCGGTCGCGATCAAGCTGCTCGACGCCAAGTGGGACGACTCCCGCGCGTTCGCCTTCCAGTACTTCCGCGAGCGCCTGCAGCCCGGCGACTGGCCGCCCGACGTGCTCGTCGCCGTCGCCGACTCGGTCCGCCCGGACGTCCAGGCGTTCGGCCGCGAGATGATCACCCGCTGCTTCCGCGAGGAGGACGGCCAGGAGTACCTGCGCCGCCTCAGCGAGCACCCCTCGGCCGACGTCCAGCTGTTCGCCACCAACTACCTCGAGCAGTACGCCGCCGGCTCGACCGAGCGCCTGCGCGAGCTGACGCCGTACTTCCTCGGCGTGCTCTCGCGGGTCAACCGCGGGCGGGTCGCCAAGGCGCGGGTGTTCCGCTTCCTCACCGAGGAGGCGCACAAGAGCCCCGAGGCGGCCCGGCTGGTCGCCGAGCTGATGACCCGGCAGAGCCTGACGATGGCGATCGGCGACAAGGCGGCGAGCATCGTCGCGATGGTCGAGGTGCGCGAGCGCTTCGGCGCGATCGACATGCCGATCGAGATCAAGCGGCCGCCGGTGCGGACGAAGGAGGCGCGCAGTGGAGTTTGAGTACCGCTACCACGGCAGCACCGCGGTCGACTCGTCGGCGCGGTCGACCAGCATGTCGTTCTCGCCGGACACCCGGCGCGAGCCGACCTACTTCGTCGGCGAGCTCGGCAAGTGCCTCGAGTTCCGCGAGGCGATCTCGGCGCTGCACGACGTCGTCGTCAGCGACCTGCGGTGGAAGCCGAAGGACAGGACCGAGTACAAGGCGTGGCTCGCCCAGCAGGAGCAGGTCAACTGGCAGCAGGTCGCGGCCCAGCGCGCGCGCAACGCCGCCGACATCAAGCGCCTGCAGGACGAGCTCGACCAGATCAACCGCACGCACACCGCGCGGATGGACGCCTACTACAAGGCGAAGCGGCGCTACTTCGACTACCTGTACCAGAAGGACCGCGACGCCTGGTTCGTGCTCGACCCGGTGATCACCGTCCACCCGGACGAGGTCTTCTTCGAGTGCTTCTCGCAGGACGAGTCGACCTACGGCCGGCTCGGCGCCGGCTACGAGGTCTTCCGCGAGATCAAGCAGTTCGCCTGCGGCACGACCAACATCGACTACTCGGCCGAGCTCTACGACGAGTTCCAGAAGATCCGCCGCTACAAGCAGACGATGTTCACCGTCGACCCCTCGGGCTTCGAGGTCCAGACGACCGGCGAGGACGAGTTCAAGGAGCTCAAGATCGACCTGCCCGACTCGTGGGTCCGCGGCTTCCTGCAGGTCAGCTCGGCGATGACCCTGCCGACGATCTCGTTCGACCTGCACCCGATGGACGTGCACAACCTGTGCTTCGTCCTCCGCCGCCACAAGGAGAAGGTCGGGCCGCGCAGCCTGCGGTACAAGCTCAGGCCCGGCCACCCGGTCAAGGTCGTGTTCGAGCCGTGGAACACCGAGGTCGTGTTCCCGCGCTCGATCTTCACCGGCGACAAGGAGCACGAGGTCCGGGTGTGGGGCCGCCGCCGGATCCTGATCCTCGAGCGCCTGATCCAGCTCGCCAGGAGGTTCACGGTCCACCTGCTCGGGACCGGCCTGCCGTCGTTCTACATCGCCGACCTCGGCGACATGAACTTCACGCTCGGCCTGTCCGGCTGGACCGCCAACGACTGGTCGACCGCGGGCAACTTCGACCTGATGGCCCCGCGCGCGAGCGTCGACGAGTTCACCAAGCGCCGCGTGTTCGAGGGCCTCAAGAAGCGGTGGTTCATGAAGCCCGACGAGCTCGCGCGCGAGCTCGACCTCGACCGCGCCGCCGTCTACGGGGCGCTCGCCGCCTACACGCAGGCCGGCCGGGCGATGTACGACCTCGACAAGCACGTCTACCGGGTGCGCGAGCTCAGCCGCGACCCGCTGCCGATGGCCAAGCTGCGGTTCGCCAACGAGCGCGAGGAGGCCGCGCAGCGGCTGATCCAGCAGAACGCCGTCACGGTGCGCAGCGCGAACGAGGGCGGCCCGGGCGGGATCCAGCTGCGCGGTCGCGTCCGCGACGGCTCGCGCACCTACGACCCCGAGCTGGTGATCGACCGCGACGAGCGGCTCGCCAGCGCCGCGTGCACCTGCAACTTCTACACGCAAAATAAGCTGTACAAAGGCCCGTGCGAGCATATACTGGCCCTGCGGATCCAGCATCGGCGCACCCGGCCCGACGCACTCTGACACCGCGCCCGACTGTCCGTCCCGACCGTCCCCCGTACCGCAACCAAGCGAGGCGACCGAAGCACCACGAGTTTCGTCATGACAACGGCGGAGGCCGAGCCTAGCAACCCGGACGGTGGATCGCCGTCCATGCGACATGCTCGTGCACGCATCACTGGCCCGCTCTTTACTGTGCGTACCATCGGGCTACCGTCGCTATTCCGGTGTGACTTCCGTGAAGTGATTGAGCGACGGTAGCCCGGGTACGCTTGAGTTGAGCGGTCCAGTCCTGGGAGCCTTCGTAGGGACCGAGGCCTCCGCCGTTGTCATGACACCTTAATCTCCCCATGGCCGGCCAACCGACATCCCGCGAGGCGCTCTACGAGCGGATCCGCAACACGTCGAAGGAGGAGGTCATCCTCGAGGAGATGATCCGCCTCGGTTTCTGGCCGGCGCAGGGTCAGATCCCGAAGGACCCGGCCGACGAGATCCGGCGCCGCGGCGAGCTCGAGCGCCAGCTCGGGGAGCTGCGGGAGAAGGCGCGGCGGCTGTACAACGAGAAGGCGCTGATCGCCGAGCAGCGCAAGCAGCGGCTCGCCGCCTCGCGCCAGAAGCAGAAGGAGACCAAGGCCCGCCGCGAGCGCGAGCGCCAGGAGCGGGCCGCGAAGTGGGCCGCCCGCAAGTCGGGCGAGATCCTGTACCTCGGCGAGGATGTCTCGGGGGGCCTGTCCCACAAGACATCCGACGCGAAGAAGCTGCAGGAGGCCGGCCTGCCGGTGCTCGCCAGCGCCGAGGAGCTGGCGCGGGCGATGGGCGTCGAGGTCAAGGCGCTGCGCTTCCTCGCCTACAACCGCCGGGTCTCGCGGGTCTCGCACTACCGCTGCTTCCTCCTGGCCAAGAAGACAGGCGGCCACCGCCTGATCTCGGCGCCGATGCCCCGCCTCAAGAAGGCCCAGACGTGGGTGCTCGAGCACATCCTCGAGAAGGTCGCGCTGCACGGCGCCGCCCACGGCTTCGTCGTCGGGCGCTCGATCGTCTCCAACGCGCGGCCCCACGTCGGCGCCGACGTGGTGATCAACCTCGACCTCAAGGACTTCTTCCCGACGGTCTCGTTCCCGCGGGTCAAGGGCGCGTTCGTCCGCCTCGGCTACAGCGAGGCCGTGGCGACCGCGCTCGCGCTCGTCTGCACCGAGCCCGACGTCGACGAGGTCGCGCTCGACGGCCAGACCTTCTACGTCGCCAGGGGCCAGCGCCACCTGCCCCAGGGGTCACCCGCGAGCCCGGCGATCACCAACGTCCTGTGCCGCCGGCTCGACCGCCGCCTGCAGGGCCTCGCCGACGCGCTCGGCTTCGTCTACACCCGCTACGCCGACGACCTGACCTTCAGCGCCCGCGGCGACGCGGCCGGCAGCAAGTTCGTCGGCAAGCTGCTGCGCGGCGTCGCCGACATCGTCGCGCACGAGGGCTTCGCCGTGCACCCGGAGAAGACCCGCGTGATGCGCCGCGGCCGGCGTCAGGAGGTCACCGGCGTCGTCGTCAACGACAAGCCCGGCGCCCCGCGCGACGAGCTGCGCCGCTTCCGCGCGACCCTGTTCCAGGTCGAGAAGGACGGCCCCGCCGGCAAGCGCTGGGGCGCCAGCGCCGACGTGCTCGCCGCGCTGCACGGCTACGCCTGCTTCGTCTCGATGATCGACCCGCAGCGCGGCCAGCCGCTGCTCGCCCGCGTCCGCGCCGTGCTCGCCAAGCACGGCAAGGGCCCGCGCCAGCCCCCGCCCGGCGGGACCGGCGGCGACAAGCCGCGCACCCCCGAGCCGCCGAAGGGTGAGACCGCTGCCCCCGAGCCCAAGCCGGCCGCCCCGGCCTCCCCTGCCAAGAAGCCCGGCTGGAAGCTGTTCTGAACGAGCAGGCCCCGCGCCGTCTCGCGTGCGTCCGCTAGGCCCCGGTCGCACGCCACCGAGCGAGGCGCCAGGGCGCCCCGCGCCGTCACCCGACGAGCGCCCTACAGCCCGTTGAGCGCATCGACCACCTCGAACAGGTCGCCGTGCTCATAGAAATCGACCGCGACGAAGTTCGTCACGTCGCCGGCCTCCTGCATGCACTGGGCCGCGCGCGCGTGCAGCACCTCGAACTGGTTGACGTCCATCGCGTCGCCCTCGGACGGCAGACCGAGGTCGGTGCTGACCCAGTGGTTGAGCAAGAACAGCGGGTTGCTCTTGTCGCCGCGGTTCAGCTCGCACGAGAACTCGGACGGGTCGTTGAACGAGTACGGGGTGTCCCACGCGACGTCCCACACGTGATGGAACCACGCGGGCGGCGGCCCGCCGCTCTCCGCGGTGACGACCAGGCGGGTGTCCGCCGCGATCATCTCGCCGAGCGTCGGGAACGGCCCGCCCGCGTACGTGAACGCCAGCTGGTCGAGCCCGACGGCTGCGAGGTCGGCGACGATCGCGTCGACCGGCGCGCTGTCCTGATAGATGATCGTGATCACCTCGCGCGGGTTGGCCGCGAGGAAGTCGGCGATGTCGGCGAGCACGTCGAGGTGGACCAGCTCCCCGAGCAGGCACGGGCCGTGGCACAGGATCACGCTGTCGCCGTCCATCTCGACGTCGAGCATCAGGCCGCGCACGCCGTCGGCGAGCTGCGCGGCGACCGGGCGGATCTGGTTGGCGTTGAACAGCCCGAAGCCCTCCTCGGTCGCCGCGAAGCTGTTGTGCGTCATCGGGAACACGACCTCGTCGTACGGGCGCGCGCACAGCTCGACGTGACCGTTGCACGGCAGCACGTCGCCGCCGGTGGTGCTCGCGTCGCCGGTCGTGCCGGGGTCGGCGGTGGTGCCCGCGTCGCCGGTGACGCTCGCGTCGCTGTCCGTCACGGGCGTGTCACCGCTCGACGTCGGCGCCGGCTCGCCGGTCGTCGGGTCCGCGGCGGATGTCGCCGCGGTCGAGCCGGCCTCGGTCGTCGAGGAGGTCCCGGCGGTCTCGGTGGTCTCGGAGCCGGCGCCCGGCGGGCTGCAGCCCGCGAGCGCGAGGACGAGGAGGGGAGCCTTCGCGCGCATCGTTCCAGCATAGGCGACAGGCCGCGCGCTCCGCCACGGCCGGCACCTGCGGAATCGGCGCGGGACTCGGTCCGATCAGAGCCGGCGAGAGCGGGTCTGGCGGCCCGTCGAGCTCGCGGGCGCGGTCACGGGCGGCGGGCCGCCGCCGCGCCAGGCCGCCGCGAGGGCGCCGAGGGTCCGGACGGCCTGGTCCTGGCGCAGGTCGAGCTGGTCCCGGCCGCGCATGTCGGCGATGTACTCGTCGAGCGTCCGGCCGCCGCCGGTGATCGCCAGCGCGCCGAGCATGACGTCGATGATCGCCTTCGGGTCCTCGATCCGGAGGATGTGCGGCTGCGGCAGCACCTCGCCCCACTGGCGTAGGATCACCTCGTCGCTGTAGTTGGCGTAGTCCGGGTTGTCGGCGATCGCGCGCTCGGGCGGGCGCTGGCTCGGGTCGTAGGAGAACTCGAGGATCGGGACCTCGCTGTCCTTGCCGGTCTCGCCCTTCTCCGAGATCACCTTGGTGAAGTGCTGGACCTGCCCGTTGATCTCGACCTCGACGCGGAACTGCGTCGGCCGGTGGTCGCGCTCGTGGAACCGGTAGTTGTGGACGAACACGCGGTAGGTTCCGCGCGGCGCGGTGCCGCGGACCCACTGCACGTTCTCGACCGGCTTGGTCGTCTCGCCGCGGACGTTCATGTCGACGTCGAGCCAGCCGCCGCACTGCGAACGCTTGTGGCCGTAGAAGATGTGCTCGCCCGCCGGCGTGACGACGTGCAGGTCGAGGTCGTTGGTGTTGTCCCAGATCAGCGAGGCGCGGATGTCGACCCCCTCGTAGCGGCCGCCGGCCGCGAGCACGCGCTGGCGGATCTCGGCGTCGATGTCCTGCTTGCGCTCGGCCATCGACTTCTGCGGGTAGATGAAGAACGTGTGGAACTTGTCCTGCAACTCGCGGAAGATCGCGTGGCTGTCGACGCCGTCGGCGCCGGGCTCCTCGTAGCCGTCGCGCGGGTCGCCGACGAGCACCGGCTGGGCCTCGGGCATCGGGTGGCCGAGCACGCGCCGGACCTGCTCGGCGCTGACCTTCGGGTAGAACCCCTCGTCGCCGAGGAAGAAGAAGTAGCCCTTCGCGCCGCGCTCGAGGCTGGCGAGCTTGGTGTGGCGGGCGTAGTAGTAGGCCGCGAGCTCGTACGACTCCTGGCCCGATCCGCCGCCGCCCTCCTCGATCCAGATCTTGCTCAGCGCCTCGTCGAGCCGGTTGTCGGCCTCGAACTGGCCGATCTGCAGCGGGGCCTTGTCGCCCGAGGTCGCGTCGCCGATCGCGCAGAAGCTGATCGCGGCGCCGGGGACGTAGCCCTTGAGCTCGATCTGGCCGATGAACATCGGCAGCTTGTTGTAGATGATCCGCGTGTCGTCGCCGCGCGAGCGCGTGACGTCCATCGCCACGACGATCGGGGTCGGGTTCATGCACTCGCGCAGCTTGCCGAACGCGTTCAGCAGCGGATGTACGCCGCGCGCGCCGCCGCCGGACTCGCCGCGGTAGGTGAACACGTCCTGGTTGGTCGAGCGCGACTGCCTCGCCACTTCGCCGTCATAACTGCCGCCGCCCATGGGCCTCCTGGTCGCGCGGGAGATCAGGGTCCGCGCGCCCGGGCACGGTATCGCGGCCGCGTGGGCGGCTCAACGCGCGCGCCCGCGCGGGCTCAGAAGGGCAGGGCGGAGACGCCGATCAGATAGGGGTGCACGGCGATCACGGCGGCGGTCGCGAGCAGCGCGCCGACGAGCCGGCCGACGCCGATCTCGCGGAGGTCGAGGCGGTTGCGCCCCGCGGCGATCGCCGCGAACGGGACGATCGAGGTGACGTCGGCGTAGCGCCGCCAGCCCTCGGGGTCCCGGCGAGCGCGCTTGCGGTCGATGCTGAACATGCCGTTCATCGCCGGGATCGCGACCGCGGCGAACAGCACGAGCGAGGCGGCGTCGCCGTTGGCGAGCGCGTGGGTGCCCGCCCACAGGACGAACGCCCACAGCATCGGGTGCCGGGTGATCCGCAAGATCCCGCGCGCGGGCTCGGCCTGCTGCAGGACCTTCTCCATGCCGACGGTGGTCGGGTTGGGGGCGCTGACCGAGCCGATGAAGAGGAGCCAGGCGACCGGCATGACGAGGATCGGGGCCCACAGCATGGCGCGCGAGGGCACCCAGAGGTCGAAGTTGACGCCGACCGCGGCGGCGCCCCGGTAGGTCCAGACGAGGCCGACGAGGCCGGCGAGCGAGAGCAGCGAGAACATGGCCTGAAAGCCAGGCTCGCCGATCCTGCCGGCGATCGCCCACCGCAGCGGCGAGGCGGCGACGACGAGGTGGAGCAGGACCCAGGCGCCGGCGGCGATCAGGAGGGCGGTCAGCTCGGGGGGCATCGCGGCGATGGTGGCACAGGCGCACGGACCGTGCCGAGGCGCGGGGGCGCGCGCCGGTGGACCCGCGGAGGTCTTCGAGTGGGGTCCGGCTAGTCGTGGCGGACCGTGACGTCGAGGGTGCCGCCCTTGGGCACCGTCAGCACGCCCTCGGCGAGGATCTTCTGCCCGTCGCGGACCTGCACGTCGTGCCGCCCCGGCAGCATCGAGAAGCCCTCGACCGGCGCCGTCCCGACGTAGCGGCCGTCGACGAACACGCTCCCGCGGCCGCCCTCGATCTCGAAGTTCACCTTGCAAGCCGGGCCCTTCTTCTTGGCCTTCATCTGCTTCGACGACAGCGACACCTCGGGCTCCCACTTCGCGCCCTTCGCCCCGTCGATGCACAGCCCGCTCGGGTCGCTGCAGGCGGCGGAGGCGGAGGCGGCGGCGGGGGCGGCGAGCGCGAGGGCGAGCGCGGACAGGGCGGCGAAGGTGCGGAAGGACATGTCCGGAGGTTCCTGTGCGAAGGGCGATGCGGGAGAGGTCAGGTCAGAAGCGGCCGCCGAGGGTGAGGCCGGCGAAGCCGCGGCCGAGCGCGGGGGCGACGTGGAGCGCGGTCTCGTCGGCGCCGTGCTCGGCGCGGTACTTCTTGCGCTTCTTGACGCCGACGGCGAGCAACGCGATCCCGGCGGCGAGGCCGACGGCGGCGACCGGGATCCCGACGTAGGCGATGAGGTTGGCCGAGCGACCCTTCTCGTCGAGCTCGTCGACCTGGCTGTCGTAGTCGATGTCGGACGGGTCGAGCGCCTCGACGTCCTTCTGCGCGCCGGCGCCGAGCGCCAGGCCGGCGCCGATCATGCCGAGGCCACCGACGCCGACGACCGTCAGCAGCGAGCCGCCGGCGATCAGGCCGCGGCCGTCGCGTGGCGTCTTCTTGCGCTCCTTCGGCTCCTCGGCCGGCGGCGGGGCCTCGACCGGCTTGTCGAGGTCCGCGAGCGCCTTCTCGCTGTCCTCGACGATCTGCTTGCCGCGCGCGATCTCGCGGTCGGCCTCGCCGGCGTCGAGGTGCTGCCAGTCCGGGTCGCAGCGCGGATCTTGCTGGAAGTGGGCGATGTCGAGGCCGATCGACGCCAGCTCGATCGCCGTCTGCAGCGCCGCCTTGTCGCGGCTCGCCGCCCCGTCGGCCTTGTAGGCCTCGGCGGCGTCGAAGTAGAGCACCGGGTCGTGGGTCTTCTTCGCCTCGCCGCTCAGGTACTCGGCCGCCTCGCCGGCGTCGCTCGCCATCAGCTGCTTGCCGCGCGCCTGGACCGACTTGCGGGCGCTCGTCGCCTGCGCCGGCGTGACGTCGGGGCCGGCCGCCAGCGCCGGGGCGGGCAGCGCGGTGATCGGCAGCGTGATGGCGACGAGCGCCGCCGCGACCCGCAGGGCGGGCCGGAGCGGCTGGGGGCGGTGCGCGGTCATCCTCGGCAAGGTAGCAGGGCGCCGGGCGTCGGAAAACCTCTCCGCGCGGGGCCACGGCCGGCCGCGGACCCGGAGCGTCTTGAAATAATTGTGGTCCGGGTGACCATAATTTCTCTTCCGGGTCGGCTCGTGCGGGCGTGGGGGACGGCACACCCGACGTTTCCGGGCTTTTCAGCGGCGGGGCTTTGTGGCTTCCTGGGGCGGCGTGATGATGCGGGTCAGTCGCCACGGACGGGGCCGGTGGTTCGGAGCAGCGCTGCTCGGCGCGCTGCTCGCGGCCGGCTGTTACGAGGGCCCCGGGCCGAAGGAGCCGCCGCCTGGCTCGCCCGGTGGATTCTGCGCGCCCGGCGGCCTTTGCGAGGCGCCGACGAGCGTGTGCGATCCCGAGGGCGACTACTGCTACGACCAATTCAACGTCTGCCGTGGGTTCTTTTGCGGCGGCCACGGCCTGTGCACGCCGGAGGACGGCAAGCCGACGTGCGTGTGCGACCCGGGCTACACGAACGAGACGTACGCGCTCTACTGCGAGCCCGTCGAGCCGTAGCCGCGCCGCCGTCAGATCGGCGTCGGGCCGCGCGAGCGCGGCGACGGCGGACCGACCGGGGGGACCGCGGGCTGGTATGCTCGGGCGGCCTATGAGCTCGCTCGTGCACCGCCTCCTGTCCAGGCCGCTGCGCCTGCCGGCCTTCCTCGGGCCGTCGCCGAAGCCGGGCGACCCGCAGATCTTCCGCTTCAACGGGGAGCGCGAGCAGATCATCACCGACGTCGTCGGGCGGACGGTCGAGCAGTACCAGGGCGACGCCAAGAAGCTGCTCTACGTGCTCAACGAGGCGGGCAACGCCGAGATCCGGCGGCTGTCGGCCCAGGGCGACGCCGAGGCCGACGACAAGCTCGGCGCGTGGCGGCGGCTGGTCAAGCGGCTCGGCAAGATGACCGAGGAGGAGCGCGTCGAGAGCGTGCGGGCGATCGCCCGCACGATGGCCGACGACATCGCCGGCAACTTCGACATCCGCGTCTACGGGCTGGCGACCCGGATCGTGCCCGGCGTGCTGACCGCGGTGATGAACCCCGGCAACCTGCCGCAGCAGCTGATGGCCGGCTTCAGCCAGCTCGACACGCTGATCACCGCGGAGGGGCCGATCGAGAAGCTCAAGCGGCTGGCGCAGATCGGCACGCTCGTGCTCGTGCCGACGCACTCGTCGAACCTCGACTCGGTCGCGCTCGGCTACGTGCTGATGCGCGAGGGCCTGCCGCCGGTCGTCTACGGCGCCGGCAAGAACCTGTTCAGCAACCCGCTGATCAGCTTCTTCATGCACAACCTCGGCGCCTACCGCGTCGACCGCCGGGTCTCGGCGCTGCTGTACAAGGAGGTCCTCAAGACCTACTCGTGCATCATGATCGAGCGCGGCTACCACTCGCTGTTCTTCCCCGGCGGCACGCGCTCGCGCTCGGGGATGATCGAGCGGCGGCTCAAGCTCGGGCTCGCCGGCACCGGCGTCGAGGCGTTCTCGCGCAACCAGGTCCGCGGGATCCACCGGCCGGTGTTCTTCGTCCCGGCGACCCTCAACTACACGCTCGTGCTCGAGGCCGAGACGCTGATCGAGGACCACCTCAAGGGCGCCGGCCAGGCCCGCTACATCATCGAGGACGACGAGTTCTCGCGGCTCGACCGGGTGCTCGCGTTCGTCAACAAGCTGAGCACCCTGCGCTCGGCGCTGGTGCTGCGGTTCGGCGACGCGATGGACCCGTTCTGCAACCCGGTCGACGAGTGGGGCCGGTCGATCGCGCCGAGCGGCCAGACGATCGACCCGGCGTCGTACGTCCGCCGCCGCGGCCAGCCGACGATCGACCCGGCGCGCGACGCCGGCTACACCCGCGAGCTCGGCGAGGTCGTCGCCCGCGCGTACCAGCGCGAGACGGTGATCATCTGGACGCAGCTGGTCGCGCACGTGCTCTACCGCCACCTGGTCGCGGCGACGCCCGAGCTCGACCTGTTCAGCCGCCAGCGCCGCCGCGGCGAGGTGGCGATGCCGCGCGAGCGATTGGTCCGCGAGGTCGGCGAGGCCCGCGACCGCCTGCTCGCGTTCGAGGCCGAGGGCCGCGTCCGCGTCGGCCCGGTGCTGCGCTCGCTCGCGCCGGAGCGGATCGTGTCCGACGCGCTCGCGGCGTGGCGCGACTACCACACCCGCACCGTCGCGCGCGAGGTCGGAGCCGACATCATGATCGAGGACCCGAACCTGCTGCTGTTCTATCAGAACCGGGTGCTGCCGTGGGCCGAGGAGCTGGCGACCCCGGAGACGCTGGCGGCCGCGCGCAGCATCGCGGCGATGGGAGGCAAGCCGTGACCGCGCCGCCGATCGGGATCGTCGGCGGCGGCGACTTCGGCTGGGGGCTCGCCCTCGCGGCCGAACGCGCCGGCCGCAAGGTGGTGCTGTGGACCCGCCGCCCGCAGCGCGCGGGCACGGCGAAGATCGAGCTGGCCCAGGGGCCAGGCGACCTGGCCGACGCCGAGCTGATCTTCTTCGCGGTGCCGTCGCCGTTCGTCGCCGACGTCGCGCGCGAGCTCGGCGGCTGCCTCGACGGCAGCCACTACCTCGTGCACATCTCGCGCGGGATCGTCGGCGAGGAGCTGCTCGGGCTGACGCAGGTGCTCCGCAGCGAGACGCCGTGCCGCCGCGTCGGCGCGCTCGCCGGGCCGCTGGTCGCGCGGGCGCTCGCCGAGGGCGTGCCGAGCGGCGGGGTGGTGGCGAGCCGCTTCCCCGAGGTCCGCGACGCGGTGCGCGAGGCGATCGGCGGGCCGGCGACGCGGCTGTACAGCACCGACGACGTGATCGGGGCCGAGTTCGCGTCGGCCGCGGTCGGGCTGTTCGCGGTCGCGCTCGGGTTCGCCCAGGCCAGCGGCCTCGGGCCGGCGGCGCTGGCGATGCTGTCGACGCGGGCGATGGCCGAGGCGGCCCGCCTCGGGGTGCTGCTCGGCGGCAAGCACGAGACGTTCATGGGCCTCGCCGGCTTCGGCGACCTGCTCGCGGCGGTCGCCGGCGACGGACGCCCGGAGCTCGAGATCGGCCGCTCGCTCGCGCAGGGCGGCTCGCTCGAGCAGCTGGCGAAGCAGGCCGGCTACATCGAGGCGCTCGGCAGCGCCCGCCGCGTCGCGGCGTACGCCCGCCGGATCAAGGCGCGCGCGCCGGTCGTCGAGATCTGCGCGCGCGTGTTCGCCGGCGAGGTCGCGGGGCCCGCGGCCGTGCAGGCGCTGATGTCCCGCGAGGTCGGCGAGGAGTAGCGGCGTGCCGCGAGGTCGGCGATTGACAGCGTCGGCCGCCGCGCGATCATGCGGCATGGTCCTGACGCCGCGTACCCGCCTCTCGCCGTGCCCCGCCTGCGCCGAGCTGATCGACGCCGAGGTCCGCCGCTGCCCGCACTGCGCGGCGGACATGCCCGAAAAGACAGGTGTGCTGGGCGCCGCGGCGCGGCTGCTGTCGAGCGTCGCCCTGGCGAGCTGCAGCGTCGCGGAGCCGGCCTACGGGATCGTCGTCGACACCGACGGCTCGCCGCCGACCACCGAGACCGCGGCGAGCAGCTCGAGCGCGACGGAGGCGACGGGCGGGACGTCGACGACGGAGGCCGCGACGACGAGCGGCAGCACCGGCGAGACGAGCGGGAGCACGGGCGGCGAGACGAGCGGGGACACCGAGCCGACGAGCACGGGGACGACGGGCGAGGGGACGACGGGCACGGGCGGCGCGCTGCCCTCGGGTCCGTCGTGAGCGAGCCGGCGTCGCTGGTCCGCACGCTCGCGCTCGCGGCGGCGCCGCGCGAGGTGGTCGCGCAGGTGGGCGAGGCGTTCGCGCGCGGCGGGGAGCTCGAGGTCGTCGTCGATGGGTCGACGAGCTTCACGGCGCGGCTGCGCGACGGCGCCGAGGTCCGCGGGCAGGTCCGGCCCGCGCCCTCGGGGTCGGTGCTGCTGCTGTCGTACACCGGGCAGCGCCTCGACCGCCTGGTGCCGCGCTTCCTCGTGGTGTTCCCGGTGGCGGTGTGGGTGGCGTTGCAGATGATGGTGGGCTCGTCGGCCACGGCGCTGATCGGCCTGCTCGTGCTCGCGGCGCTGGCCCCCGTCGGCGCGGCGGGGACGTGGCTGCGCGGCGAGCGGCGGCGCGAGCACGACTTCGCGCGGGTCGTCGCCGCGGTCGCGCAGGCGGTCCGGCCGATGTTGCCCGGCGGCCAGGGGCAGCCGTATCGCGCGCTGGCGGCCGAGAGCGCGGCGTCGGTCGCCCTCGCGGCGCCGCGGCCGGTGTGGGAGTCGACGGTGCCGGCGCCGGCGGAGGCGGTGCTCGCCCGGCTCGGCGAGGTGATCGAGCGGCCGGGCTGCGCGGTGGTGGCGGCGACGCGGACCGGCTTCGAGGTGATGCTGACGCGTGAGGACACCGGGCCGCGCGCCGTGCGGGTCGAGGTGCTCCGGCGCGAGGACGGCTGCGCCGTGCTCGTCGTGCCCGCGGCGTCCGGGGACGCGCCGGATCCGAGGCTCGAGCGCGCGGCGCTCGTGCTCGCCGGGCTGTTCGGCTTGATGATCTTCGTCGTGCCGACGCTCGAGGCCTCCGCGGTGATGGCGGCGCTGATGAGCGCGGCCGGGCTGATCGCGCTGACGCTCGCCGACGCGCGCCGGTGGCCGCGCGACGACACGGCGGAGCTGACGGCGCAGATCGAGCGTGGCCTGCGCGGGCTGCCGGCGCCCGCGGGACATGTACAGGGGGACATGTCCAGGAGAGAAGACGAGGGCGCGCGCGGGTCGGATGTCTGAAGGGGCAGGCGGTCGGGGCGCGGGCCCGCGAGCGGGGCGCGGTGGGAGATGTCCGAAGGGGCAGGCGGCCGGGTCAGGTCGAGGCGCGGTGCTCGCGGGCGCGGCGGCCGGCGTCGGCGACGATCCGCGCCTCGACCTCGCAGACCAGCCGCGCGAGCAGCGGGGCGAGGGCGCGGCTGCGCCGGCGAGCCAGCGACCACAGCAGGGCCGCGAGCGCGGGGATGTCGGGCTCACCGTCGTCGGGCAGGCGCCGCAGCGCCGCGGCCGGCGAGCGCGCGTCGAGGTCGGCGAGCCAGGGGGCGAGGCGCGCGTCGAGCAGGCCGGCGAGGTCGCGCCAGAGGACCGGATCGGCGGGCAGGCGGTCGACGAGGGCGGCGACGACGGCCGAGGGCCACAGGCCGTCGACCTCGGGGAGGACCGGGCGCGCGAGCTGGAGGGCCTCGCGGCGCGAGAGGACGAGGCCGAGGACGAGCCGCAGCGCGGCGGCGTCCGGTCCGGCGAGCGCCCGGCCCGGGGCGGTCACGCGTCGCCTCCGCCGGGCACGAGCTCGAGCGAGGGGCGCGCGGGGGGCTGACGCGCGAGCCGGACCATCGCCCGCGCGAGGGTGGTGGTCAGCGCCTCGCAGGCGGCCCGCTCGAGGCGCAGGCTGAGCGGGCCGGCGTGGACGTGGACGATGCCGTCGCCGGCGAGCTCGACGCGGTAGCCCGGCGCGCTGGCGAGGACGAGCGGGGCGGTGGTCATGCTTCCCCCCGAATGCGGCGGTGGAGGTGCCGCGGGAGGCCGTCGGCCGCGTCGGCGGGCGGGCGCGCGGCGAGCTCCGCGAGGGCCTCCATGATGAGGCTGGCGAGGCCGTCGAAGGCCTCCGGGGTGAACCGGACGGTGGTCGCGCCGACGTTGAGGTGGATCATCGAGCAACTGCAGGCGTCGATCGTGGCGATCGCGCCGGTGGCGAGGCGGGTGCGCTGACAGGGGCGGGAAGGGTGCATCGAGAGGATGATATCGGTTTTGAAAATCGTTTTCAATACTGCAGGAGGGCGTTGAGCGGGGGTTGGATGCGAGAAGCGCGGTTCTGCGCAAGGGGCGCCGCCCGGCCGGCCTGGCAGCGCGGTGAGCGCGAGGCGCAGGCGGCGAGATGGTCTTCGGGACAGGCGGATCGGCGGGGAGCGGTCGGGCGGGTGGCCCCTGGGACAGGCGGGGCGGCCCGGGCGGCGGGATGTCCCTCGGGTCAGGGGAGGTCGTCGGGGCCGAGGGCGGTCAGGTCGGCGGCGGCGATCTCGGCGAAGCGGGGCTCGAGGGCCTCGGCGCGGGCGAGCGGGAGGCCCTCGGCGAGCACCTTGTCGAGGGTGCCGTAGAGGCGGCGGCTCGGGTTGTCGAGGTTCTTGAGCAGGCCGACGACGAGGTTGCGCGGGAGGACCGCCTGCGGCGGGTGCTCGCGGACGGCGGCCTTGAGGACCGCGAGGAAGCGCGTGTCGCTGCGAGAGCCGCGGCGGGCGAACAGGCCGGCGATGAAGGCGGCGAGGGCGAGGGACGGGGTGTCGGGCCCGGCGCTGGCGAGCTTCCAGGCGCGGCGCAGCTCGGCGGTCGCGGCCTTGAAGTCGCCCCTCCAGGCGCGCAGGAGGGCGAGGTGACGCAGGGCGCGCTGATCGTCGGGGACGAGGTCCACGAGGGTCTCGAGGACCGAGATGGCCTCGCGGACAGACGAGGGGTCGGGGACCTCGCTCAGGCGCTCGGCGAAGCCGGCGAGCAGCTCGGGGTCGCCGGGGAAGCGGCGCAGGGCGGCGCGGAAGAGGTCGAAGCTGCGCGCGTAGTCGGGCTCGGCGCGGGCCTGCATCAGCGCGGTGAAGGCGCTGTCGTCGTGCGTGGCGGTGGCGACCTCGCGGAGGGCGCGCTGCAGCGGGCTCTGCTCCTGCGGCTCGAGGCGGCGTGCGGTCGGCCCGGAGAGCGCCTCCTCGGCGACGCTGTCGCTGCCGATCGTGGTGAAGGCGGCGGGGAGCTCGTCGTCGAGCCCGTCTCCCGCGGCCGGGTCGAGGGCGGCGGGGAGCTCGTCGTCGGTCGAGCTGTCCTCGGGGGCATGGGGGGCCGCGTGGGGGGAGGACGGCGTGGCGGATGGCGGATGAGACAGGGTGGAAAGGACAGGGACGGCGGCCCCGGGGGTGGCGCCGGCGCGGGGCGCGGGCGGTGAGGCGGAGGGCCGGAGAGACAGGGTCGGGAGGACAGGTCCGGGATGCGCGGCTTCGGAGCCGGCTCCGCGGGGCGCGCCCTCGGACTCGTGGCCGAGGGTTCGGCGTGGAGCGGCGCTGTGGGTCGGCTCCGGCGCGCGGGCGGGCGGCGGGGGCGTGGGGCCGGCGGAGCGCGTGATGTCCGCGCTGCGTGTGGGGCGGCGTTCGCCGGCGGGCGACGCGGCCGTGGCGGCGGGTTCGCCGGGGCGCGCGGTCGCGGCCTCGGGTGCGTCGCTCCCGTGGACGGTGCGACGGGGCGTCTCGCGGGGGTCTGGTGACGCCGCCTGGCCCGCGGGTCCGGTCGCCGGGCGGACCGCCTCCAGGCTGTCCGGGGGGACAGGGGCGCGGGCGCGGGCGGTGTTGTGGCTGTCCGAGAGGGCAGGTTCGGTGGGTCTGTCCTGGGGGACAGGCGGCTGGGCGGGCGCGGCGACGGCGGGGCTGTCCTGGGGGACAGGTTCTGGGGTCGGGCCGTCCTCGGGCGGGGGCGGCGGGGGGAACAGGCGGGCGCGCAGCTCCTCGACGCGGCGGCGATAGCTGTCGACGCGGGCGCGCGACTTCTGCTCGAGCACGCCGTCGAGCAGCGGCATCCGCAGCTTGGCGCTCAGCAGCAGCATCAGCTCGTCGAAGCCGTCGATCGGGACGAGCACGCCGTCGTGGTGGGCGACGAGGTCGCGGATCTCGGGGCCGGGCGGGCCGCCGGGGCCCCAGTAGCACCAGAAGATCCCGCCCGGGATCGCGCGCGGCGGCAGACCCTTTAGAAAGCCCATCAGGCTGCCGTCGTTGCCGCCGTAGCCGACGACGATCGGGGTGTAGGCCTTGAAGACGTGGGTCAGTGGGTCGATCCAGGCGGCCTGCAGGGCGGCGATCTCGTCGACCTGGTTCATCGGCGCCATCAGGAGGTCGCGGTGGATCTTGACGACGACGGGGCGGCGCGGGACGACGCGGATGAACGGGGCGAGCGACTCGTGGCCGCACACGAGCGGCGAGGTGCCGGTGAAGATCGAGAGCGCGTCGGCGACGAGGTTGTCGAAGTTGGTGGTGATCACCAGCTTGTGCCGCGTCTCGGCGAGGATGTGGGCGAGCACCGAGTAGCCGAAGCTCGGGTCCTTGCCCTGCATGATGTCCTCGAGGTCGGCGTAGCCCTCCTCGGGCTGGCGGCCGAACCGGCGCGCGAACACCTGGCTGTAGAAGGCGGCGGCCTGGGCGAAGCTGAAGCCGGGGATCTTCAGGGCGTCGGCGGTGGCCCACGCCTCGAGCGGCCGGGGATCGCGGCGGAGCCGCTGGTGCAGCTCGCCGAGCCAGCGGCGGACGAGCGCGCCGGCGGCCGGGATCCCCGACTGGACGGAGGCGCCGGCGCCGAGGATGAAGCAGAACCGCCGGTCGTGCATCTTGCGGTCGACGTCGCCGAAGTAGTCGACGAGGCCCTCGGGGCTCCACTGTTCCGGCTCGCGATCGGTCATCGGCCCGACGAGGATGGACCCGCGCGGGGGCGGTTACAACCTGCGCGGGAGGGCGCGTTCGCCCGGCGGGTCGGCGGGCAACTTGCCGAAGGCAGCTCGCAGCGGGTCGGGCATGCGGGTCCGTGAGATGCGTCGTCGCCGGAGCTCGGCTCCGTTCGTGACGTTCAATCTCAGGGCCGCGGCGGCGGGTGGCCGAGCGAGAAGTGCGGGATCTCGGCGCGGGCCAGCGCGTCCAGCAGCGACTCGATGTCCGGCGCCGACTGCAGCAGCGGCCGGTGGTGCGCGCGGACGAAGCCCTGCTCGGCCGCGTGGTCGAGGAAGGCGATCAGGTGGTCGTAGTAGCCGGCGGCGTTGAGCAGCCCGACGGGCTTGCGGTGGTAGCCGAGCTGCGACCAGGTCGTCGCCTCGAACAGCTCCTCGAGCGTACCGAAGCCGCCGGGGAGGGCGACGAAGGCGTCGCTGAGCTGGGCCATCATCATCTTGCGGGCGTGCATGCTGTCGACCACGAACAGCTCGGTCAGGCCCTCGTGGCCGACCTCGACGTCGCGCAGCTTCTGGGGGATGACGCCGAACACCTGGCCGCCGGCGCGCAGGGCCGCGTCGGCGGCCTCGCCCATCAGGCCGATCTTGCCGCCGCCGTAGACGAGGCCGATCCCGCGGCGCGCGAGGTGCTCGCCGACCTCGCGCGCGAGCGCGGCGAAGCGGGGGTCGTGGCCCGAGGACGAGCCGCAGTAGATGCAGATCCGGCGGAAGGTGCGGGCCGCGCTCATGTTCGCCCGCGGCTTTTACCACGGGTCGCCGGCGGTCGCTGGTAGAGTGGTGTCATGCGTCGACCCCGCGCGACCGAGGAGTCGAGGGCTCGCGCGGCCCGGATCGCCCAGGCGCTCGCCGGGCTGTTGCCGGACGAGCCGCTGGTTGCGAGCGAACGGAGCCCGGGCGCCAGGCCTGCGCCGGGGCCCGCGCCCGTGCTGCGCGTGGGCGACTGTCCCGCGTGCGGGGCGAGCCTGCACGCGTCGGCGGCGGCCCACGGGGTCGAGATCGACGTGTGCGAGGCGTGCTGCGGGATCTGGCTCGACGCCGGGGAGCTCGAGCTGCTGACCGCCGACGTCGCGCCGCCTCCGGCCGCGGTGCGCGACGAGGCGGCGCTGCGCCGCAGCGTGCCCGCGCCGCGGCCGGAGGACGAGGTCCGGTACCGCGAGTGTCCGCGCTGCCGCGAGGTGATGCTGCGCCGCAACTTCGGGACGATCAGCGGGGTGATCGTCGACGAGTGCCCGCAGCACGGGCTGTTCCTCGACGCCGGCGAGCTGCAGGCGGTCGAGGCGTTCCTGCGCGCCGGCGGCCGGGCGCTCGGCGAGGCCGCGAAGGCGCGGGCGCAGGCGCGCATGATGCCTCCCGCCCCCGAGCCGCTGCCGACCTCGCGCCACGGCGAGGCGCGCAGCCGCGGCTCCGCGCTGTGGGACCTGCTGTTCCGCCGGTAGGACGCAGCCCTTGCGCGCAGCCTGGTGAGGAAGACAGGAACGAACGGCCATGTCCGAAAGGACCGAGGGCTCGCTCACCTCCGCTCGTGGCGCGGGCGGCGATTGACCGGACAACCCGCCCGTGATGTCATCCGCGCCGTCCGAAGCGAGGTGAAGGCGTGGCGACGTTCGTCCTGGTCCATGGAGCGTTCACGGGTGGTTGGTACTGGTCGCGGGTGCGTCCGCTGCTGGAGGCGGCGGGTCACGCGGTGTGGACGCCGACGCTGACGGGCGCCGGCGAGCGGGCGCACCTGTTGAGCCGCGCGGTGACGCTGGAGACGCACATCACCGACATCGTCCACGTGCTCCGCTACGAGGACCTGCGCGACGTCGTGCTGGTCGGGCACAGCTACGGCGGGATGGTGATCACCGGGGTCGCCGATCGCGCGCCGGAGCGGCTCGCGCGGCTGGTGTACCTCGACGCGGCGTTCCCGAGGAACGGGCAGAACGCGACGGGAGGGTTCGCGGAGGGCACCGGCGAGGTGCTCGACCAGATGGCGAGCGGGCCCGACGACACCAGCTGGCTGCTGCCGCCGCTGCCGCTCGCGGCCTACGGCGTGACCGACCCGGACGACATCGCGTGGATCGGCGACCGCCGGACGCCGCACCCGCTGCCGACGCTCAGCGAGCCGATCCGGCTCGAGCGCGGCGAGCCGGGCGTGCCGCGGGTGTACGTCCGCTGCGCCCGGCGCGAGGGGCTGGTGCAGGTGTTCGGCGCCGATCCGCTGCAGCCGATGTACGACAACGCGGTCGCGGCCGGCTTCGCCCTGCTGTCGGTCGACGCCGGCCACGACGCGATGGTGATCGCGCCGCGGCAGGTCGCCGAGGCGTTGCAGGCGGCGCTGTCGGCGGAGCCGCGCACCCGCGATGCCGCACCGTGAGCAGATCGCCAGGCTCGAGGCGGCGCTGTCGGACCGCGAGGGCCGGTTCGACGCGCTGATCCGCGGGCTGCAGGTCGGGGTGGTCGTGCAGGGGCCGGCCTCGGAGATCCTGCTGGTCAACCCGCGGGCGCTCGAGCTGCTCGACATGACCGAGGACCAGCTCCGCGGCAAGAGCTCGCTCGACCCCGACTGGAACATCATCCGCGAGGACGGCTCGCCGTTCCCCGGGGCGGAGCGGCCGGTGATGGAGGCGGTCCGGACGGGGGCGCCGGTGCGCGACGTGACGATGGGGATCTTCCGGCCGCGCCGCGGCGACCGGGTGTGGCTGCTGGTGTCGGCGACGCCGCAGCTGCGCGAGGACGGGTCGCTCGTGCAGGTGGTCGCGACGTTCACCGACATCTCGGCGCGCAAGCGGATCGAGGCGCAGGCGCGGGCGCAGCAGCAGCGGATCGCGGAGCTGTCGACGCCGCTGATCCCGCTCGAGGCGAAGATCGTGCTGATGCCGCTGATCGGGGCGCTCGACCGGGGGCGCGCGCAGCAGATGCTCGAGGTGCTGCTGACCGGGGTCCGCGAGCACGCGGCGCGGGCGGTGATCCTCGACGTCTCGGGGGTGCCGGCGCTCGACGCGGACGCGGCCGAGGCGCTCGGCCGGTGCGTCGGCGGGCTCCGGCTGCTCGGGGCGCGGTCGATCGTGACGGGGGTCCGGCCGGCGGTCGCGGACGAGCTGGTCCGGCTCGGGATCCCGCTCGACGCCGAGGTCCACGCGACGCTCGAGCGCGGGCTGGTGGCGGCGCGCGCCTACGTGTCTGGCCCTTCAGTCAGGCGGTCGACGATCAGGCCGACGAACGCCTCGGGGGCGCCGTAGGTCCAGCCGACGTGGGCGCCGCAGCCGCCGCAGGCGAGCGCGCGCCACGGGAAGCCAGGGAACCACGAGTAGAAGGCGGTCGCGGGGCCCAGCGGGACGGCCCCGGCGGCGCGCGCGTAGAGGCGGATCCGGAAGTCGTGGCCGTGCGGGTTGACGAAGATGTGCTCGTGGCTGCCCTGCCGGCTGGTCGCGTCGCTCGGGTCGGCGAGGTCGCGGCCGCAGGCGCGGCAGCGCAGGCGCCGGCGCCCGCGGGTGTCGGGGCCGCTCGTGGTGACGACCGGCTTCTCGGCGTCGGGGGCGCGCTGGCGGGCGTGGAGCAAGGGTGTCCTTCGGGTCAGGTGGGGCGGGCGACGCCGAGCTTCTTCATCCGGCTCTGCAGGGTCGACGGCGGGACGCCGAGCAGCTCGGCGGCGCCGCCGGGGCCGTAGATCCGGCCGCGGGTGCGCGCGAGGACCCGCTGGATCTGCAGGGCGGCGACCTCCTCGAGGGTGGCGACCCGGCCGCCGACGGTCAGCGGGCTGTCCTCGGGGGCCTGTGCGATCGGACCTGGCGCGAGGGTCATCGGGCGGCCGAGCTCGAACAGCTCGGGGCCGAGGTCGGCGCCGGGGGCGACGATCGCGGCGCGCTCGAGGGCGTTGCTGAGCTCGCGCAGGTTGCCGGGCCACGGGTGCGCGCGCAGGCGCCCGAGGCCGGCGTCGGTGACGCGCATGTCGCGGCGGCCGGTGCGGTGGCTGATCTCGGCGAGCATCGCGGCGCACAGGAGCGGGAGGTCCTCGAGGCGCTCGCGCAGCGGGGGGACGCGCAGCGGGAACACGGCGAGGCGGTAATAGAGGTCCTCGCGGAAGCGGTGGTCGGCGGTCGCGCGCTCGAGGTCGACGTGGGTGGCGGCGAGGATCCGGACGTCGACCTTGACCGACTTGTCGCTGCCGACGGGTTCGACGATGCCCTCCTGCAGCACGCGCAGGAGCTTGGCCTGGAGCTCGACGGGGAGCTCGCCGATCTCGTCGAGGAGGAGGGTGCCGCCGTCGGCGAGCTGGAACCGGCCGAGGCGGTCGCGGGTGGCGCCGGTGAAGGCGCCCTTGGTGTGGCCGAACAGCTCGCTCTCGAGGAGGGTCGCCGGGATCGCGGCGCAGTTGAGGGCGACGAACGGGCGGTCCTCGCGGGCGCTCCAGCGGTGGAGCGCGCGGGCGAGCCGCTCCTTGCCGGTGCCGGTCTCGCCGAGGATCAGCACCGGGGTGTCGGTCGCGGCGACCTGGCGGGCGCGCGCCGCGAGGGCGCGGACGGCGGGGCTCTGGCTGCGCTCGAGCACGCCGAAGCCCTCGGCCTCCTCGTCGAGCGCGCGCTGGTGCTCGCGCTCCTGCTGGCGCAGGGTCTCGAGCGCGCGCCGCTGCTCGGCGCTGTCGAGCGCGAGGCCGAGGACCTGGCCGTAGGCCTCGATCTGGTCGACGACGGCCTGCGGGTAGGTCTCGCAGTGGCTGCGGTCGAGGGTGAGGACGCCGAGCGAGCGGCCCTCGGCGTGCAGCGGGACGACCATGCAGGAGTGGCCGGGCGGGAGGTCGAGCACGCCGTCGAAGGGGTCGCCGTCGCCGTGGCGGTGGTCGTCCTCGGTGAAGGCGCGGGCGCGGCGGGTCTCGAGCGCCTCGCGCAGGCTCGGGTAGCGGTCGAGGTGGAGGCGGTGGCCGCGGACCTTGCTGGCGAGCCGGCCGCGGGCGGCGCGGACGACGAGGTCGCCGGCGTCGAGCGCGAACACGGTGGCGAGATCGTAGGGGGCGATCCGGGCGATCCAGTCGAGGCCGCGGCGCAGGAGATCGTCGACGTCCATGCCGGCAAGGATACCGGCGGGGCACCGAAATGCCAGTGAGCGCGAACCGATATTTCGGTGGACACCGAACGGTCGGGGGCGCGGGACCGCGCGGGTTCACACAAGTCATTGAAATTGCACGACCTCGGGGTTGGCCTCACGCCTGCTAACGGACCGGTACCAGGAGAAGAACCAATCATGTTGACCGTTGGCGACACCCTTCCGTCGTTCAAGCTCACCGCGGTCGTCAGCCGCGACAAGGGCAAGGAGTTCGAGGAGATCACCGACAAGACCTACGCCGGCAAGTGGCAGGTCCTGTTCTTCTGGCCGATGGACTTCACGTTCATCTGCCCGACCGAGATCGCCGAGTTCAGCCGGCGCGCCGGCGACTTCGCCGACCGCGACGCCCAGGTGATCGGGGCGAGCACCGACACGCACTACGTCCACCTAGCGTGGCGCAACCACCACGACGACCTGCGCGACCTGAAGATCCCGATGCTCGCGGACACCCGGCGCGAGCTGGCGCAGGCGCTCGGGATCCTGCACAAGCAGGACGGGGTCGCGCTGCGGGCGACGTTCATCGTCGACCCGCAGGGGATCATCCGGTGGGTCGGCGTCAACGACCTGTCGGTCGGGCGCAACGTCGGCGAGGTCCTGCGGGTCCTCGACGCGCTGCAGACCGACGAGCTGTGCCCGTGCAACTGGCAGAAGGGCGAGGCGACGCTGAGCGCCGCCGAGTAAGGAGGATCCCGCGATGTCCGCTGCCACGCTCGAAGCCCTGCGCGAGGCGCTGCCCGACGCCGCGCGCGATCTCAAGGTCAACCTCCAGACGGCGCTGCAGGAGTCGTCGCTGACGCCGACGCAGCGCTGGGGGGTGGCGGCGGCCTGCGCCATCGCCTCCCGCAACCCCGAGCTGCGCGACGCGGTCGTCGCGGCGGCGCGCGAGCACGCGCCCGCGGCGACGCTCGAGGACGCCCGCGCCGCGGCGGCGCTGATGGCGATGAACAACGTGTTCTATCGCTTCAAGCACATGGTCGGCAAAGAGGAGTACAAGGCGATGCCGGCCCGCCTGCGGATGATGCGGATCGCCAAGCCGCAGGGGTCGAAGCTCGACTTCGAGCTGTTCTGCCTGGCGGTCAGCGCGATCGGCGGGTGCGAGGCCTGCATCGTCGCGCACGAGCGGACCCTGCGGGAGGCCGGCGTCTCCGCCGAGCAGGTGTTCGACGCCGCGAGGATCGCGGCGATCATCCATGGGGTCGCCGTCTCACTCGAGCTCGGGGCCGTGTAAACGGCGTTCAGGGCCCGCAGGGGCGGATGCGCGGGAGATGCGCGGCGACGGATGCACGTTTTCGCGCCCGCGTCTCCCGCGGGTTTTTGTGCTTTGGTCGCGAGGTGCGGCAAGCTGGCAGCCGCGACCGACCTGCGCGACGGACCCCTCCCGAAGGCCCGAGACCGGCTGACGAGATGGGTACAGGTGGTGTAGGTTGCATAACCTAGCCCCCACCCCCACGTGTCCAACCAGGATCAAAACACCGGCAGTCGGCCCCGCGCCGGGATGACCGGCATCACGCCGACGTCGACCTCGCAGTACGAGGGCTACCAGGGCACGGAGCTGCCGCCCGGCACGGTGCTGACGGGGACGAGCCAGTTCGAGATCGTGCAGCGGCTCGGCGAGGGCGGGATGAGCAAGGTCTACAAGGCCTTCGACCGCCTGATGAACCGCTACGTGGCGCTGAAGGTGATGAAGAACGACGTGCCCGAGTGGGCGCACCGGCACTTTCGCCGCGAGGCGAGGATGTGCGCGAGCTTCATGCACCACAACCTCGCGCACGTGATGCAGGTCGGCACGGCGGAGGAGTACGACGTCCTGTGGTTCGCGATGGAGTACCTGCGCGGCAAGGACGTCAGCTGGTTCATCGAGAGCGGCACGCCGATGGGGATCCCCGTCGTCGTCGAGATCTTCTCGCAGGTGCTCGACGCGCTGCGCTACGTCCACCTGCGTCGGATCGTCCACTGCGACATCAAGCCGGCCAACGTGTTCGTCACCCGCGACTCGCACGACCCGCTGCTGCGGATCGTCAAGGTGCTCGACTTCGGCGTCGCCCGCGACCTGTCCGACCTGTCGTCGCACAACACGCACCACATCATGGGCGACCCGCGGTACATCGCGCCCGAGCAGACGATCCCCGGCAACTACATCGACCACCGCGCCGACCTCTACGCGCTCGGCATGACGTTCTTCGAGCTCGTCACCGGCGGCCGCCACCCGTTCGAGGACCTGTTCGACGCGCACCCACGGGCGCTGCTGCAGGCGCACCGCGAGCGCGAGCCGCTGCCGGTCTCGCACTTCCTGTCCGACAGCATCCCCGCCGCGAAGGCGCGGGCGATGGACGCGTTCTTCGCCAAGGCGTGCGGCAAGCAGGTCCACCACCGCTTCGCCGACGCGCAGCAGATGAAGGACGCGCTGCTCGAGCTGGCCAAGCTCGGGTGACCGGCGCGAAGCTGCGCTAGGCTCGAAGGGACATGTCCCGCGCGACCGCAGTGCTGCCGGCGGACGAGCCCGCCGCGATCGCCCGCGCCGCCGCGGCCCTGCGCGCAGGCGGGCTGGTCGCGTTCCCGACCGAGACGGTCTACGGGCTCGGCGCCGACGCGCTCGACGAGCGGGCGGTCCGCGCGATCTTCGCGGCGAAGGGGCGGCCGGCCGACAACCCGCTGATCGTCCACGTCGCCGACGCGGCGGCGGTGCGGCCGCTGGTGTCGGCGGTGCCGGCGGCGGCGGAGCGGTTGATGGCCTTTTGGCCAGGTCCGCTGACGCTGGTGCTGCCGCGCTCGAGCGCGGTGCCGGACGTGACGACCGCGGGGCAGGCGACGGTCGCGGTGCGGGTGCCGGGGCACCCGGTCGCGCTGGCGCTGCTGCGCGCGTGCGGGCGGCCGATCGCGGCGCCGTCGGCGAACCGCTCGGGGCGGCCGAGCCCGACGACGGCCGAGCACGTGATCGCGGACCTGCGCGGCGAGGTCGACGTGATCCTCGACGGCGGGCCGACGCAGGTCGGGGTCGAGTCGACGGTCGTCGACGCGACGCGGGCGGTGCCGCTGGTGCTGCGCGTCGGCGGGCTGCCGGTCGAGGCGCTGCGGGCGGCGGTCGGCGAGGTCGAGGTGCTCGCGGGACAGGACCCGGAGGCCATGGCCCGATCGCCAGGTCTGCGGCACCGCCACTACGCGCCGCGGGCGAAGGTGGTGCTGGTCGCGCCGGGCGAGGCGGACGCGCTGGGCGGGCCCGGCGTGGCGGTGATGAGCCGGCGGGCGGCGCCGGCCGGGTTCGTCGGGACCTGGCGGGTGATGCCCGGCGAGCTCGAGGGCTACGCGCGCGAGCTGTTCGCGGCGCTGCGCGAGCTCGACGCGACGGGGGCGCAGACGATCGTGGTCGAGGCGGTCGAGGCGGTCGGGCTCGGGCGGGCGATCGCCGATCGGCTGCGGCGCGCGGCCGAGGGGTGAAGGGGCGGGCGAGGCGCGGGAGCGTGCGCGAGCGCGGGCGGCGTGGGCCGCCGGCGGCTGCGCCAGGGGCTAGGTGTCAGGCTCTTGGGGCATGTCCGCCGGGGCAGGTTCCGGGGGACAGGGCGGCGGGACGACCTCGCTCGGCGGGGCCTCGGGGCGCGGAGGGGCGGCGTCGGCGACGCGGCGGGCCTCGGCGGCGCGGCGCTCGTCGCTGCGCCAGGCCTCCCAGTAGCGGCGCATGCGGGCGAGGTAGCGGCGCGGCGGCTCGGCGTAGATCCGCTGGCCGAGGGTCCGGGCGGCGGTCCGCAGCTCGCTGCTGCGGTCGTCGGCGCGGGCGAGCAGCTCGCGGCGGGCCTCGGGGTCGGTGTCGGGGAGCGCGGCGACGGCGAGGCGCAGGACCTCGAGGTCGTGGTCCTCGCCGAGCGCGTCGGACAGGTCCTCGAGCGCCCCGGCCCAGGCGAGCTGGACGGTCTTCCACACGCCTTGCAGCAGGAGCGTGTGGTACCAGAGGTCCTTGACGCGCTTGCGCCACTCGTGGAAGGCGTCGGGGCTCGGGTCGCGGAAGGCCTCGCGCATCGCCCGGCGGCCGCCGCCGTAGCTGGTCTTCAGGCCAGCCTCGACGACGGGCCAGCCGCGGGTGAAGGTCGGCCAGCGCTCGGTGCGGCGGTGGGCGAGCTCGAGGTCGGCGGCGGCGGCGGCGAGCGGGTCGGCGGCGGCGGCCCCGGCGACGGCGTCGCGAGCGGCGAGCAGGGCGTCGCGCAGCGGGACGAGGTTCGGCGGCGGCTCGGGGACGAGCTGCTCGAAGGTCGCGGCGGCGACGGCGGCGTCGCGGCGCTGCGCGAGCAGGCGGGCGGCGTCGCGGAGCGCGTGGTTCTCGCGGGCGAACTGCGGGCCGAGGCCGGCGCGGACCAGCCGCAGCAGCGCGCGCGCGCGCTTGATCGCCTTGCGGGCCCCGTGCACCCCGGCGTCGACATCGCCGGGGTCGCGCAGCCGGGACACCGCCTCGGACAGCTCCTCCTGGAGGATCCGCAGGGCGCCCTGCGGGATCGATTCGTCACGGGCGAGACGGTACGCCATCGACGTCACCATAGCGCGAGACGCCGGCGCCGATCCATCGGGCGGGCGGGCGCCCGCGCGCAGGGACAGGTCGCAAGAGACATGCTCCGAGATACGTGTGATGGCGGGCGCGCGACGGCCTCGCGCGGGCCGGGGGCGCGCGTGAAGGTTGCGAGGGCACGTCGGCGGGGGCGCACGCGCGAGGCGCAGCCGCGATCGTGGTCGCGGACACGTGCGCGGGCGGGCCGGGGCGCGTGCGGGCGAGGGATCGCCGCGCGAGCAGGTCGGGCACGCGGCGTGCGGGGGGAAGGTCGCCGCGAGTGAGGACGCCGCGCGGCGGTCGATGCGGGCGCGCGAGGGCGGGTCAGGGCGACGGGGGCGCGGGCGACGGGGGCGCGGGCGACGGGGGCGCGGGGTCGGCCGGCGGGGTCGGGGCGGGGCCGCCGTCGCTGGCCTTGGCCTCGGCCTTGGCGCCGCCCGGCGGCGGGGCGCCCTGCTGCTGTTGCAGGGCCTCGCTCGGGGTCAGCTTGCCGTTCTTGCGGGCGGCCCACATCTCCTCGCGGCGCTTGCGGTCGGCCTCGATCTCCTCGGGGGTCTTGCGGAGCATGCGGCGGGAGCCCTCGGCGATCTGCTCGAGGATGAACTTCGCCTGGTCCTTGGTGAAGTCGGCGCGCAGCTGGAGGGCCTTGTCGTCGCGGGTGACGCTGGTCTGGTCGTAGAAGCTGCGGACCATGAAGCGGGCGTAGAAGGGGACCCTGTCGTCGATGAACTTCGGCAGGTCCTCGGTCCACTGGCGCTCCATCTGCGTCGCCTCGACGGCGTCGAGGTACTCGCTCTTGATCACCAGCTCGGGCGACTGCGAGGCCTCGGCCATCAGCTCGAGGTTGTTGGGGATCGGGAACGGGGGCTCCTTCTTGAGCTTGATGCTGGCGCGGATGTCCTTGAGGACGAGCTGCAGGCCGGCGCGCGGCTCGCGGGCGGCGAAGCTCTTGAGCTTGGTCAGGTTGGCGACGAAGTTGCCGGCGGTGTTGCCCTTCTTGTCGTCGGGGCCCTCGAGGATCGCGGGCAGGAACTCCTCGCGGACGTAGACGGCGACGTCGTCGTCGAGGAAGACGAACCAGCGCGGGTCCCAGTCCTTCTCGGGGTCGGCGACGGGCTTCGGGTTGCCCATCAGGCGGCCGTCGCGGGTCTCCCAGGTGATCCGCTGGCCCTCGGCCTCGGCGGCGCGGTTGAGCCCGGCGACCATCTCGGTCTGCGGCAGGCGGTACTCGACGGCGAGGAAGGTCTGGGTCAGGTCGCGCAGGTTGGGGCTGGCGATCACGACGTAGTTGAAGTCCTTGAGGGCGTGGAAGCCGCCGCCGGTGACGATGAAGTCGAAGTCGGGCAGCGGCGACATGACCTCGACGATCGCCTCGGCGAACGGCAAGCCGGAGACTTTCTTGGCGGCGAGCAGCATGAAGAAGTTGCTGCTGGCGGGGCCGAGGTCGGCGACCTTGGAGGTCTTCTCGCCGAACTTGGGCTTGGGCGGCGGGGGCTTCTCCTCCTCGCCGGGCTTGGGGCCCTCGCCCTCGGGCGGCTTGTCGGGGCCCATCGGCGGGGGGACGACCTCGGGCTCGGCGGGCGGCGGCTCGGGCGGCTTGATCTCGCCCTCGAGCTGCTGGTCGATCACGACCGGCTCGAGCTCCGTGACCTCGAACTCGATCTCCGGCATCTCGAGCTTGACGTCGAGCCCGCAGCCGCCGCGCACCAGCGGCGAGGCGTGCAGGGCCAGCGAGCCGAGGACGGCGACGAGTTTTCTGCTCCGGGGCGTCACGGGCGGCGCCAGTGTAACATCACGGGCCCGCGCGCGCCCGCGCGTGCGCGTGCGAGCCCGCGCGGGCCGCCCGCGCTCGCGCCGGTCGGGTGATGGCGGCGGCTCGGGCGGCCGTGGGGGCGCGGCCGGCAGCTTGCCGAAGCCAGCGCGCAGCGGGCCGGGCATGCGGGTGCGTGCGCGTCGTTGGCCCAGGGTCCGGTCGGGGCGACGAAGTCGACTTCAGCGGGCCGACGACGCGCGAGGGCCCGCATGCCCGACCCGCTGCGCGCTGGCCTCGGCACGTTGCCCTGCGGGCATGTCCTGTCCGACATGCCCGCGAGGCCAGATGCTCAGGACCCGTAGTGCTCGACCAGCTCGCGGACGTGCTCGCGGAAGCGCGCCTCGTGCTGGCGGGCGAACTCCTTCCACGTGCACAGCGTCCGCGGATCCTCGACGCGGTCGACGAACAGCGTCCCGTCGAGGTGATCGCACTCGTGCTGGAACGTCCCGGCCGTCAGCCCGCGGACCACCTTGTCGATCGGCTCGCCGAAGCGGTCCCACGCCTGTACGCGGAGCTCGACGTAGCGGTACACGATCCCGCGCAGGTCGGGCACCGACAGGCAGCCCTCGTAGTTCTCGAAGCGGGTCGAGCCGAGCGGGGTCAGCACCGGGTTGACGAGGATCGTCAGCGGGATGTTGGGCTTGTACGGGTAGCGCGGGTTGTCCTTGACCTCGATCACGCACACGCGGACCGGGTTGTGGACCTGGTTGGCCGCGAGCCCGGCGCCCTGGGCGTCGCGCATCGTCTCGAGCATCGAGTCGATGAACGCTTGAAAGCCCGGGGTCAGCAGCTCCTCGCGGCTGACGTCCCGGGCTTTCTGGCGGAGGACGGGGTGCCCGATCTGGGCGACTTTGAGGATGGCCATCGCGGCCATCAGTCTAGTGATTCGCTAGCCGCGGACAACGCGCGCCTTGAGCGCGACCTTGCCGTCCTTGATGTAGACCGAGAACTGCACGTCCTTGACGTCCGGGCGCTTCATCAGCTCGGCGGTGTTGGCCCGCAGCTTGGTCGCGAACTTCTCGTAGGTGAAGTTGTCGATCGGCTCGTTGTTCTCGAGCTTGAACTTGACGAACTCCTCGAAGACCTCCTGGTAGTAGGCCTCGCGGACGGCGTCGTCCTTGGCCGGCTCGGGGGCGTTCGGGTCGTTGTCCATCGTCATCAGGTTGCCGATGACGGTCTCGCGCGAGCGCAGCGGCTTGGTCGCGGGCATCGTGAAGAAGCCGGCGCCGCGGCCGCCCTGCTGGCCGGCCTGGGCGGGCGCGGCCGGGGGCTGGGCGACGGACGGGTGGGCCATCGTCGGCGCCTCGTCCTCGGCGGGGGCCGGGTTGGCGGTGACCTGCTCGGCGACGCCGGTGCGGCCGGGGGCGGGGACCTTGCGGTGCGAGCGGGTCGAGCTGACGGCGGGCAGGCGGCGCGACGCGCGGTTGCCGGCCTCGTCGGTCTCCTCGCCGACGCCGCTGGCCAGGCTGGCGCGCAGCGCCTCGTGGTAGGCGTGGGCGGACTTGGCGAGGTCGGCGATCGGGCCGGTGCCGTAGGTGTCGAAGAACAGCTGCTGCTGCTGACCGACGCGCATCGCGTTGAACTCGTTGGTCAGCCGGCGGACCGGCACGACGGCCTCGAGGTTGGGCAGGTAGAACGCGAGCGCGAGGCTGAGGGCGAGGACGAAGATCAGGATCGCCCAGTGCTCGCCGCTCATGCCGCCGGCCTTGGCCTCGCCGAGCGCGGTAAACAGGTCCTTCTGGCCGGCCGCGGCGGTGTTGGCCGACAGCACGACGAGCATCGCGCCGTCGTCGCCGGTGCCGGCGGGGCCGGGCACGCGGCCGATCGCGCCGATCCGGGAGTTGCTGCCGTCGCCGACCTTGAAGGCCTCGCTGGCGCCGACGCCCGGGGCGTCCTTGCCGTGCTCTCCGGCGAACTTCTGGAGCGCGTCGCCGCTGTTGCCCGGGTTGATCAAGGCGTTCTCGAGCGGCTGGCCGTTGCGGACCAGCGCGGCCGGGTTCTGGGTGCCGAGGATCCGGCGGAAGATCGAGTTGGCGCCGAGGTCGAGCGGGTGGACCGCGACCAGGCGGCGGCCGGCCTCGTCGGCCTTGGAGATCCGCAGCACCTGCAGCGTGCCGCGCAGCGTCGCCGAGAACTGCGCCTCCTCGCCGGCCGGGGTGCCGATGAAGGCCGGCAGCGTCGCGGCCTCCTTGAGCTCCTCGGTGCTACCGCCGGCCGAGACCAGCAGCGCGCCCGACTTGTCGAACAGGCCGACCGTCATCTGCGTGTGGTCGGACAGCACGGCGACGTTGGCCGCGGTCGCGAACGCGTCGGCCAGCGACGGCGCGGACGGCTTGCCCGGCGCAGGCGGGGTCGGGTTGAGCGCGAGCTTGAGGTAAGGGTCCGCCAGGATCGCCGGCGCACGCGACACAGGCGAGGCCTGGATCGCGGCCTCGAGCGCGACGACCCCGGCCTCGGTCTTCGCCTTGAGCGCCGCACGGTCTGCGTCCGTGAAGCCACCAGCGGTACCAAAAGACAGCAGGAACATCCCCGCGAGGAAGGCCGTCGCGAGGCATGCGAGGATTGCAGCCCAGATCTTCGTCAGCAGCACGATTGGGCCTAGTGTAGGGCCACGCGGCCGGCGCTGGCAATTTCGCAGTGCGTCCGCCGCCCCGCCGCCGGTCGAGTCCGCGCCGTCGACGCTGCAAAAAACCGCCGCCCCGGAGCGACCTCGGGATGTGCTGCCCCTCCTCTGGTGCCTCGCCTGGTCGGCCGGGATCGCGCTCGCAATCGCGCGCCCCGGGGAGACGTCCCCGATCCTTTATTCCATCCTCGCGGCGCTCATCGCCGCGCTCGCGCTGGTGCAATGGCGGCGGAGGGGCGGTGGAACGGTCCTGGTGGTGGTCGCGGCGGCGCTCGCGGGCGTCGCGCGCGGGAACGCGCCTGCGCCGGCGACGGCCGAGATCGCGGGCCCGGGGCTGGTCCGCGTCGAGGTCGTGGGGGCGAGCGCGCCCGCCGGCGCGCGCTGCGAGGTCCTCGGTCGCGCAGTCAGCGCGAGTCCGGTGTGGGTGTTGCGCGTACCGCCGGAGATCTGTCCGCTCGCGGCCGGCGAGGCGGTGTGGGTGCGCGCGGGAGATCTCTCGCCGCGCCGCGGCGCGCCGTGGCCGGGCGCGACCGCCCGCGAGCCGGCGCGCGACGGGGCGGTCGCGGCGTTCGAGGTCGCGTTCGCGGCGCGGGCGAGCCCCCCGCGCGGCGGCTACTGGCGGGCGGTCGCCGAGCTGCGGCACGCGGCGGTCGCGGCGGCGCGGACCGACGCGGCGCTCGGGTTCGTCGTCGCGTCGGTGCTCGGGCAGCCGGCGGCGCTGGCCCCCGAGCGGCGGTCGGAGCTGCGGCGCGCGGGGCTCGGGCACGTGGTGGCGGTCAGCGGGATGAACGTCGCGGTCGCGGCGGCGCTGGTTCGGGCGCCGCTGGTGCGGCTGGGGCTGCTGCTCGGCGGGTCGCCCGGGTTCGCGGCGGTGCTGGCGTGGCTGCCGGTGCTGGCGTACCTCGGGCTGGCCGGGTGGGAGCCGCCCGCGCTGCGCGCGGCGGTGATGTTCGCGCTCGGGCAGGTGGCGGTGCTGGTCGGGCGGCCGGCGCACGGGATGACGGCGCTGGCGCTGTCGGCCGCGGCGCTGCTGGCCTGGCGGCCGGCGTGGGCGCTCGACCCGGGGCTGCACCTGTCGCTCGCGGCGATGGCGGTGCTGGTCCACCCGGACGCGCCGCCGGGGCTGCTCGCGCAGAGCTGGCGGGTGTCCTGGGGGACATTGCCGATCGCGCTGGTGCACTTCGGGACAGGTTCGATGATCGGGGTGGTGTCGAACCTGATCGCGGTGCCGGTGTTCACGCTGTGGGTGCTGCCGCTCGGGGTGCTCGGGCTGCTGCTGATGCCGTGGTGCGGGCCGGCGGCGCTGTCGCCCGCGGCGCTCGGGGGGCAGGTGATCGTCGACGTCGCGGCGCTGGCGGCGAGGGTGCCCGAGGCGCCGGTCGCCGGGCTGGCGGCGGCGGCGGCGGTCGGGCTCGGGCTGCGCGCCCGGGGGAGGCGGGCGTGGGTCGGGCGGTGGGTGCCGGGGACGCTGACGTGCGCGGCGGTGCTGGCGGCGGCGGCGGCGGCGCGGCGGCGCGCGCGGCCGGCCGAGCCGCCGCGCGCGTGGGCGGCGATCGGGGGGACGCGCAGCGCGGCGGTGATCGTGCCGGCGACGTCGGACCCGCGGCTCGCGTGCGTGCGCGACCCGTGGCTGGCGCCCGAGGCGTGGCCGGAGCTTCTGCCGGCGCTCGGGTTCCGCGCGGCGGCGGCCGTCGAGGCGCCGCGCAGCCCACCGGCGGCGGCGGCGGTCCGCGCGGAGCTGGGGCGCGCGGGGATGCTGGCCGAAGGGACATGTCCCGAGACGCCGACGCTGAAGGCGCTCAAGCGGGCGCTCGCCGGCTGCCAGGCGCAGGTCGGCGCGCCGAAGGTGACGGTCCGGGCCGGTCCGGGCGGGCCGGAGTGCTGGGACGGGGAGCAGTTCGTGGCCCTCGGGACCGGTCCCGGGGGATAGGAGATCGGGTATGTTGCGGCGGTGACGCGCGAGCCGGAGATCTTCCTGCGCGAGGAGAGCGGGCCGGGCCGCGGGCGGGTCCACGCGCTCGGGCTCGGCCGGCAGACGATCGGACGCGATCCGCAGGCGGCGGTGTCGCTGGCGAGCGGCGACGTGTCGCGCTTCCACGCGAGCCTCGAGGTGACGCCGGAGGCGATCGTCGTCGCCGACCTCGGGAGCAAGAACGGGATCTTCGACGCTTCGGGTCAGCCGCTGACGCGGCCGACGCCGCTGCGGCACGGGGCGGTGATCGTCGTCGGCGGGATCTCCCTGCGAATTCACCACCCCGGCGCGCAGGTCGACGCGGCGCTCGCCCGCAGCGGGGAGGCGACGGTCACCCGCGGGGGGCGCCCGGCGGAGCGCGGCGGGCGGGAGCCGCTGGCGGGGCCGGTGATCGCCACGGTGGTGTTCGCGGCGCTCGTCGTCGGGCTGCTCGTGTGGCAGTGATCGGGGCGGACCGATGTCGTCGTCGCCTTCGTCTTCATTAAAGATGCCGCGGGTCGATGCGATCCTCGACGAGCCGGCGCTCGCGGGGTCGCCGGCGCTGCGCGCGATCAAGCGGCGCTTCGTGCAAGAGGCGCTGGCCGAGCTGCGCGGGCGGGCGCAGAAAGGCGAGGCCGCAGCGGCGCCGACGGCCGCGGCGGTGGCGGAGCAGGTGGCGCGCCGGCTGGACGGGCTGCTGGTGCCGCGGCCGCGCGCGCTGATCAACGCGACGGGGGTGCTGCTGCACACGAACCTCGGGCGCGCGGTGCTGTCCCGAGAGACAGCCGCGGCGATGGTCGCGGCGGCGGGCGCCTGCGAGCTCGAGTTCGAGGTCGAGTCGGGCAGCCGCGGGTCGCGGCTGGTGTGGCTGCGGCCGCTGCTGGCGGCGCTGCTCGGGGCCGAGGACGTGCACGTGGTCAACAACGGGGGGGCGGCGCTGCTGCTCGCGTGCACGGCGCTCGGGCTGCCGGGCGGGGTGGTGCTGTCGCGCGGGCAGATGGTCGAGATCGGGGACGGGTTCCGCGTCGCCGAGATGGCGACCGCCGGCGGGGCGCCGCTGTGGGAGATCGGGAGCACGAACCGGACGCACGTCGCGGAGTACGCGGCGGCGCTGAAGGGGGAGCTCGCGGGGCAGCGCGCGCCGGCGTCGGCGATCCTGTGGGCGCACCTCAGCAACTTCCAGCAGGCGGGGTTCGTCCACCAGCCGGGGCTCCCGGAGCTGGCCGTGGTCGGGCGCGAGCGCGGAGCGCCGGTGATCGCGGACCTCGGCTCGGGGTCGCTCGGCGGGCTGCCGGGCGGCGAGCCGACGGTGCAGGAGTACCTGGCTCAAGGGGCAGATCTGGTGACGTTCAGCGGCGACAAGCTGCTCGGAGGGCCGCAGGCGGGGCTGCTCGCGGGGTCGGCGGCGCTGGTGCAGCGCTGCCGGCGGCACCCGATGGCGCGGGCGCTGCGGCCGGACAAGACGACGGTCGCGGGGATCCACGCGACGGCGATCGCGTACGCGACGGGGGCGGAGGGGTCGCTGCCGCTGCGGCGGATGATCGGCTGGTCCGAAGGACAGCTGCGCGAGCGGGCGCTGGCGCTCGCGCGGGCGCTCGGGTGGGACGCGGGGTGCGTGCGCGCGAGCGAGGCGACGGTCGGCGGGGGGTCGCTGCCGGGCGATGTGCTGCCGAGCGTGGCGATCGCGGTGCCGACGGCGGAGGTGACGCGGACGGCGCGGGCGCTGCGGCGCGCGGGGGTGGTCGGGCGCGTGCACGCGGGAGAGCTGTGGATCGATCTGCGGTCGGTGCTGCCGGAGGACGATACGGCGCTGGTCGCGGCGCTGCGGGGCGTCGCGGGGGCGGGCTCGTCGCCGACGGCCGATTGAGCCCTCTCGCTGCCCCGGACCCGGGGCGCGGGCGATCCGTGGTCAGAGCTTCGGGCCGGCGATCCGGGCCTCGCCCTGGCGGCGGGTGAGGCCGAGGCGGTCGAGGTGCTCGAGGAAGGGAACGACGAATTTGCGCGAGAGGCCGGTGAGAGTCTTGAAGGTCTGGACGTCGAGCTGAGGGTGGGCCTTGAGGTGGGCGCGGGCCCTGTCGACGAGGGCGGCGTGGTGCTCGCGGGCGAGCGAGAGGTCGGGGGAGACGCGGACGAGGGCGCCGGACTTCTGCAGGAGGGTGAGGGTGTCGAGGGCCTGACGCTCGGTCAGGGTCGCGGCGGCCTGGACCTCCTTGAGGGTCGGCGGGGCGACGCCGGCGGCGAGATAGAGGTCGAGGACCTTGAGGGCGATCGGCGAGAGGCCAGGGGTCGGCTCGGCGCCGCCGCGGGCGAGGTGCTCGCCGCGGGCCTGCAGAAGGCCGCGCGCGAGCGCGTGGTCGAGCGCGGCGGCGGCGACGTCGGGGGCGGTGCGCGCGGGCAGCTTGCCGACGAGGGCGGCGCGCGAGAGGCCGGGCTTGTCGGGGTGGTCGGCGTGGAAGCGCTGGAGGGCGGCGACGGCGAGGTCGGCGAGCGCGGGGAGGACGGCGGCGGCGACGAGGCGGGCGTCGCCGAGGCGGACGGCCTCGGCACGTTCGCACATGTCTGAAAGGATAGGTTCGAGCTCGGGCGCGCCGGCGCGCAGCTCGAGCTCGGCGCGGTCGATGCCGAGGGCGCCGGCGTCGGCGAGCAGGGCGAGGAGGCGGGCGCGCGGGTCGGGGCCGGCGAGGGCGCGGGCGAGCTGCAGCCAGCGGGTCCGCTGGCCGCGGCCGGGGCGCGGGGCGGGGTCGACGACGAGGCCGCCGCCGAAGGTGTGGCCGTGGGCCGGGTCGCCGCCGTCGCCGCGGAGGACCAGGCGCTGGCCGTGCCAGGTCGGCAGCGGGGCGTCGAGGCGGAGCCGGACCAGCGCGGAAGTTCCTGGCGCAACGGACAGGGTCTTGGGGGCAGGTTCGGTGGAGCCGGGCGGGCCGAGCGGGTCGAGGCGGCCGGTGACGTGGGCCGTGCCGGCGCAGACCTGCACGGCGGTGCCGCTGCGCCAGGCGCGGGGGGCGTGCGGGAGGTGCTCGAGCAGGGCGTGGATCGCGGTCGAGGCGGCGACGCGGTGGCCGCGGGTCAGGACGTCGCCGCGGGCGAGCTCATCGACCGCGACGCCGCCGAGGTTGACGGCGGTGCGGGTGCCGGCGCCGGCGCGCTCGGCCGGGGCGCCGCGGACGTGGAGCGCGCGGGCCCGCAGGACGCGGACCGGGCGGTCGCCCGCCGGGACGAGGGTGAGGTGCGGGTCGGCGGAGATCTCGAGCTGTCCCGTGAGCAAGGTGCCGGTGACGACCGTGCCGTGGCCCTTGAGCACGAAGGCGCGGTCGAGCGGGAGGATCGGTCGGTCGCGCAGCGGGCGGGGCGGGAGCTGGGCGGCGAGCTTCTTGATCGCGGCGGTCAGCTCGGGCAGGCCGGCGCCGGTGTGCGCGGAGCAGGCGACGATCGGGGCGGCGGCGAGGCCGGGGGCGAGCTCGGCGAGGGCGGCGCGGACGTCGGCCTCGGCGAGCTGGGCGGCCTCGAGGTCGCCGCCGAGGCGGTCGAGCTTGGTGAGGGCGACGACGCCGTGGCGGACGCCGAGCAGGCGGCAGACGTGGAGGTGCTCGCGGGTCTGCGGCATGACACCCTCCTCGGCCGAGACGACGAGCACGACCGCGTCGAGGCCGCCGGCGCCGGCGACCATGGTGCGGACGAAGGCCTCGTGGCCGGGGACGTCGACGATGCTGGCGACGAGGCCGGGGGCGATCTGCCAGGTGGCGAAGCCGAGGTCGATGGTGATCCCGCGGCGCTTCTCCTCGGGCAGGCGGTCGGTGTCGACGCCGGTCAGGGCGCGGACGAGGGAGGTCTTGCCGTGGTCGATGTGGCCGGCGGTCCCGAGGACCAGCTCGCGCGCGGGCTTCGCCATCGCCAGAGAGTGTACACTCGCGCGCGATGACGACCGACCCCAACGAGACCCCGATCCGGCTGACGCAGTTCGCCCGCGGCGGGGGTTGAGCCGCGAAGCTGCGGCTCGGCGACCTGGTTCAGGTCCTGGAGGGCATGCCCCCGCCCGGAGATCGGGGCGACGCGCGGGTGATCGTCGGGACGGAGTTCGCCGACGACGCGGCGGTCGTGCGCGTCGGCGACGATCCGACGCGGGCGCTGGTGCTGACGGTCGACGTGATCGCGCCGCTGGTCGACGACCCGGAGACGTTCGGGGAGATCGCGGCCTGCAACGCGCTGTCCGACGTGTACGCGATGGGCGGGCGGCCGCTGTTCGCGCTCAACGTGGTCGGGTTCCCCGACGACAAGCTGCCGCTGTCGGTGCTGCAGGCGATCCTGCGCGGCGGGGCGCGGGCGTGCGCGCGCGCCGGGGTCGCGATCGTCGGCGGGCACACGGTCCGCGACGGGGAGCTCAAGTACGGGCTGAGCGTGACGGGGGAGGTGGCTGTCCCGGAGATCCTGTCCAACCGGACCGGGCGCGCGGGACAGGCGCTGGTGCTGACGAAGGCGCTCGGGACCGGGATCGTGGCGCAGGCGGCCAAGCAGGGCCACGCGCGGGCGGAGGAGGTGGCGGCGGCGGTGGCGAGCATGACGACGCTCAACGGGCCGGCGCTGGCGGTGGCGCGGCGGTTCGCGGTGACGGCCTGCACCGATGTGACGGGGTTCGGGCTGCTCGGGCACCTGCGCAACGTGCTGCGAGGGTCGGGGCTGGCGGCGGAGTTGTGGATGGGCGAGCTGCCGGCGCTGTCGGGGGCGCTGGCGCACGCTGGCGCCGGGCGGGTGCCGGGCGGGAGCAAGGCGAACCTCGAGTTCGTGCGGCCGGCCCTGCAGGTGCGCGGGACGGAAGATCCGCTGCGGACGCTGCTCGCCGCGGACGCGCAGACGAGCGGGGGGCTGCTGCTGGCGGTCGAGGCGGGCTCGGCGGAGCCGCTGGTGACGGCGCTGCGCGGCGAGGGGCTCGGCGGGTGGATCGTCGGGCGGCTGGTCGCGGCGGGGGCGGGGATGCCGGTCGGGTCGGTGGTGCTCGACTTCGCGGGCTGAGGGCTGAGGGTCGGGGCTGCGGTCGGCTCGCTCGGGGACGGGCTGATTGCCGGACTTCAGCCCCGCCCGCTGGCACGGACCAGCCGTGAGAAGCGGGTCGCCGGCGGTCGGCTCCGTTGTCGGGTGTCCTTTTGCGCAGGTGCCTCTCGGCAGAAGGCCGGTCGCGCCGGAGCGGGCCTTGCGGGTCCGCGGGACATGTCCCGAAGGGCGTTTCAGCGCGCGCAGGCGGCCTGTCGGGTGATCGAGACAGGTCTTTTGAAGCATGTCCCTTGCGTCATGGACGCAGCGTACACGCGGGCCGCGGGGCCCTGGGCCGTCAGACGGGCGCGGGCCGGGTCAGCGGGCGCCGCTGCTGGCGATCGTGACCGGGTGGGCCGGCGAGTCGAGGATCGCCAGGCGGTACACCGAGTTTTCGGTCTCGACGTACATCAGGCGGCGCTCCTCGGTCGTCAAGATCCGGCGGACGGCCGTCGTGACCATCCGGCGGCCGTTGGGGTCGCGGAAGATCACCATCCCGCGCCCGACGACCGGTTCGCTGATCAAGAAGCCCTCGTAGGGCTTGTTGATGACGGTCGCGACCGACCCCTCACCGTTGCTGCGAATCTTGGTGGCGAGAACCGCGAGCACGACTTCATTACATTATCGAGGCGGGGGAAAAACGCTATGACCAAATTCGACCGGCGGGCGGCGCACGGGGGCCGCCTGTAGGTCTGCGGCGGGACGGTGGGCCCGGGGTGGCCGGCGGCGAGGACGTCGATCCGGCGCACACCCCTGACTAGCGCAAGCGAACGCGCGCGTCGGGTCAGGGGTTGCGGAGGTGCCGCGGCGAGGCGTTCAATTCGCCGAGGTCGGCGAGCGGGGCCCAGCCCTCGAGCCCGCCGGGGAGGCGCACGCGGGCCCACCCGGCCCCACGCTCGCTGACCCGCAGGCGGCTGCCGCCCTGGACGGCGAACAGGACCTTGCGGTGGACGCCCGGGCCCTCGCGGACCTCGAGCTTGGCAGGCAGGGCGATCGCCGGGGGCGCGGCGAGCTCGCTGCGCAGGGCGTAGCCGTGGAGGCCGCCGACCAGCACGAACACGGCGCCGAGCACGGCCGCCAGGCCCGCGGCGACGCCCTGGCCCGCGGCGCGCAGGCGGCCGCGGAACAGCCACAGGACGAGCGCGAGCCAACCTGCGCCGAGGGACAGCCAGCCGAACAGCGGGGCGCGCAGGGCCGACAGCGCCGCGTCGCGCCAGGTCTCGGGGCGGTCGATCTGCAGCCCGGCCGCGGCCGCGGCGACCTCGGCCCGCTGGCGGACGACGCCGAGGTTGCGGCGCGCGGCCTCGGCGACGTCGGCGCTGGCCTCGGCCTGCGGCTGGAGGGCCCGGCGCAGGTGGTAGGTCGCCCGACCGAGCTCGCCGAGCTGGGCGTGGGCGGTGCCGAGGTTGAAGGAGAGGGCCGCGCTGCGGCCGGGCAGCAGGCGCTCGGCCTCCTCGTAGTGTTGGACGGCCCCGCGGTAGTCCCCGGCGGCGGCGGCCTGGTTGCCGCGGGCGAACGTCTCGTCGACGACGTCCGCGCGCGCGCGCGCCGGCGCGAGCGTGAGGCACGCGAGCAGGGCGACGAGGGCGATCGGGCGCGGCATCGGTCAGGTCCTCGCGGGCGCGAGCGAAGGCGCGCGCAGGAGATCGCGGGCGGCCTTGAGGGCGGCCTCGCGGTCGGCGGGGGTCTCGGCGCGGGCGCCGAAGCGGGCGGCGTCGCAGCGGTCGAGCAGCTCGCGCAGGCGATCGCAGTCGGCCGCGGGGACGCCCTTGCGCTGGAGGAGCTGCAGGAGGTTGCCGCGCGGCAGGCCCTCGCCCTCGGGGCCGGCGCGCTCGACCGCCGCGGCCTGCAGGAGCGCCGCGAGGGCGTTGTAGAAGCCGTCGCCGCTGGCGAGGCCGGCCTCGGCGCGGGCGAGCAGCTCGCGCTGGCGGGCCGAGCGGGCCGCGGCGGCGCGGCTCCTCTCGTCGGGGCCGAGGCGGCGCCACAGCGCGCGGCCGACTGTCCCGAGGGACAGGGCCACGGGGACACCCGCCATGCCCCAGGCCCACCGCTCGGCGGTCAGCCACGACGGGCTCGGGGTCGCGCGCGGGAGCGACGGCGGGGTGACGATCGGCGCGAGGATGCCCTCCTCCTCGGCGGCCTGCGGCGGCGGGGCGGCGGCCTGGGGCGCGTCGGTCGCCGTCGGCGCGCCGGGGTCGCCCTCGACGGCGAGCTCGATCGGGCTGGTCCTGGTGGTCTGGTAGGCGGCGGCGGCGGGGTCGAAGAAGTGGAAGCTGTGGGCGGGGATCGTCAGCGCGCCGCCGCGCTCGGGGATCACGAGGAAGGCGTACGTGCGCGAGCCGCCGACCTGGCTGCCGGTCATCACCTGGGTGTCGATCTTCGGGTCGTAGCGGCGCAGGCCGGGGAGGTCGGGCCAGGCGCCGGGGTCGATCACGCGGACGTTGCCGGTGCCCTTGATGGTGATCGTCAGGGTGAACGGCTCGCCGACCTTGAACGACTTGCGGTCGACCTCGGCGGTGATCGTGTAGAGGCCGACGTTGTTGGGCGAGAAGCCGGCCGGGGCGCCGGCGGGCAGGGGCTTCACGTCGATGACGACGGGGCGGCCGGTGACGCGGCGGCGCATGCCGACGCCGACCTCGGCGGGCGAGATCGTCAGCTGGCCGGCGCGCTGCGGGAACAGGGCGCGGCGCAGGCCGGGGTGGACGCGGTAGGCGGTCCCGCCGACGACCTCCTGGCGCATGGTGGCCTCGGGCAGCTGCTCGCTCCAGAAGTCCTGGAAGCCGGGGAGCTGGCGCAGCTGGATGTTGGGGAAGGGCAGCCGCTCGTAGACCTCGAGCGTGTAGGTCAGCTGCTCGCCGACGTAGAGGCTCGGCTTGTCGACGCGTGTCCAGAGGAACAGGTCGCCCTGCGGCTGGGTCGGACCGGTGTCGGCGCCGGGAGCGACGGGCTCCTGCGGGGCGGCCTGGCCGGTGACCTCGAGGACGGGCACGCGCGGGGCGGAGATCTTGGTCTTGCCGGACATCACGTGGACCGGCAGCTCGAAGCGGCCGGGCTTGCCGGGCAGGAGCATGTAGACGTAGGTCAGGGTGGTGCGCGAGACGATCGTCGAGCCGCGGCCGGTGCCGAAGCTGAACGAGCTGCTGGTGCTGCGGAAGGTCGACGGCGGGCCGGCGAGGCCGATGCCGAGCGCGGCGAGGTCGGGCAGCACGGGCTCGGGGATGTCGGCGCCGCCGTCGCCCTCGACCTCGACCTGGACGGTCAACTCGGCGCCCTCGCCGACCTGGACCTTCGGTGGATCGAGCTCGACGGCGACGCTGACGCGGTCGGCGGCGCGGGCTGTCCTCGCGGACAGGAGCGCGGCGACGACGCCGGCGCCGGCGAGGCGGAGCATGCGACGGCGCGTCGGCTGCATGGTCACCAGTCCTTCTCCACCTGCACCGGGCGGGCCGGGCGGCCGAGCTGGAACTTGTCCTCGGCGTCGAGCTGCTCGAGCGCCTTGTCGAGGTCGGCCTTGTCGAGCGGCTGGGGCTGGGGCTGGGGCTGGGGCTGCTGGCCCTTGGACTCGTCCTGCTTGGGCTCGTCGGGCTTTTGCTCGTCGGGCTTGGGCTCGGGCTTCTGCTCGTCCTGCTTCTGCTCGTCGGGCTTCTGCTCGTCCTGCTTCTGCTCGTCGGGCTTTTGCTCGTCGGGCTTGGGCTCGTCCTTCTTCTCTTCGTCCTGCTTCTGCTCGTCCTGCTTTTGCTCGTCCTTGTTCTGCTCGTCCTTGTTGTCCTGGTCCTGGTTCTGCTTGTCCTGCTCCTCTTGCTCTTTCTTCTTCTTTTCTTCCTCCTCCTTCTGCTTCTTCTTGAGGAGGGCGAGCTCGAGGTTCCACTTCGCGTTGGCGTGGTCGGGCTGGGCCTTGAGGCACTTGATGTAGTGCTCGATCGCCGGCTCGAAGGCTTCGGCGTCGAGGTCGAGGTTGCCGAGCTCGTACTCGGAGCTGGCGTGGACCTGGGCGTTCGTCGACTCGGTGCCGCGCTCGAACGCCTTGCGGGCCTCGTCCTTGTCGCCCCTGGCGAGCAGCGCGAGGCCGCGGTTGTAGAAGATCTCGGGGCGCTCGCCGAGGTCGGCCTCGGCGGCGGCGTAGGCGGCGAGCGCGGCCTCGTGGTCGCCGCTGGTGTAGGCGGCGATCCCGGCCTCGATGTCGCCGTGTTTGCCGGCGAGCGCCTCGGCGAGCCAGCCGGCGGCGAGCAGGGCGGCGAGCAGCTTGCTGGAGGAGACGAGCGGCATACGTCGTTACACCTTCCGCTTGCGTTCGGGGAGCAGGAGCGAGACCGCGAGGAGGACGAGCGCGGGGGCGACGAGGAAGGCGTAGCCCTCCTCGCGGTGGGCGGTGACGGTGTCCTCGCGCTGGCCCTTGGAGAGGTCGCGGATCCACGTGGCGACGCGGTCGAGGCCGAACTTGTCGGGCTCGACGAGCACGTAGTCGCCGCCGGTGGTCTTGGCGATCTCCTGGAGGGTCGGCTCGTCGACGCGGGTCATCAGGTAGTTGCCCTTGTCGTCGGTGACGAAGCCGTCGGGCTCGCCCTCGGGGGTGAACTTCTGGATCGGCTCGCCGGACTTCGAGCCGATGCCGACGGTGTAGATCCGGACGCCGAGGCGGGCGGCCTCCTGGGCGATCTCGAGCGGGCGCGACACGGTGTCCTCGCCGTCGGTCAGCAGGATGATCACCTGGTCGGCCTCGGACGGCGGGATGTCCTCCGGCTTGTCGGGCTTGGTCGTCGATCTGGTCGGGCCGCCCTCGGGGCCGGCCGCGGCGGCTCTGCGGGCGTCGATCAGGAAGGTCAGCGCGAGCTTGAGGGCCTTGCCGATCGCGGTGCCGCCGGGGTTTTCGGTCCGGGGGTCGGCCTTGTCGAGGTAGAGCTTGAGGATCCGGGCGTCGCGGCTGACCGGCAGGCCGCGCGCGGCGCCGGCGAACACGACGAGGCCGACGCGGTCGCCGCGGCGGTCGGCCTCGTCGAGGAAGCGCTGCAGCTCGGCGCTGAGGCGTTCGCTGCGCGACGGGTAGACGTCGCGCGCGAGCATCGACTTCGAGTAGTCGACGGCGAGCACGATGTCGAGGCCGGAGGCGGGGACGATCCTGGTCTCGCCGCCGTACTGGACGCGGGTGAGGGCTGCGCAGAGGAACAGGACCGAAAGGACAGACAGGACCGCGGCGGCGACGCGGGCGCCGTGGTTGACGCTGGCGACGAGGCGCTCGACGAGGGCGGGGTTGCCGAGGCTGGCGAGGGCGCGGCGGCGCTGGCGGGCGGCCCAGATGTGGGCGGCGGCGGCGAGCGGGACGAGGACGAGCAGCCACAGGAGGTCCTCGCGGGCGAGCACGACCTCCTCGAAGAGGGTGAGGACCTCCTTGGTCGCCTCGTCGGCCGGGGGCGCGAGGGTGGCGAGGATCACGGGAACCTCCGGAGGCGGGTCGAGCGGAGCAGGATGTCGAGCAGGAGCAGCAAGATGGCCGGCCAGAGGACCAGGTGGAACAGCTGGGCGCGGATGTGGTCGCCGAGGATCGTCGAGCGCTCGAGCTTGTTGAGGAGGTCCTGGAAGGTGTTGTTGAGGGCCTGCTGGTCCTCGGCGGTGTAGGCGTAGCCGCCGGTGGTGCTGGCGATCCGCTCGAGGCGGCCGGGGTCGACCGACTGGCCGGAGGCGTGGCGGCCGATCAGCACGGTGTAGACGTGGACGCCGCGGTCGGCGGCCTCCTGCGCGACCGAGTCGGGGTCGACGCCCTCGGCGTTGTGGACGCCGTCGGTGAGCAGGACGACGACCTGGCTGTCGGCGTCGGACTCCTTGAGGCGGTTGAGCGCGAGGCCGAGGCCGGCGCCGATCGCGGTGCGCGAGCCGTCGATGCTGCGCAGCTGGAGGCGGCGGACGAGCTGGCGGAGCACGCCGTGGTCGACGGTCAGCGGCGAGACGGTGGTCGCGGTCGCGCCGAAGGCGACCATGCCGACGCGGTCGTGGCGGCGGCGGGCGATGAAGCTGTCGATCACCTCCTTCGCGGCCTCGAGGCGGTTGGGGTAGAGGTCCTCGGCCTCCATCGACTCGGAGAGGTCGAGGGCGACGACGATGTCGATGCCCTTGTGCTCGACGCGGTCGGTGATCCGGCTCGACTCGGGGCGGGCGAGCGCGAGCGCGAGCAGCAGGCCGCAGGCGAGGCGCAGGCCGTCGGGCAGGTGCGCGAGGCGGGCGGCGAGGCCGGGGCCGAGGCGGCGGGCCGAGCTGGCGCGCGAGAACTGCAGGGTCGCCGGGCGCGGCGACAGGAGGGCGCGGCCGACGACGGCGGCGAGCGGCAGCAGGGCGGCGAGCAGCCACCACGGCTGGGCGAGCACGACGAAGCGCAGGTCGGGGCCGAGGACGACGGCGAGGCCCGCGAGCGCGGCGGCGAGCGCGGCGAGGGCGAAGCCGAGGATCGGGAGGACGGCGGTCACGGGCTCGCCTCCTTGCCGCCTCGGGTCGCCTGGTCCTTGGGACCTGGCGCCGGGGACCTGTCCTTCGGAGCCTGGTCTTTGGGCGCCTCGGGCTCGGGCTGCTCGGGGGTGGTCGCGCGGACCATGCCGCGGGCCTGGTCGACGGCGGCGGCGGCCTCGCTCGGCGGCGGGGCGAACCGGGCGAACTTGACGAGGTCGCACTGCTGGAGGAAGCGGACGACGTCGGTCGGCTTCAGCGGGGCGATCGCGGCCTCGGAGGCCAGCAGGGTGCGGCGGAGCTCGTCGGTGGTCCGCTCGAGCGCGTCGATGCCGAAGCGGCCCTCGAGGTAGGCCTTCATGATCTCGGTCAGCTGGAGGTAGTGGAGCTGGAACTCGCCCTTGCCGGCGTAGTCGGACGCCTGCAGGCGGTCGAGCGCGCGCAGGGCGACGACGTCGGGCGGCTCGGGCGGCGGCAGGACGACCGGGCGCGGGCGGCGGCGCCAGCGGAGCCACAGCAGGGCGGAGACGAAGCCGGCGATCAGCGCCGCGCCGGCGTAGTAGATCGCCAGCTCGGCGCGGGTGTTCGGGTACTCGAGCGAGACCGGCGGGTCCTCGCCCTGGCGCTTCGGGTCGGCCTCGTTGGCGAGCAGCGCGGTGACGGTGAAGTCGTGCGGCGGGACCGGGGCGGTGTGAACGGCGCCGTCGGGGTCGACGTAGGTGAGGGTGAAGCTCGGGGTCCTCGCCTCGCCGGTGGCGAAGTGCTGCAGGGTGAAGGTGAAGACCTTGCGGAGGCCCTGGCCGGTCGACTCGGGCTCGGACTCGTCGACCGAGACGAGGTGCAGCGGGTCGAGCTTGAGGCCGAGCGGGACGTTGACGGCGTAGCCGGCCGGGTAGGCCGCGGTGACCTCGAGTCGGATCAGGTCGCCGATCTGCGAGGGGTCGGGGGTGACGCGGCTGGTGATCGCGATCGGGCTGTCCGCGGCGGCTGGCGCGGCGGACATGTCCACCAGGGCAGGTTCGGCGGGCGCGGGGACGGGGACCAGCGCGGGGGCTTGCGCGGGCGCGGGGGCCTGCGCGAGGACGGACCAGAGGGTGATGATGACGGGCTTCACCGGCGCATCCTCCGGGCCCGGCGGGCGAAGAAGTTGACGAGGGGCTGCTGCCAGTTGTCGCCGCAGCGGATCGACATGCTGTCGAGGCTGAGCTTGCGCAGGAGCTGGTCGACGCGGGCGCGCTCGGCCTCGACGCTGCGCTTGTAGGCCTTGACGCGGCGTGGCGACATGTCGAGGAAGGTGTCGCCGCCGAGGCCGAGCAGCTCGAGGTCCTCGAGCGCGACGAGGCCGAGGGCGGGGAGCTCGAGCTCGAGCGGGTCCTCGACGCGGATCGGGATCAGGTCGTGGCGGCGGCGGACCATCTTGAGCGCGTGCTCGAACGCGCGGGCCTCGTCGGCGCGCTTGGGGTCGTCGGGGACGGCGTCGACGAAGTCGCTGATCAGGATCGCGACGGTGTGGCGCTGGCCGAGGCGGGCGAGGTACTCGAGGCCGGCGGCGACGCGGGTGGCGCGGCGCTGCGGCTGGTGGGTGAGGACCTGCTGGACGACCGCGAGCACGTGCTTGCGGCCGGACCGCGGCGGGACGAACACCTCGACCTGGTCGGTGAAGCCGATCAGGCCGACGCGGTCGTTGTTGCGGATCGCCGAGAAGGCGAAGGTCGCGGCGAGGCGGGCGACCAGCTGGCGCTTGTCGTAGTCGCGCGAGCCGAGGTCGAGGCTGCCGGACATGTCGACGACGAGCATGACCGTCAGCTCGCGCTCCTCGGTGAACAGCTTGACGTGCGGCTCGCCGGTGCGGGCGGTGACGTTCCAGTCGATCGCGCGGACGTCGTCGCCGGGGGTGTAGGCGCGGACCTCGGAGAAGGCGACGCCCTGGCCCTTGAAGACCGACTGGTAGGAGCCGGCGAGGTGCTGGTTGACCAGGCGCGAGGTCTGGATCTCGATGCGACGGATCTCGCGCAGGAGCTGGGTCGTGCGCTCCTTCGCCTCCTCCTTCGAGGGGATGGTCGCCCCGGGGCGCGGGGCGGTGTCGCTGGTGCGCCTGGCCATGGGTGGCTCTCGGGACAGGTCTCAGGGGACCTGCACGTGCTCGAGGATCGCGCGGACGACCTCCTCGACGGTCTTGCCCTCGGCCTCGGCCTCGTAGCTGAGGATGATGCGGTGGCGGAGGATGTCGGGGGCGACGGCCTTGACGTCCTCGGGGCTGACGTAGCCGCGGTGGCGCATGAAGGCGTGGGCGCGGGCGGCCTGGAACAGGGCGATCGTGGCGCGCGGGGAGGCGCCGAAGTCGATGAAGGGGGCGAGCTTCTCGAGGCCGACGGCGCCGGGGGTGCGGGTCGCGGCGACGACGTCGACGATGTACTTCTGGACGGGCTGCTCGACGATCATGCGGTCCATCGTCTGCTGGACGGCGGTGATCTCCTCGGGGCCGATCACCGGCTGGACCTCGGGCTTGCTGGCGGTCGGGGCGGCGCCGATCCGCTGCATGATCTGCAGCTCCTGCTCGGCGGTCGGGTAGCCGACCTTGATCTTGAACATGAAGCGGTCGAGCTGGGCCTCGGGGAGGGTGTAGGTGCCCTCCTGCTCGATCGGGTTCTGGGTGGCGAGCACCAGGAACGGGCGCGGCAGCGGGTAGGTGGTGTCGCCGATCGTCACCTGGCGCTCGGCCATCGCCTCGAGCAGGGCCGACTGGACCTTGGCGGGGGCGCGGTTGATCTCGTCGGCGAGCAGCAGGTTGGTGAACACCGGGCCCTTGCGGTTGGTGAAGCTGCCGGTCTGGTGGTTGTAGATGACGGTGCCGAGGACGTCCGAGGGCAACAGGTCCGGGGTGAACTGGACGCGCTTGAACTCCATCTTGAGGCAGCGCGCGAGCGTGCTGACGGTCAGCGTCTTGGCGAGGCCGGGGGCGCCTTCGAGCAGGACGTGGCCGTGGCACAGGAGGCCCATGAAGACGCGCTCGATCATCTCGTCCTGGCCGACGACGACCTGGTGGACCTCGGTCAGGAGGCGGTCGACGAAGGCGCTCTCGCGCTCGACGAGGTCGTTGATCACGCGGATGTCGTAGGCTCCAACACTCATGGCGGCTCTCTCGTGGCGGCTCTCGGGGCCGGGCGGACGGAAGCTGCGCCCGGCGGGGCGCGGGCGCAAGAGGTTCGGCGCGCGGGAGGCCCGAGTCTATACGCTGCCGGCCCAACCGCGGCCATCGCGGGGTTATTCCCCGGCGGGTCCGCGGGGGGTCGAGGTCGCGCGCGGCGGCCGGGGGAGGCGGCTGGAGGAGGCGGCTGGGGTCCGTGCAGAGAGCGCCGGAGATGTCGCGTGCGCGGGGAGGTTTGACGGGCGGCGGCCGGTGTTCTAAAAGGTCGCCGCCATGGTCGCCCCGCGTCAGCCCGAACGGCTCTTCGATCTCCGCACCGTCCGCCGCAACATCCGTAGCGGGCTCGTCACCAAGGACCGCTACGATGAGTGGCTGAAGTCGCTCCCGGACGCGTCCGACAACGTCGCGCCGCTGAGCTTCGACGACGACGAGCACCGCAAGCGCCGCGATCCAGTGACTTCTCCCACGCGTCCGGTGGCCGCCGCGCCGTTCGACGACGACGACGACGAGGACGACGACTACGACGACGACGAGACGGACGACGCCGACGACGACGGCGACGATGCGGCCGACGAGGCTGCGGGCGGCGGCGCGGCCGACGAGGCTTGAGGCGCCCCGTGCGGCTCCGCGCTGTCGCGCTGCTGGTCGGCCTCGTCGGCTGCCGGCCGATCGACGAGGCGGAGCGATCGCCTGACCCGAAGGACAGCCCGACCGCGGCGGCGCCGAGGCCGGCCGTGCCGGCGGCGCCGGTCGTGTCGGCGGCGCTGCCCGACTTCGCGGCCGTCGTCGAGCGGATCGCGCCGTCGGTCGTCAGCGTGATCTGCACGCTGCCGGTGGCGGGGGGTCGGCCGAAGCGCGGCATCGGCAGCGGCACGGTCGTCCGCGCCGACGGGCTGGTCGTCACCAACGCGCACGTCGTGCCCGAGGTGGCGACGGCGATCGACATCCAGTACGCGGACCAGGAGCGGGTGCGGGCGCGGGTGGTCCACCGCGAGCCGCTGCTCGATCTCGCGGTGCTGATGCCGGAGCCGGCGCGCGCCGAGCAGGCGCCGGTGGTGTTCCGCGAGCGGCCGATCCGCCCCGGCGAGTGGGTGGTCGCGGTCGGCCACCCGTTCGGGCTCGGCGACACGGTGACGGTCGGCGTGGTCTCCGGGCTCGGGCGCGACTACGGCGACGTCGGGCGGCCGGCGACGCTGCCGAAGGACGGCTACTACGCGTTCGTGCAGACCGACGCGTCGATCAACACCGGCAGCTCGGGCGGGCCGCTCGTCGACCTGCGCGGCGAGGTGCTCGGGATCGCCACGGCGGTCCGCGGCGAGGGCGAGGGCCTCGGCTTCGCGGTGCCGGCGACGCTGGTCCGCCGCTACCTCGAGGAGGTGCTGGCGCACGGTCGGTTCCGCCGCGTGCGCCTCGGCATCACGGCGGTCGACGACGACGAGTTCCCGGGGCAGGTGATGTCGGTCAAGGTGACGCGCGTCGACCCGGCGGGCCCGGGCGCGAAGGCCGGGCTCGCGCCGGACGACTACGTGCTCGCGGTCGGAGGGCAGCCGGTCCACCGGGTGTCGGAGGTCGCCTACCTGACGCAGTTCTTCGGGGTCGACGCGCCGATCGAGCTGCAGGTGCAGCGCACCGGCGAGGCGCTGCGCTCGGTGACGGTGACGCCCGTCGAAGGGGAGTGAGCGCGGGGCAGTAGGCGCGGGCAGGGAGCGCGCGGGCGCTCACCAGAAGCGCAGGGGAATGACGCCCTGGACGACGAGGCCGACGAGCACGAGCGTCAGCGAAAGGATCAGCACGAAGAACCCGGTCGACGGCGACGAGCCGTCCGGCGCGGAGGACGGCGCGTGGCAGGAGCAGAGACCGGGGCCGTGGGCGTGCATCGGGTCGGGCTTTACTGTAGCACGCTCCGGCGAGACGGGGGCAAGGGGACCGGCGTCAGGTCTGCGACGCGGGCCGCGCGGACCTGCCCGCGGCCCTCGCCAGCCCCGTCGACTTCCGCTAGCTTAGGCGGGCCATGGTCCACCCGGTCCAGAGTGTCATCGAGTCGCTGTACGCGGCCGGCCGCTGTCCCCGCCTGCACGTCGACGCGACGCAGCCCGCGGTGGTCGTGCCGGACTTCATCCGCCAGCAGTGGCGCGAGCGCCTGATCATCGACCTCGACGCCAGCTACCCGCTCGATCTCGTGTTCGGCGAGAAGGGTATCGCCGCCGACCTCTCCTTCGGGGGGCACGTCACCCGCTGCTCGTTCCCGTGGGAGTCGATCTACATCGTGATGGACCGGGCCACCGGCCGCGGGATCGTGCTCGACCGTCACGTGCCGGAGTCGGTCAAGCGCCAGCAGCAGCAGGCCGCGGCGGCCCAGCCGGCCCCGGCGCAGCAGGCGGCGCGGGTCGAGCCGGCGGAGGTCAAGCCGGAGCTGCGCAGCGTCGACGGCGAGGCCGCCGCCGAGCCGGAGGCCGCGCCGCCGCCCGAGGTCGCGCCGGCCAGCCCGAGCGAGGACCAGGCGAAGAAGCGCCGCGCGGCCTTCCGCGTGATCGACGGCGGCGGCTGAGCCGCGGGCGATCCAGGGAGAAGGAGGGCCTGCCGTGAGAGTCGCCGCCGTGATCCTGCTCGTGCTGACCGCCGGCGCCGCCGCGCTGTGGTTCGCGTTCGTGGTCGCCCCGCCGCCGCACGAGGTCTGCCAGCACAAGGCCGACATCCTGGTCGCGGAGGCCGGCGGCGCGCACGACGACGCGGTCGCCAACCTGCTCGACCAGTACCGGATCAACTGTCGCAAACAGGCCGAGAAGACGCTCCAGCTGCGCGGGAAGCTCGTCTACGCGCGGATGGCGAAGTGCGTGATGGCGGCGAAGACCCTGAACGAGGCGGAGCGCTGCGGGTAGTGAGTTGCGGGCGGTGCGGGGGCGTGCCGGGCGAGCGATCGCCCGTCTATACTCCGCCCCCGTCATGACCACGCAGTTCATCCCGAGCGCCGGCCTGTTCCCGCGGCGGCCGACGGCCGTCGTCCCCGCGGCGGAGCCCGCTCCCGCGCCCGCGCCGGCGGTCGACGACGAGACCAGCACGTACAAGCTGCACCGCCGGTTCGACCGCATGGGCCGGCTGGTCGGCGACGCGGGCATGCAGAAGTTGTTCGCCAGCCACGTCGTCGTGATCGGCCTCGGCGGGGTCGGGAGCTGGGCCGCCGAGTCGCTGGCGCGCTCGGGCGTCGGCAAGCTGACGATCGTCGACTTCGACCTGATCTGCGTGACGAACGCGAACCGCCAGCTGCACGCGCTGCGCGGGACGACCGGCAAGCCGAAGTCGCAGGTGATGGCCGAGCGGCTGCGCGCGATCAACCCGCGCTGCGAGGTGGCGCCGCGGGCCGAGTTCTACAACGCGGCGTCGAGCGAGGCGCTGCTCGCGGGCGCGCCCGACCTGGTGGTCGACGCGATCGACAACCTCGCCGCGAAGACGCACCTGATCGCGACCTGCCGGGCGCGCAAGATCCCGCTCGTCGTGTCCGGCGGGGCGTCCGGGCGGCTCGACCCGACGCAGATCCGGATCGCCGACCTCAACGCGGCCGAGGGTGACCCGTTCCTCGCGGCGACCCGCAAGCTGCTGCGCAAGGCCCACGACTTCCCCCACCGCGACAAGGAGCCGTGGGGGATCCCGACGGTGTTCTCGCCCGAGCCGGCGCGCGACCCGATCGACCTGGCGTACGACGAGGGCCAGGGGTTCCGCTGCGTGTGCCCGCAGGGCGAGAACGACCTGCACGGGTGCATGCACCGCAACGTGATCTACGGGACCGCAAGCTTCGTGACCGGGGCGTTCGGCCTCGCCTGCGCGAGCGCGGCGGTGCGGACGCTGCTCGGCTTGCCGCTGGGACAGGGCGCGTAGGACAGACACGGGCCGGCGCTCGACCTGACGGCGCCGGCCGGCCGGGCCGCTCCGCGGACTGTCCCTCGGGACAGCTTCAGCGCGGGGACCAGCGGACGAACTGGGCGACGAGGTCGGCGAGGTCGGCGATCGAGGTCGGCGAGGGGTCGCGCAGGGGCAAGAGCCACAGCGGGATCGTCGGGTAGGCGCGGGTCAGGGCCTCGCCGGCGGCGACCGACTGCTCGCCTTGCACGCGCAGGCCGGCGTAGGCCTCCTCGAGGCGGCGGACGGTGTCGTCGAGCACGGGTTCGGCGACCTGGCCGGCGAGCGCGGCGCGCAGGGCGGGCGGCGGCGGGGGCGGCGGGAACGGCGGGAGGACCCGGTTGAGCACGACGCCGTCGACGCGGAGGCCGCGCTCGTGCAGGACCTGCAAGAAGTCGAGGCCCTCGCGGACGCTCAGCGGGGCGGCGGAGGTCGCGAGCACGACGCCGGTCTCGGGCGAGGTCAGCAGGCTGGAGAAGTCGCCGGCGCGCTGCTGGAAGGCGGCGATCACCCCGGAGAAGTCGCGGAGGAAGGCGCCGAGCTCGGCGAGGAATTCGCCGCCGCCGATCGCCGACAGCGCCTTGAGCACGAGGCCGTTGCCGACGCCGAGGAGCCGCGCGCCGATCTTGCCGCCGCCGCTGATCAGCTTGGTCGCCGGGTTGGTCGCGACCTCGTGGATCCGCTCCGGCGCGCTGAGGAAGTCGATCGCGTTGGCGGTCGGCGGGGTGTCGAGGACGATCAGGTCGTAGCGGCGCTCGGCGTGGAGCAGCTGGAGCTGGGCCATCGCCGCGTACTCGAGCGCGCCGCCGAGGTTCTCGGCGATCGCGCGGTAGATCGGGTTGCCGGTGATCTGGCGGGCGGCGGCCGGGGTCTCGGCGTAGGCGTGGACGATCCGGTCGAACACGACCTCGGTCGCGAGCAACAGCGCGTGCAGGCTGCCGCGGGCGCCGTCGGGCAGCGGGACGGGCAGCTCGGTGCCGGCGCGGGCCCGGTCGTGGCCGAGCGCCTGGGCGAGGCGGCGCGACGGGTCGATCGTGACGACCAGGACGCGCTGGCCCTGGCGGGCCGCGCCGAGCGCCAGCGCCGCGGCGCAGGTGGTCTTGCCGACGCCGCCGGGGCCGACGCACAGGACCACCCGCCGCGGCGGGGCTGCGGACAGGGGGTCGCTCCCTGACTTGCTCGGATCGGTCATCGTGTGGGTGCTTCGCGCGCTGCGGCGGCGGGGCCGGCGGTGGGGTCGGCAGTGTAGACGATCGTGGACGCGGCCGCGGGACCTGGCGTAGGCTCGGGCGCCGTGAACGCCGAAGTCCACGAGTTTGTCGTCCGCGTCGGAGACCGCGAGCTCAAGGCCCGCGTGACGCTGACGGAGCCCCCCGTCGTGGTCGTCGACGGCGTCGAGCACGAGGTGACCCCGATCGCCGGCGGGCGGACCCACGTGCGCGCCCGCGGCGAGCTCGCGCAGCGGGTCGTCACCCTCGACGACCGCGGGTTCGCGGCCTGGGCCGCGCTCGGCGGGGTCGCGGTGCCGCTCGAGGTGCGGACGGCCCAGGCGGCCGCGCGCGAGGCGGCGCTCGCCGCCGGGCGCAAGGGCGGGGCCGCGGGCGGGCAGGTCAAGGCGCCGATGCCGGGCCGGGTCGTGCGGGTGTGCGTCGCCGTCGGCGAGGCGGTGCAGGCCGGGGCGCCGCTGGCGATCGTCGAGGCGATGAAGATGGAGAACGAGCTGCGCGCGGTCGCGGCCGGGGTGGTCCGCGCGGTCCACGTGCGCGAGGGCGCGGCGGTCGAGTCCGGGGCGCTGCTGATCGAGCTCGACCCGCCGGCCTCGAGCTGAGGGACAGGTCCCGGGGGACAGGTCCCGGGGGGCAGGTCTAGAGCGGCGCTCGCTGCTGCGGTGGCCGGGCGAGGCGCGCGCGTCCGCGCGGCGGCCGGTGAGCCTGTCGCGCGGGACAGATGGTTCACGCGGGCCTCCGCGCCTCGAGCGAGGTCAGGACCTCGAGCACGTCGGCGAGGCCGGCGAAGCCGCGCCAGCGCCAGGGGAGGGTGACGACGGGGGGCACGCGGCGGCCGGCGGCGGCCTCGGCGGCGAGCCAGGCGTCGACGTGGCCGCGCTGGCGGGCGGACTGCTGGGCGACGACGTTGGTGGCGGCGAGCATCGGCGCGACGCGGTGGCCGGGGTCGGCCTCGGGGGGCGGCGGCGCGAGCTCGGGGAGCTCGGGCCACATGCCGTTGACGAACATGCCGCCGATGTGCACGCGCAGCTCGTCGCGCAGGGCCTGGGCCATCTCGCCGAGCTCGGTCAGCGGCCAGCGGTCGGGGAGGCCGACGAGGACGGCCTGGGTCTTGCTCGGGTCCTCGAGGCTGTCCTGCATCGCCTGGGCCTCGCGCGGGAGCGGGCCGACGCTGACGGTCTTGAGGATCGCGTGGGTGATCCCGAGGGTGTAGCGGAGGTGGCCGGTCGCGGGGCCGTCGAACACGACGACGTCGAAGCTGCGCGCCCGGACCGCCTCGTGCCAGATCTTGCCGAGCACCGCGAAGTCGTCGAGGCCCGGGACGGTGCGGATCAGGCGGCGGATCGGGGCGCTGTCGAACACCGCGGACGCGATCCGCTCGCTGCGGAGGACCAGCGCGCCGTACTCGCGGACGCTGGTCTGCGGGACGACGCGCTGGATGAACAGGCCCGGGCCGGCGAGGGTCGGGGTGTCGGCGAGCGCGCCCTGGCCGAGCATCCAGGCGAGGCGGTCGTCGAGGCCGACGGTGGCGACGAGGACCCGGCGGCCGCGGCGGGCGAGCGCCAGGCCGAGCAGCGCCGCGACGGTCGTCCGCCCGACCCCGCCCTTGCCGCTGACGATCAGCAACTGGCGCCGGGACAGCGCTTCGAACACCGCGGATCCGTCGCTGGGGGCAGCCATGCGCGGGGCGAACCTTGCCACGGACCCGGCGATCCCGCTACCCGGAGCGGGCAGAACCCTCACGTGCGTCTGCCCTCCCGGGAAGGTCCACCGGCGCGCCCTTGACCTGACGGGTCCGCGCCCCCATCCTCCCGCGCAGGACTGACGGCAGGCGACCGCGGGTCGGGAGAGCGACGGACGTGGCAGTTGAGATCAAGAGCAAGACGGAGATCGAGAAGATGCGGGCGACGTGTCGCCTGGCGGCGTCCGTCCTCGACCACATCGCGCCGTTCGTCGTTCCAGGCGTGACGACCGGCGAACTCGACCGGATCTGCCACGAGTACATCGTCCGCCACGGGGCGTACCCGTCGCCGCTCAACTACAAGGGCTTCCCGCGGTCGATCTGCACGTCGGTCAACGAGGTCGTGTGCCACGGGATCCCCGGCGACCGCACGCTCAAGGCCGGCGACATCGTCAACCTCGACATCACGACGACGCTCGACGGGTACTTCGGCGACTGCTCGGAGATGTTCGTCGTCGGCGGCGAGACGACGCCCGAGGCGAAGAAGCTGGTCGACGTCACGCGCGAGGCGCTGTGGCTCGGGATCGCCGAGGTCGGGCCGAACAAGCGGATCGGCGACATCGGCGCGGCGATCTTCGAGTTCGCCAACGGACGCCACGGCTACGGCGTCGTCGAGGCGTTCTGCGGCCACGGGATCGGCCGCGAGTTCCACATGGCGCCGCAGGTGTCGCACGTCGGCAAGCGCGGCAACGGGATGCGGATGAAGCCGGGGATGACGTTCACGATCGAGCCGATGATCAACCTCGGCACGCCGCACTGCGACATCCTCGCCGACGGCTGGACGGCGGTGACCAAGGACCGCAAGTGGTCGGCGCAGGTCGAGCACACGATCCTCGTCACCGAGGGCGGCTACGAGGTGCTGACGATGCGCGAGTCGGCGTGGCGCCCGAAGTGGGCGGCCTGACGGGGCTGCGGTACGGGGCCCGCGAGAAAGCGACGAGGGCCGCGCCTCCGGTCGGAGGGCGGCCCTGGGTGCGCGTCCGGGCGGGCGCTAGCGCTTCAGCGAGACGCGGAAGTACGGCATGATCGACTTCCAGTCCTGCTGGATCGCGCGGGTGTCGCCGAACGGGTACTCCGTGCGGACGATGAACAGCACGTCGCCGTAGGGGAACATGAACTGCTGGATCTCGCGGACGGCGTTGGTGCCCGACTCGTCCATCACCTGCAGCTTGGCGAAGATGCCGGTCTTCTGGAAGTAGTCGTCGTTGTAGGCCAGCTCCTCGACCTTGAGGCCGGCCTCCTGGTAGGTGTTGTTGAAGTAGGCGACCGCGCGCTCGTCGACGGGGCGATCCTTCGGGGCGAGGTAGAAGGTCATGGCGATTGGCTCGGCGTCGGGCGAGGCGCTCGCGCCGAGGTCGGCGTCGCCGCTCGACACGGCGCCGGCCGACGCGCACGACACGACGGGCACCCAGTTCTTCTCCGGGCCCTCGCCGGCGGAGTGGCCGGACTCGTCGCAGCTCTTGAACACGTAGAGCGTCTCGGGGATCTCGAACTCGACGCCGATCTGCGGGATCAGGATCTTGTTGCCCTCGCGCTTGCCGCTCGACGGGTTGTCGAGCCACTTGCGCGCCTCCGACTTCTTGCCCCCGCGCGAGCCGCCGCCGCCGGCGCAGGCGACGGGACCGGCCGCCACGGCGAGGGCGAGCGCGAGGAGGGTGCTGGACTGAACGCTGCGACGGGTCGACATCTTGGCTCCGAAGGTGCCGCGGACAGTACCCAAGCCGGCCGCGGGCGGCAAGCTTCCCGCCCGGTCCGCCCCGTCGAGAGGGGTGCCCGGGCGCGGCGGGTCGACCCGCGCGGGGGCGCGCGGGCTCACGCGAGGCCGCGGGCGGTCACTTGAGCGGGGCGAGCAGGCTCGCCCGGTAGTCCGGCGGCGGCGAGAAGCCGAGCAGCTCGAGGCAGGTGGCGGCGACGTTCGACAGGCCGGCGGCGGGCGGCGGCGCGAGCAGCGGTCCGCCGCCGGGGGCGCGCGGATCGACGATCGCCAGCGGGACGCGGTTGAGGCTGTGGCTGGTGCGGACCTGCAGCGCGCCGTCGGGGCGGCGGTCGAACATCTGGTCGGCGTTGCCGTGGTCGGCGGTGACCACGGTGACGCCCTTGCGCCGGCGGACGGCCTCGATCACGCGACCCAAGCACAGGTCGACGGCCTCGACGGCGAGGATCGTCGCGCCGAGGTCGCCGGTGTGGCCGATCATGTCGCCGTTGGCGAAGTTGACGCGGACGAAGCCGGGCTTGAAGACGTCGAGCTCGTGGATCAGGCGGTCGGTGATCTCGGCGGCGCGCATCCACGGGCGGTGCTCGAGCGGCGGGCCGTCGGACGGGACCTCGACGTAGCGCTCGCGCGAGGGGTCGAACGGCTCGGTGCGGTTGCCGTTCCAGAAGTAGGTGACGTGGCCGAACTTGTGCGTCTCGCTGATCGCCAGCTGGGTGACGCCGGCGGCGGCGACGAGCTCGCCCATCGTGCCGGCGATCGCCGGCGGGGCGACGAGGAACCGGGTCGGCAGCTTGAGGTCGCCGTCGTACTGGGTCATGCCGGCGAACACGACCCGCGGCCTGGGGCCGCGCGGGAACTTGTCGAAGTGCTCCTCCTCGAAGGCGCGCGTCAGCTCGAGCGCCCGGTCGCCGCGGAAGTTGAACAGGATCACCGCCGCGCCGTCGCGGATCGGTCCGACCGGGCCGTGCGCGTCCTCGATCACGAAGGCGGGCAGGTTCTGGTCGTCGAGGCCGGTCTCTTGATACAGGGTCAGCACGGCCTCGCGCAGCGAGGCGAACCGGCGCGCCTCGCCGCGGACGTGGGCGTTCCAGCCGCGCTCGACGATCGACCAGTCGGCCTCGTAGCGGTCCATCGTGACGACCATGCGGCCGCCGCCGCTGGCGACCCGGTAGTCGCGGCCGCCGGTCGACAGGCCGGCGAGCGCGGTCTCGAGCTGGTCGACGAACTGCAGCGCCGAGCGGGCCGGGACGTCGCGGCCGTCGAGCAGCGGGTGGACGCGGACCTTCTGCACGCCCTCGAGCGCGGCGCGCTCGAGCATGGCGATCAGGTGGTCGATGTGGCTGTGGACGTTGCCGTTGGACAGGAGGCCGATGAAGTGCAGCGGCTCGCCCGAGGCCTTGACGGCGTGGACGCAGCCCTGCCACGCCTGGCCGAAGATCGACCCGTTGGCGATCGCCACGTTGACGAGCTTGGCCCCCTGGTCGATGATCCGGCCGGCGCCGAGGGCGTTGTGGCCGACCTCGCTGTTGCCCATGTCGGCGTCGCTCGGCATGCCGACGGCGGTGCCGTGGGCGAGCAGGCTGGTGAACGAGGGCAGCGTCCGCAGGCGGTCCAGCACGGGGGTGCGCGCCTGGGCGACCGCGTCGCCGACGTCGCCCGCGCCGAGGCCGACCCCGTCGAGGACCACGCAGACGACCGGGCCGTCGGGGGGGCGGCGGTGCGGGTGCGGCATCAGCGTATGGGACATGTCCGGAGGCTCCTGTGCTTAGAACCAGGCCTGATAGGCCAGGGTGATGTTGAGCAGCATGTCGAAGACGACCGAGTCGGGCGGGCTGCCGGCGGGCGCGGCCGGGTCGGTGAGGACCCTGGTGCGCGAGAAGATCTTCTGCCAGTCGAGGCCGAGGGCGAGGCCCTGGTTGCGGCGGATCGGGACGCCGAAGCTGACGCCGGCGCGGACCATCGGGTCGTAGCCGACGGTCTGCTCGTCGTCGTAGGGGTTGGCGTTGCGGACGCGGCGGTAGTTGGAGATCGCCAGGCCGCCGCCGGCGCCGAGGTCGATCAGGAGCACGCGGGCGGGGATCTGAAGGGATGGCCCGAGGGTCAGGTCGGTGTGCGACAGCGCGGACACGCGGACGACCTGGCGGACGATCGGCTCGCCGATCGCCGGGTCGATCGGGTCGGTCGCGTCGGCCGGGAGCTCGTGGCGGGCGCGCTGCGGGAAGCGCGTGTGGCCGCCCTGGAACTCGAAGCCGAAGCGCAGCGGGCCGGCCCGCAGGGCGTGGTACTTGAGCTGCAGGCCGAAGCCGTAGCCGACCGGGGGGCGGCGGTCGAACAGGACGTCGCCGCCGCCGATCAGGAGGCCGAGGCGGCCCTGGACGGCGACGCTCCAGACCCGTCGTCCGGGCTCCAGCGCCGTGTTGCCGCGCGCGGCCGGGGCGCCGCCGGACGCGAGGCAGGTCACCAGGAGCGCCGCGTGGAGGAGCATCGCGACCGGCACCATAGCAGACCTTTTCGCGCATCATCGCGGCGCATGAGCACACGCGTCGAACTCCGGCGGGACGCCGGGCGAGTCGGGCCCGAGGCGGGGCCGTGGATCCGCCGGCGCCAGGTCGCCAAGGTGTGGGGTCCGGCCGACCCCGCGGGGCTGGTGCAGGTGGTCGACCACCGCGACCAGACGCTGGCGTGGGGGCTGGTCTCGCCGGACGGCGAGCTCGCGGTGCGGATCGTCCAGCACGGGGCGACGCCGCCGCCGGAGGACTGGCTCGTGCGGCGGCTGCACGCGGCCCTCGCCGCGCGCGCCGCCCTCGGGCTCGCGGACGACCCGGCGACCGACGCGTACCGCGAGGTCAACAGCGAGGGCGACGGGATCCCGGGGCTGACGGTCGACCGCTACGGCGACGACCGCGTGGTCCAGATCGCGACGCCGGCGATCGCGGCGCGGCGGGCCGTGATCGTCGGGTTCTTCGCGGCGCGCACGCGCGGGCGGGTGTTCGTGAGCGCGCCCGAGGCCGCCGCGGCGCGCGAGGGCTTCGCGCTCGAACCGGTGACGCACGGCGAGGACGCGGTGCTGACGTTCAAGGAGTTCGGGCTGGCGTTCGCGGTCCCGGCCCCGCCGGCGCAGAAGACCGGCGCGTACCTCGACCAGCGCGACAACCGGCGCCTCGCGGCCGAGCTCGCCGCGCGGGCCGGCGGGCCGATGCTCGACGTCGGCTGCCACGCCGGCGGCTTCGCCGTCCACGCGGCGGCCCGCGGGGTGTTCGCGGTCGGCCTCGACCAGAGCGCGCGGGCGCTCGCGGCGGCGCGCGACAACGCGGCGCGCAACGGCCTGGCCGAAAAGACAGCCTGGGTCCTCGGGGACATGTTCGGCCCGCTCGACGACCCGGCGCTCGCGGGGCCGTTCGGGGTCGTCGTGTTCGACCCGCCGCGGATCGCGTCCGGGCCGCAGGGGCGCGACAGGGCGGTCGGCGCGATGGCCCGCAGCCTCGCGTGGCTGCTCCCGCGCGTGCGCCCGGGCGGGTTCTTGCTCGCGTGCAGCTGCTCGCACCACCTCGGCCGCGCCGAGCTCGACGCGGCGCTGCTGGCCGCCGGCGGGCCGGCGTTCGCCCGGGTCCACGCGCTCGGGCCGGGGCCCGATCATCCGGTGTGGCCGGGGCACGTCGAGGGCGAGTACCTGCGGGTCAACGTGTACCAGCGGCGGGACATGGCCTGAGGGGCATGTCCCGCGGGACCTGGCCTCACGCGAAGGCGCTGTGGCCGGTCAGCGCGCGGCCGATCGCCAGGGTGTGGATCTCGTGGGTGCCCTCGTAGGTGTAGACCGTCTCGAGGTTGCACACGTGGCGCATGATGTGAAACTCGCCCATGATGCCGTTGCCGCCGAGCAGCGAGCGGGCGGTGCGGGCGGCCTCGAGGGCCATGCGGACGTTGTCGCGCTTGAGGAAGGAGACCTGCTCGGGGGTCAGCTTGCCGTCCTGCTTGAGGCGGCCGAAGTGGTAGGCGAGCAGGAGGCCCTTGCCGATCTCGTTGTGGAGCTCGACGAGCTTCTGTTGGGTGAGCTGGAAGCCGGCGAGAGGGCGGCCGAACTGGGTGCGCGCGAGGGTGTAGTCGCGGGCGCGCTCGTAGACGCCCATCGCCGCGCCGACGGCGCCCCAGCCGATGCCGTAGCGGGCCTGGGTGAGGCAGCCGAGCGGGCCCTTGAGGCCGTGGACGCCGGGGAGGAGGTTGGCCCTGGGCACGCGGACCTCGTCGAGCACGATCTCGCCGGTGATCGAGGCGCGCAGGCTCAGCTTGCCGTGGGTCTCGGGGGTCTGCAGGCCCGGCATGCCGCGCTCGACGAGGAAGCCGCGGATCACGGGCGTGTCGCTGCCGAAGTCGAGGGTCTTGGCCCAGACGACCAGGACGTCGGCGATCGGGCTGTTGGTGATCCACATCTTCTGGCCGCTGAGCACGTAGTCGCCGCCCTCCGCGAGCTGGCGGGCGTGGGTGCGCATCGAGCCGGGGTCGGAGCCGCTGTTGGGCTCGGTCAGGCCGAAGGCGCCGATGATCTCGCCGCGGGCCATGCCGGGCAGCCAGCGCTGGCGCTGCTCCTCGCTGCCGTAGGTGTGGATCGGCCACATCGCCAGCGCCGACTGGACCGAGCAGAAGCTGCGGATCCCGCTGTCCTGCTTCTCGAGCTCGATCATCGTCAGGCCGTAGGCGACCGGGTTCATGCCGGCGCAGCCGTAGCCGTGCAGCGGGGCGCCGAGGAAGCCCATCGCCGCGAACTCGGGGATCAGCTCGCGCGGGAAGGTCGCGGCCTCGTAGTGGCGCTCGATGACGGGGGCGATCCGCCGCTCGCCGAAGTCCCGCGCGGCCTGCCAGATCAGGCGCTCCTCGTCGGTGAGCAGGTGGTCGATCGTGAGGATGTAGGGGACGCCGGACATCGAGGCCGCTCTTACCACGCGGCGGGGGCGTCGACACGCGGGGGCGCGGCGTACAGACGCGTGCGCCCGGGCGCGTGGGCTTGCGCACCGCGCCGGCTCACGCGCGACGCTTGAACAGGTCGACGACGAGCAGCGCGGCGAGGCCGAGCAGCACGACGTTGCGCACGAGGTCGATCGCCGAGGCCGGCTCGGCCGGGCGCAGCGCGCCGAAGCAGCCGCAGTCGAGGTCGATCCCCCGCAGCAGCGCGGAGGCGATCAGCGCGGTGAACAGCGCCATCAGGCCGGCGGTCAGCCACACGCCGCCGCGGTACAGCCGGCCGGTGACGAGCGCGCCGGCGGCGACGAGCTCCAACATCGGCGCGACGGCGGCGAGGATGTTGACCAGTGGCTCGGGGAAGACGCGGTAGTTCGGCAGCTTCTCGGCGAACGCGGCCGGGTCGGCGAGCTTGGGCACGGCGGCCGCCAGCAGGACGCCGGCGAGGACCAGCCGGACGGTCCAGACGAGCCGGCGCCAGTTCTGGGATGTCCCTTCAGGCAGGTTCGGCGCGGTCACGGGACGTCCTCCGGGCCAGGGCTCGACATCGGCACCTCGGGCGCGGGCGAGGCCAGCGGGGCGGCCGGCGCCGGCTCGGCCTCGGCGGAGCCGCACATCGTCGGCTCGGCCGCGGGGGCCGGGAACCAGGGGAGGTCTGACCGCAGGGCCAGGTGACCGAGCCCGAGGGCGAGACCTGCGGCGAGGAGCGCGGCGAGTTCTCGAAGGTCGCGGTGCATCGACACGCCCAAGCCTAACACCGGCCGGCGGGCATTATTTCCGCGGCGACCCCCGGTCGCGGTCGGGGCGCGCGGGGGAGGCCGGAAAACGCCGCGAATTTGCCGGTGCGCCCGGCGCCGGTGCTACCCTTGAGCGCGAGCTCGCGCAGGCGGTCCGACCGCCCGCGCGCCGGCCCGCTCCCCCCACCCGCCCCAGGAACGCCCGCCATGCCCCATCGCACGCTCCTCCTGCTGTGGACCCTGATGTGCGCGGCCACGCTGCTGCCGCAGATGGCGTCCGCCGCGCCGGTCTCCGTCGGCGGCCAGGTCAGTACGCAAGGCGCGCGCGGCAACGCGAGCGGACCCGGGAGCAAGCCGAGAAAGAAGTTCGAGCTGCCCGACCACCTGATCGGCGGCAACTCGGTGACGCTGCTGATGCCGGTCCAGGTCGGCTTCGCCGGCTACCTGCCGCGCGTCCGCATCGGCGTGCAGTACGAGCGCCAGCTGTACAAGTCGCACTGGGCGTACATCCAGGCGGCGTCGCTGCTCGACCGCGGCGACTGGCAGAACTTCCGCCTGCCCGACTGCGGCCTCGGCAACTCGGTCGGGTCGTGCAACCCGGGGACGGTCGCCGGCTTCGACCTGACCGTCGGCTACGCGCACAAGTGGTTCCTCCGCGAGTACCCGTGGCTGGTCCCGATCGCCCGCGTCGGCCTCAACGGCGGGGCCTGGTGGTACCCGTACCTGACGGCGTCGCGCCAGCAGTCGCGCGAGCGGTCGTGGTCGCTGAGCGTCCGCGGCGGCGGCGGGGTCCGGATCTTCCTGCTGCGCGACCTGGCCATCGGCCTCGACATCAACCTGGCCCTCGGGGCGATCATCTCGCGCGACGTGCCGCTGGCGCGCGAGCCGGAGACGAACGCGAACTTCCTGCTCGGGATGGAGATCTTGCCGCTGATCGTCGAGTACCGGTTCTGAGTCGGCTGGCGTCGGGTGGAGGCGTTCGGGCGCCGGGTGGAGACGCGGGGCGCGGAGGCTCTGGCCGGCGGGCGGGGGCCGGCGAAGCCGGGTCCCTCGCGGTCGGCGGGTCCCCGCCATGACTCGTGCTCGGCGCCCGCATGTCGTTGAAGACATGTCCGGTTGGGCACGTGGCTGGGCGCGATCCAAAGGCATGCGGGCGCCTGCGCGCGAGCCATGGCCCCCACCCCGCCTGCGTCCCAGTTCGCCGGCCCCTGCCCGCCGGAGCGGAGAGCGTGGTGGCCCCGCTTGTCGCGGGACGAGAGGTCTCGCGTGTCCGAAGGGTCGGAGCGAGGAACCGGGCGCGGAGGTCGACGGGGGCGCGAGGGTGACGGGCAGCTCCGCTTGTTGTGGGACGAGGGGTCTCGCGTGTTTGAATGGTTGGTGCGAGGAACCGGCGGCGAGGGATCGGGCGCGGAGGTCGGGGGAGGCGTCGCGGATCGACGAGCGGGGCCCACCA
>ERZ1066117.128-NODE-128-length-80120-cov-49.105789_pt1 | contig 80120 bp, 66 predicted proteins | sample MGYA00382764_ERZ1066117 | MGnify/ENA primary metagenome ERZ1066117 (study PRJEB33369, sample SAMEA5778347) | biofilm metagenome | biome: Industrial cooling water; feature: Water cooling tower basin; material: Biofilm | place: United Arab Emirates | collected...
CTGCACACTAATTTCCAGGGGGTCCGTGTCTCACTCGATGTTGGCAGGTAGGGCGCACGCGCCGGCCGCTGACCGAGGACGAGCCGGCCTGAGAGCCCCGGCCGCTGCAGGCGAGCATGCGAGCATGGATGCCGGCAAGTCTGCGTGGAGGATTGCCTGTAAGCCTACCGGCAAGGTTGCAGGCAACGCTGCGAGTTCTCGCCCAGGGCTCGCCGCCATGCCCGTCGCGAGAAACTGCTGTCGGGCGCCGCCTGCCGACCGCAGGCAGCTTCTTGCGAGACGCTCCCCGCGGCCGAACACCCCGCCTGGATTATTCGCCACGTCCCAGGCAGCGCGCTCGCGCGTGGTCGGGTACGCTCGCCTGGTGATCTACGCCGTCGTCTTCTTGCTGACCGCCGCTGGGTTCTCCACGTGGGCGGCCAGCAGCGGTGGCTGGGGCTGGGTGTTGCTGTGGCCCGCGCTAGCGTTCGCGCTCGTCGGGGGCGCGTATCTCGGCGGTGGGCCGCGCGTGTTCGGCAAGCGTCCCGGGGGCGAACTTCACCCGGTTAACCGGGTCGTTCTGTTGCCGTTCCTGCTGTTCGTCTGGGGGACATGGCACCTGCTCCGGCTGTTCGATCGCGGTTCAGCGCATCATTCGGTCGCGCCGGGGCTGTTGCTCGGACGGCGACTGTTGCCCGGTGAAATTCCGCCGGAGGTCGCGCTTGTCGTCGATTTGAGCGCCGAGTTCGACGAGCCGGCGGAGATCCGTCGCGGACGAAAATATGTCTTGCTGCCGATCCTCGACGGTGGTGTTCCGAATGCCGATGTTTTCCGCCGCGTTGTGGACGAGATCAACGCGACACGCGAGACGGTGCTCGTTCACTGCGCGCAGGGGCACGGGCGATCGGGGTTGTTTGCTGCCGCGGTCCTTCTTGCGCGCGGTCTCGCCAGCACGCCGGCGGAGGCGGTCGAACAGATCCAAAAAATCCGCCCCGGTGTCCGCTTGAAGCCGGGGCAGGTGCGGTGGCTGGAAGAATTCGCGGCGGCAGAGCTCGCGCGGCGCCGCGATACGTGAGTCCGCCGTGTTGCTCTCCAACTCGACGGGCGGATGACTGTCCCAAGAGACAGGCATACGGCCCCAGCGCAGGATACCCGGGCGGCCGACCTAGCGACAAGGCCACGCGGTCGCGCGGCGCGCCGGCGCGAGGGGCAGTGACGGGGTGGTTCGTGCGTGGTGGCTCGGGTGGTGGCGAGCGTGGGGGCTGGCGTGTGCAGGAGGTGATCGCCGCGTGATGGTTGGCGTGGGGGTGCAGGTGGCGGATGATGGTGCGGGGCGGGTGAAGCGGAGGGATGTCGGGCGTGTCGGGCGGTGAGAAGAACTCGGGGAGAAAATCTGCGACGGGGAAAAAGCCTCGCGGCGGAGAGATGAGGCCGGGAGAAATCGCAGAGAACGTGTCCGCGGAGGACCTCGACGCGCTGCTCGTCGGTCACTGCCGGCACGCGGCGACGGAAATTCCGCCGGGGAAACCGGGCGCGCGCTGGGCGGGGGTGTTGCTCGCGGCGCTGCCGGAGGCGTGTCGGCGTCGACTGCCGGACGTCGTGGCGACGGGGCCGCGGTTGTTCGCGTTCCTCGTCGAACAGGGGCTGCTCGCGGCGGTGCCGAGCCCGAGATTAATTCCGGCGGCGCTGGGGCTCGTCGCGGAGGTGTCGCCGCTGCTGCAGGCGCGCGGCAGCCGGCAGTGGACGCTGTGGCTGGCGCGCGTGCGCGACGCGGGCTCGCCGATCGCCGCGGAAATCCGCGAGCGCACGCCGCCGAGCCAGCTCGACGTCGCTGTTCCGCCGCCGGCGGCACGTCCGCTGCGCGTCACGGTGCTGCGCGCCGAGCAGGAAAAACTGGCCGCCGAGCTCGCCGCCGAAAAATCCGAGACCGAGCGGCTGCGGGCGGAAAACAGCGCGCTGCGCGAGCAACACGGCACGCTGAGCGGCCAGGCCGCCGCCTACCAGCGCCAGCAGGCCGACATCACGCGGCTCGAAGAGAAAGTCGCCGCGCTGAAGCGCGACGTCGACGGCCTGGTCAGCGACAACGAGGAACTCCGCGCCGAGCGCGATCGGGGGCGGCAGGAACGGGCCGAAATTCGCCGGCATCCGGGCGTCCCTGGCGACGACGCGCGCGGCGTGGTCGAGCTCGTGGCGGCCGAAGTGGATGCGAGTCGGAAAATCCTGGCGGAGAACGTTGCCCTGCGCGCCGAACAGGACAGGTTGAGCGCGGAGGCCGAGGCGCTGCGCCAGCGGTGTGCGTCGCGCGAGGCTGCCCCGGACGACCCGCTCACGCTTGCGGTGCTGAACCTGGCCACACAGCGCGCAGACAAGGCCGAGCGCGCGCTGACCAGCACACGCGACGAGCTGGCCGCGGCGAAAAATCCCTCGGCGAGCTCCACGAGCGACTCGAGGCGCGAAAGGATCCGGCTCCACCGCGCCCAGAAACAGCTCGATGCGCAGGAGATCGAGCTCGCGGAGGCCCAGGCCGAGCTGGAACTTCGCCGCGCGTGGTCGTTCCTGGCCGCTGTCGATGAGCTCAAGAAGTTGTGGCGCGCCGCCGCCGACACGGCGCGCGAGCTGCAGCGCACGCGCCGGCCGCTGACCGAGGACGGCGAGTAGAGCAGCCTCCCGACGGAGACACGCCCTGCCGTTGGCCTACCAGCGCGGCAAGCTCTCCGGCAAGAGTTCCGGAAAGATCTCTGGCTCGGATTTCTGGCCCGGCGGGCGTGATAGAGCAGCATCGGCCGGCGCGGATGTTTCTCTCCGGTCAGTAACGTCCGCATCCACCACGCCCATGTCGCGCGGCCTTCGATCCGGCGGTGCGCAACGCTTCGTCTGGCCACGAGGGCTTGAAGTGTGCTCGGCGTTGCGCGCTGCACACTCAGCCAGTCACTGGATCTCTGCGCAGAAATATTCATGAGTGGACCGTGTACTCCAACCTGCTCGTTCTACCCGCTGAAACACCTAGTTCATCTGTTCACTGCGAAGGAGATTTCATCACCGCGATTCGCTTCAATCCTAGAGGAGCGAAGTCCGTCCTAAGACAATGCCACGTTGCGGCGTACAACGTTATTCGAGCTAATAGCAAATCTTCTTTGCCGACCCATCTCGGGGCTGCTACCTCGATCTCATGGTCCGGTTGTCTTCACGTAAGAAAGTCAGCGAGAATAAGCGAGAGCGGGTCGTCCGGCTCTGGCGCATCGTGGAGATCCTCAACGACAGCCCGCAAGGCATCCTGAGGGAACATCTCGCTAACCAACTCCAGGTCGGACGCTCCACGTGTTACCGTGATATTGATATCCTCAAGGCAGCAGGGGTCAACATCACGAGCAATAGATACGGCGGAAGCGTCCGATATTTCTTGAAGGACCACACGCTCCCCGTGTTGAAGCCTACGCCGCGTCAAATCTTGGCGTTGAGACTCGCTCGTACTCTCCTCGTACCGTTTGAGGGAATGGGCGTGGTTCGTGAACTCGACGGCCTGCTCAAGGGTCGGGTCGCGGAATCCGCTTTCCCGCTGAGCCTTGCGAGCCAGGGACCAACTTCGACGCCCCACACACTCTCGGAGGTCGAGAATGCGATCAACACAGGCAGGCGCCTGCGCTTTGTCTACCATTCGCCTGGTTCGGACGAAGTCAGCACACGAACTGCGGATCCAGTCGCGCTGCGCGCCGTCGAGGGGCACATCTACCTCGTGGCGTTCGACACCGGCAAAAAGTCCGTTCGAACGTTCAAGCTGGTGCGGATGTCCGAGGTCGTCGTCCTGAATTGCAGGGCCAGACCGCACCCCGAGGTCGACTGCGCGACCATGTTTGCAGACTCTGTCAAGGCATGGAGCGGCGACTCCATTGAGGTCGTCATCCAGATCCCTGCTCGAATGGCGGCGATCGCCGCAGAGTGGCCGTTGGTGGCGGGTCAGGACGTTCGGGATCAAGGAAACGGCACGGCCCTCGTGAAGGCACGAGTCGCCGGGCTGGTTGAGGCCATGCGCTGGGTCTTGCGCTGGGGCGCGACGGCAGCCGTCATCCGCCCGCACGAGCTCCGCAGTCTGATCGTGGCCGAGTTGTCTCGCGCGCTGAAGAGGTACAGTTCTTCATCTGCGGGCGTCTAGATTTTTTCTCTTGCCATGCTTTTTCCGTCCCACCTGTTTGGGACGCTGGACTTTACGACTCGAAAAGGAGCGAACACCATGCGTTTCGTGCCGTCGGACACTCCAAGCGTGGACGTCATCTTCCCCCTGTTCGGCTCGCGGCTGCCGCTCGACCACGGTTACGCGCTGTTCGGCGCGCTGGCGCGGGTCGTTCCGGCGCTTCACGAGGAGCCCAGGTGGGGAGTACATCCGGTCGCAGGCGTCCGGTGCGGAGACGCCGAACTGGCGCTCACACCGCGTTCGCGGGTGATGCTTCGCGTGCCGGTCGATGACATCGGGAGACTATCCCCGCTCGCCGGCGCGGAACTCGATGTCGATGGGTGGCGATTGCATCTCGGCCTTCCACAATTCAGCGCGATCGCTCCGACAGGGTGTCTGTGGGCCAGGATGGTGACGATCAAGGGATTTCTCGACGAGCCCGCGTCGTTCGCCGACGCACTGCGGCGACAAATCATCCCTACGGGTGACGCGGCGCACCACTTGGAAGTGGATGTCGGCCGGCGTCGTGTCCTCAAGATCAAGGACAAGACCGTCGTCGGCTTCTCCGTCGGCCTTCGAGCGCTCGACGAGCCGACCTCGCTTCGGATCCAGTACTGTGGTCTGGGCGGGCGGCGCCACATGGGAGCCGGCATCTTTGTTCCCTCCGGGAGGCGGGCATGATTACCATGGACGATGCGCCCGGGATTTTGTTGGCCAAGTCCCCTCGGGGTGACCGGCAGGTGACGCTCGCAGAGCACTGCGCCGACACGGAGCGGGCTGCTCACCTCGTCTTTCGGCCGGACGGGCGGTGGAGTCGCAGTTGGGCGCGCTTCTTCCGCTTTCAGGACTCCGACAGGCGGCGGTTCCTGCTGAATTTGCGGGTAGCTGGGCTATTTCACGATGTCGGCAAGGCCAACGAGGAATTTCAGGCGGCCGTGGCGGGAAAGTCGCCTGGAAAGCGGCAGACGTTGCGGCACGAGCATTTTTCGGCGCTGATTCTGGCCCTCCCCGATGTGCGGGCCTGGCTCCGCAAGAACCCAGAACTCGACGCCGACGCGATCACCGCCGCGGTCCTCTCGCACCACATGAAGGCCACGGAGCACGGGGACGAATGGGCCTGGGGACGACCCTGCACCGTCGCAGACCACGGGGGCGCGCACGTTCGACTTCATCTGGAGCATCCGGCCGTCCGTGAGATCTTCACCAGGGTGCAGGAGCTCGCCGGGCTCTCCCCACCGCCGGCGCTTCCATCGCTCCCGTGGACGGAATCCTCCGCTCTCTGGGCCGATGCCCTTCGGACCGGGAGAGTCGCGGCCCGCGCGTATCGCCGGGAGATCAACCGGCGAGACCCGGCACGCCGGCCTCTGCTGTGGGCCGTGAAGGCCGGCCTTGTCGTCGCCGACTCCGTCGCCTCGGGGGTTGTGCGCGTCGGCGGCGATATCGAGCGCTGGATCGAAGACGTGGTCCACCGGCCGGCGCTCACGGGGGAGGAGCTCGCCCGAGCCATCATCGACAAGCGCGTCGCGGAGATCGAGCGGCGCACCGGAAGGCCCTTCGTATTCCACCGATTTCAGACCCTGGCCGCGTCGCGGGGGGAGAGGGCGCTCCTCCTCGCCGGCTGCGGCGCCGGAAAGACGCTCGCCGCGTGGAAGTGGGCGCAGGCGGTCTTACAGCAGCGCGAGCTGGGCCATGTCGTTTTTCTCTACCCCACCCGCGGGACGGCGACCGAGGGATTTCGCGATTATGTCGGATGGGCGCCCGAGAAGGACGCTGCGCTCGTCCATGGGACATCTCGCTACGAGCTCGAGGCGATGACCCAAAACCCGGGCGAGCACCTTTTTGGTCGGAAATTCCTCGACGAGGCGGAGGCCCGTCTGTATGCCCTCGGGTTGTGGGCGAAGCGGTACTTCAGCGCCACCGCCGATCAATTTCTCGGCTTCCTCGAGCACAGCTACACCGGCATCTGTCTGCTGCCGCTCCTGGCGGACAGCGCGATCGTCCTGGACGAGATCCACTCCTTCGATCGCCGGATGTTCGGCAACCTCAAGGCCCTTCTGGCCCACTTCGACGTGACGGTCCTCTGCATGACGGCGACCTTGCCGCGCTGGCGGAGGGCGGATCTCGAGCAGCTCGGGCTGCGCGTCTTCCCCGCTCCTGAGCATCGAGGCGAGCTTCAGGACCTCGAGCGGCAGGAAAAGCGACCGCGCTACCGGATTCGGCGCGTCTCGGGGGCCGACGTCGCCCTCGAAGAGGCGCTGGAGACATATCGCCGCGGCGGAAAAACACTCTGGGTCGTCAATACCGTCGACCGCTGCCAGGAGATCGCCGCGACTCTGCGATTCCACGTCGACGACGTGCTCGTCTACCATAGCCGGTTCAAACTCGGAGACCGACACCGCGCGCACGACAGGGTGGTCCAGGCGTTCAAGGAAGATAAACCGGTGCTCGCAGTGACGACGCAGGTGTGCGAGATGAGCCTCGATCTGGACGCGGATCAGCTGATCACCGAGCTCGCGCCGGTCACGTCCCTCGTGCAGCGCTTCGGAAGATCCAGTCGGTCGCTGAGCCGATCCGCATCGCACTGCGCGGAAATTCTCTGGTATGAGCCCGCGAGCGTGAGTCCCTACGAGGACAGGGATCTCGACAGCGCGCGCGGGTTTCTCGCCGGGCTCGGCCGTGGAACCGTGAGCCAGCGAGAGCTCGCCGAAAGGCTCGACGCGCTCGACATCGACGAACCTCCGTCGGACGAGAGCGCGGCCTTCCTTACCAGCGGATATTTCGCGGTGCCGGGGTCGTTCAGGGAGAAGGACGAGCACTCGCAGTCCTGCGTGCTCGAGGAGGACGTCGAAGCCGTGACCAAACTGGTCGCCGCGAGGGAGCCCTACGACGAGTACATCCTGCCGGTCCCACGGGGAGCGGTGCTTGGGGAGGAACAGGCGCCACGCCCGACTATTTTTCCGAAGTTTCTCGGCATCGTGCCGTCTGCTCGCTACGACCGGCTGCTCGGGTTCCGCCGGTGCCTGGAGGTGTGTCCATGCGTTCCATGACTGCCGAGCAGCCCATCTCCCGCGGCGAGGAGGTCGAGCGTGACGGGAAAATCATCGAGCTCCACTACTCGCTGGGGGAACTCCCCTCCTCCCAGCACCGTGCCGGCCTCGCGGGCCTGGTGCTGCTCATTCGGTGGCTCCGGCGGCAGCGAGGGGCGCGTCGCGGCATGTACGAGATCACCAGACTCGATGCCGCCGGGCTCACCCTGCGCCTGAGCAAGGTGGGGCTGGCCATGATCTTCGACGCCGCCTACAGGGCGTTCACCGAAAATCGCGCCTATCCGTTCCCGTTCGAGGAGAAGGAACCGATCGAGGTCCGATTCATCGAAGATGCGAGCGGTAACTCGCCCGGACGAACCCTGTACGTCTACCCGGTCAAGGTGCCCGAGGGGGCGTTTCTGGTCGACTGGGATCGATCGCCGGAAGGACTCTGGATCAAGCTCTGGCGGGATGTCGTGCTGGCGATTTTCCGGGGTTCTCGCGGCCTGCGCCTCCCCTACATCGCACGATCCGACCGGCGCCATGCGCCCACGCCTGCGCGGGATGTCGAACGAACGTGGTACTGGCTGACAACGCGCGGCAAGGCCGTCGGGATCGCCGGAAAAGATCTCCTGGGCGCCAAATCCTGCACCGAAGACGGGATACCGTTCAAAGATCACCCTCGACTCCAGTTCCTCCTCAACTTCTGGCCGTTCACGGCCCAGATCTATGCTCCCCGCACCGTGGATTGTCAGGGGACGATCACGAGCGTCGGCTACACGATCGCCATCCCGGATGTTGGCGACCTGGAGATCTTCTGCGATGACCTCGAACACGCGCTGACGAACCGGACGCCCGAGGACAACAAGCGGATCGGCTGTCGTCCGTGCGGTGCGGTCGTGGACCTCAACATTGAGGGTGGGCTCGACTTCTTCGCACGGATGAAACGCACGGTATCTCTTCGAGAGGGTCGACGAGCGACGGCCGATGTCGTGCTCGGCGTGGACCTCTTCCACATGGAGAGGCTGAAGAACAGGGTCTTCATGCGGGGGATCGGGCGTGTGAACCCCGACGAGACGCTCGTCGACGCGTACGCGCGCGTCCGCGGGTTGCTATGGAGCACGCCCTTTCGTCGCCAGCGGGTCGCCAATTTGGTCGACCACAAGCCATGGCACGACGGGTTCGATCGGCTCATTTTGCGATCCTCGGAGGAATTGACGCTCGGGTGCGGGCGCTTCCGGCATGATGCACGTATTATGTTCGAGAACGAGGTCTCGAACATGAAGCATCCCACTAATCTGGATTCCCTGTCACAGATTGTCCTTCGCTTCGTCGGTGCGTACCTGCGAGGTCGACTCGAGAGCAAGTACGGCATGACGTATGCCGAGGCGAAGAGTCGCAACGAGATCGAAAGGTACCGGACTTTGCGCCGGAAAGTCGCGCGTGACGCCTTCCTGGCGGTTCGAGCGAGGACTGGCGAGGAGTTCTGCGAATATTTCGTGGCAACTCTCGGGTCGGTCCGACAGTGTGTCGGAGACCCTGAATTCGGCCTGCTCTCCCAGGCGTTGTTCGACGAGGCGAAGCTCGCTCAGGTTCGCACGATCACGCTCCTGGCCCTGTGTGCCAGGGGATGACCACTCATCCAATCAAGGAGATTTCCCATGCAGACGAACAAGAACATCTTCGCAACGGTGCTGACCTACCCGGCGCCGAGCGCCAACTACCGCGGCGAGCGCGAGGAGAGCCGCAACGTGTTGCAGACGATCAACAAGGGCGGGCACGAATACCCGGTAGTGAGCCCCGAGGCGATGCGGAACGCCCTGCGAGAGATCCTCACCGGCTATGGGCTGCCGATGAACCGGCGGCGGATCCGGGACCAGTCCCAGCTCGCCGTCGAGTACAAGTCCTTCCCGGACGACAAGATCTATGCGGATGACTTCCTGTTCGGGTTCTTCGTCATGGATCACAAACTCATGAAGGAGCGGGGCGAGGCCGCAAAACGCGACAGCGTCCTGCGGATGAACCTGGCGGTGGCCCTGTCGCCGACCCGGCACAACGCGACGCTTCATCAGTCGCCGGTGAACGCCGGGGCGAGCCCGTGGCAGAATTCCGCGAAGTCGGCCTTGATCCAGAGGGAGGTCGCTTACACCGCTTTTCAGTACCCGTTCGCGCTCGCGCTCCGCGACTGCGCGGAGGGAAAAGGGCCGGACTGGACGCGTGCGCTCCTGCGGGCGGTCGGGGAGCTGTCGCGCGTCGGCGGCGGGCACGCGCGCAGCTACTACGAGATGGCGCCGCGGAGCATCGTCGTTCGGTTCACCACGTCGCTCGTGGCTGGGTTCAGCACATACGGCTTCGCCGAGGACGCGAGCTTCCCCGAGCTGTCGCGTGTGCACGCCGGCGATCTCCCCGGCCAGGAGTTCTGGATCGGCGGCGAACTGGTCCGGAATTTGTCGGCGCCGGAGCGCAAGCGCCTCGCCAAGGAGGGGGTCCAGCTGTTCGACAACCCGCAGACGCTCCTCGGCGAGCTCGCCGCGGCAGCTTTCCGGAGGGGCAAGGCATGAAGGGGTGGATCCGAATTCAGGCGCCTTTCGCCAGTTTCCGGTGGCTGCAGGCCGGTGGGTATCGCTCGAGCAGCCCGATGATTCCGCCGAGCGCGGCCTGGGGGCTCGTCCTCAACCTGGCGAGCATCGAGACGAGGGGGACGGTCCGGAAGACCACGACCAGGACCCGGGCGGATGCTCCCGTGCTGAAGCTCGCGCTCGGCGTCGTGAAGGAGCCGGGCGCCGGTGCGCTCACGCAGCAGCTCCACGGGTGCCCGACGGCTCATCCCGCGAAGGCGTCGCGGCTCCGGGAGTCTCACGGACGCAAGTACTGGATCGCCCCCGTTCGGCGGGAGGTTCTCATCGATCTCGACGTTGTCGTCGGGGTGGATACTGCCGACGATGGCCTCCTCGAGAGGATCCGGCGCGGGCTCGCCGGGACGCTGTCTGTGCCGCGCTACGGGCTGCCGTTCGCGGGGGATAACAACTTCCTGCTCGATCGCGTCGACGTGCTCCAGGCGCCGCCGCCGGCACGCTGGTACGTCGTGCTGGGGCCGGCGAGCCCGCTGCTTCGCGGGGCCTGTCGGCTCAGCGTCGGGGTCGATCGCCTGGATTCCAGCCGGACCCTGACCAGGGTCTTCGCGCCGACCCGGGAGCCGTGCGAGGAGCCGCCGCCGGAGGCGTGGGTTCAGACTCCGCAGCTCGCTTCATGAGTTGTCGTCCTCGTGCCCACGATGCCGCAAGGCGTTGAGCCTCGAAACCAGTTTTTGAAGAAGGACGGGAGCCAGATGGATGTGCCGAAAGGCGTTGAGCCAAATTTGTTGTGCGTTGAGGAAGCAGCGGCCTTCAACAACCTACAGATGCCGAGAGGCGTTGAGCCAAATTTGCTGTGCATTGAAGAAGCGGCGGCCTTCAATAACTTGCAGATGCCGGAAGGCGTTGAGCCAAATTGAGCGGTTGTCGAGGAGGCGGCGAGCTTCAATAACCTACAGATGCCGAGAGGCGTTGAGCCAAATGGATATCGATGTTGTTTTATGGATGGCAAAGCAGGCTGGCTGGCCATGGTCAGGCGGCCGGGCCCTTGTCGCCTGCATCGTCCTCCGAGGAGGACGGCCGAAACTCGCCGGCGGCGAGCATGGCGCGGATCTCGTCGAAGGTCCGCCCGCGCTCGAGCAGGGCCAGCACCCAGCGCGCCTGCTCGGGGGTGTGCAGGGGCCAGCGCGATTGGCGCCCTCGGCGCCCCATGAAGACGACCTTCTGAGGGGGCAGGACGCCCAGCCGCCCCCAGCGGCGCACGGTGGCGGGCGAGATCCCGGCGGCCTCCGCGACCTGCTCGGTCGTGACCCAGGGGTCCGATTTCGCGCTCTGCGCCACGGGCCGAAGATAGCAGGCGAGCCGGGCAAACCGCGAGAGAACCGAATTTTACAAGATTCTTGTTTATTTAAGACTTAAGGAGAGGTAAAGGAAAGTCTAAGGAGAGTGTATAAATGATCCAAGGAAGGCGCGCCACCGCGCAGGCCCCTTCGCTTCTGCAGAGGTGCTGCGGTTCGACGATTCTCTCGCTCGCAGGCGGGGTCGCCCTAGGGATCCTCGTGGACGCCGAGGCTCCCCTCGCCGTGCTCCTCCCGGTCGCCGTGATGCTGGGCTACACGGGCGGGCGACTCCGAGGGGAGGGAGCCCTGTGACCTCCCGAGGTCCTCGACGCAAGCTCCGTGCCCGGGGCGACGTGGAGTGCCGCGTCACCGCTGGCGAGACGATCACGCTCGGGACGCCGAATGGGTTCCCGTCGCTCCAGGCTGGTCTGGCCGCTCTTATTGCGTACGCGGTGCGCCACTCCGATTCGGCCAGGAGTGCGGCTCGCGCGCTCGGGCTGAGCGGGCCCGGGCAGCTTCAGTGTCTCGCGCGCCGTCATGGCGTCCGCCTCCCGTGGTCCTCGAAGGGAGGTGCCGGATGATCGTGTGCAAGCGTAACGACGGTCGGTTGGTCCTCATCACCACGCGGCCCGGCGAGCCGATCACCCTCGAAGGCGCCAAGAAGGCGCTGGTCCGTGTTGCCGTCCGCGAGGCGACAACGACGACTGCGGCAGCGAATCTGCTGGGGATCTCGCAGCAGGCGTTGCGGCGCTATGCGGCGAAACACGGGATCTCACTGCCCCGCGCGGGAGGGGTGCCGTGAAGCCGGAGCCGCCGGGCGAGCAACCACCGGAGGACCTCGAGATCGCCGTCGAAGACGCGCCTCCACCGCCAGAGGGGGCCCCCCCGAACTTTCGAGAACGGCTGGTGCTCCACCTCAGGACGACGAACCCCGCCGCGCTCGAGCGGGCCGAGCGGGAGTTTCGCGGGGTCTTCGCGTCTGTCGACGACTTTGTATGCGCCCAACTCGCAGCGCAGGTTCCGGACTGGCTCCCCTGGCTCCGCGAGCACGTCTCGCCCGACGAGCTCCGCGAGGGCTACGAGGCAGGGACGAGGCAGCTCTGGACGATCCCGCTGTCCGACGGGCGGGTGATGGTCTTCGAGTCCGAGCTAGCGACGAGCAACTCTAGCGGGCGCTGGCGTTGATAAGGAGCCCGTTGACGCCGCTGGACGAGAGCCTTCACTGAGCCGGCGTCGCACTGGGCGGCAGGTGCGCGGCTCGTGCTGCTCGCGCGGCTGTGGTATCTCCGAGCTGCGATGAGCGACGGCAGCGCGATCGAGTGGACGGACGCGACCTGGAACCCGGTTCGCGGCTGCGTGAAGATCAGCCCCGGCTGCAAGCACTGTTACGCCGAGACCTTCGCCGAGCGCTGGCGCGGCCTGCCGGATCACCCCTACGGCCAGGGCTTCGACCTGCGGCTCGTCCCCGAGAAGATCGGCGAGCCGCTGCGGTGGCGCAAGAGCCGGCGGATCTTCGTCAACTCGATGAGCGATCTCTTCCAGGAGGGCGTGCCGGTCGACTTCATCCGCCGCGTCTTCGAGACGATGAACCGTGCTTCCTGGCACACCTACCAGGTGCTGACCAAGCGGGCCGAGCGGATGCGTGCGGTCTGCTCCTCTCTGCCGCGTGGGCTGGTCCAGCAGCCGCAGATCTGGCTCGGCGTCAGCGTCGAGGATCGCAAGTACGGCCTGCCGCGGATCGACGTGCTGCGCGACACGCCGGCCGGGCTGCGCTTCCTGTCGATCGAGCCGCTCCTGGAAGATCTCGGGCGCATCGATCTGAGGGGGATCGACTGGGTGATCGTCGGCGGCGAGAGCGGTCCTGGGGCGAGGCCGATGCAGGAGACGTGGGTCGTCTCGCTGCTCGAGCAGGCGCGGGATGCCGGCGTACCGTTCTTCTTCAAGCAGTGGGGTGGGGTCCAGAAGGGGCGTCACGGCCGTCTGCTGCGGGGGCGCACGTACGACGAGTTTCCTTTGCTCGCGCCGACGCGGGCGAACGCGCGCACGGTCGGAAAACTCGAGCCCGTGCGCCTCGAAGTGCTAGCCTGACGCGGTTCCCAGGAGGAACCCGTGGTTCGACTCGAAGACTATCAGCGCCGAGAGCAGGCGTATGTCAAACACTACGTCCTCAAGCATTATCTGCAGCGGCTCGCGCTGAAGGTCGGTCGGTTCAAGCCGGGCACGACCTTCAACTATATCGACGGGTTCTCGGGTCCCTGGCAGCACGCGACCGACGCATTGCGTGATACGTCTCCGCACGTGGCGCTGACCGAACTTCTGGCGGCGAGGCGGGTGTTAAGCGAGCAAACGCCGCCAGCGGAGCTTCATGTGCGCGGGATGTTCGTCGAGCAGAACAGGGAGGCGTTCGAGCGCCTCGCTCGGCTCCTGAAGGAGACCTTCGGCACGGTCGAGACGGAGGCGTACCACGGCGAGTTCGAGGATCATATCCCGCAGGCGTGTCGCTTCGCGGCCAGAGGGAAGCACCCCTTCGCGTTCGTTTTCATCGATCCGACCGGCTGGACGGGCTACGGGCTGCAGGCGATCACGCCGCTGCTGCGCGTCCGACCCGGCGAGGTCCTGATCAACTTCATGACCAAGGACATCTCGCGCTTCGTCGACGACGAGGACTCGAGCGCGCTCCAGTCGTTCGTCGACCTGTTCGGGGACGCGGGCTACCGCGAGGCGTGGCGCGGGCTACGAGACCTCGACCGGGAGGACCGGATCGTCGAGACGTACTGCGCCCGGGTGCGGGAGGCGGGGGAGTTCGCGCACTGCGCAGCGACGGTGATCCTGAACCCGCAGCACGATCGGACGCATTACCACCTCGTCTTTGCGACCCGCAGCCTTCACGGGCTCATCGCGTTCCGGGAGACCGAGCGGGAGTCGCTACCGGAGCAATTCGAGGCCCGTGCGGGCGCCAGGCAGCGCGAGCGGGTGATGAAGAAGGGGCAGCTTGAGATCCTCGAGGCGCCGGCGTGGGAGACGCCCTACATGGCCGAGCTCCAGCAGCGCTACCAGCGTAGGGCTCGTGAGGCGGTGGAGGGTGAGCTACGAGCGGGAGGTGAGGTGGAGTTCGACGCCCTGGTCGCGCTCGCGTTGCAGCAGCCGATGACCAGTCTCGCCGACCTCAAGGCATGGTTGGGCAACTGGCGGCGGGACGAGGCGGTCGAGTACCTCGGCCTCGCACAGGGCGAGAGGGTGCCGGCAGTGAAACGGGGCCACCGCCTGCGTTGGCGCGGCGGGCTGCTGTTCGGCGCCTGAGCGGGGAAACTGCGCGGCGGTGCTCGTGTACGGCAGTGCGTCGTGATATCCTCGCGACGGCGGAGTCCCTTCATGAGTTCCTCGGAGCCAGCCCCGGAGCGCCCTGAACATCCGATCCTCCTGGAGCGGTACAAGCTCGTACGCCAGCGGCATTCATCGGGGTGGACCCTCGGTTATGGCGGAGAAGATCTCGAGACCGGGAAATATGTGAGCATCACGCTCTCCCGCTACCCGCATCTTTCACCGGGTCGGTTTCCACGAGAGCTGACGACGCTGCAGGAGTTCCGGCATCCTGGCATTCTTCCTGTGCAGTCCGCGGGACTCCTACCGGATGGGGTCGTCTATATCATCAGGTCGGGCGGTTATCCGTACGACTTGAAGCACGATCTCCTCGATCGAGGACCGATCCCATGGCGTAACGCCCTCGATCTTGGAGTCCATCTCTCCGAAGCGCTTCAAGCTGCGCACGAACGTGGGATCCAGCACCTCGACCTGCAGCCCGAGACTATCTGCTGGGATGGTGGGTTCCTTCCGCTTGCCAAGGTGATGCTGACCGAGGTCGGTTCGGCGTGGTTGTCGCGTCCGCTCGGGCTTCGTGCGATCTCCGACCAGGAGCCGTCTCAGATCGCGGAGCGCGCGGGGCCTCCTGGGTATGCACCGCCGGAGACATACAATGGTCGGGCCGACGCGCGGTGCGACGTCTTCTCGCTCGGGGTGCTCCTTTATGCGCTCATCGCAGGTGAGCGTCCGTATGATGATGCCTTCGCTCGCGCGGGCAGCATGCCCGTCGTCCCGCCAGATGTCGCCTCGGTGCTCCTCCGGGCCGTTTCTCTTGAGCCTGGGGATCGTTTCCCGTCGATGGCTGAGTTTCATGCCGCCCTGGTGAACTTGTGTGATGTCCACCCCAGAGGAGGCGGGCCGGAGTACTGGCTCGCCGGCAAGTTTGATATTCGAGCGATTCTGGGCGTCGGTCATACTTCGACGGTCTACCTCGCGCGAGAACGATCAATGCGTCGGAAGACGGCGCTAAAGGTGCTGCGCGATGATCTGGCGGACGATCCAGTCGAGCGCGTTCGATTCAAGTACGAGTGCGTAATCTTGTCGAACATGCGCGACTTTGCGTTCCCGAGGCCCACGGACAGCAGCAAGGTCGGGCGATGCAACTTCGCGGCGCTCGATCTGTGCCCGGGTTTGCCCGCCGACTCGTTTATTCGTGACGAGAGCCGTCTGAAAGCGCGAGAGGTGTTGGCGGTCGGACGCCAGATCACGCGAGCGTTGATCGATCTGCATCACCGAGGGGTGATCCACCGTGACATTCATGCCAGGAATGTACTGATCGAGCGTGGGGCAGATTTGCGCGTCAGCCTCCTCGATCTCAATCGAGCGTTTTTCACAGAGGTGTTCTTCGAGTACATGGCCGAGAACGGTTTCTCGGTTTCGAAGCCCGTGCAGGAGGCACTTGCGTGTGAAGTAGAGCTCGAGAATACCGGATATCTTGCGCCGGAGGTGCTGCTGGAGAGGCGCTTCTCCCCGGCCAGCGACAGCTACGCGCTCGGCGCTCTACTGTTCCAGCTGATGTCCGGTCGCCTACCGCCCGGGCTCGACGACGACGCAGATCCATACTGGCGCCCGCGGCCGGGGGAGCCGCAGGCTAGCCTCGCGCACATCGTCCGCGCTATGCTGCATCCGAATCCGCATGTTCGCCTCTCCGTGAGCCAGGCTCGCACCGAGATGCTCGCACTCGACCGGCGTGGTGGATTCTATTGACGAGCCTGACCAGGGCCGCGCTCATCGGCGCGCCGAGCGGCGCGCCCTCGCGGCAGCAGCGGGCGTTGCCGCGGAAAACTCCCACGTCCGAGGGGACCTAACCTCCCGTGGGGGCTGTCGGACTGCCGGCGAGGATCCCGTGGATCCCGCGGAGCTGCGCCACGACCGCATCCACCACGGCGTCCTGTTCGCGTCCAGTCAGCAGTTCGATGTGCACCGAGAAGGCGTCGTCCGCGTGGTCATGCACGAGCCGACCGGTCTGCTGCGCCCACTCGGTGAGCTGCTCGCGCACGCGACCCGCCTGGCCCCACTTGCCTGGCCCGAACGTCAGCCAGAGCGGCCCGACCTCGTATTTGCGCCACAGCCCGAAATCCACCCCGAGCCATCCTCCTGGGCCGTTCTCACCGACGAACTGGAAATAGCGACCGATCGTCGCCCATGAATGCGCGGGGCGGAGACCGTCGATCTTGAGGATGTCCTTGCATCCCCTGGCGACCGCCTCCTGGACGATGATGCCATATTGCAGGATCCGCGTCGGCACTCGGGGATCGCTCAGCTCCTCGCGGATCAGCGGGCGCGTCGTGTCCTCGTCGGCGGCGCTGCAGACGCCGGCAAGTTGATCGAGATCCGCGAGCGCCCGCGGGTCGTCGACGGCTGCGCCGCGGAGGGTCGACAGCACGGTGTCCCAGGTCGTCAGGGCCATCCGGATGTTGCCGAGCACCAGCGGCCCCTCGTGGATGCCCGCGCTCCGAGGCTCCGGGACGTCGCTCCAGGTGACCTCCGCGGTTTTCAGACGGGCGAGGAGCTCGCGCCAGATCCAGGGGACGCGGGTCCGCGGCACGACCAGCAGCAAGAGCGCAGGCTGACTCTGTTGCTGTAACTGCTGGAGGTACGAGAGCGGCTGGTTCGCGGTCAGCGCGGCCCAAAACTTGTTTTCGATGAAGACGCGCACGGCGTGGCCCGACTTACCGACCATGTCCGGGCGACCCTCGTCCGTCGCGTGCTGCGTGCCGAAGTTCAGATCGGCCGGGAGATCCGGCAGCGCGGCCCGGAGCAGCGCTACGAAATGCTTTCGCAGGGGCTCGAAGGTCCGGAGGAGGTACGCGAGCCCCTCCGTCGCCGTGTCTTCATAGCGACGCGATAGGCCCCATCCGACGAGGTGTCCGAGGATCGTCCCGTGCTTGCTCATGTCGTCTCCCGCATTGTCGCGGCGAACATCGCCACCTCGAACATGCCGCACGCGCCGTAGACCGGCGCGGGCGGAAGCTGTGCTGTGACTCACACAGAGACGACGGGGGTTTTCCCGATCCGAGGTCCGTTGACAGGCGCGGGATCGCTCGTGGAAGCTCGCGCCATGGCCGAATCGAACGTCACCGTCGTCAACCCCGCGCACTGGCTCGACGAGCGCGGCGAGGTGCCCCACGGACCCCCGGAGCTGCGGGCCCGGGCCCTTCGTGTCGCGCAGTGCATCGAGTACGGCGGCCCGCTGAAGCGCGGTTACTGGCGCGAGACCCTCGTGCCGTGCCAGCGGTGTCCGAACGGGACGGCGTGCCCCGGCATGCTCGTGGTGCTCAAGCAGAGCGACGACGCGATTCTCGCCTTCTGTCTCGTGTGCAAGAGCGACGAGTACCTGATCTACGAGTGGGAGGACACACTGTATGCGAAAGGCCCGATGGAGCCGGTCTCCGTGCTCGCCATGACCGGCGGCCAGGACGTCCCGCAGCGGCGGCCCGGCCCGGAGTCCCGCGACGAGCTGCTCTCGCGCACGCTGACGCTGATCGGGAGCCCGCTGACCCCCGCCGAGATCCGGCGGATGATCGCGTCCGCGCGCGTGCCGTCCGAGGTGATCCAGGCCGTCGTCTCGTCATGCCCGAAGGCGCCGGCGCTCCCGGCGCTTGAGCGCTGCATGCCGGTGCTGATCGACCTGTGGAACGACATGCAGGCCGGCGCCCCGCCCCGCCCGCCGGAGTCGGCGCGCAAGACCAAGGTCGGCGCGAACGAGCGATGTCCGTGCGGCAGCGGCAAAAAGTTCAAGCGCTGTTGCATGCTCGACGAGACGCTGCACTGACGCCGGCCGCTCTCGAGGTTATGGGGACGGGCGGTGGCGCGCGACAGGAGGTGGCGGTGGCGCGAGCGCGCACCCTCCCCCGGGCCCCGGACCCGATGACGGGCCGTGCTTGACATCCATCCGGCGCTCCGGCTTCTCTTGAGAGCATGGACGACACCCAGCGTCACACAGAGTCCTTGCTCGACATCGTGAAGGGAATCCAGAAGAAGCATATTCTCCTGCCCGAATTTCAGCGCGACTTCCGTTGGGATCTACAGCGAACCTGCGACCTTTTCGACTCGCTAGTTCGTGAAATTTTCATTGGCACGGTCATCTACGGCAAGCCGTCCTTTGGTATGGCATTGCGTGAGATTGACACCCGTCCTCGCAAGGGCGAGGGCAGCCGGCGCGCACTCACCATCCTTCATCTCAGCGACGATGAAATCAAGCGAAGGACCAGCACGGAAAATCTCCGGATCGTCCTCGACGGGCAGCAGCGTATCACATCACTGTACCGTGCGCTGATGCCGGGGCACGACGACATCTTCATGGTGCTCCGGGAAGGGCTCGACATCAGCGAGGTGACCAAGGACACCCCCCTGGAGAGTATTCTTCAAGGCGTTTTCGCCGAAGAGCGCGAGGGGGGTGTCGCCGTGAGGCTCTCGGACGCCTTTCGCGCCGAGAATGAAGGCGGCGGAGAAGACGAGTTCATCGACGGCTTGTTCGCCAGCACGAAACATGCCAAGGAGCTCCAGGGACAAGGAGCCGCGCATGAGAACGCCAAACGCCTCTACCGCCGTGCGACGCGCAAGCTGATCGATCTCTACAAGCGCGAGAAGATGGTCTCCTTCTATCTCCTCGACATGCAACTGGAGAAGTTCTGCCTGTTCTTCGAGCGGAGCAACAGTCGCGGAGTCCAGCTCGATTTCACCGACATTTTAGCTGCCAAGCTCTACGGGAAGTTCAATCTCCGAAAGGAGATCGAGAAGATTCAGACCGAGCACGACCTGAAGGCCCTACCAAGAGAGCTGATTGTCCGGGCAGTAGCTTACTTTTGCCGCACGGAAGGGCGCGAGATTGGAAGCCCCGAGCGGCAGTCGATCAACATTGATCGTCAGTCTATCCTGCGAAATCTCAGCGCTGAGGACTTCAAGAAGCATTGGGGCGATACTTGTCGGGCCTATAAGGAGAGCCTCGGATACCTCCTGCGGCAGAACTACATCTTGAGTCCAGAGTGGATCCCGTCCGAGACCATGATCATCCCCCTCATGGTCTTCATGCGGGAGATCCAGGGCTACGAGCGGATGAACGAGTTTCAGCGAAGCTTTTTGGAGTTCTGGTTCTGGGCGTCCGTGTTCTCCAACCGCTACAGTACATCGTCCAATGAGGTTGTCATCACAGACAGCAACATCCTGGCCGCGGTCGCCAAGCGAACCGCGCCCAAGATCGATCGCGCGTGGTTCGCCCGGCTCAGGCCGATCGTGGCCACCCCTGAAGATCTCTTCGACTACTCCAAGGGGTCGGGCGTGATCTATCGCGGCGTTCTCAACCTCATCGGCTACGCCTCTGGTGGGTTCTACGACTGGAGCAGCGTCCAGAAGACGGACATGTCCAGCAAGCTCGAAGATCATCACATTTTCCCGAGGGCGTTCATCGACGGAAACTCCAAGCTCGACATTCCGGAGCAGGATGCGGATGAACTGGTGGACTGCGTCGTAAATCGGACGCTCATCCCCAAGATCACGAATATTCGCATCGGCAAGAAGTCTCCGTTCAAGTACCTGACCGAGCTACGCGAGAAGAACCCGAATCTCGACGCATGCCTCGATGCTCACCTTGTCCCACGCTCGTTGGCCACCGAAGAGTCATGGAGCTTGAGCTTCAAGAAGTTTCTGGACACCCGCGCGAAGAGTATCTTCGACCTCATCGTCAAGTATGCAAAGCTACCCATGGCGAAACATGCAGACTCGCTCGGTGTCACGATCGAGGACGTTCAGACTCCTCCACCCAAGATTCTCGACAACTTCGCTGCGATGTTGTCCGACGGTCGGATCAAGGTCGGAGATCGCCTCTACGTACAGGGCCATCCAGCAAAAATGGCGACGGTTCGCGCAGACGGTAAGGTCGAGTTTGGCGGACGCAGTCTTCCGATTAATACTTGGGGCCAAGAGGTGACCGGGTGGAAGTCGCTCAATATTTACGAAGCGGTCGTGCTTGAACGAGCCGCCCAGCCGCTCAAAATGCTCCGGAACAAGACCTGACCGGGGGCGTGGGGTAACCATGCCGTGCACCCCGCCGATCTGGCCGGGGTGCCGGCGGGCCGCCGGGTTTAGGAGCGGATTGCGTCGAAGTCGAGCGCCGGGGGTCGGTCGCGCTCACCGGCGAGGTAGGCGTCGAGGTCATGGCGTGCAGCACCGAGCGGGTCGCCGTCGGGGTCGTAGCTGGGGAAGATCCCGAGCTCGAGCGCCATGCCGCCCGGCGGGGGGCCGAGGCGCTCGAGCGAGGCGCGGTCCTTGTGGGAGAAGGCGACCAGCTTCGCGCGCTCGAAGACCCGCGCGGGTGAGGCGAGCAGGAGCTCGGGCATACGACGCGGGGCGAGGCGGAGGAGGCGAAGGTTCGGCTGGATGTCGCGTCCGGCGAGGACGGGGACCTTCGGGACACCCCACAGGCCGCGCGCTTGCTCCGGTGCGGGGCTCAGCGCGCGGAAGGCCGCCCAGATCTCGGCGATCCGCGCCGGGTTGGTGCCTCGCGTCCAGTTGCCGCCCTTGCACACGTTCGGGACGGTCGGGCGGCTGACGGCGATGTTCCAGTTGCAGATCGTGCAGTGTTCGTCGGCGAGGCTGTCGGTCGGCAGGACGAGGAGGACGTGGGGGCTCGCCGGACGCTGCGCCGGGCCGAGCTGGGCGGCGAGGATCGGTAGATCGGTCCACGGCGTGCCCGCGCGCGGGAGGTAGAAGTGGACGAAGCGCGAGAAGCCGAGGTGGCGATCGACGGCGGCCGTCGTGCGCCGGACCTGGCCGATGCCCTCGAGGTCGTCCTTGCCGAGCAAGGCGCCGGTGCGCCAGATCCCGCGCGCCGCCGTGAGTGGGAAGACGTGGTAGGCGTACGGGTGCGTCGCGCTGAACGAGGCCATGCGTCGCGCGAGGGTACGCGATCTGTCGGGCCTGTCAGAGCGGCAGAATTGGGCAGGCTTGGGCGAGCCGGGGGAGTTACGACGGCTTGCCCTGGAGGCCGAGCATGGCGGCGAGGTAGGTCTTTCCCCAGGTGTCGAGGGCGGCGTCGCGGTGGGTGGTCGGCGGGATCGGCTCGGCAGCGAAGAAGGCGGCCGCGCGCGCGGCGATGATGTCGCCGGTGCGGGTGGGATCGAGGTCGGCGGCAAGGGCTCCGTGGATCAGGAAGTCGACGGCGGCAGTGCGGGCGGCGCCGCGGCGAAGGTGCGGGGCGAGTGCGTCCGGGGGGAGCCGGCGGTCGCGGTCGGTCTCGAAGACGAGGACGCGGGTGTCGCGGAAGGGGATCGACCAGACGGCGCGCTGGTCGAGCTCGTAGCCGGCGCGGAGCCTGTCGGGGTCGCAACAGGCGAGGATCCACTGCAGGAACGGCGGGAGGTGCTCGGCGAGGCGGGTCTCGATGTACTCGGCGGCGCTGAGATAGACGCCCCGGTAGCCGCGGACGGCGGTGTCGAGGAAGGCGGCGTCGGCGGTGCTGAGAGCGCGGGCGATCCGCTCGCGGAGGTCGGGGGGAGTGCCGCCGGGCGGGTCGCTGGGCGGGATCTGCGGGGTGGCGTCGGGGCAGAGCTGGTCGACGAGCGCGCGGACGTCGCGGAAGACGCGGCGGGCGAGGACGTTGCGCCGGTCGTCCTTGACGATGGCCTCGGTGAGCTCGCCGTCGTCGGTGCCGGAGCCGGCGGCGCGGCCCTCGGGGAGTCGGAGGATGAGTCGGAAATTTCCGAAACCGAAGCTGACTTGCACGCCCATGGGGTCCTCCTGCTCGCTTGCGCGGGTTGTCGGGGTGCGTGCCGGCGAGGCGCGGCACCGCACGAAGTCAAGATATGCATAGTCATTTAAAGGATAGCCTGTCAAGGCTAGGCATGGCGAGGCCTAGGCACCCGAGGGCTGGGGGACGTAGTATCCGTGAGCGTTGTCGCGCCGCAGTTCAGACGAAGCCCGAGAAGCCCACGTCCGGCGCGAGCTGGCGCGACTGCTCCGCCAGGCGCGAGAGCGTGCCGGGCTGTCCCAGGCGGCCCTGCAGGCGCGGCTGGCGGCGGCGCTGGGGGTCGAGAGCGTGGCGGCGACGACGATCAGCCGCTACGAGCGCGGGCAGGCGGCGCCGACGCTCGGGACGCTCGACGCGCTGTGCGAGCTGTTCACCGGGCGGGAAGACGCGCTGGTGGCGGCGCTCGCCCAGGCGCTCGGGGAGAGCGACGCCGAGGCGGACGAGTAGCAACGGCGCTCCCGCGTCACGCAGTCCGTTTGCCGCCCGCGCGAACCCCACACCGCACGCAGCGTGACGAGTATCCTCGAGCATCATGCTCACCGACGACGATTTCTCCGCCGCGGTCTCCGCGCTCGGTAGTAACGACGTATTAGCACGTGACGACGCCGCGGCCCGACTGGAGATTGGCGGCTGGTCGGCGGCGCTACGGCTCCTGGAAGCCGCACGCGAGCTGTCGAGCACGGCGAAGGCGCGAGCGCTATTTACATTCGTCGCTCTCACCTATACAGAACAGAGCCGTCGCGTTCGTAACCCGCCGCAGCCGATCCACATCGGTGTGCGCGGTAAGGCCAGCGAAGTCGCCGCCGCCATGCATGAGCTCCTCGGGCTCGAGATCCGTGTCGATCCTGAGCTCTGTGAACTCCCAATCGCCCTGGATCACACCTGCGCGTCCCCGATGGCTGCGCTCGACCTCCTGGCGAACGACCTGGGAGCGCGTTGGCAACAGGATCCGTTCGGTGTCGTCCGCCTGATCGCCGGCAGCGAGCCGGCCGTTCCGACCGCCTATGCTGGCGATCTACGGATCTGCGTCGTGAACGCGCAGACGACTCGGCGTAGCAATTTCCGCGACCATGACGTCTCGGTCGAGTACGGCGTGGAGGTTTCGATCGAACGCCCTCTCCTGCCGTTGCGGGCGTTCGCCCTGCATCACATCGAAGCGCTGGATCTGCACGGCCGCCGTCTGCCGACGACCGCTTCCATGCGCTTCGACGATGACCATCTGGCACGGTTTTCACTCACACTGACCGATCTCCCCCTGGAGTGCCGACGACTCGACCGCTTGCGTGTCGTTGTCGACACGTTGTTCCCTGATACTCATGAGGTCCTGCGCCTGGTGGAGCTACGTGCTGGGGCACGGTTGGCCGGAGCGCTCTGCGAAGTCGAGGTCATTACCGTTCGTTCGGACAGCATTCGGCTCATCAGTCGCCCCTCGGCGTCGGCCGAGCCGTTCCCTGTGGCAATTCTCGCTCGCATCATCGACGCGGCGTTCCTTGCCATCGCCGATGACGAGGAGGAACTCGCTGCCACCGAGTCCTTCCGTCCAGCCGGGGTCGAAGACGAGGTTCATTGGGAGTTACGGTGGACTCGGCTACCGACCGCGCGAATCCGCGAGGTTCGACTCCGGGCGGTGCGCTCGTTGTGGCTGCGCTCCACCCCGTTCGAGCTGCATGATCTGCCGATCCCGTGAGTGACCTCGGGAGATGCGCGGGCGTGGGGGCGGTGTGCATGTTGTGATCCTGCCCCGGCGGTCAGATCGCGCAGCGCGGGCCCGTAGCAGCCCGCCGGCCCGTACCAGATCCGTTCCAGTAACCAGGCCGGAACGGGCGAGCCGGAGGTCCCTCGTGGGGAATCTCCGGCTCGAAAATGACCAAGGATCTCAGGGGTTTGTGAGAGTTTTCGACGCGATTACCGGGGGTTGCGAGGTCCTTGGTCGTTGTCGGGCTTGAAGACCCGGAACGCCTCAGTTCGGTGCTTCTGCGGCGTTCTGGGCGCGTTTGGGCCGTTTGGGCCTGGTTTGGGCCTTCGCCCCCTGCGAGGTCGTCGGGACGGCCGGGGATGACGGGGTCCAGAAGGCTGCGGCCTCGCGCGCGGAGGTTTCGCGCGCGAGGTGGACGTAGCGCTGGGTCGTGGCGATGCGGGCGTGGCGCGCGTGGGCCTGGAGCCGCCAGGGGTCGCAGCCCCGGCGAGCGAGGATGGTCAGCCCGGAGTGCCGGAGCAGGTGCGGGCCGGTCCTGGGTAGGCCAGCCCGGGCCTGCACCTGGTTCAGGCGGTACCGGACCGAGTGAGCGGTGTGGTGCGTCTGCGCGCCCTTGTAGTGGCGGACGAGGACGTGCTCGTCGCGCCGTGGCAACACAGCGAGCGCACGGGCGAGCTCGGGGGTGAGCCCGACCGGCGCGGCCACGCCACCCTTGGGCGTCGCGGCCACGCCGGCACTGTAGTTGTGCTGGATGGTCAGCAGCCCGGCGTCGAGGTCGACGTCCGACCAGCGCAGGGCTGCGACCTCGCTGACGCGCAGGCCGCCGTGCAGGAGCAGGAGCACGATCGCGCCGTACTCGCCGCCCATCATCCGGGCCGCGGCGAGCAAGCGGTCGGCCTGCTGCTCCGTGTAGACGACCGGCTCGGGCTTCTTGCCCTCCTTGTCGGTCTTGATGACAGGGACCTGATCGTCGCGGAGGATGTACCAGGCGACCGCCCGCTCGAAGATCTTGCGGAGCTTGTACAGGACCTGATTGCGCGAGCTGACCTCGGGCAGCTTGCCGAGCTCTCTCTTGAGCGCGGCAAGGGCCGCCCGATCGATCTGGTCGAGGCGGTGCGCCCCGAGGACCGGGCCGAGGTAGTTGGAGAAGATCGAGGCGTACCCCCGGCGGGTGCCGGGCTTGGTCTTCGCCAGGTACTCGGCACAGAACCGGGTCCAAAACTCCGACAAGGTCGGGATCGGCGGCTCGGTGGACTTCGTCTTGGCCGGCGCTGGGCGGGGCTGGAGGGGCTGTCTTGATGGGTTCGGTCGATCCTCCTGGGGTGCCCCGCCTCCGAGCAGCAACTCCTGAAGCACCTCGCGCTCGCTCCGCCGGGCCCACGCGAGGGCTTGCTCGCAGCCCAGCCCCGCCGGCGCGACCTTGCGGACGCGGCGGCGAGGTTGTCCGGGGAGTTTGGGGAGCTCGAAGGTCACGCGGAAGCGGGTGGGGTCGTAATGGTAGCGTTCTGCGGTGATGTTCACGGGCTTTGCACTTGTCTGCGCGGCCGCGTGGATCTCTGAGTCGAAGTCGAGCACAGGTCCAACCCGCAGTGCAAGCGCTGCCGGCGGCGCTGGCGGCCACATGACGTACCATTCCTTCACGCTAGCGAATCGCTGGATCCAGCCGTGCTCAGCGAGCTCTTCGCCTGCTCACGAATGTCCAGTGCCGAAGCGATGGCGGAGGAACTACGCGGCGGCCGCGGCGGGGCTCTCCCACCTGTGTCACGCGACGGTTCAACTTGCGCATCGTCGCGTCGTCGATGGCGCCGGCGAGGCGACGCAGCGCCGCGATCACGTCCGGTCGCTCGCGTCGCAGACGTTCACCGACGAGGATGACGGCGTCGTAGGGCGGCATGACGGCTCGGTCGTCCTCGAGGCCGACGAGGTGGAGCGCCGGCTCGCCGCTGCCGGGCGGCCCATGCCTGTCTACTTGTTCATGTCTGGATGCTCAGGCCCGCGCGCACATGTCCCGGGGGACCGTCTGCACGACCTCGACGACGCCGAGTTCCGCGCGGCGCTGCGCTACCACGGCGGCACCCCCGAGGCCGTGCTCGCCGACGACGCGCTGATGGAGCTGCTCGCGCCGCTGCTGCGCGCCGACTTCGGCGTCGCCAAGACCTGGGACTTCCGCGCGGGGCCGCCGCTGGCGTGCCCGATCACCGGCCTCGCCGGCGCGGTGGACCCGATCGCCTCCCCGGCGCAGATGCAGGGCTCAGCCTGTACACCTTCGCCGACGGGCACTTCTTCGTCCACGCCGAGCGCGCCGCCGTGACCGCCGCCGTCCGCCAGGCGCTCGCGCCGGAGGGCTCGAGGGGCGCGCCAGGCGCGGCGCGCGAGTCGGTGGATCGGCAGCTCACCTGAAGGATCAGCCCTCGACCGCGTGTCCCGTCCCGTCCTCGGGCGTGAACCCTCGGTCGAGGGCCTCGCTTCGATCGCGGGCCCGCCGGGCCGCGACGTCCTGCGGCCGTGAGCCCCGACCCCGCGTCACCCGCCGCAGAAGGGGCCGGCGATCGCTACGGTGTTGTTATTCGTGTTGCACTCCTGCTCCTTCGCCTGGACCTTGATCTCGAGGCTGTCGAGGCCGGCGGGGTCGAACTCGAAGGCGAGGGCGGCGGCGTACTTGCCGGGGTCGAGCGGATCGGCGACCTCGACCGATTGCATGGTCTGGACCTGGCCGCCCGCGAGGCCGACGAGCTCGATCGTCGCGCCAGCGGTCAGCGGGGAGGCGCCCTCGTTGCCGAGGTGGACCCACACGACGAGCTTGCCGTCCTTGCACTCGAGGGTGCACGGCTCGATCGCCTGGAGCTTGAGGTCCGGCGTCACGGTGCCGTCGGGTGGCGACAGGTCGCCCGAGCGGAAGTTGTTGTAGCTCTTGAAGTTCGGGGTGACCTGCTTCGGGATCGTGCCGTCGTCGTTGACGTTGGTGATGCTGTAGGCGTGCTGGTTCCAGATCTTGCGGGCCGGGCGCCAGGACTTGTTCATGTCGCCGATGACGGTCACGCCGGTCTTGTTGCCCAAGCCGAAGCTGTTGTTGTTGATGGCTACGATCTCGGACTGACCGTCGTTGTCGACGTCGACGACGATCGGATACTCGAACAGCGTGGCGCTGCCGTATCCGTTCAGGTTGAGCTTTTCGGCGCCGTTGGTGCCGGCGTAGACGCGCAGGCGCAGCTCGTCGTTGTAGATGACCTCGGCGGCGCCGTCGCCCTCGAAGTCGAAGACCGATGAACCCGTGACCTGCGACGAAAGGTCCTGCGTCGCCTTCTGCCACAGGATCTTGCCGTCGGGCTCGAATACGACGTAGAAGGCTGCGCCTGCGACGCCGATCTCGGGCTGGCCGTCGCCGTCGTAGTCGGCGATCGTCGGCGGCCCGCCGCCGCCGCCCGGCATGACGACCTGCCAGAGCACGGCGCCCTTGTTGTCCTGCCGACGGATCGCGTTGTCGCCGACGACGACGATGTCGGGCGAATCGTCGAGGTTGAGGTCGGCAACGCCGACCCATCCGTCAGTCTTGCCGTTGTACCAGACCTCGGCGCCGTTCGGCTTGTAGACCGCGTTGCCGGCGACCATCTCGAGGGTGCCGTCGAGGTCGATGTCGGCGACGACCGAGGCGAGGCTCCCGACGCCGTACTTGACCTTGCCGCGCAGGGTCCCGTCGTTGTTGAGGATGGCCGGGCCGGAGACGATCTCGGGCTTGCCATCGCCGTCCATGTCGGCGATCGCGGGGTACGAGCCGAAGTTGAGCGAGGTGCCGTTCGGGGTCGCCCACTTGAGCTCGCCGGTGTGCTCGAACGCCTTGACCTGGCCCGTGGTGGTGGTGGTGACGAGCTCGACGATCCCGTCGCCGTCGATGTCGCCGCCGGCGACCCCGGCGCTGCCGCCGATCGACTGATCGCCGATGTTGAGGATCTCGGCGCCGTCCTTGCCGCTGACCGCCCGCAGGACGCCGGTGCTATTGTACGCCAAGCCGGCGAAAGTGGTGAAGACGATGTCCGGGATGTCGTCGTCATCGATCTTGCCGTCGGCGTTGTCGTCGGTCAGCGAGACGACGATCGGCGCGACCATGACCTGGTTGAATTGCGGGAAGGCCGCCCAGGAGCTCTTCGACCACTCGACGGTCGGCGTGAAGGTGCCGACCTTCGGCGGGATCTCGCAATTGGCGTTCTGCGGCCCGTCGAAGCCGGCCGGCGGCTCACCGCAGATCGCCGGCGGCGCGTCGGTCGTGCTGCCGGAGGTGTCCGGGCCGCCGGTGGTGCCCGTCGAGCCCTCGCTGGCCGAGCCGGCCTGTGTCGTTTCCCCCGTGTCGGTGCCGGGCGCGGTCGCGCTGCCGCCCTCGGTCGTCGTGCCGACGGTGGCGGTCGCGCTCGAGTCGCTCGCGGAGGCGGTCGCGTCGGTGGTCGCCTGCGAGTCGCTGTTCGAGCCGCCGCCCTCGGTCGGGGCCGTCGCGGAGTCGGTCGCCGAGGCGCTGCCCTCGCTCGTCGAGGCCGCGCCGGCCGTGTCCGTGCCTCGGCTCGTCGAGCCGCCGCTGTCGCTCGCCGAACTGCCGCCGCTGTCGCCGCACGCGGCGGCGAGCAAGCACCATGTCGTCCATCCCAGTGTCGTAATCGATGCCCTCATCGCTCCCTCCGTCCCAATGCCATGCCGGTCCGCCGGCCGCTGGCGCGGCGGTCGGATCGGGTTGGAGAGAGGAGCCGCGAGGCCGGCGATTGTCGCAAAGGTTCGCGACGGACCGTGGATGGGCGCCTTTGTATGGAGGGGGCGGACGCGCAGGCGCGAGGTCCCGCGCGACAAGTGCGGCGGTCGGGGCTCCCTGGGCGGGCGCATTCGCGTCGTGCCTCCGAGCTCGCCATGAACCTCCACACGATCACCGCCCTGTCGCTGCTCCTCGTCGCCTGCCCGCAGGAGGCGCCGCCGGGCCCGGAGGCGCCGCCGGAGCCGGCGGCGCACGCCGAGGCGCCGGCGAGCGAGGCGCCGCTCCGGCTCGCGTAAGCACCCGACGCAACCTATCTGGCATGTGTCGAGAGCACCCTGGAGAGGCGTCACCGCGCCCAGGCTCGCGAGCCGGCCGGGTGGCCCGCCCACGGGACGCCGCCGCGAGACCGCCACGGCCTGCATGGGCCCGGTGCTGCCGCGGTCGTGGGAGCCCCCGACGCGATATCATGTCCTCTGGGACAGAGTGTTACCCGCAAGTTCTCCGGAGGGGGCGAGCGGACGAGCCGTGGACGGTTGCGCGAGCACAGGCAAACGTACGCTGCGCTTCCGGGCCTCCTCCGCGCTGATCCGTCGAAACGCCGACTCGCGGCTCGCGGCGACGGCGAGCGCGAGATAGCGCTCCTTCTCCTGATAAAGCAAGCGCTCCCCATGGAACATGGCGAGGGCCGCGTCGAGCTGGCTCTCGGCACACGCAGGGAAGCGCGCCGCGATCTGGCGCCGGGTCCTGGCCTCCATACAATAAAGGTAGAGCTCGCGCTCCACGCCGACGAACACCCCCGAGCGGAACTCGCCGAATCGATCGTCCTCCACGACGATGAAGCTCCCCCCGTCACGGTAGCGCAGCAGCGGCTCAGACCGCCCGCGGTGCAGCTCCTGCCAGTCGCGACACGCCTCTCGGACCGATGTCCAGTCTGCGGCGCCTGGAGGCGGCGTGTACGAGAGGTCGGCCAACTCGATGCGTGACCACACCTCGTCCGGGAGGCCGTGACGGAAGTCGTCGTGGTTCCGCGCCTGGTCGATGCTGAACTCCGTCCGCAGGGCGTCCACCGTCGAATCGACGCCGAGCCGGAAGGTGCTGCAGCTCAGGGGCTCGAAGCTGAGCGCATAGTCGCGGATCGTCCGCCGCGTCTCCTCGACCTCCGCCGCGGTCGAACCGGGGAAGTCGACGATCAAGTTGGCCAAATTGCGGATCCCCAGCTCGGTGCACGCCCGCATCGCTTGGAGGTTCTGGATGACCGTGCTCCCCTTGCCGATCCGTTGCAGGTACGAGGTCGAGAGCCCCTCGATGCCGAGCTGCGTTCGCCGCAGGCCGGCCTGCGCCAGGAGGAGGAACTCGTAAGGACTGACGTTCACGCGCATCTCGTAGAACATGTCGAGGTCCTTGCCCAGCTCGGTGATCTTGAGGGCGAAGTCCTCGACGCCGTGGAGCCGAATGATGTTGTCGACGAAGTAGATCTTCAGGTTCCGGTAGCGGTCGGAGAGCGCCTCGATCTCGTCCTTCACGCGCTCGATCGACTTCTCACGGTACCCTCCCCACTGGATGTTGAGGTTGCAGAAGTAACACGTGCTCTTCGGGTCCCCGGTGCGCTTGGTACGATCCCACCAGCAGCCCCGGGAGCCCTCCAGGGGCAAGGACCACTCGATCCCGTGATGGTCCGCGCGTTCGGCGTACTCGTCGAAGTCCGGGACCGGGAGTTCGTCCATGGACCGGACCTCGAGGAGGTTCGCGCCGCTCTTCGGGAGTGGCGCTTCGCTGCGCGACAGGACACCCGAGCTCGCAGACGGCGGCTCGCAGCCCGAGCGCAGGGCGTTGATCAGGTGGGCGAGGGGGCGCTCCCCCTCACCCTGAACGATGTAGTCGACGAAGGGGTACTCCGCGAGGATCGAGGGTCCGACGCGCGAGGAGACCGTCGAGCCGCCGAGAACGACCGTGATGTCCGGCGCCAGCGCCTTGAGCTCCTTCGCCAGGGTCAGGTTGGCGAACAGTTGACCGAAGCACGTCGTCAGGCCGATCATGTTCGCGCCCGAACGCGCGAGTCGGTCCGCGACCTCCTGGACGTGCGCCCGCAGCTCCCGCTGGACCCGCTCGAAGAGCGCGTCCCAGCCTTCGCTCGCTCCGAGGGTGACCCCCTCGAAGGTCGTCGGCGCAGACGCGGAGAAGAACGCACGAACGTTGTCGGCCTGTTCCGGGTAGAGGAACGGAGCATAAAAGAGTTCACCGATCGAGTAGGCCAGGAAGCAGATCGCGTCGTAGCACTCAGGGCCTACCCGCTGGGCGACCTCCACGAACTCGGAGTGACAGCTGACATGCACGCCGGCGCACTCTCGCCGCACATAGGGGACGAGAGCGCCCAGCGCCGCCGAGGGCCGATCACGGCGTGACCAGGGCATGGCCACGAGCGCCACTCGAAACCTGTCTTCGTCTGAACGCCTGCTCATCGTGCATGCTCCCGATGGACCCGCGCCGCGCCGTGGCTGGCCGGCCAGGTAAGAAATCAGCCCCGTCGCAGCGGTATGAAAGAGGAGAGGGCCGCTGTGCCTGGCGAACACCCGATCTGGGCGGCTGCCATACGCGACGGCGGCCCTCTCGTGCGGCTAGATCTTGTCGATCGTGTGGTCGTCGCCGGCGCGGACCTTGGACTTGGTCTTCATCGTGAGTCTCCAGGAATGTGGTTATTGACAGCGGCGGGAGCAGCCCCGGCGCTCACATGGGTAGAGTGCCGTGCGGCGAGGTTGTCGCATGCGCGGGGCAGTGATGCCTCGGAGGGGAGCGACGAGGGAGAGTTCACGTGGACCAACGAGTGCCGCCGCTCTCCGCCGTGATGGAGAGCGAGCTGACGCCCGGCCCCTGTCATGCACACGAGGCCGCGCAAGTCCTCGAGGAGGTCGTGCGACGACCGCGATCCGAACGATGCAGAAGGAGACCATGATGGATGCCGCTCCGACGAATGCGCCGAGGACCGGCTCGCGGGCCGGGGGCGAATCGTCGCAGTCGCGACCGCGCGTCGACGACGGCAACGCCGACAACGCCGACAACGCCGACAATTGCCTCGACTCCTGCCAGGTCGCCGCCTGCGACGACGGCGTCGTCGGCCCCGGCGAGGAGTGCGACGGCATCTACGAGATCGACCCCGACAAGGACGGGCCGCGTGACGAGCACGTGGACCGGCAGAGCTGACAGGTAGGGGGTCGACCCGGCCCATGATCTCCGGCATGTCGTCCGTGACGTCCCAGGCTCGGCGACGCCTAGGCCTGTGGCTTCAAGGTCGAGGCCGTTCGGCGCGCCCGCGCGGGTCGAGACGTTGCGCGCCTTGCTCGATCGACCTCGGCTCCGGGACCCGCTCGGGCGAGAGCTCCAGGCGGCCGGCGAGCAGGCCCGCGTGCTTCTCTCGCAGCGCGAGGGCCCACGCGTCCGGCTCCTCCATGATCATGAGGCACAGCTCCTCCATGCCCGCGTGCGCGAGGAAGAGCGGCGGCAACGGTCCGGCACCGTCGCGCAGCGGGCGGTAGCCGATCTGCTGGCACAACACGTCGGTGCGGAAGCGAGGGGTCCCGCCGATGATCATCGGCGAACGCCCGCCGCGCTCGCTGTCGTCGATCATCAGCGCCGCCATGCACTCCTTGAGCACCGCCGAGAGCGCGCGGTGCTGTCGCCGCAGGGTCCGGTCGATCGTCAGGCCGGCGGAGAACAGCAGGTCTCGCCCGGCCGCCCGGCCTCGCTCGCACAGATCGACGAGCGCCGCAGCCTGACGCGCGCCGCCGTTCGTCCGCGCGAGACCGACGTAGGGCGGCGTGAGGCCGTAGAGGTCGCAGCGCGCGAGGGAGATGGTCTTGTAGCCGCCGATGACGCGCAGCGCCTGCGGCTCGTCGAGACAGAAGAGGTGATGTCGCGCGACGAACTCGGTCGCGTCCATCGGCAGCGTGTGCTCGGGGTAGTCGGGCGGCCCGTAGCCCTCGGCCTTCCTCGCCATCATCTCGACGAAGAGCTGCTGGACGTGCGGACGACCGAGCTGTCGGTAGGGGTTGTCGACGGTGACGAGGCGGAGACGCGCGAGGAGTTCGTGGTCGTCGTCTTGAAGCTCGCTCGAAATGATCACGGTGCCACCTATGAGAGGACGAACACAGCCGCGACCTCGCGCTTGTGCGCGGGCACTCGGTAGGAAAGGTGCGCGATATCTACGACGGCGAGGCGTGTCGGACAGGCTACGGCTTGCGGCCGCAGACCGTGAAGATCGTGACCGAGGCGAAGAAGCACCCCCGCTTGTGGCGCGCCCTGAAATCGGTGCGCAACGACTCCGCGTCTTGAGATGAAAGCGCGCCTGCCTCGATCGCAGCCGGGAGGAGAAACTCGATGCCGGTGATGCGTTCGAAGGTCGAGTAGTCCGGGAGGAGCAGCGAGTCTGCCGCGACCTCGACCTCCCGGAGGCCTGCTGCACGGAAGAGCGCGTACAATCGGCGGCCGCTCCGCGGGTGCTTGACCCAGCTTTCGGTGAACGAGAGGTAGGCCGTCATGGCGGCGCTCTCCGGGGCGTCGATGATCAAGCTGCCCCAATCGGTGTCCGAGACCGCGATGCGACCGCCAGGCTTCAGGACCCGGACCAACTCCTGGAGCGCGGCTGCTGGATCCGGGACGTGCTGGAAGAGGCGGTCGGAGCGGATCGCGTCGAAGGTGGCATCCGGGAAACCCGTGGCTTCGACCGGTGCGACCTTGAAGTGGACCGACTGGGGCCCGCCTGCCGAGCGGCGGATGGACTCCTCGATCATGGCCGAGCTCGCGTCGATCCCCCATACTTGACCGCCGGGACCGATGCGTTGCGCCAAGATCCTCGCATCGTCCCCGGTGCCGCAGCCCGCGTCGAGCGCCACGAGCCCGTCCCCCAGGCGCAGCCATTCGATCGATCTCGCCTTGTATACGCGCATCGGCTCGAGGGTACGAACGGTGTCCAGGTAGCTCACGAAGTCGTTTGGTTGCCCGGAACGGTCGATTTCGTGCCAATCTCTCTCCTCGGCCGCCTTCGACGGGGGGGCGTCGACAGGTTCGTCCGCCTGAAGGACCCTCACGTGCGATTGTTTCTGTATGCAGACCGTCGAGGCCTCGTCCGTCCGCGAATCTTCGTCGACAGAGGTTGTCACGAGGACGAGAGGCGAGAGCAGCCTGGTTGTCGCATGATGGGCCCGACGCTCCGTGGCGAACGGCGCACGGGGTCGGAGCGACGATCTGTCATCTGCATATGAAGGGCTGCGTCGTAGGCGCTCCCACTTTGCCACATCCGCGGAGATCCGCGCTCACGGCTCGCGGTTGTCCCGACCACGAGCGCACGGCGCGCCAAGTGCCCGGACAAGCCGGCCTCGCGGCTCTATGCAAGAATTTCCGCCTTCGGTCTGCGAAGGGGGCCAATTGCCGACGTCGGGCGCCCGGTGGTACTCAGATCGTGAGCCATGCAGGACGTGCAGCGCCTCGCGGATCTCTTCCTGCCGCACCTCCCGGCGGCTGCGAAGCAGGCGCTCTCTCCGCTGCCGGATCTCGAGGAGCAGCTCGCGGCGCTGTGGTCCTCGGCGCGGGCTTCGTGCCCGGAGATCGAGCTCTCTGCGGCGGAGTTCCTCCGCTTCGTCGCGCGGCGGCTGGACATCGACTCGCTGCGCGGTCTGCATTCGCTGCGGGCCGACGACCTCTACTTGCTGTGCGCCTACCTGCGCGGCCTTCCTGCCGCCGTGCCGCTGTTCGAGTCGCGTTATTTCCGCCCGGTGACCAACGCGCTGCGGCGGCTGCGGACCGACGCCGACATGGTCGAGGACATCAAGCAGGCGCTGCGCCACATGTTGCTGATCGATCGGATCGTCGACCCCGACCGCAAGTTCTATGTCGGCACCGGCTCGCTCGTCTCGTGGCTGTGCGTCTCGGCGGTCCGCGAGGCCGGCCACCGCCGCGACCGTCGCGGCCGTGACGACCCCTTCGAGGAGGAGACGGTGCTCGGCAACCTGCCCGCCCTCGACGACCACGAGCTCGCCTACCTCAAGCAGATGTACCGGCGCGAGTTCAAGGAGTCCTTCCAGGAGGCGCTCGAGTCGCTGACCCCGCGCGATCGGAGCGTGCTCCGCTACAACGTCGTCAAGGGCCTCAACATCGAGCAGATCGGCGCCATCTACCGCGTGCACCGCGCGACCGTGGCGCGCTGGATCGCCCACGCCCGCGAGCTGCTGCTGCACCGCACGCGCGAGCTGCTGACGCGCCGTGTCCGCGTCTCGAACGACGAGCTCGAGAGCATCCTGCGAATGATCGAGAGCCAGATGGACGTCAGCCTGCTGCGCAGCCTCGAAGAGCAACCCTGAGCGTGTCCCCCTCCGCGGGCGGCTGCAGATGAAGATCGACCCCGGCGCCTGCATCCCCGACGAAGAGCTGATTCGCCTGTTCGAGGGCCGACTCTCGCCCGAGGAGCAGGCGAAGGCCGAGGCGCACCTCGACGCCTGCGGGCGCTGCTTCGATCTGGTCGGCGAGCTCGCCCGCGGCCTGCATTCGACCCCGAAGGACCCGTCCGCGGACGACACGGCCGGGCCCTCGGCCACCTCGATCTCGGGCATCCTGGCGCGCGCCGAGCTGCTGCACGGGCGCTATCAGATCCTCGACGTCGCCGGCGTCGGCGGCATGGGCGTCATCTACGCCGCCTATGATCATACCCTCGACCGCCGGGTCGCGCTCAAGGTCGTGCGCCAGGACCGGCGTCCCGACGACGGCGGCGGCCCGGCGGAGGCCCGGCTGCTCCGCGAGGCGAAGATCCTCGCCCGGCTGTCGCACCCCAACATCGTCGTCGTGTACGACGTCACGCAGGGCGAGGAGGGCGTGTTCATCGCCATGGAGCTCGTCGCCGGCCAGACGCTGCGCGCCTGGCTCGCGGGCGCGCCGGCGCCGTCGCAGGACGAGATCCTCCGCGTGTTCGTCGACGCGGGGCGCGGCCTCGCCGCGGCCCACGCCGCCGGGGTGGTCCACCGCGACTTCAAGCCGTAATCCCGCCCGCCTGCCTGAAAAGCCCCGCCACCCGCGAAACCGCGTGGATCTCCACCTTGGAGGGCTTTTCAGAAAGAGCGGGTTGCCGCCCGGCTGCCCGCTGCGCCGCCCGATTCCCCAAACCAGCCCCAAATTTCAGGCCCATGGAAGCGATCTCCACTGTTCGCCCGCCATGCGAGTGAGGTTTCTCACTTTCCCACGTGCTCTCTGGCGCACAATGCCGTGTCGAACAGGATAGACATCGTCGTAAAAGGTCAGGTTCGCACATGTCTCGTGACGAAGTTTTCAAATACCTTCATCTTGTTCCTGAAACGTACAAGTCGATCCCGTTCGACGTCAAGACGTTTACCTGGAAAGGTCAAGAATACAATAAGAGTGATGTTGAGAGTGCCGAACTGACAGAGGATCATGCCATTCTGATAGATTTCGTCCCCAAGTCTCCAGATGCAGCATGGGTGTCGTTCAAGGCTTGGAGAAGTGAGGATTTCGTACTCCACACTATGGATGGTAAAGTACTTCGCGCCAAGGCCGGGATGGTCCACCTACATTCAAGTCGAAGCTGTGAATCGGGGGACGTAGTTGTTGCCCGCTTCAACCTGGTAACCTGGGTATTGGAGCCACCGTCCGCCGGAACCCCGTGCCTGTGGTGCTGCCACCTGGAATTCAGACAACGTCCCTGGCTGCTGGAGTGGAATAAGGGAAATCTACACATCTCGGGATTCTCCGGCGTTAGCCCTCAATACAACTGGATTTTTCGCTCCCATATGTGTGCTGTCTACCTCATCCGGCTTGCGGATGGACGCTACGTTATGGGAATCGACGTCGGCTCAGAATCTCCGCCCGAAAATGATATTCTGGTTGCGTTGCACGTGATCGGTCTGATTCTAGGCCGCCCGATTCATGTTGGTATTTTGAGTTGCATCAGGGCGGATGGAACAATCGGAGGATACGCGGAGTTGTCGTTTCCCAAAATTGGGAGAGCTTCTCGGAACACCTTGCCAGCCATCCCTGCGACGGTAAAGCCTAGCGAGGTCGCGCTCTTTTTCAAGAAGGGTATGGAAAGCGTTAGCGGCGGACTGAGACATGAGTCAATTTTGGTGCCTGTGGGCCACTACTTTGAGGCATTTGCATTGAGCATGGATTCACGGTTTATCCACTTATGGATAGCGCTGGAATCGCTCGCGCTTCAGGTCATCAAGGCTGGACTTGTCCCAAAATACCGCAGTGTTGCCCAGGCCGACCAGACTGGCTGGAGCGCTTGGGTTAAAGCCCGCCGCGACGAGATCGAAAGATTCGCATACCCAGGTAAGGAGCAGAAGTTCTTTTCTCTCGTAGCGCAGGCGTTCCAAGGCAAATACACCAAGGTTGAACACGTATTCAGAGAGCTTGGCCTGCCATGGGATGATGACCGTATGGGCGGCATCCCGGATACGCGAGACTTGGCAGTCCATGGGGGCTGGCTCGATGATCGAGCACATGATCCACGAACGAAAGCCGAGTTCGTGGTCTTGCAGGAAATGTTCGTCGCGTTGCTGGCTCGACTTTTCGGCTACGAAGGACCGATTGCCAAGTTTGATGATAGATCGAAGGTGTGCGAGTGGTTCGGCCAAGCCGAGAGCCCAGATAACCCACTTCCGCCTGTTGAGATTATTGATGCCGTTCGGCACTCCTCCGAACGCTGACCGCTGTCCCCGCACGGCGGCACGGCCATATTCCTCGTGCCGTCTACAGTGCGAGTCCTTTACCGAACTTAGCAAGGAATAGATGATGGGCTCTGAACACTGGATGTCCATCTATCAGCATGGTGTGATCGGATACAGCGATGCTCCACCCTGCATTAATGCGGCTGACGAGACAAGCGATCGCCTTTCCTTCATCGGAGGAAAGTGAAGCGTCAGGATGGCGATCTGCGGCTGTTGCCCACGCCGTCTCTCGCTCAACACCGTTCTCGCTAGGTCTTCCTTCAATAGACACCTGCACACCGTCGAAGACGTGGAGACGGTGCGCAGCCAGAGCCGAGTCAACTCGCTCGACAAAGCCCGTGATGTCGACGTTCCAGGGTACCGTGGCCACGCGCGATGCTAGGGCGGGAAGGCTGGTCGCAACCGCGTCCGCGTATCGCCTCGACAGTTCGCAGTTCGGGCTACATGGAAGCCAAGGGACGTAGTGAAACACGTGGAGGTCGATGCAGTTCAGCCTGTAGTATCCGACGCCATGGAAGTCGCGGAATCTCGCATGCAGGACGGCCGCTGCAGTGTGAGGCTGAGGGAGCGCCTGGAAGGCTTCAACGCAGCAGTATGGATAACCGAGAAGTCGCCCGAGTTCGACGTCGTCCTTGCCTGCGTCTGCCCTTGCGGCCGCAAGCACCCGGGCGCGGTCGAGCCCAAGGTACAGCAGCACGCCACCTTGGCGCACCGGGTCATTGGTGATGAGGCCGTGGAAGCGCAAGTGTCGATAACGAGCCATCGTGTTGCGCGCCTGCTCCGGTGTGAGCGTGCTGCGCATGAGCGGCTTGAGACCTGCCGCCATTGCGATGATATCGGCCTGGGCGCTGCCGAGAGGGTACTTGAGCGACGGCCGCAGAATCGCTTCGATACTTGCATGCGGCGGTCTGTAGGCAGCCAGCAGGATCGCTAGTTCGCGCGCAGAGTGGACGAACGGCGTCGACATGTCACCCAGGTCCAGACTTCCGACCCCACGTCTTGCTGAGGGCCCACCCAGCGGCGAACAGCCCGCCGAACGCGGCAGCGCCGTAAGCTAACTGCCGGTGCCCGAGCCCCGAGACCGCCGCACCGGGGCTTGCAAGGTCGCCCGCGCTCCCCATCACTTCGGGGTCGTCACGATCAACCCTGCCGACGCGGCCCCGCTTCCACGCCCCGGGGACCGGATCGCCGACGCGTAGAGGCGGAAGCCGTGGGGGCGGGCTTGTGTCCTCGCTTCCTAGCTTGAGCCCCTTGGGGCCGGAAAACTTGTTGGGCAGCGCAGGCACGCCGGATTTCAGAAGTTGCTCGCGCCAGTTAGTGCCGTTGTGCATCTCGTCCTCGGGGACGTCGAGCATGTTCACGTAGAAACGATCCGAACTCGTGAGAAGAAGGCTCCGCATGTCCCCCAGGAGCTTTTCGAGCTTGGGATCGCCCGCGAACGCGGCGTCAGTCCGTCGCACGTAGGCGCAAACGATCGTGCGCCGGAGATCGGATCGTTGCCGCTCTTGCAGCTTGTTTAGCACGTCGCGGATCGCGGGGTTGCGTTCGTAAATTGTCCCCATGCAACCCTGAAAACCAGGCTTGGGCTCGCTCAGGATGGGCAGGAATGCCCCTGAATGAACGCTCCCAGGGTACATCCTGGTCTGCTTGATTTGCTCGCGGTACCATCCCGTCGGTGTATCAAACCGTGTGAAAACGGGATGCTGGTCGGTGCCGTCTGTCTGTTGGCACGCCCATGAACCGACGCCGTAGTAGACCGCGGCGCCGAAGAACCCCTCAAGATTCATGTTGTCGGCGTTCCCGTCGGCTCGCGCTTGGACTAGTTTCGCGTACCAGGGGAACACGCGCGCTTTCAGGTATTCGATCCCCGCGTCACAGTACGCCTTCCAGGCTGCATGCATGCGTACCGCGTCTAGCCTGTAAAGGTAGGGAGAACCCTCGCGCGTGGCCCATTCCCACGCCAAGGCACCAAGGCGCGCCGTCGCGGTGTAGAACGACCCGGTGTCGATCACGTACTGAGCGCCGCTCGTGGGGTTGATAGCCGTGGCGGCGCCTCGGGGATCTCCGCCGCCATTGAGGAAACTTTGGAAAGCTACTCCCCGCGGGTCGAGGTTGACCTGAATTACAGACGTCAAGATGGAGGTTCCAGGAATGAGACCGACGCCCCCACTTGGCTCGAACGCTTCGCCCTTGTCTCCCGCGAATTCGTCACTCCATGACACTTTGTTCCCCGGGGCGAAAGCGAATCCTTTGTCACGCTCGATGCCGACCCATTCCCCGGTGAAGCGAGGCAGAAAAATCGGTGTCCAATCCTGCGACCCCATGATCGTCCGCAAGTGATTCTGAACAATTCCAGAATCGGTCACACTGTCGGCGGTTTGCAAAGGCGGAAAGGACTGGTAGAGGGCTTGCCGGGCTGCGGCCTCTTCCTTCTTCAGTGCCTTCTTCTGTGCGGCCAAGATGCTGTAGATGGCTTTTCCGAGCGCAACAACAGCCGCCCCGATCTGGCCGACGACGGGGATCGCGGTTCCGACCGCGGCCAGTCCGACCCCAAGCGCCACGTTGCCTGCCGCCTTGAGTGCCGCCTCGGGGTTCTGTGCGTTAAAGACTGCTGCGACGTCTGCTTCGGTAAGGGCCCCAAGGATCGGCGTGCTTTGAATGCACGCGCGCAGACCCGCGATCTTGTCCACCGGGAAATTGGCAAACTTGCTCGCGGATGTTCCCAGGTCGCTTACCAGGTCGAACAGCAGACTTCGCGCTCCTCTTTGCATGTCCGTTGCTTGGTAGGCGGCGATCTTCTCGAACCGATCCAGCCCCAGCGCCACGCGGATCGATGGATCGAGCCAAGCATTCTGAATCTGTTGGTGCGTCGGCATCGTTGACTCGAACTCTTGCAGATTCGACAGGTCAACGCCGAAGACCTCGGTGAACTCAGGAGTTCCATAACGTAACGCGACCATCACACGTCACTCCAGCTTGACCTCACAAGTTCCGCCGTCACCACAGACGTACCCCGCGGGGCAGGGATCTGGGTCACAGTAGACCAGGCAAACCTCAAAGATGCAATTAGGCTTGATGTCGCCCAGCATGGGGCAGGTATTGTCTGCGCACGGGCCGTTCGGATCCGGGCACGAGGGTGCGTTTGAACAGGCCGGATGGCAAAGGCTGGACGACCAGCCGGGGGACGACCCGGAATAGCGGCAACTTCCGCCATTGTCGCACTGTGCGGCATCACAACCACACGGAGGGTAGTCTGGGTCGACCTCGGGGCCGTCGCCCCATCCTTCTGAGCAGTGGGGCTCGTCGCCCGTGGACGAGGACGAGCTGTCCCCCTCGCCGCCCTTGCAGGCGGAGAGGGCGAGGAGAGCGGCGAGGGCGAGCGGTGGCCGAAGAGGGGTGCGCATAACCGCCCATCTACCACAGGCGAGCGCGGCGGGGCCAGTCGGGGCCCGGCGGGCGGCCGGACGCTCACCGGCCGTCCCCCAGGTGGACCGCCTGCGGTCCGTCGACCGCGACGCGGGCGACGATGCAGGGTTCGACTGCCTCGAGGCGATAGGTGCGAGAGACGGACATCGAGCGCCAGGGGATCAGCTCGACGCCGTTGCAGCGGGCCTGACCGCTGACGAGGATCACGGCGATCGCCTTGTTGCCGAGCACTTCCACGGCGGTCTCGCCACGTCCGAGCACGACAGCATCGAGCCGGAAGGCGCCAAGGGTGAGCAGGGTACGATCGAGCATCAGCGGTCTCCTACTCGCGCATCGGCATGACGAGCGCGAGGTTGTGGGATTGCATGGCTTCGCGCGCGCTGCCGAGGGCGTCGCGGCGGTTCTTCGGGAGGGTTTCGGCTTGCCAGCGGGTGATGATCAGGGGACCGAGCGCTTCGCTCCCGGTGGCGAGGGCGACGTAGTTGTCGCCCCCGGCGATCGACTCGATCGCGGGCAGCAGGAGCGCGACGCGGAGCCGTGTACGGCGGCGTGGGCCGTCGAAGAAGACGTCACGGACGGTCGCGCTCATCTCGGGCTCATCGTCGTCGGCGACGCTGCGGACCACGAGCGGCGCGCCGAACTCGAGCCGCACCTGGCCCTTGGCGCTCGGCTTCAGTGCGTCGATCAGCTCACGCGTCGAGACCACGGAGATCATGTCGAGCGTGTCGGCGCTGGGGACGACGCGGTGATACGGGGGGAAGTTCCCGCCGACGTGCGCCGCCGCGAAGGTGAACAGGTCCGCTCGCACGACGAGCGTGCGCGGGCTTCCCTGCGCGACTTCGAGGTGCATCAGCGGCGCGGCCTTGGCGGCGGCGCCGCGGCCGCGCGGGCGCCCCACCTTGATCGCTTCCTCCACGAGTGCCTGAAGCCTCTCCGCCGTCGACGCGTCGAGGTGCAGATCGTGAAGCGGAGCGGCGCTCGGGGCCGGCGTGCTGGCGACGGCGAGCCGGTGCCCATCGGTGGCGACCAGCAAAAACCGGCCGTCACGCGCCTCGAAATGCAGCTTGGCGAGGTCTTCGCGGTTTGGTCCGGCCATCGCGTAGGTGGTGCGGGCGAGCATGTCGGCGAGCACGTCGCCGCCGAGACTGAGCACCTGTGTGCGCGCGCTCGGGACCCAGGAGGGCGTGTAGCTCTGCGTCGGGAGCGAGACCTCTCGCTCGCCGACCCGCAGGCTCACCCGCGCGTCACCGCCGGTCTTCTGCACCGTGACGACCCCCTTGCCGAAGGTCTTGGCGGCGTCGAGCAGGCGGCGCGTCTGCACGGTCGCGCGCCCGCTCGAGATGCACCGCGTCGACTCGAAGCGCAGCTCGACGGCCTGAGTCTGGTCGCCGACGCGGAGGATCACGTGGCGGTCGCACGCGATCTCGACGAGGCCCAGGCGTTCGTCGGAGAGCACGGAAACGCGGCGGAGCAGGTTGCCCGCGCCCTGAAGCTCGCGGGCGTCCATCGTGAATTGGAGACCGCCGGCGGTGGCAGGGACGACCACGGCCGGCTCCGCAGCCGTCGCCGGTTCGTCGTCCTCGTCCTCGGGGGCATCGTCGTCCGCGCCGTCGTCCTCGGGGGCCGTGACCTGTGGGGGCGGCTCCGCCTCGACCTCGACCGGCGGCTCGACGGACGCCAAGATCGGCTCCCTGCGCGGCGGGAAGGTCGTCGGCATCGTCTCCCACCGGCCGCCGGACGCCGCGACGCCCGCGGCCTCGAGCTCGGCGAGCACGGCGGCCAGGTCGAGGCCCTCGGCGTCGAGGCTGTGCAGGCGGCCGCTCTGCTCCTCGAACACCCGATCGTCCCGCACGGGGTTGAAGCCGACCTTGCCCCTCGAGGACTTGAGATCGAAGTAGCCGTACCCCCTGTGCGTGGCTTGGTAGCCGGCGCCCTGCATGCTCTCGATCAGGGCGGTGTCCCCGTAGAGGCGATCGCTGACCTGCCAGAAGTGCCCGACACGCCGCGCGGGTGAGGGCGCCACGGCCGGCGTTGTGGACGTCGCAGCCGGAGCGGGTGCGGCGGCGGCCGGAGCGGGGGCCTCCCCCGTCGCGCTCCGCGGCGGCGCTTCCTCGAGGGCCGCCCGAACCACCGCGCTCAAGAGCGGGCGAACGTACCGCTTGATCTCCTGGAGCTGCGTGATCGGCCTGCCGAGCTCGCGGATCTGCGCCGCGAGGTCGTCGAAGCTGATCATCGCCGGCTCCCGATCGTGGAGGAGGTTGACCTCCGCGAGGATCGAGCCGATCGGGAGGCCCTCGAAGATGCCGGTGTCCCGACGGGACCGAAGGTACACGCTGCGGACGGCGTGACCGCCGCGAAGCGGCTCGACGTCGACGTGCCGGAGCAGCTTGGCGATCATCGTCGTCAGCGTCTTGACCGAGACGGGATCCTGCTCGCCGATCGGCGCCGTCATCGTCGGGAACTTCATCGCGGCGGCCTCCGCCATGCGTGCGGCCTCGTCCTCCCGCACCGGCGGTTCCTCGGCCTTGGGCGGCGCGGGAGCGCGTGCAGGCTCGGTCTCGGTCTTCGCCTTCCGCGACGGCGCGGGCCGCTCGGGCTCCGCCTTGAGGCCCGGCGGCAGCGCCCGCTCGAACCACAGGCGGGCCGCGGCGCGCAGCTCGGGCAGCTTGAAGGCGCTCGAGCGGGCGAGGCTGACGAACGTGTCGAAGCCCCGCAGCCCCGGCGACAGCAGGCGCATGCCGCTCAGGCCCGTCGGCGGTACGAGAAGCAGCGCCCCGTCCGGTGCGAGCGCGGGATACAGCTCGTCGCGGCCGGACCACGTGCGGCGCACCAGTTGATCGCGCACGACCTCGGCGAACCGCGGCCACCAGGACTCGAGAAACCGCTCGCTGGCGAGGGTCCAGCCGAGGTCTTCCCACGCGCCCGACCGGCCGAGCCGCTCGAGCGCCGCTGCGATCGCGGCGCTAGTCGCCTCGACGTCCTCGGGCCAGCCGCCGGTGTAGCTCGCCGGCGTGATGGGGAGTTCGCCGAGCAGATCGGGCCCTGCCGACGTCCAGGTCGCCTCGCCCAGCATGCGCTGCCCGATCCGGCCGTCCTCCAGCCGGCCGAACTCGACGTGGACGCTCTTGCCGCCGCGCTGCGACCACAGCCGCAGGCCGTCCCAGAACGGCACGCCCGCCTCGGAGATGATCACCGGCTGGCGCTCGAGCGTCCGGACCTGCTCGAAGAACGGCCAGATCTCGGCGTCGACGCGGCGAAGCGCCTCGACTTCGGCCTTGCCCTCCTCGCGCAGCCGGGCCGCCTCGAGCGGGTCCGTCGCCCGCTCGGCGGCGCGATACCTCGCGTCGGCCGAGCGGACGAGCGCTGCGACCCCGCGCAGCAGGCGGCCGCGCTCGCGCTGGCGCCGCTCTGCCTCGACCCGCCGAAGCAGCTCCGCCGTCTCCTTCGCGTCCTCGGTGAGCTCGGCGAGGAGTTCGATCGGCGACAGGCTGACCTGCGCCGCGGGGTTGAGCGCGACGTCGTCCTTGCTCTCGAGTACTTCCTCGATCCAGTGGCTCTTGCCCTGGAGCTTGGCCAGCCGCGGGCCGTCGCCCGACCTGCGGCTCACGTAGTCGTAGACGATCAGCGTCGCGTTCTCGTTGCCCTGGCGGTCGGCCCGGCCGTTGCGCTGGCGGCGGGTCATCGGGTCCCATGGGATATCGACGTTGTGAACGGCGCACGTGCGCCGCTGGAGGTTCGCGCCCTCGCCGGCGACGGCGTTCGCTATCACGACGGTGTACTCACCCTGGTTGAACAGCTTGGCGATCCGGCGCCGGTCGGCCGCCTGCGGCGCCGTCACGGCGTTCAGGAGGGCGATCCGGCGGCGCGGGATGCCGGCCTGGACGAGCGTCTCCCGCAGCCACACCTGGCCCGCGAGCGTCTCGAGGAAGATGATGTGGCCGCACGCCGACTGTGCGACGACCCGCTCGGCGACGGCGCGGAACTTCGGCGAGGTGAAGTCTGCGATCTTCGGCAGGTCCTTGCCGTCCTCACCCTCGCCGCCCTCGAGCGCCGTGTCGAACTTGTAGCCCTCGTCGAGGTTGGGGTGGATCGCCACGAGCCCCAACCGGGTGATCAGGCCCAGGTGGAACGTGCCCGAGGCCCCCTCCGCGATCTTGGTCCGGTACATGTCGACGTAGCCCGCCGTCTTCGCCCGCTGTCGCTCGTCGAGGTCGACGAGTACGAGCTCGGACGACGCCTTGGGCTTCTTCAGGCGCCCGAGGCGGGCCATCTCCGACGCGTTCTTGATGTCGAGGAAGCGCTTCAGGATCGCTTGCAGCTCGCGCAGGCGGCGGAAGCCCACCATCGCCACGCGGTCTTCGAGCCGCATCGCCGCGGTGACGACCGGCCGCTTTTCGAGGACGCAGAACTGGTCCACGAAGTTCTCCGCGTCGAAGATGCCGAGGTCGAGCCACGCGCGCGGGTTGATGTAGCTGATGATGCTGTAGAGCTCGACCGGCCCGTTCTTCGCGGGCGTCGCCGACAGGCCCAAGATCCCCCCGCCGCCGGTGCGACCGCGGACGATCATCGCCCGGAAAAAGAGCTGCCAGGCGCGCCCGGAGCCCTCGCCCGCGCTGCCCATGAAGGCCGGCACGCCGTACTCACGCGGCTCCGGCATGAACAAATTTTTGTAGTTGTGAATCTCGTCGACGCACAAAAAGTCGCAGCCGAGGTCTTCCCACCGGACGTCGCCGTCGTACTCCCACTTGTCCGGGATCTCGAGCTTGTCCCCGATCCACGACGCGAGGTCGCCGGCCAGCACGGCCCGCTCGCGCTCGGTCCGGTCCTCGGGCTTTTTGTTCAGGATGCTGCGCTGCTTCAGCGCGAGCTGCCGCGCGAGCGCCGGCGCCTCATTGAACCTGGCGGCGAGCGCGTCGACGTCGATCCGCGTCCGCGGCATCGAGCTGTAGGTGAGCAGGGCGAGGTCGTACTCGCCGGCCTGGAAGCGGGCCCACTTCTGGGCGCGCTCGGCCGGCGTGTCCGTCTCGCTCTCCTCGTCGAGGGTCCCGTCGCGGTCGACGATCGAGGGGTTCGCGCCGATGATCACGACGCGGTAGTCCGGCAGCACCGCGGCGATCTCGTCGCGCCACTGGAGGATGATGTTGTTCGGTGCGATCACGATCGGCCGCTGGATCCACCCCTCTTGCCGGCCCTTGGCGATCGCCGCGAGCGCGGTGAACGTCTTGCCGACGCCGGTGTCCCACGCGAGCTGCCCGCCGCGGTTCTCCAGGATCCGGCGGACGCCCGCGTACTGGTAGCCCTGGAGCTGCTTCTTCGGGTCGGTCGTCTAGCGGGCGATGGTGAAGGGCTCCTCGCTGTACTCCGGCACGATGAAGCCGCGATGGTGCCGGTTGTACGCGTCCATCAGCGCCCGCACGCGCTCCGGCGCGCCGCGAACCCAGTCGCGGAAGCTGCGATCCCAGACCTCCGCCCGGCGCGTGCGCGCGTCGTTGAGGCTCTCCATCTTGCCCCGCTCGGGCTTCCAGAACACGAGGTCGTGGTTCAGCCAGCCGATCAGGCTGATCGTCTCCGGAGACAGGCGCGGGCTGTCGTCGATCGCGTGGTAGTCGAGGCCGACGACCTGGACGAGACCTTGCGAGCGGACCAGCTCGGGCGGCGGGTAGCCGGCGCCGATCGTCTCGGCGATCCACCCGGCGACCAGCGGCAGCGGGATCCAGCTCTCGCGCACGGTGAAGTTGCCGATGTCCCCGACGAGCGCGGGCCGGATCTTCGCCATCAGGCGCCGCGCCTGCTCCGCCGCCTGCGGATCGTCCGGATGCTGGGCGGCGCGGTCGTACTTCGCCCACAGGTCGCCCGTGTAGTAGACCTCGCCGGGGACGAGCTGCGACAGGCCCGGCCCGTCGACGCACCACCCCGAGCGCAGGAGCATCTCGAGGATGCGCTCGCGGGTCTCCTCGCCGCCGGCCTGGCCGTAGACCTGCATCAGCCGCGCGAGCGTCAGGCCCCGCTCGGCGCGGAACAGGTGCTCGGCGAGCTGCAAGGGGTCGCTCCCGCGGGCCAGCGGCGTCTCCCGCTTCGCCGGCCGCTCGCGCACCGCCGGCAGAAGGCCCCCGTCCGGCTCGAACGCGCGGGCGAAGCTCCGCATCACGTCGCGGTCGCGGCTCAGGACGCGCACGTTCTTGACGTCGAACGGGCTCCCGTACTGCCGCGCGAACGCCGACAGCGCGGCGAACAGCTCGGGCCACAGCAGGTGTGGATCCTCGCTGCGCGCGCCGGAGAGGGCGGCGAAGTAGGCATCGATCCGGGGCGCCAGGGCCCGCGCCAGGGCGAGCCGCGGGTCGGCATCCTCGGCGGCGTCCACCTCGCGCGGCGCGGGCGTCGACGGCGGCCGGATCCTGCACGTCTGGCACATCGGCCGCTCGATCAGGTTCGGCAGGCGCACCGGCGGGCCGACGACCTCGGTGCGGTAGCCGTCCTCGACCTCGCCGAGCACGTGCCCCGGCACCTGCTCGAAGTACCGGCCCTCGAGGATCGGCGCGTCCTCGGCGTCGAGCTCGACCAGCTCGCCGACGCGGCGCCGGAAGATCACGAGGTCGACGACGTTGCTCGCGCCGGGGAACGTCTCGCGCTTCTTCCCGTCGGGCGTCCGGATGTGCGACGGCAGGCGGAAGGCGCTGACGAGGTGATGCCGCAGCAGGACCAGGCTGCGGACGCGCCTGCGCTTCGGGTCCGTCATGAACCCCATGGGGATGATGAAGACCCCGAGGCCCCCCGCGGCGAGCAGATCGAGGCCGCGGCGGAGGAAGTAGGCCCACGCGACGTCCTCGCGGTAGGCGCGGTCCGGGTCCTCGCGCTTGAAGCTGCCGCGCGTGCCGAACGGCGGGTTGGCGACGACCAGGCTGACGCGGCCGACGTACTCGGGCCCGTGCTTCGTCACCCACGTCTCGAACGACGACGCGAAGACCTCGATCCCGGGCCTGACCGCCGCGAGGATCGCCGCCGCAAGGGACGACAGCTCGACCGCCGTCCAGCGGATCGGCGGGGCGCCCACCGCGTCGAACGACAGCGGGAAGCGGCCGATGCCCGCGGAGGGCTCGAGCGCCCGGATCACGCCGTCGGCCCCGACGAGGCCGGGGAGAAGCGGCTGGAGTGCGCGGGCGATCTCGAGGGCGATGGGCCAGGGGGTGTAATACTCGTGGATGAGCGAGACCGGATCGACCTGAAGCGACGGCGGAAACCCGTCCTTGGCCTTCTCGATCGACAGCCCGCCCCACCCCTTGTAACGCATCAGCACCTGACGATCGGCCGCGGTCATCGCCGCCGCGGGCTTGCTCGCCAGGAGCTGCATCGCCGCGAGGTTGTCGGCCATTCGCGAGCCCGGCGTGCCCTCGGCCAGGATCGCCGGGTCGATCGAGAACGGCCGCTGCGCCAGGGCTTCGGCGATCATCCGGATCATCTGCCCGCGGCGGCGCGCCAGGAAATCCTCGAGCAGCTCCTCGGACGGGACGATCGCCCCCTTCGCCCGCGCCTGGCGAAGCTGGCCCCGGATCTCGTCGGCGCGGCGCTCGAACCGCTCGACCGCTTCCTGCGGGATGATCATGGCGTAGCCCCTCCGACGGCGCCGGTGACGAACATCCGCACCATCTGCTCCTCCATCTCCGGGGTCAGCTTGTCCCGCGGCGGCGTCGGCTGGCCGCGCGCGGCCATCTCCTCGGCGGCCTTGCGCACGTCGCAGAGGGTGCCGCTCTGAAGGTAGCGGGACTGTCCGCTCGGGTCGTGGAAGTAGAGCGCGTGGCGCTGGCCCTCGGCCTGCACGACGAACACGCCGTGCGCCGCGGTGCCGCGCAGCTCGCCGTCCTTGTTCGACCACGTGATCGGGCCGCTCGAGGCGGGTTTCGCCTTCTCACAGACCTTGCCGTCGCAGGTCTTCTCGTCGCAGGTCTTCTTCGCCGCCTTGCCCTTCACTGCCTCTTCCTCCTTCGCCGCGTCCTTGCCCGCGGCCTTGCCTTTGCGACCCCGCGGGCCCTTCTTGGCGGCCTTCTTCGCCGCCTTGCGCCCGACGGTCGCCGCCGTCGCCTTCGTGGTGGCCCCCACCGTCGTCTTCTCCGCCTCGGCCTTCTTCCCCGCCCCGGCGGTCTTCTTCCCGGCCTTGGCGGTCTTCTTCCCGGCCTTGGCGGTCTTCTTTCCCGCCGCCTTGGCGGTCTTCTTCGCCGCCCTTGCGGCCGCGCGCTCGGCCTTGGCCGCCGCCCTGGCGGCTGCGCGTTCGGCCTTGGCCGCCGCCCTGGCCGCCTCTCGCTCGGCCCTGGCGGCCGCTTTCGTGGCCTCCTCGGCCTTCCGCTGGTCGCTGTAGTAGCTCGCCGCCGCCTGCTCGACCTCCGCGCGCACCTTCGGGTCGACGTCCTTGCTAAAGACGACCTCGCGCTCGTTCGCCACCCAGCATGCGCCGCCGGCCCGGCCCATCAAGCACCCGTCCTCCACGACGTCGAACGGCACGCCGCCCGCCGCCGTGTCCGTGCTCCTGGAACGCGGCGGAGCGGGCGGCGGAGCCACCGGAGCGGCCTTTTCCTCCTGCGCCGGCTCCCGCGCGGGCCTGCGGCCTCGTCCCTTGGCGCCCGCGGGCTTCTCACCCTTTCCGAGGGCCGCAGCGGCCATCCTGGTCGCGTGCTCCTCGGCCCTGGCCTTGCCGGCACGCTGCGTCTTCAGGTTCTTGCCGAGCACTTCGACGCACTCGCCGTTCTCCATGCTGCACTGCCAGCCGCCATCGCGGCTCTCGACGACGAAGCGCGCCCCGAGCTCGGCGATCAAGGTGTCGCCACGCCGGACCCACGGCAAAGTGATCGTGCTGGACTGTCTCGCCACCTCTCCCTCCCTTTCCGCTCGCCTCGCACCGTTTGCCCCCGGCGAGCCCTCGGGGGCCGAAGTTCGCCTGAATTCAGCTCTCCGGGGGCACCCGCATGTTGTGCACGAGGACCGCGCTCGCCTGGATCAGCTCCTTGATGTCCTGCACGCTCATGCTCCGCCCCTGCGCCTGTTGCTGTTGCTGCTGCTGGCGCATGAGGTCGGCCCGCATGCTGACGAGCTCGGCCAGCATCGCGTCGATCTGCTTTCCCTGCTGGAGAGCCCGCTCGTTGAGCAGGTGCGCCTGCTTGCGAAGCTCCTCCGAGGCCGCCATGTCGCGCTGATAGATGTCCCAGCAGAGCTTGTGGGCGAACTCCGTCAGCTCGGCCGGGCTGTCGATGCGCGGCGCCGCGGGCACGCTCGCGGCCTCGCTGTCGTCGGCGTCCTCCTGGCTGACCGCCGATCCGCGTGCGACCGTGCGTCCGTCGAGCTCCGCGAGCTGATTTGCAGTCAGCCGAGGCTCGTGCAGGCGCCGAAGCGTCGCCACGTCCTCGTCGGACAGATCGTCCCACCCGATCACCGTCACGCGCCGCGGCCTGCCAAACTGCTTCTCTCGCGGCTGGACCTCGCAGATCCGGTACTTGTGCGTGACGCCCCCTCCACCTTCCGTCTTCTCCGTATCAGCCATGGCGCCGAGTATAGAGGTTCGCCTGCGGCTGTCGAGATGGGCGCAGCAGAGGCCGGAGACGAGCATTCGTCCGCGACCCCGGAAGGCGCGAGAGAGGCGCAATGGCGCGCCTTAAAGAATGGCCCAAGAATGTCCGAGTTCCTCGCGACTTCTCTCGAGTTCCAATCAAGAACGCTGTTCTGACATGCTTCTAAAGGCAGGTTTACCTGGCCCATTGGCCGGTGGAGAGTCCACCCAATAAATTCCGCAGGGCCGCTAAAGAATTTGGTTGCATCCGTCTTCACCTCGGGTAGCTTGCGGGCCATGCAGAATTGGTGGGCTGTGCTTTGGGCCGTGATCACCGGATTCGCAGCGGGCGTCGCCGCAGACTGGGAGCGGTTCTACGATCGCCACTACGCCGGCAAGCCGGGGTTCGGGGGCAAGAAGAAGAAGGCTTCGCCGGAGCCGGGGAAGCCCGAGTGGACCAAGGAGGCCGCCGCTCCGTTCACCAGGGACGCGAGCCCGCCCCCGGCCCCGACCCCGGAGGCGAGCCCGTCGACCGCACCGCCGGGGCCCAAAGTCCAGGTCGACGTCGCGCGGCGCGAGGGGGAGTTTGCTACCGGCGTTCCCTTCATCAATGGCTCGCGCGTGAGCATGGCCCGCCGTGAGCCGGTCAGCAGGGACGGGGAGCGCCGCCGCAAACGGCGGACCAAGCCCGCTCCGACGCCCGCCGAGACGATCTGCGCGCGCTGCAAAGCGGCGGCCCAGCACGACCTGACGACCGTCGAACCCGCCGACCTCGCGCTGACGCAGGAGGCAGAGACGGACGAGCTGCCCGCCGCCCCGACCGCCGCGGAGGGCGAGAAGACCTCCGGCGAGGAGGCGCAGCCGCAGGAGGCGAGACCGGAGGAGAAGCCCAAGCACCGCGGGCCGATCGCCGGGCGCATCGTCACGACGCTCGGAACTCGCGGCGCGCTGATGCGTGCTGTCGGACCATCAGCGACGAACCACGCGACAGGAGGGTAAAATGGCAGAGGAGAGGACACTGGTGGATTCGGTGAAGGAATTCCACCAACAAATGCAGCAGGGCATGGTCGTGCAGGCCAACCACCTGTGCATCGGATCCATGCGCGACGTGGGAGTTGTCATCGGCGCGCTGGGGGTGGGAGTGACCGCCGGGTGGGTCGGCTCGTGGAGTATGCGCGGCGGCTGGCGTTACCTGCCCATCGTGGCGGGCGCGGGGCTCTTGCTGGCCGCGCGCCTGGTCCCGTCGGAACGGATGCGCTTTGTGACACGATCGTCCATGGTCGTCGGCGGCGCCGCGCTGATGTTGTCCATGGTGCACTACACCCTCCAGGCGAGCCTGGAGGAGACGAGGACGATGGAGGCGTGAACATGAGCTCGATTCGCCTGGACGTGGAATTGACGACCGTGGACCCCGCAGGGGAGACGGTCTATGTCGAGGGCCGCGCGCCGGACGGCACGCAGATCGCCCTGTATCTGCTCGCGGCTTCCGTCCGTGGCAGCGCGCTCGCGGCCGGGAAGCGCGTCACGGTGACGCTGGAGCTGCCTGCCGCCGCGACGGCGCCCCCGGGGCCGTCGCTGCGCGAGCGCATGGGGCGAGCCTCCGCCGCGACCTCCGGCGCCGCCAGCGGCACGGCGGCGAGCGGTGCCCCAGTGGCAGCGGCAGCGACGAGCGCCGGGGCGAACGGCCCCGCAGCCGGCGGCGCCGTGGGCACCCGCGCGACCCCGATGACATCGGCTCGCACGTCCGCCGCCCCGGCTGCGCGCAGCACCGAGGCCGCGAGCGCCGGGCGCACCGACGCGATCCTCTCGTTCATGCTCGGCAAGCCGAGCGCGGACGTGGAACGCGACATCGACGACGAGATGGACGCGCTCTTGGGAACCAAGCGAGGCTGATCGAGGTCGACGGACACTGCGAGGGGAACGTGGACCGGGAAACACAGGAGAGATTGGACTTCATCACCCGTCTCTTGTTCGCGCGCTGGACGCAAGAATGGGAGCGGCAGACAGAGAATCGACCTGGCGAGGCAAGGACCGAGGTCGAGAGCGATAGCGAGACAGACGAAACATTCGGGAGGAAGGAAAGTGGACCAGGAAACTGAAGAGAAGTTGAACTACATGGCCCGCCGCATCGCCATGGAGATGAGCGGACAGACCAACATGCTCCCCGGCGGCCAGATCCAGGCATGCGGCCTCGCAAACCTGTACGTGCCGAGCGGCTGCGAAAACCTGCTCTACTCGCCGCACACGACCCAGCGGTTCTACCGGAGCGGGCGGACGCAGATCGATCAGGTGATCGAGGGTCAGATCCCAGTCGCTCCGGGCGCTTCGGTGTTGCTCGCTCAGTCGGCGCATCCGGCATCTTCCCCGCAGGACTGTGGGGCAAGGTGCCGGCGGGCGACCCGTACCTGCTCCACGTGTCGGTCCTGGCGACGAACGGCCTCTCCCCCGGGGACGTGTTTGAGCTCCAGAGCGGGACGCCCGTGCAGTCGCGCGTCCAGTACATCCCGACGCCGAGCAATCTGCGCACGGTCCTGGTGCGCCCGAGCGATCGGCTGCGCCTGGTGGTCGCCCCCAAGCCGGATATCCGGGTCGAGCTCCTCGTCGAAAGCATCGGCGGCACCAACGAGCTCGGCACACGCCTGCGCGAATGGGCGGCGTCCGAGCAAGCCGCGCAGGCCCAGACCGTCCAGACAGCGACGTTCACCGCGGCGGGTGCGATCCCCGGATGGACCGGGTTCCTGCACGTCGTCTACAACGCGGCCGGCGCCGGGGTTCTGACGCTGCCGCCGCGCTCGACGATCCCGCTGAACGCGACCCTGACCGTCACGCGACGCGCCGCCGGAACACCGACGCTCACCCCCTCCGCAGGCGACACGATCGCCGGCGGCCTGGCGAACATCATCGTCACGCGAAGCGCAATTCTGATGAACAACGGCGACGAATGGACGTTCGCCGGCACGTGAGGACAAACCCATGGCAGCGCCCGATCCCATCGAACTCGAGCTCCTCCCGGAAACCCAGAACTACCGCGCCTCGCAGCGGCAGTTTTGGACGATGGTTGCGAAGAAGCATCAGGAGACCCGGGATCGGGCGCTGCAACACAAGGCGTCGCCCGAGCAGGCGACCAAGTACGCCGACGACAACATCCGCGGCGAGGTCGCGGAGTTCCTGTGGGGCTTGCTTCCGCACGCGCACCGCGACGCCGCCGCGCTGTTCTTCGAGCGAGCGCCGGCCGGGTGGATCGCCAAGCCCGAGCTGCTTTTGCCCCTGCCGCTCGTCCCGGAGCTGATCGATCGGAGCTACAGCAAGGTGATCTGGGCGCAGGGGATCAACAAGCTCACGCGCGAGTACGCGGAGGACCGCGCGCGCCTCGAGAAGCACTCGAGGGAGATGATGGAAGGTTTTTTCGGCTCGGCCGGTGCCGCGGCCATGGCGATCGGGAACGGTCTCGGCGCCGTGGCGGGGGGCGTCGGTTCGGCGGTCGGGAACGTCGGCGCGGGGATCGGCGCGCTCGGCCGAGGGGTCGGCACGGCGCTCGAGTATCTCCCCTACGCCCTGGCCGCGCTCGGGCTCGGCGCGATCGGCATCGGGATCGCCAAGCTCGCCACCAAAGACGACAAGTGAGGGCTTCATGGCAAACGGCAACGGCAACGGCAAGAATGGCGCGAACGGGAACGGCAAGGCCGCAGGCGGCACCAACGGCAACGGGACGGGCGGCGGCACGGCAGGCAGAGCTGCGAACGGCACCCCGGCCGGCGGTGCCCCGAACGGAAGCGGAGCCGCCAGCGGCGGCACGCAGGTGCAGGAAGGCCCCGTGACGATCCAGCCGGAGCAAACCATCGCCCCCGTGCTCGCGCCGAGTAGCAGTCTCGGGCCGGCACTCGTCACGGGTGGGGTGCTGGCACTCGGCGGCAGCCTCGTCTACGGGCTCTACAGGTGGCGGCAGAAGTCGCTGACGACCCCGAACGGCACGCCGCTGCCGGGCTCCGGCGCGGCGGGGTCCGGGACGCCGCCGGCCGGTTCCGGAGCGCCCTCGAGCGGCGCGCCCCCGCAGGGCGGCTCGGGGGCATCTCCGGCGAGCCAGCCGCAAGGCGCCATCAACCCCGACTACTGGGGCACGACCAAGCGCGGCGAGGAGTTCCGTGAGCTGCTCAAGCGGATCGAGCAGGTCAGCGGCATGCCCATGCGCCTGTTCCTCACGCCCGTCGCGAACCGCGAATCGGGGTGGAACCGCAAGGCCCGCAACAAGACCGCGGTCGAGACCGCCGCGAGCAAGCGCGCGATCGAGGCGGGCCCCGATCGCGGCAACCCGACGCCGAAGTTTGCGACCTCGCTCGCCGGCGCCGGCTCGGGCGGCCTGTTCGGCGCGCTCGCGCCTTACGTCGCGTGGACGGGGCTCGACGAGGACTTCATGCCCTACCTCGACGCCGACTACACGATCGTCGAGGACCCGATCGTCGCGGCGATCTGCGCCGCGAAGTATTACCAGCGCATCGTCGCCAACTACCCGACCGTGTTCGCCAACCCGTCGCGCCCGAGCGCGGAGGACAACTACCGCGTGCGCCTCGGGTGGGCGAGCCCGAAGAAGCTCAAGGAGGAGCCCGCGGGCGCGCTGTTCCAGGCGGTCAAGGGCCGCATGGACGAAGACCTCGCCGAGCTCGGCCTCGGGATCGACGACCTCCCGCCGCCGGATGCCTCGGGCTGGCCGGGCCTCAAGGTCGTATTCGACGCGATGCAGGGCTTCCCCGCCACCTGGAAGTAACCACCATGACCCTCGTCCGTACCCTCGCACGCTGGGCCCTCGGGGCCATGGTCACGGCGGAATCCGTCGCTGCCTACGCGCGCCACGATCGCCGCACGCGCCTCTTCTACGAGGCCGGCAAGCGGGCACAGGCCCTCGGGCGTCCGCTCGTCGTCATCGGCGACCCCGACGCCGGCCTGCACACCCGTCTCCTGCGCGCCTACGGGTGCGGCGACGTCTGTGTCGACCTCAACGGGTGCCCGCTGTGCCCGGTCGTCCGCGCCGCCGACATCACGAAGGGCCCGATCCCCGGGATCGCGGCGAACTCCGGCGTCGTGTTCGTCTCGTGCGTCCTCGAGTACGTGCGGGACTTGCCCGCGGCGCTCGCCGAGATCCAGAGGATCGCCGGAGACATCGAGAACGTGTTCATCGTGACGGTCCAGCCGTGGACCTTCACCGCGGCGCTGTACCCCGGCGCGCGCTGGGTCGGCATCGCCGAGCGGCAGGTCGTCTCCATGGCGCCGGTGTCCGGGCGGCACAAGGCGATCGCGGCCGGGATCCTCGGCGGCGCCGTCCTCCTGTCCCTGCTGCCGGCCAAGACCGCGAAGGAGCCCGCGCCATGATGCGTCCGATCCTGATTTCGGCGGGTCTGATGGTCACGGGGGAGGTCCTTCGCCGTGCGCTGCGCCGGTACTCTGGCGCCGGTGAGCCCCTCGCCGAGATGCCCGGGGGCCTGATGGCGCGCGAGGTCGTCGGCTCCGGCTCCGAGCTGGTCGTCGTGCTCCACGGGCCCGGGGCCGCTCCTGGACAGCTCGAGCGCTGGCTCCCGACGCCGCGGGGCCCGATGCTCTCGCTCCGCGGGCTGCATCCCCACAAGGACGGCTATCAATGGCTGACGTCACGGCTTCAGCAGACGTCGGCCGCGGCGTTTCTCGCCGAAGCGGAGACCGTGGCGCAGCGGATCGGTGAGAGCATCCGCGCCGTGGGCTCGAAGTACGGCGCGACTCGAACCGCCGTCGTCGGTTTCTCGCAAGGCGGACACCTGGCCTGGCTTCTCGCCGCGCGCGGGCTCGTCGACGGGGCCGTGATCGCGTGCGGCGCCCTGCCGGACACGTTCACGCCGCCCAGGCCCGAGCGGCCGATCGAGATCGCGGCGCTCGGAGGCACCGAGGACAAGACGGTCCCGTGGGCCCTCGTCGACGCGACCCGAGCCCGCTTTGAGGCCGCCGGATACGCCGTCACGGCCACGTCCGTGAAGGGGGGCCACACTCCACAAGCCGTCGGCCCGAACCTGGGGCCGGCGCTCGAGGACGTGCTCGCGCGCATGTCCGTCCACGCGCTGTGACACTGGAGGACCTAGGCATGAAAACCACCACGCAAAACGATAAGTCCCTTCTTGAGAGCATCAAAGAGATCCGTGCCGAATTGGCCGGGTTAGTGCCACAGCCAAAGAAGAGGCCGACGAGAACTCCCCCTCCCGCGTCGTTCCTGACGACGCGAGCCCTCGAACTTGAGCTCGCGTCGTCGGCATTGCTCGCCACGATGCTTCGTCATCGCGCGGAGATCATGCGAGCGCTGGGCGCCAAGGGCAAGGCCCGTATCTTGGAGGCCGCCGCCGATGTGCTCGATGACGGAGTCAGCGGGGCGCAGGGGGTTATCGAGCGCTATGGTCCCACCATCGCCGCCACGCTCGGCGACACCCGGAGACTCCAGAGGGCGATTGCGAAGTCCGAGCGGGCGGAAACTCAGGACCCCCCGCGCAAGAAAGGCGAGTCGGCGTGACGAACACCCGCACTCTCGCCCGCTTCGGTCTCGGCGGCGTCGTGCTAGCCGAAGCGATGGCCACGTGGTCCAGGTGGGAGAATCGTCGCCGCCTCTTCCACATGGCTTCCTCGCACGCGCACACGCTCGGGCGGCCGTGCGTCGTGCTCCTCCCCGACCAGGAGTCCGCGCTGTCCAGGGCGCTGCGCGTCTACGAGTTCGGCCGGCACTACGCCCAGATCATTCATTCGCGCGCCCCGAACGTCGTGCGAGCGCACGAACTCCAGGGCGCGCCGGTCCAGCGGATCGCCGGCAATTCGGCCGTCGTCTACGCTGCGTGCGTGCTCGAGTACGTGCCCGACGTCGGCGCGGCGATGAACGAGATCCTTCGCATGGCGGGCGACCCGGACAACGTGTTCCTGGTGACGGTCCAGCCGTGGACCTTGACCGCCGCACTGCACCCGCGGGCGCGGTGGGCCGGGATCTCCGACACGCACGTCGTCTCGATGGGCCCGATCACGTCGCTTCACCGCGGCTTCGCGGCCGGCGTCGTCCTCAGCCTCGCGGCGGCGTCGGTCGCCTCGCCGCAGCCCGTGCCGACCCCTGAACCGCCCCGGGGCCCGTCCGAGCCCGGACCCGGGCCGGCGGGCCCGTCCGGTCCGCCGAAGCCCCGCTAGGAGACCTGCACGTGAGCGACACGCGTGTCGGTACGCCGAGGAGCCCGGCCACAGTCACCACCAGACCGGGCGCGCCCTCGACTTGAACGCCCGCACGCCCGGCGTCTTCGCCTGGCTTCAGGCCCACGGCGCCGAGTTCGGGTTCTACAACACGGTCCCCAGCGAGCCGTGGCACTGGGAGTTCTGGGAGCACAAACCGAAGGGGGAACACCATGAGTGAAGCGAAGATCGAGGAGGGTCGGCCATGAAGCGCGCGATCATGTGGACAGGCCTCGCCGCCGGCGTGATCGGGACGGGTGTGTGGGCGCGACGGAGGTTCGCGCCCGACGCCAAGCTCGCCCTGACGACCGAGCCGCCGCAGGTGCCGCTGATGGTCCCGGGGCGTGTGGCCGTCGAGCGCGTGATGGGAGCGGCCGATCCGTCGTCCGAGCTGCCCCTCGTCGTCGCCCTGCACGGAGTCTCGGCCGACGAGGCGCAGCTCGCCCCGTTCATCCTCACCGACCAGCCCGTCCGCGTCGTCCTGCTCCGCGGCGGCCTCGCCAGCGGGCGCGGGTTCCAGTGGATCAAGGCCCGCTACAAGGATCCGCCCGCGGTGTTCCTCGAGCAGGTCGCCCAGGGCGCGGCCGACGTGCTCGCGGCCATCGACACGATCGCGTCGCAGCGCCCGGTCTCGAAGCGGATCGTCCTCGGCTACAGCCAGGGCGCCCACCTGGCGTGGTGGTTGGCGACGACAGGGCGGGTCGACCACGTGATCGCGGTGTCCGGCGCGCTGCCGGCGGGCGTGCCGCTGCCGCGGTCGTCCTCCACCGTCCGGACCGAGGCGGCCCACGGCACGCGCGACCCGGTGATCCCGTTCGCCGCCGGGCAGGCGACGGCCAAGCTGTTCGAGGCGGCGGGGTACACCGTTCGCTTCACCTCGGTCTCGCTCGCCGGCCACGCACTCAGCGGCATCGGCCACACCATCGCCCCGGCGCTCCAGGCCGCCCTGCGCCCGCCGAGCGCGGCGGCACCGCGCCCGTGGGCCCTCGGGCTGCTCGGGCTGCGGGGGCTGGCGCGGTAGATCCCGAGCGGGGCCTGCGCTAGCTTAGGCGCATGCGGCCACGGTCCCGGCCCGTCCTCGCCCTCGGTCTCGCCCTCGCCTGTCAGCCCGCGCAAGGCGGCCCGTCGCCGTTCACGACGTCGCCCCCGATGCCAGGCACATCGGAAGCGGGCACCGGCAGCTCCGGCGGCAGTTCCGGCTCGAGCTCGACCAGCGGCGGCGAGCTGTCGACCAGCTCGGTGAGCGGCAGCTCAAGCGCCAGCGGCAGCACGGGTTCCGTGAGCACGTTCGACGTCGGCACAGTGCAGGACTTCGGCCCCGACAAGCCCGCCGGGTGCGAGGGCAAGATCGATTTCCTGTTCGTCATCTCCCGCTGGGCCGGGATGGAGTTTTTTCAGACCCAGCTCCTCGATGCGTTCCCGAAGTTCATTGACACGATCGAGACCAAGTTCGCCGACTTCGACTATCACATCATGGTGGTGGACGGGGACGAGTTGTGGGGCCTGAGCACGTGTGACGAGCTGTGCCCAGTGCAGTGTGTCCCCGGTTATCCGTGCAACTACACGCCGACAACATGTGACACAACCATGGGCGCCGGGGTCGTCTTTCCGGCTGGCGGTGATGCTACGAACAAACTATGCGAGATCAACGGTGGTCGGCGCTACATGACCAAGGGCCAGACGGACCTCAAGGGAACATTCGCATGCGCGGCGCAGGTGGGTAGCAGCGGCGGCGACTGGATCGGGGAGGCGCTGACGGCCGCAGTCAAGCCAGCGATCAACGGCCCTGGCGGCTGTAATGCGGGCTTTCTGCGCGAAGACGCATTGCTGATGGTGACCCTGATCTCGAACACCTACGACGTGCCGATGAAGCCTCTCGGCTCCGCTGGCACGCCGGAGGAGTGGGCGGCGGCCGTGCTCGCGGCCAAACATGACGACCCCGAGGCCATTGTGATGTTCAGCATCCTGCGCGCCTACGCCGAGTGCGACCCCATCGATCGCACTTGCCAGATGGTCAAGATGTTTCCGTACCACCTGCTGTGCGACCGGGACGCGCTCGACTATGGCCCAGCGTTCGAGCAGGCGACCGAATTGGTCGCCGAAGCATGTGCGGACTTTGTGCCGCCGGGGTAGCATGCCGACGCCCCGGATGCCTCCATGGTCTGCTGTCGAAGCGGCGACGCTTCACGTCTTAGCGCGTTTGAGGATCATCGTGATCCCAGATGGGCTCTCTTGCGCATAGCAAAGCTCCCAGCCCTCGTCACCCCACCTGTTGAGCGTCTCCATGCTGACGCCGCGTACTTTTTCAAGCCTGTATTCCCAACGCGTCACGGTTCGTGTGCCCTTTCTCCTCGGAAGCTAGGTCCGGTTGCAGACATGCGCAACACGACTGCAATTGTGACGTCTCACACATCGAGCTAGGCAAGAGTATCCCCAGCCCTAGCCACCGATGTAGGCGACGGCCGGGTAGCCGTTCTCGCCGAAACCGCCGGCGTAGACCTCACCGTACTTGCCGATCGCTAGCGCGAGCGCCAGGTGAAGCACACCACCGTCGGCGCGGACGTAGGTCCACACTGGCTCGACCTTCTCGGGATCGAACGCCCGGACGGTGAACGCGGCCTCACTTCCCTTCTCGCCGCCGGTCGCCACAACGGCATAACCGGCCGGGCTCCACGCGACGTCTTGCACCGCGAACCCCTCGGTTGGGAAGGTACCGAGCGACTTCACGTCTGCCAGGTCGCCCTGCAAGCCGTACGTGCGCAGCTCGCCTTCCGGTTGGCAGTCGTCGTCGCAGACGATGCCGGCGACGACGAGATGACCGAGGCCGTCGACGGCGGCCGCCTGCGCGCCGCTCTGGGTGTGTACGTCGGGCAGAGCGACGTTCCACACTGGCACCCCCGGGTCGTTGGTGTCGATACGGGCGATGAACATGCGGTTGCGAGGCTTGTCCTCCATCCCGTGCTTGCCGTTCATCTCACCGACGAGCGCGAGCACATCACCCGCGAGCACGCAGTCGCGCGTACGCTCGGAGAACCTGTGCGGCAGATTGTCCGGGGGCTGATAGTCGAACGTCCGCGTCTCGCCCGGCAGGTTCGGCCGGTAGATCCGTACCCTCGCGTCGTCGTCGAGCGCGGGCGTCGGCGCGAACAGGCAAGCCGCGACTGTCCCAGACGGGTGCGCGGCGAGGGCGACGGCGGTCTCGGCCTCGTCGCCCTTGTCGACGATCTCGGGCTCCGCCTGCCACGCGGGGATCCGCGCGAGCCACCAGCGGGTCTGGTTGCCGACCTTGCGGTTCACGAGCACGAACATCGCGCCCTGCGGATCGACGGTGAGGTCGAGCGCCGAGCACGCATCGCCGGGGAAGATCGGGACGACGTCGCTCATCTTCCACGCGCCGCCCTTGTCACGGCGCCGCACGTAGCAGCGGGCGCCGTCGTTCGTGAACAGGGTGCCGAGCTCGATCACGTCGCCGCCCGGAAGCACGCCCATCGCCGCGATCTGGCCCTGCCCGATCGTGTTGCCGGTCTCCCAGTGCCCCTCGCTGCCCGGCTCGGGCAGGGCGATCGTGTAGGGCGCCTCGACCGTCTCGCCGTCCGTCGTCGCGCGCCAGGGCGTCAGCAAAGCTACCCGGGGGCCGTTGTCGAGTCCGCTGTACACCGCGATCTCGCCGCCGAACACGCCCGGCGCGAGCGCGTCGAGCTCGATCGGGTCGCTCGCGCCGAGCTGCATGCGGATCCCGTCGGCGTGCTCCGCGGTGGCGGAGACCGTGATCGGCCCGTTGAACTGGATCGGGTCCGGCGTCAGCTCGAAGCCGACGATGGCGGGCGGCTCGTCCGCGGGCTCACCCGAGGTCTCGGTCCCGGGGCCGGACGACGTCGAGCCGGCCTCGTCGACGTCGCCGGTGACGGTCTGCACCCCGCTCGCGCCGGTCGTCGGGGTCGTCGTCTCACTCGGGCTGTCGGTCGACGTCGACCCGCAACCCGCGCTCTCGCACTCGTCCCACTGCGGCCACGGCAGGGCGGAGCACGCGAGCGACACGCACGAGAGCGCGAGCGGGGCGAAGCGAAGGATGGGCGTGGACATGGCGGGCTCCTCCAGTTGTTCAAAATCGAGCGCGAAGCGCAAGGCCCCCCGGGGCGGGCACAAGGGCCGCCCGTGTGCCCCCTCGTGCGAGCCGCCGGCCGCCGACCGCCGACATCACGACGCCGACGATCACGGCAGCGCCGCCGGTGATCGCTGTTCCGAGGGCCAGCGCGTTCATAGAGCGGAACTCGGTCTCGAGCGCCTGGTCCTGCAGGCGGGCCGCGTCGTCGGGCGATCCCTCGACCCCCTCATGCAGCGCGACGGCCTCGCGGTAGGCGATCAACGCGCGGCCGCCGGTGTAGCCGGACACGCCCGCGAGGGCGAGGCCGACGCCCAGCGTCACACCGCCCGCGATCACGAGCGGCCGACCGGGGCGAGGTTCGGGCACGTGGCGCGAGCGGGGCACCGGCAGCAGAGGATCGGGTCGCGGCGCTTCCGCCTCGGGCCCCAGCAGCGCGACCACCGGGCCGGAAGCGCTGGACGCGGAGGGCGGGCGAGGGGGCGGCGGCGTGGCGGCGGCCGGAGCGGTGGCGTCCGGCGGGGCCGACGGCGCGGCCGGCAGTTCCGCCGAAACGACTGGCGTGGGCGGAGCCGCGGCGACGCGGGGCGCCTCCTTCCTCGGCTTCTTCGCCTCGCCACACCGGACGCCCCGCGCCTCCTCGCGTTGCTCGAGTTTCGGCCGCTCCGCCTCGAAGTTCGCGCGCTGGCTCGCGGGCTGGTCCTTGATCGCCAGGCTCGCGTCGAAGGTCCGCCGCGCGTTGCACAGGTACCTCGCCTCACCTGTCTTATCGTACAGGCTCATATAGGACAGGTACGCGCCATGGAGCCGCAGCGCGCGGTCTCTCGGGGTCTTGCTCTCGCGTGCTCGCCGCTCGAACCGCTCCGCCTCGCAGGCGTTGTCGCCGATCGGGCACTCCGGCTCTTGCGCGGCGAGAGCGAGGGCGAACGAACAGGTGATCACGATCATGGCGTGTACTCCCGGGTGAACGACGCGGCCGCGGCGGGCCGGAAACGGATCGGCGTGGTCGCGTCGCGCACGCACCCGCGTACCTCGAGATCGTCGACGCCGCGCACCTGGACTTCGCCGAAGCGTTCGGCGCCCTCGTCGGCTGCGAAGTGGACGAGCACGGGGCCGTCGGCGAGGCCGGCGCAACGGCGCAGCTCCCCCGCGACCCCCGCGAGCGCTTCCTGCATCGTCGGCAACACGGGCCGGTCCAGGGCGACACCCGCGGCGGTCTGCGGCACGACGACGGGCGCCGCGGTGTGCGGGTCATTCGCCGCCGCGACGACCTCGCGCCCTGGCGGCGGCGGCGGGGCACTCGGGACGGACATCCGGCCCCCCCAAAACGTGAGCCCGAGGACGAGCACCACCGACGCCGCGCGGGCCGTCGCCCAGACCCGCGAGCGAGGCGCCGCCGCCTGCACGCTCGCGGCCGGAGGTGCCGCGGCGACCTCGCGGGCGGCCTCCGGAGGCGGGTCCGGTGCGACGGCAGGAGGCACGGCGTCGGCCTCGGCGGCCGGGGACGCGGCCAAGGGCATCTCCACGGCGGCCCCCTCGACCTCGCGCGCATCGTCTTCACGCGCGTCGTCTGCCTGCTCGTCGTCCTCGACCTCGCCCGTGTCCTCCTCCATCTCGTCGGCAGCGGCCTCGAGCTTGGCGATGAAGCCTTGCACGTCGGCCCGCTTGGCCGGGTCTTCCGCGAGCCCGGCGAGGAGCGCTGACGCGAGGCCGACCGGGCAGTCGGGCCGGATCTTGCGCGGCGAGTCCCCGAGCGGCCGCTTGCCGGTGAGCATGCGGTAGAGCAGGTGCGCGAGCGAGTAGACGTCGCTTTTTTCGGTCCAGCCCGCTTCGGCCTTGGCCTCGGGGGCGGTCCAGTCCTGAGTCTTGATCCCGAAGGACCCGAGTTTCGTACGCTTCCCCGGCGGGGTCAGGTAGCGGACATCGGCGGTCGCATAGTACCTGTCCGTAAAGTCAGCCATTCCGAAGTCGATCAAGGTCGCGGTGCGTGTCTCGAGATCGATCAGCACGTTCCCGTTGTTGATGTCGCGGTGCAGGATCCCGCGCTCATGGAGCGCCGCGAGGGCGCCGGCGATCTGCCGGCCGCACGCGATCACGTCCGCCGGTGCGAGCCGGGTCTTCTCGAGGCAGAAGTCGCTGGCGCGCTGCCCCCGTGCCAGGCTCATCGCGATAAAAGGCCGCTTGCGCCGCCGCGTGCGGCAGTCGACCAGCGTCGGCAGCGAGGGGTGCTGAACGGCGCGCAGCACCCGGGCCTCGCGCACGAACCGCCGTCGATCTTCTCGCGGTGCGCCGGGCCGCAGCAGCTTGAGCGCCACGTAGCACTCCGCGTCGTGATGGTAGGCGCGGTGGACCTCCCCCTTCGCGCCGGCCCCGAGCGGCTCGAGGAGTTCGTAGCAGCCGTCGAACAGCGGAGGGCGCGTCTTCGTGTGCGCCTTGCGGATCGTCTCGAGGCGTGCCCGCAGCTCCGCGGCCGTGGCGATCCGCTCGTCCGGGCACTCGGCCAGCGCCGACGCGACGAGTTCGTCGAGCTCGCGCGGGATCTCGGCGTCCGGGCGAACCTCGTGCATCGGCAGCAGGCTCGCGCGGTTGGGCATCACGCCGGTGCAGAGCACGTAGATCGTCACCCCGAGGCCGAACGTGTCGAACCGCGGATCCGGGGGCGCGTGGGGAGCCTCGGGCGGGTGAAAGCCGGGCGTGCCGACGACCAGGCCCGCGTCGGTCTGATGCCGCGGCGGGGGCGTCAGCCCGATCGCCTGCACGCGCTGCCAGTCCTCGACCTTCGCGGTGCCGAGGTCGATCAGCTTGACGAGCGGGCGGCCGGTCGCGCTGCGCAGTTGCACGAGGTTGCTCGGCTTGACGTCGCGGTGGATCACGCCCGCCCGATGCAGCGCCTCGAGCGCGCGGGCCGCCTGAGCCGCGACGTCGACGACCTCGCGCCAGGGCAGCGGGCCCTCGACCCGCAGTCGCTCGTCCAGGCTCCGCCCCGGAAGCATCTCGAGCGCGAGGAAGGGCGAGCCGTCGTCCGCCTCACCGGCCGCGAGCACTTGCACGAGGTGCGCGTGCCGGAGGTTCGCCAGGATCACCGCCTCGCCCTCGAACCGCCGTCGGGCGTCCTCGGAGCGGTCCCGCAGCACCTTGAGGGCCGCGCGGCTGCGCAGCGCGCGGTCCTTGCACTCGAAGACCCACGACGCGCCGCCGGTGCCGAGCAGCGCTCCACGCTCGAACCGCCCGCCGATCATGACCGGCAGGGCCACGCCCGCATGGCTGTGCTCCGTCCACCCCCGGGCGTTCGGCGGCGAGGCGGCGAGGTTCGAGGCGGTCGGCGCGGGCGGGGTCTGCATGGGGCTCCGATCGGGGAGCATGCCACAGGGGCCCCAGATCGGCAGTCACTTGGGACCTGAACATACCATCATGTATGTATGGCCTCACGATCCTGCGGGTCTTACGGACAAGGAACCGCCCATGACTCGAAGAAACAGTCTCCGCCTTCGGGCATGACAACTAGACAGCCTGATCCGGGAGCATACAACCCAAAAGGTGGAGAATATTCAAAAGACACCTCGGGACTCGACACATGAATCATTCCGTTGCCTGCCGGACTCATCAAGACTGTCTTCGCTTGCGGATCCTGAAAGAACCATCCTTCGCCGTCCGTGACAGGCATCAACTGAACGACACCCGCCTCTACCTCCATCCAAGAAAAAACAAACATTTGCACCGCATCCGTGCAGTGAGATTTTAGTTGCCCAGTCGCTGTACCGTCCGCAAAAAGACTAATCTCGGTCAAACGAGAGGCACCTGCGGCGCCCTCGAAACCGAAAGGACAGTAGAAAGTCCCCACAGCCCACTCCGTTGCAGGGCCAGTCGTCACGGACTCCGAGGTCGACGTTGTAGCAAGCGATCCGTTCGACTCCTGGTCGCTGGTAGCCGACTCACTGTCGCCCTTGTCCGGCGGACAAGCAGGAAGCGCCAGGTAGAGAACAGAGAGGATGAGAAACTTGCTTTGGCGAATCATGCATGCCTCCTACCGCAACAACACGTACTCAGACTTGGAGGGAACCCCGTTCGACAACGCCCATAACATGTACCAGCCAGGAGGTGCATGCAAGGAATCTTGCGGCGCCTCTACGGTCAATGTAAACTCATTGTTTGAGTCAAAGGAAAGCTCAACAAAATTTTGCCCCATATCAAACTGATGGGTGATCGAGGCAAGCTTTGTCAACGTGACACGATCGACAGGAGACTCAGAGGCGACATTTACCGTGAAATTTTGACCGTAACCTACTTGCCCGGGAGAGGTCACGATTACCGGGCGAGATCCCTTGAAGAGATATGGTGGAGAGAAGATCTCAGCGTTTCTTTGATCGACCAAACCGTCCCTATTTCCACCCCCGGCTGTCAGTACTCTTCCGTCCGGAAGTAGTAGAGCGACAGAGTGATACATTCGCTCCTTTTGTTGACAACACAACGGCTTCCATCGTCCAATTCCATCATTCGGGTCCCAAAGCTCCGCACACTTCGTTGCAAAGTTCGCATTATTCCAAGAAACGCAGCTCTCCTGGCCACTCGGCAGGTTGCTACAAGGCCCCGCACCACCACAGTCAGCGTCCTCATCGCATGATTGTGTCGCACTGCCGAGGCATCGTTTTGTGGTGCAGTCGATGTCGGTTTCGCAGAGATATACAGGTTGTCCCTCCTGAAATTCCCCACAAGTGCCAATGTTCAACCCATTGCCTCGGCGATTACCGCCGGTTGCGAGGACAGTACCGTCGGGTAGAAGTGTCAAGGTATGAAAGTGCCGAGGTTCGATCATTGGACACGTTGATTCCCACTGGGCACCCGGATCTGGTACTGAAAGATCAATAGTTTCCGCCAAGTCAGTAGCTTCACAGAAACTGCTGAAGCTTGTACATCCTCCCGACTTTAGAATCATTCCTGGTTGGTACATGACTGCTGACCCCCCAGGAATTCCGCTAGGAATTGGTGCATTAGTGTTCCAGAATGGTGCAGAGGTTGTAGACAATACATAGGTGTTCAGGTAGGAACCGCTAAAGCCTTCAGCGCCGGCGTAGAAGACGAATGGTCCCCCTGGAACATCACTCCAAGGGAGCAGGAACATAAACGGATATTGAACGCCAATTGTTCCAACGTTTGATCCCACGTCGAAGGGACTAGAAGGCCAATATGTAATCGGCGAAGACTTTGTAAAAATCTCCAGAGCATCAGCGGACGTGGGCTCTGCGACTGATGAAACGGTTCCACCAAAAGATAGAACACGACGAGAGTCTAAAGCCGTCAAGGTGGGATACCAGCGCCATCGGCTTAGAGAGACGCTTAGGTTACTCCATCCGTCAGTCTGATTAAAACGAAACACCGATCTGTAACCGCCTCCAGACGGAGAGCCTGTAATATTCCCACCGGACATGACAACGTCGCCATCTGAATCAAGAATATGGCCAGCGCAAAATAGGTCGGGCTCAAACGTTATTTCTTGACATGAAAGGTCCACATTCGGAGCGTCACATTTTTCATTATCGTAGGTTGCACAATAATCAATGCAATCATCGCCGGTAACGCAATCGACAGCAGGTTCAAAGGCACAACCTTTCTTCTCAATGATTGCAGGGACATGTTCGAATTGCCCCGTCACGGTGTCCCAAATATACTGTTCGCGCTCCTCGGAGAACATTAGAATCTTTGCATCCGGTAAGTGTACGGCATGAATGGCAATGAAGCCCGGTCCTGGATCGCATTCGTCTTGATCGCAACTAATTAATTCGTTAAGGTTGGACCAGTCGAGGACGCCTGACCATCTACCCGACTGAGCAGGATCGCGGACGTCCGCGGCGACGACCGAGCAAGGTCCACACAGACCTCGGGTATCGCTCGCGAGCAAACATACAGGGCCTCCGAACTCGTGGGATCGCATCTCGTATCGCTCGCAGGGGATCCGAGTCCCGCGAGAGGCTCGGCCGCTACCGATGGGTCGCCGAGCGCGATCTCGCATGGCTTCACCGTTTCCGGCGCCTGATGATCCGCTACGAACGCCGCGCGGACATTCACGAGGCTCTTCTTGCTCTAGCTTCTATACTCATTCTCTGGCGAGCAGTTGAACGGCTGTAAACGAAATAATTTAGGCTCTCTTACGGCGCATGGATCTTCACTTGACCCACTCGTTTCGGTACCTGCACCCGTTGGATCAAATGCCTCGCTTGCCCATTCATTATGGCATTGATCCGCAGTATCGGAATCAATAAGTGCAGTGTCTGAGGCTTCCTCCCCGCTCCCGGGGGGACAAGTACAGGCTACGTTGAGCTCTGTAGCTGCAAGCAAGATTGGGGAACCGAGGACAATACGGAGTGTCTGCGAGTTTCTCATGATAGAAACTGCGTAGCACGCTTTGTGGCCGGATGTCTAGGCCCCTAGTTATAGGTGAGAACGATGTTCTTGGCGGGAGCGTTGCGTTGAACGTTGCGCCGGGCGAAAACGCTCGTGAGTCATGCGGACCATGTTCACGTACGGGTGGATTGGTGATCGGGGGTTGCATGTGATCCTTTCGCAACTACGCGCGGCGCGAGATTGACTAGGCACACTGCTGGTAATCTGTGGTAAGTTGGTTGTGGGGTGGACGATGCGGGGTCATGGGGGGTCTGCTGCTGGTTGGGAAGGCGTGCTGGATCGCGGCGATTTGCCGCCAGTTTTGTACGTTGACGATTTCGCTCGATTCCTCGGTCGCACTCCGAAAGCGGTGAGAGCGGCGATCGCGCGGCGGCAGCTTCCCCCGCCGCTCCGGCTGGCTGGCCGGCTTGCGTGGCGGGCTCAGGATGTGCTCGAATTCGTCTCGGAGACCCGCGCGGCTTCGCAGACAAGTGCAAAGCCCGTGAACATCACCGCCGAACGCTACCACTACGACCAGACCCGTTTCCGCGTGACCTTCGCCCTCCCCAAACTCCCCGGACAACCCCGCCAGCGCGTTCACAAGGTCGCGCCGGCCGGACTCGACCGCGATCAAGCCCTGGCATGGGGCAAGCGGCTCGAGCGGGAGGTTTTGGGCGAACTCCTGCGCGGAAGCGGCCGAAAGGAGGAGACCCCGCAGCCCGTCCCGCTACCCCGACAGCTCCAGCCGCAGGCCAGGCAGGCCGCCAAGGCGTCCATGCCGACGCTGGCCGAGTTCTGGACCGGGCGATTCGAGAACGAATACCTGAACACCTGCAAGCCCGCGACGCGCAAGGGCTACCTGTCCGCCTGGCGGAACTACATCCGCCCGACGCTCGGCGACCGGCCGCTCGACACGATCGACCGGGACGCCCTGGCCAAGCTCCGCGAGAAGATCGGGCGGCTTCAGCCCGTGTCCCGCAACCAGGTCGTCGCCAAGCTGCGCACGGCCCTGGAGACTGCCGCGTGCTGGGACCTGATCCCGGAGGCGCCGGTGATCAAGCGCGAGCGCCAGCCGAAGGAGGCCGACCCCACGGCCTACACCGAGGCGGAGGCCGCCGCCCTCGTGGCGGCCGCGTCGGACGACGGCCGGGACGCCCTGGCGATGGTCCTGCTCATGCTCCACGGGGGCCTGCGGGTCTCCGAGGTCTGCGCGCTGCGCTGGTCGGACGTCGACTTCGCCCGGCGCCGCATGACCATCGCCCACAACTACAGCGCCGGCGTCGAGAGCACGCCCAAGGGGGGCAAGCCGGCCCCCGTGGGCCTCTCGCCCGAGCTGTCCGCCGCCCTCGCCGCCCTGCCGCGACGGGCCGATCACGTGCTCGTCCGCACCTTCCGCGGCGAGCAGTGCCCGCACACCCCGCACTCCATCACGCACCGCCTGAAGGCGCTTCAGCAGGCGGCCGGGCTGGAGCCGAGCGGGCCGCACCGGCTCCGCCACACGTGCATCACCATCATGGCCCGCGGGGGGTTCCCCTCGGCCATGTTGCAGAAACACGCGCGCCACGCGCGGCTGTCGACCACCGAGCGCTACATCCACCTGGTTGAGGATGAGGTCTCCGTCGAGGCGGCCGAGTTCTGGGCCAGGCGGACCGCCGCCAGCGGGGCCGGGTCCCAAACCAGCCCCAAACGCCCCAAGCGGGCCAAGCTCGCGGCCAGGGCCGCGAATTGAGCCGATCCGGGATTCCAAGCCGGACAACGTGCTCGTCGGCCTCGACGGCCGCGTCCGCGTCACCGACTTCGGCCTCGCGCGCAGCCCGGCGCCGCCGCTCGGGGCCGTCCCTCCGGCGGCGCCGCTCTCGCCGGCCGACGCCGTCGTCGGCGCTTCGGGCGACTCGCTCGGCGTGGCCGGCACGCCGCGCTACATGGCCCCCGAGCAGCGCGCGGGCGCCAGCGCCGACGCGCGCAGCGATCAATTCTCGTTCGCGGTCGCGTTGCACGAGGCCGTGTGCGGCGAGCACCCGTTCCCGACGACCGACGCGAGGACGCACCTCGCGGCGATCCAGCGAGGCGCCGTGCGTCCGCCGCCGCCGCGTCGACGCGTGCCGGGCTGGCTGCGCCGGGTCCTGCAGCGGGCGCTCAGCCCCGAGCCGGCGCGCCGCTTCGCGTCGATGGACGCGCTGTGCGACGCGCTCGAGCGCGGCCGTCTTCGCCGCACGCGGATCCTCCTCGGTGTCGCGGCGGCCGCCGTCGCCGCCGCGCTGGGGGCCGCGCTGCGCCCCGACCACGTCCTCGAGGTCTGCGAGCCCGCCGACGTCGAGCTCGCCGGGATCCTCGACGAGCCGCGGCGGCGCGCCCTGCAGGAGGTCGCCGAGGCGGCCGACCCGGCCCTGTGGCCGGCGATGGCCGGCCAGCTCGAGCTCGTCCGCGCCACCTGGTCCGAGCGTCACGACGCCGCCTGCGCCGCCACCAGCGCCAGCGACGGGCTCGACACCTTCCAGGACTCCGGCGCGCTCCTCGAGTGCCTCGGGCGCACCCGCGAGCTGATCCGTGTCGCCACGGACATGTCCCTCCGGTCCGAACCCGTCGCCCTCTCCTTCATCGCCCGCGGCCGGCTCGCCGACTTCGTCCTCCCCCGCTGTACGAGCCCGGAGACCGCCGACGACTTCCCGCCCCTGCCCGACGACGAGGCCACGCGCACTCACCTCCTCGAGACGCAGATCCACCTCGACGACGTCCACCGCCTCGAGACCGAGGGCCGATTCGCCGAGGCCCGCGAGCGGGTCGGCCAACTGCTCGGGCAGGCGGAGGCAGAGGCGTCCGGGTCCCACCAACTGCTCGCCGAGGTCACGTTACGCCTCGGCGTGCTCGAGCAGCGCCTGGGCGACCCGAAGTCGGCCCAGAAGACGCTCGAGCGAGCGCTCGCGTTCGCCGAGACGGGGAGATACGACCGGCTCCTCCCCGAGATCTGGTTGGCGCTCGTCGACGCCGACGTCTCGCTCGGCCGGCTCGCCGAGGCCAGCCGCGGCATCGACCGCGCCGCCGCGTTCCTCACCCGCCTCCGCGGGAGCCCGGCGACGATGGCCCGCATGCACTCGAAGCGGGCCATGGTCCTCCGCGCCCTCGCGCGCCACCGGGAGGCGATCGAGCTGGAGGAGCAGGCGCTCGCCCTGTCGCGCTCCACCCCGCGCTCCGAGCTGCTCGTCGCCGCCTCGCTGACGCTGCTGTCGCTCTCGCACCTCGCGCTCGGCCACGACGACCGCGCGCTCGAGCTGAACCGCCAGGCCCTCGCGCTCCGCGAGCAGGTCCTCGGCCCCGAGCACACCCGCGTCGCCGGCTCGCTCAACAACATCGGCGAGGCGCTGCTCGGCCTCGGCGACACCGACGGCGCGAGGCCCTACCTCCTCCGCGCCCTGGCGATCCGCGAGAAGTCGCTCGGCCCCGAGGGCCTCGAGGTCTCCAACGTGCTGGTCAACCTCGCCGAGCTCGCGCGCGTGACCGGCCGGCCGCAGGAGGCCCGCGAGCACCTCGAGCGCGCGCTCGCCATCCGCGAGCGCTATGTGGGCCGCCAGCACCCGAGCGTCGCCGAGGTGCTCCATCCCCTCGGCGCCCTCAAGCTCGCCGAACACGACGTCACCGCCGCGATCCTGCTGCTCGAGCGAGCCCGGACGATCTTCGAGCGCGCCGTCGGCGCTGGGCACCCGTCGACCGCGCTGGTGTGCGTCACACTCGGCCGCGCCGAGCTCGCCCGCGGCGCTCCGATGGCGGCCAGGCCGATCCTCGAGGCCGCCTTCGAGATCCTCGACGAGGCCGATATCCGCCCCGACGAGCGCGCCGAGGCCGCCTTCGCGCTCGCACGGGCGCTCGCCGTCGACCCCGCCGAGCAGGCCCGAGCCCGGCGACTCGCCGAGTCCGCCCGCGACCTCTATGCCGACCTCGGCTCCCCGGTCGAACGACAGCTCGGCGAAGTCCAGGCCTGGCTGACCGGGCCGGCCCCCGATTGAGCGATCGAGACGCGTCCCGCGACGACGCACGCCCCCGCGTCGGCAGTGCGCTGATGGATGATACGGCGCCGTGCGACAACCATGGGCCGTGCTCCTCAAGTCCATGAGGGCCGGGGATCGTCCTGGCCCTCGACTCCACCACGACAGAAGGGACATCGCCATGAAGACGAACACTGGAATTCGCGCAGGCCAGGACGACGGTAACGGTACGGTCGACTTCGAGGAATTCTTCCCCGAGTAAGCCTCGCTCGCTGGGCCCGCGGAGGCCGTCCGGGTCACCCCCGGACGGCCTCCGCGGCTGCACGCCGCCACGACCCTCGATGGCCGCGAATCGGATACCGGGTCGACGGGGAGCGCCCGCCGATGCACCGGCGTCCGGCCGCCGCGCGGGTCGAGCTCGTGGTCGAGACATTCGCCGAGTTCGCCAAAGACGACGCGCCCGGGCCGTGTCGTGAGGCCCGGGCGCGTCGAGGCCGCCGGCGCGAAGGCGCGGCAGTCCGAGCTACTCGGCGTCGGGCGAAGGATCACAGGGGAGCTCGTGGATCTGGCCGGCGCGGACGTTGGTCTTGATCTTCATGGTGTTTCTCCTGTGCTCTTGTGTCGGACGTGGGCGCCCGAGACCATCCTCGGGCGCCTCGAATGTACGAATGCGTACACCCTGTCGGGTGCGAGGGGGTGCGGGGATTCCAGCCGGGATCCTCGCACCCCTCTCCCCCCAACGAAGAGGGACGAGGGCCCGGGTTGTCGCATGGCGTATGGCGCCGCGCGGCGGGTCACGGGTGGGCGATGGCGAGGACGGTGCGGGCGCGGGCGTGGACGCAGCGGAGGGCGCGCTGGAGGTTGGCGGGGTCGAGGGCGGCGAACGACTCGTCGAGGACGACGAGGTCGACGCGCTGGAGGAGGGCGCGGGCGAGGAAGACGCGGCAGCGCTCGCCGTGCGACAATTGCCAGCCTGTCTCTCCGACCATCTGGTTGAGGCCGCCGGGCATGCGCTCGAGCAGGTCGCCCAGGCCGAGCTCGCGGCAGACGGCCTCGGCCTCGTCGAAGTCGGCGGAGCCGGCCGGCCAGGCGCGGCCCATCAGCAGGTTGAAGCCGAAGGTCGCGGAGAAGACGTGGTTCTCCTGGAATTGCGGGGCGGCGGCGACGCGGCGGCGCCAGCCGGCGAGGCCGAGGGTCGGGCGGTCGAGGCCGCCCATCAGCAGGAGGCCGCCGGTCGGCTCGCGCAGGCCGGACAGGAGGGCGCCGAGGGTCGACTTGCCGCCGCCGGAGCTGCCCTCGAGCAGCAATCGTTCACCTGGCTGGATGGTCAGGTCGATGCCGCGCAGGATCGGGCGCGGGTTTTTGGGGTGGCTGAAGACGAGGCCGCGGGCGAGCACGAGGTCCTCGCCGGCGGGGACCGGCGGGGCGGGCAGGAGGGCGCCCGGCGGGGCCCGATCGGCGGCGGCGGCGGCCCGGAGCATCGGCGCGGCGCGGTCGTAGGCGACGAAGGCGGCGAGCAGGGCGGAGGCGCCGGTGGTCAGCGAGGTCAGGGCGCGGCCGGCGAGCAGGGTGCCGCCGACGCCGATCGCCAGGCCGACGGGCGAGGCCTGGCCGGCGACGTAGGCGAGCAGCAGCGGGGCGAGGCCGAGCAGGATCCAGCAGCGCGGCAAGACCGAGAAGAGGGCGTCGCTGGCGTCGAGGCGGCGCTGGCTGGCGAGCAGCTCGCCGAGGCGGCGATCGTCGGCGAGGTGCCAGCGGTCGGGTGTCTCTTGGGCCAGGCGGGTGCGATGGCCGACCATCGCCTCGACGAGGTGGTGGGTGAGGTCGAGCCGGCGGTCGGACCAGTCGCGCGTGCGGCGGGTGTGGCGAATCACCAGGGCGACGAGGATCAAGGCCCACAGGACGAACAGGGCGACGTGCAGCGCCGGGGTCGGGCCGGCGGACAGGACGGGGAGGACGAGCGCGAACTCGACGACGGCGAGCAGCGAGGCGAGGCCGCCGCGCAGGCCGAGCGCCTCGATCGCGCCGGTCTCGAGCACGCGCGCGAGCAACAGGCCCGCGCCCTCGCGGCGGGTGATGTCGGGCGACATCGCGGTCGCGCCGACCAGCAGGCGGCGCTTGAGCGCGGCGCCGAGGCTGCGCGACAGCTCGCTCTGGACGGCGACCGCGAGCATGCGCAGCGGGACGAGGGTGACGAGCAGCAGGACCCAGGCGTACCACCAGCCGGCGCCCTGCTGGCCCTGGAGGGTGAGCTTGCCGAGCAGCGACCAGGAGAGCACGAAGACGGCGAGCTCGGCGGCCTGGCAGGCGATCAGGGCGAGGACGCGGCGGGGCACGCCCTCGCCGCGCAGGAGGGTCGTGAAGGGGGCGCCGGGCGGGGTGCGGAGGATCCAGCACGGGGGCAGGCGGCGGGGGCCGAGGCGCTGGAGCAGCAATTCGCGGAGCACGCGGGCGCGGCGGGCCGCGGGGATCCGGGCGCTCGCCAGCATCGCCTCGATCGCCGGGCGGACGCGGGCCTCGAGCGGGGCGAGCATGGCCGTTCGGACATGGTCGATCGGGAGCTCGCGGGCCCGCAGGTCGGGGGCGAGCGCGACGAGGCGGCCGCCGCGGCGGCGCAGGACCAGCAAGAGGCGCTCGCCGTCGCCGCGCAGCCACAGGATCGCCGGGCCGGCGCCGCGCAGGACCTGGTCGACGTCGGCGTAGGTGGTGTCGACGGCCTCGGCCTCGAGCTCGAGGCGGGCGGCGGCGCCGAGGATCCAGCGCTCGAGGCCGGCGGGGTCGGGCGGATCGAGCAGGGTGTGCGGGGCGGGCGGCAATTCGCCGGCGCCGGGGCGCAGGCCGGCGTGGCGGGCGAGCGCGTGGATCGCCTCGTCGAGCTGTCCGATCGGCCAGGTGATGGGATCGAGCGCGGCCTGTGTATTCATGTCCGGGCCTCCTCGCGCAGCTCGCCGGCCTCGAGGCGGAGCCTGCGCCAGGCGAGGTCGCCCCAGCCTGTCTCTTCGAGCAGGCGCTCGGCGTCGAGCATGGCGCGCAGGCGGCTGCCGGGGCGGGCGGCGAGCTGCTGCGGGTCGCCGTCCTCGACGATCCGGCCGGCCTCGACGACGAGCACCCGCGGGAAGGACAGGGCGGCGTCGATGTCGTGGGTGACGCAGAGCAGGGTGGCGCGTTGCCAGAGCTCGCGCGCGCGGGCGAGCAGGCCCGCGCGGGTGCGGCGGTCGAGGCCGCGGAAGGCCTCGTCGAGCAGGGCGAGGCGCGGCGCGGGGCGCAACAGGGCGCGGCCGAGGCGGACGCGCTGGCCCTCGCCGCCGGAGACGAGCGCGCCGCCCTCACCGAGGCAGGTCTGCAGGCCGTCGGGCAGGCGCGCGAGCACGCCGCCGAGGTCGGCGCGGTCGATCGCGGCGCCGAGGTGGACGGCGTCGGGGTTGCCGTAACGCAGGTTGTCGAGCAGCGGGCCGTTCCACAATTGCACGGCGGGGTCGACCCAGGCGGTGACCTCGCGCAGCGCGGCGAGGCCGGCGGCGTCGAGCGAGCGGCCGTCGATCGTGACGGTGCCGGCGTGCGGGCGGTGCCAGCCGAGCAGCACGCCGACGAGGCTCGACTTGCCGGCGCCCGAGGGGCCGACGATCGCGACGTGTTCGCCGGGGCGGAGCTCGAGGTCGACGGATTGCAGAATGGTGTGACCGCCGGCGACGACATCGAGGCCCGCGATCGCAAGGTGCACACCGGCGGCGCCGGGCAGCGGCGGGGCGGCGCCGGGCGGCGGGTCGTCGGCGCCGGGGGCGTGCAATGGTTCGAGCAGGCGCAGGGCGGTGTTGCGCAGGCCCGGGAGCTCGAAGGCGGCACCGGCGAAGCGCTCGCCGATCGACGGCAGGGCGAGCGCCCAGTAGGCGAGCAGCAGGGCGCCGGCGGGCTCGCTCTGGTCGTGCAAATAGTTGGAGAATAAGAGGACCGCGAGGCCGAGGCCGACGGCGGTCGACAGGCCGACGGCGACGACCTGCAGGCGGGCGAAGGCGCGGAAGGAGCGCGACCACTCGACGAGCAGGGCCTCGTGCTCGCGCCGCAGCGAGCGCTCGGCGCCGTGGGTGCGGATCGCGGCGAGGCCGAGCAGGGCGTCGAGGTAGAAGCGGCCGAGCGCGCCGGCGTGGCTGCGGACCCGCAGGTCGCGCTCGGCCATCGCCTTGTGCAGCACGACGGGGGTGACGACGACGCCGATCGCGGCGAGCACGACCCACGCGGCGCCGGCGGGGGTCAGCCAGATCAGGGCGATCGCGGTCAGCAGCAGGTCGAAGGCGGCGCGGACGAGGCGGGCGAGGGTCAGCGGGAGGCCGCGCAGGATGTGGCTGGTGTGGATCCGGTCGGCCATGTCGGAGACCGGGCGGCTGGCGAGGTAGCGGTCGCCGAGGCGCGGGATCGCGGTGACGAAGGCGACGCGCAGGCGGGCGTCGAGGTGGCGGCCGAGGCGGCGCAGCGCGAGCGCGAGCGGCAATTCGAGCGCGAGGATCAGGGCGAGGAGGGCGAGCACCGTCAGCGCGGCGCCGAGGCGCTGCTCGCCGAGGCCGAAGCGGGCGCCGATGTCGAACAGGCCGCGCAGGACCAGCGCCTCGGCGAGGATCGCGGCGCTGGCGGCGAACATGCCGAGGACGAGCAACGCGGCCAGGCGCGCGAGCGGGGCGCGGCCCTCGCTGCCCCGAAGGACGCCGAGCAGCTCGGCGAAGGGGGCCCGCGGGGGCTCGGTCAGCGCGGCGACGAGGTCGGGCGAGAGGCCGGAGCGCGCGAGGGCGGCTGGGTCGCGCCTGGCCGAAGAGACATCTTCGCGCAATCCACGGACGCGCACCAGCACGGCGCCCTGGAACATCACTTCGTCCGGTTGTCGGGTCGGGGTCGCGATGAAGAAGTGGGCGGGGATCCGCTCGTGCAGGGCGTCGCCCGTGAGGCCGCGGGTCTCGTGGACGAGCCGATCGAGGACGCGCCGGGCCTCGTCGCCCCGGCGCAGGCCGCCGGCGGCGATCAGGGCGGCGATCATGCGAATGGCGGCGTCGAGGATCGCGATCGGGCGCCAGTCGGGATCGGCGAGCGCGTCGGCGAGCCACGGGCCGGCGTCCGGGGCGACGCCGAGGTCGCGCATGCGGCGGCGCAGCGGGGCGAGGAAGTCATCGTCGCCGAGCCACGCGCGCAGGGCGTCGGCGGGGACGGGCTTGCGGTGGACGAACACGCGGCGCATGAAGGCGGCCGCGCGCACGAAGGCGCGGCCGCTGCCGGGATCCATGAGCTGCACGAAGCCGGCGCCGGCGCTCCACAGGACGACGAAGTGGGTCATGCCGCCGGGCGTCAGAGTGACGAGGATGGCGGGGGTCGCGGCGGCCTCGGGGAGCAGCAGGTGATCGACGGGGATCATCACCTGCTCGGCGTCGAGGCCGAGCCGGCCGGCGATGTCCTCAAGGGTGTCGATCGAGGTGCCGTCGACGTCGGTCTGGCAGGCCTCGCGCAGGCGGCCGTACGAGGCGGGCACGCCGAAGCCCTCGAGCAGGCACTTGAGCGCCGCGGGGCCGCAGTCCATCCCGGAGGTCTGGATGACCTCGACGGCGAGACGGCGGCGGGCGGACGGACGCGTCATGGCGGATTCACGAGGCGGAGGCGCGGGTTAGCAGCGAGGCGGGGGTGCGGCGATCGATCTCGACCTCGAGCGTGCCGACGAGGCCGTGCTCGCGCGGGATCGCGGGGGCGCTGGTCGGGTCGAGCGAGCACTCGACCCGAAGGCTGCCGCCGGGGGCCTCGCTGGCGACGCGCTCGACCTGGCCGCGCAGGACGCCGTACTCGGTCCACGGGAAGCCGGCGAGGCGCATGCGGACGGGCTGCCCGGGGCGGAGCCGGCCGAGCGCGGCGGGGCGGAAGCCGGCGACGATCCGCAGCGCGCCGTCGGGGACGATCTGGGCGACCGTCGCGTTCTCGGCGAGCACGGCCCCGGGGTGCAGCGGCGGGGCGTGGCCGAGGGTGCCGGCGATCGGGGCGCGGACCTCGTGCTCGGCGATCCGGCGATCGAAGGCGGCGAGCGCGGCCTCGCGGCGATCGATCTCGCCGCGCAATTGCGTGCGCTGACGGTCGAGGCGGGCGAGCTCGATCGTGAAGGCGGCGAGCCGCTCGCGCACCTCGGCGGCGGTGCGCGCGACCTGGAGGCGGCGAGAGGCGGCGCCGGCCTGGCGGGCCTGCTGGTGGCCGGCGCTCTGCTCCTCGGCCTCGAGCGACGCGACGCCCTCGCGCGCGAGCTCGCGGTCGCGGGCGGCCTGGCTGGCCGCGAGGACAGCCAGCGCCTCGGCCTCGCGCGCGCTCGCCTGGGCCTCGGAGGTGCGAGCCTGGCCGCCGCGGCGGTAGATGTCGATCGCGGCGGCGATCGCCGCGTGCTCGCGCTCGCTGGCGGCGAGCTGGGCGCGCAGGGCCGCGAGCTCGACGACCTGGCCCTCGCGCTCGAGCCGCAGCGGGGCGGTCTCGAGGGTGACGAGCACCTCGCCGGCCTCGACGCGGCGGCCGAGGCCGAGCCGGGCCTGCTCGACGCGCCCGCCGACGAGCGTGGTCACCGGCACCGCGGCGGCGACCGACTCGACGCTGGCGCGCGCGCTGAGCTCGACGAGCACGACCTCGGCGGTGCACATCCACCATGTCCCTGCGGACAGGAGCGCGACGGCGAGGGCGACGGCGAGCTCGAGGCCGCGGCCGCGCTCGGCGGCGAGGGTGCGCAGCGAGGTGGAGAAGGCGGCGGGCATGCGAGGGGCGCTAGATCGGCTGCTTCGGGTACCACAGGCCGGAAGTCGGCAGGTCGAGGTCCTCGATCCGGTCGGGGCGGCACTCGAGGCCGTGCTCGTCGTGGGCGCGGCGCGGGGAAGGATCGGGGCGCTCGCGGCGGAGGGTCTGCGGGGTATGGGTCGGGCGGTCGAGGTGCATGGTGTTCGTCGCTTGTGGCTGGCGGGGTGGGTCGAGGTTCTAGAGGCCGCCGATCACGAGCTCGTCGCCGCGGCGCAGGCCGAGGGCCTCGGCCTGGCCGGCGTTCAGCTCGAGCACGTAGGTGGCGGGGCCCTCGCTGGTCCAATCGGGGCACTCGGCGCCGTCGAGGCAGGGGGGGACGCGCGAATGGAGGGAGACGAGCCGGCGCCGGGAATCGAAGAAGAGGATGTCGAGCGGGAGCCGCGTGTTCTTCATCCAGAACGAGCGCGGCTCCTCGCCGTCGAACACGAACAGCATGCCGCGGTCCGTCGCCATCAGCTCGCGGAACATCAGGCCGCGCGCGCGGGCCTGGGCGTCCGCGACGATCTCGACGCCGTAGCGTCGGCCCCGGAGCTCGACCCACGGGGCGGGTTCAGATGTCCCGAGGGACAGGCCGAGCTCGCGGGCGAAGAGGGTCGCCGGGGCGACGCGCTCGACCTCGATCTCGAGCGCGCCGGCAAGGCCGTGCTCGCGCGGGATCGCCGGGCCGGCGGCCGGATCGATGCTGCACTCGACGCGGACGAGGCCGCCGACGGCCTCGCTGGCGACGCTGACGACCTCGCCGCGGAGGGCGCCCCACTCGGCCCACGGGAAGCTGTCGAGGCGCATGCGGGCGGGCTGCCCGGGGGCGATCCGGCCGATCGCGGCGGCCCGGAACTGGGCGACGATCCGCAGCTCGTCGTCGGGGACGATCTGGGCGACGGTGGCGCCGCGCGCCAGCACGACGCCCGGGTTCAGCGGCGAGGCGTGGCCGAGCGTGCCGGCGATCGGGGCGCGGATCCGGTGCTCGGCGAGCTGGTGATCGAACGCGGCGAGCGCGGCCTCGCGGCGCTCGACCTGGCCGCACAGCTCGGACTGCTGGCGCTCGAGGCGGGCGCGCTCGATCTCGAGGGCGGCGATCCGCTCCTGGCCCTCGGCGAGGGTCCGCGAGACGCGGAGGCGGCGCGCGGCGGCGCCGGCCTGGCGTCCGAGCAGCGCGGCGCGGCCGGTCTCCTCGAGCTCGGCCGGGGCGACGCCCTGGGCCGCGAGGACGCTGTCTCGCGCGGCCGTGCCGGCGGCCAGGGCGAGCTCGACCTCGGCCTCGCGCGCGCCGGCCTGGGCCTCCGAGGCGCGCGCGCGGCTGCCCTGCCGGTAGGTGTCGATCGCGGCGACCAGCGCGGCG